>Ga0163217_1070158_pt1 | contig 10205 bp, 8 predicted proteins | sample SynspAceP_FD_185933 | JGI IMG/M metagenome (GOLD analysis project Ga0163217, IMG submission 185933) | Saline lake microbial communities from Ace Lake in Antarctica - Synechococcus sp. Ace-P (PacBio error correction) | ecosystem: Environmental > Aquatic > Non-marine Saline and Alkaline > Saline ...
ATCGAAGAGAAAGGATAAGGGAACCACACCACAAAAAACACCCTTGGGGACAGCGCAAAGAAAAAACAAATTCCTCCGGAACACGTTTCCCCCCACAGAGTACTTTTCCTCGGTTCAGTTTCGCTTTATTGGCCGAAGGCAAAGACAAGGGTGGGCCAGCACTACACCCCCAAAGTCGATTTTGTGGAATTTGAAAATCGTCGAGATGCTCGACCGCACAAGGGCCCGCGTCTTAAAAACGATCCTCCGCATGGGCAAGCTGGGCGGTTTTTTTGTGTCCAGCGAAAAAGTATTCATACGAGCAGCAACGGCGGCAAGATTCGGTGACGTTGTTTCGGTCTAAGCGGCGATACGAGTCCAAGTCCGACGAACGGGTGGCCGGTTTGGCCGTAAATGAAAAACATGGCCCCCACCGCGCTCGACTTCAACCTTGGCAAAGAAACGCAACAAGTTTTTTAAACCTAAGGACCAAGCATCCCGATGTTGCAGGCCGATTTCGTGAATGGCCAACCGCCCGTTTCGACATGATAAGAGTGGTGGGACGTGCTAAACTGGAGGGCGACGGCGATTGGGAGCACGGAACGCCAGCCGACCGGCCACGGTCCACTTCGCGTGCTTGCAGCCACATGCCTTTAATCACTCGCACCGAAAGGCGCTGGCGTTTGAGGTTGGCAACGGTTTCGATGAGCGGGAAACCAATCGTGGCAGAAAGGTAAGATCCGTCAAAAGCTGTGACGCAGGACTTGGTCTGAGCTGCATAATGGCCTGCGGCCAGTTTGTTTCAACGAACACTCAAATTCCCGTTCCTTGCTGTCGGTGTTCTACTAAGAATTAAAATCCAAAGCGGGCCGGGGCAAGACACGTAACCGCGATCTGGTCGGGAAGTGACTTGTTCATTGGACGCTCCGAAGTCCGGCTCATGTCTCGATCGGGTGCTGCGAGCGTTCACGGACGAGGACATATCTGATTCGATTGTCAGCAACGTTTCAGTAATGGATAACGCGGAGACGGCAATGAAGAGATCGCGTTCCTGTAAAGTGCCAAAGCTGACCGAGATCGCGGAGCAGGGCAATGAGTGCTAACGCAGGTCGCTACGTCGGGGCGCGGAAAGAGATCGAACAGACGCGAACCGTTCGACAAAAAGAATGGGTCGATTGGTGCGTGAGTTAAACGGCAGTCCGTGAAGTCGGCCAAGCTTGAGCAAGAGCCTGATCAGGTCGAATTTGGAGGCGTTGGGGTATGGGGACATGAATGGCATTCGCAGCGTTAATGGATCTTTTCAGAACGAGAGGTGCTTGTTGGTGAAGATGGGAATGCAAGGTGCGAATATCGTCCGCAACAGATGAGTTTGGTTGCGATTGGAACGCATTTACCTGCGCGCAGACATGGGAACGGGCGGGTCTGGGTTTGAATCCAGCACAGAAAGTTAAGTTGACGCGGCAAAATGAGTCGTTCCGCAATGGGCTAGGACGAGGCGGGGACGTCATCTTGTCGCATAAGGACCGTTGGTAAGCTTGCGTTTTGTACCGCGCCGATGCCCCCCCGCCTTTGTATGTTAAAACGCAGACTACCTCTGGAGTCACTCAAAGACGATGTTTCTTGGCCGCGGTATCTGTCGCTTTCTTAACTCGAGAAATTTCGGATCAGTTGGACTCTCGAGCTTTGAAGTGGTTCACGGCACGCTGATCCAGGCGGAGTTCATGCCAACCGCCAATACAAGATGTTCGTGTGGTTTGGTCGGCGGTTCTATGCACATGTGCTAACGCTGGATCGCGACGCTGAAGCTGTGGATGACGACGACGTTTTGCTGCGCTGCATGGCCCAGTGCGATCTTGGCCGCATCAGTGTGGGATGAGACAGGTTGGTTGTGTATCTGCCATGCGTTGACGTTGGTGTTTCCGCAGTTGGTTTATCCGCAAGCAAGAGACACAAGATGAAATCCAATCTTGAACTCTTGGTCTACACGCATTGCCGTGCGGCGATTCGATCGGCGGATTCTGCTTCGATCGAACGGATTCATTCCGGAGTGGGTTGGAAGCGGAATTTCGTCACACGTCACGGTTTGGCGGGGCGCGTTGATCTCTGCGGTGGCACTGGTCAATCGCGATGGCAACGCGCCAAGCAATCGTGAAAAACGAATAGCTGCATCGCGTTCGGCAGAAATGCTTGGACGCATCGAGATCACGAAGTCGCGACCAATTGAGCGATTTACTTCGCGAACGTTCGGGAATTGATTGCCCGCTACCGCGATGTCTTCGTTCTGGTTAGCACTTCAATGAGCAGAACGCAATCACTGCCGCCAAAAGGTCAAACGCAATGACGCGAGAAGGACGGCGGCATCGCATCCACTTGGTTGCCAACTTTATACTGCGGCAAAAATGAATTGCGTGGGTTACTGCAAATCATTTCGCCGATCGATTGGCGATGGTGCTGCGGCTGATTGAAGTTACTCTCGCGTCAACCTAGACGCCGCCGTACCTTGGCATCAAGTGAAAAGGACCGGAAGCCGCATGACGATTTGCAACGTCAAGAACAAAGCAACATCGGGATGCGAAGAGCAGCGGCGTTGGCACCCTATGCCGATCCGATGGGCAGCTACGCGCCGGTGATTTCGCGCGCGCTGCACGACCTCGAACAAAGCAGATGGCTGATAGAAGGGAACGATTCGATTCAGCCGAATTCGACTGATTCGTCCGTTACTGATTCCTCGCAAGTTTGTCCAATCACTGACCACGTTCGGATTCGCCAAAAAGAGAATCCGCAGATAACCCAGACCAAAAAACAGCACCCGATCCGCTGGGTTGTTCGAACCCAACGCCTCGCATCACCCAAGTCCGCCATGCTTTGAGGACGGATCGGAAGTCTGGCGCGGCCAACCACTCCCTGGTATTTTTCGCGAGCGGTGCGCGCACGCAGGCCTTTGGCTTTCGCGCCATCGTGATAACGAAATGCCGGTCACTTAGCGATCGCCGAAGAGTGATTAGCGCCGACTATAGCGGACAAAGGAGTCACATTCCAATGCAACATATACCAACCTGTTTTATCCGCGCCCCGACAATGTTGGCTATCCTGTTTTCTGAGAAAAGCCGGTGAAGCTGCGTTTTTTTGACGCGACTCTTGCTCCATGGAGTTTACCACACAACTTCTCTTGACTTCAGACACGTTCAGCACCTGATGTGAAGAAGGTCGACATGGTTTTCATGTCGGCCTTTCTTTCGTTTACCCTAAATCGCCGTGCTTCGCGTGGTCGCACCGCCGTTCTTCCGTTTCTTTGGCCGATGTCATTATTACCTCGGGTCAAGCGACTGGGTTATGCGATCGGGTTATGGACGGGACAAACGGCTTTCATGGGGCCCGTTTTCTTGACCTCTTCGTTTCTCTGCGTTCGGTAAGAACGTCCGGATCGCTCTGGGTCCGAGCGGATTTGAAAAGCATTTGACTTGCAAAACGTTTGGTTTTTCAACTTCGACAAGCACGCGGAAGGGGTGGCCGTCAGCCACGTTTTGCCGACGAAGAAGCCGAGATGGCTGGTTAATGTGATTTTGAGATACCAAGAATGATGCGGCACGTTCTAGAACGCCGGTGGAGTAAGCCTTGGGCTTGAGGGGGCGAGATACTTGTCGGGTTCGGCAAGCAGTTTGCTTTGGCATCCCTCGCAAGGATCCACACGACTTGCGTTCCGTCCACCTCTCGGGGACTCCCCAATCGTGCGAGCATCTCGCCGGAGACGGGGCACATTGTTAGCCATGCGACTTGGAGTCCTGTGGGGATTAGTTCTTTCAGGCCCGGGCATCATCTTGGCCAGTGGTGGAATCAGCAATCCATAGCATAGTGGTCCGAGTGGTCGTGCGGTCTCGCTGGTGGGGGGGGCGGTGCGTGTTGCGAATCGAGGTTTTCGGTAACCGTAAGAGCCTGAGGACGAGAAGGCCGCATAAGAATCGCGGTGCGAGTTTTTCGAGGTCGCATCGCTTTGCGTTGATTTTTTCATGCGAGAGAGGAGATGGGATCTGGAGACAGGGGAGTTGGGATGTATTGGGGGTTGGGGATGGAATGGAACTATATCCTCCCACTCCGACTCCCAACTCCAGAACCCCTCTTCGCGACCCAATTCTGATGCGTGGGGGTGGCTTTTCTCACGACCTGCCCGAAAGAAATTCTGTTTTCCAATGAATTCGTGAAGATAGGACTCGTCGAGCATCAACATGGTCCGTAACAATGAACGGTCCCCTGAAGTCGAGCGGTCATGTCCATGAAGCGATTCCAATTGTCCAGCCTGAATTGTCTGCCTACCACGCGGTGGCAGTTGTCGGCTGCGCAGTCCGGAGCAGTTTGAGAAGCACAATCAATTCGTGTGAGGCACTGCGGTGTGTGTGGCTTGCGTGGTTTCGATCAGTTAACCGTGGCCGGGCGAAACGACCGATCTTTGCAGCGGAATTCAACGCGAGCTTCCAGAATCACGTCGAGCCAAGCAATCGAGCAGGTAACCCTGTGGTCGTTAGGAATGATACATAGTAGGGGTGAGTAGTAGATCCGGAGTATATGGCAAATCGTTCCGTGGTAATGGGGTGACAGAACTGAGTAAGGGACAGAGCGCGGACATGCCCGGGCGGGGGGTTAGGTTCGATGCGGCGGTCCGTGTTGGTCTTGTTGAAGCCTGGGGCCTCTGGTAGGCGGGAAGAAAAGTCGGGTGGGGGGGTAAGATAAAGGGAGCAATGGAATACGGGTTGAGAGGTGGAGGAGATGGGATGGCACGAAGAGCTCAGACGAGGTCGGAGATCTGAGACTGATGACGAAATGTCGGCCACCCATGGCCGAATTTCGCCGAACGTGGAGAGCGATCTATTTTGCGAGAAATTGCCGAGTGACCCCGGAACGCACGATACGGAATGCAAATTGGAGCTTGGGTCTTCCCAATTGACCGTATGATGCGGGAAGGCGAGAAAGGCGGACAGTGTGAAGTAAGTTGGTCGGTGTGCTATGCGACGATCATTATTCTCAAGTTTGCTTAGTTAACTTAGTGCGATAGCAATGCAGTAGCACACGTATTGCACGTTAGGGGAGAGTGCATGTTTCGGTTCAAGTGTGCGTTAGAACCGGAGTGATTGGTTTCGACGTGTAGTGCTTCACATACAGAGACAGATACGAAAGGGTAAACTGGATTTGAGTTGCGAGGGTTACAGTGATGGGTACCGATCGCGCCGTCACTGCAAGGCGGATGTGCGAGCGATAAGTAATTGCTGTCTCGTTTGATCTTGATCCAGCACGTGCGGCAAACTTTTTTTGGAAGCAAGGCACTCGAAGTGTCACCGCCGTGGCCGTTCGTGACAAGAAAAGTGGCGACGCTGTGAGTGGCGGAGGACAGAAGATTTAGAGGGGGAGTCAGAGAGTCGAGGACTAGTCAAGACGAAATGTGACATTACTCGTTCAAGTGCCTCCCCCGTCTCACTCCTCTACCAGACTCCGGCCAGGCACTCGTTCTTCCCAGACTTAAAAAGCGATAACTATGGAAAGACTTTTTGAAACGATATCGAAACGAAACATTTTGGCTTGCACAAGCCGCTGGGTTTGTTGCTGCTCGGTGTACGTCGTGCCTCATGTCGCTGTGGCGGTGATTCTGGGGAGCCGAAAGTCCCGACGACTCTGTACCGAGTACGGTTCAATCGAAGCCTTCGTTGGACGTACGCATGCACGCAAAACGTCGGGTATGGGCCTGGCTAGTTGGCCCGATCTGCGGATGGCTATGGGCCTAGTGAGAGGAAATGCGCGACGGCGTCCGATACGGTTTCGATCAGTCCCGACATCAAGAAAGCTGATGAAGTGCAGAGTCAGGCCCGTGCGCCGGCAATACGTGACCGGCGGACGTTTCGCATATGGTCGGGCAAGATCGAGTACGACGAATACGCGTCTGCGCCACATACCGCGTGGGTGCCCGCCGCTTTGGGCGCATTCTTCCGTTGACTTCACGGCATCGAAGTCAATGAAGCGTCACAGGTGCAAATCTAACACAAGCGAAATGTCTTGTATCCAAAACACGCCCAAGAAGAGATTGCTCGCGTTCACGAAACGAGACGCGCGCAGAGTTAAGGTTTTTCGAACCTCTCGGACTTAGCCGAATCGGCACGCGAAAAGCTTCGATTTCTACGGGCTGAATGTCGAACAAATTCAAACGATCGAGCAACGCGCACGTCAATCCGGAAACCGTCACGATCTATCCCGGTTTGGCTCGGTGCGTCGGACATAAGCTTGAGACGACAAGAAGGTGAACATGAGTTCATTTGAACTCTACTTCTCAGTTCAGCGGACACTTGAGTGTCTTGGTGTGCCAAATGGAATGCGTATATGAATGGGACTTAGCGTCGCTGAGTTATGGGCACACGTTGAGTCACAGACCGATAAGCGTATCCGGCGAAGTTTTCAAAGGCGAATTGCGTTCATGCGCCCTGTTCTGAACGAAGACACGGACGTGAAAGGTTGCGTGAAGTGGCGACCGGTTATGACGGACGATTGAAGCCTGAGATGTTCGTTCCGTGCGATTGTGAAGTCGAATGTCCTTCGGTGTGTCGGTCCAATGCTTCGCTGGCGGCAAGTGGATAAGTCCGATGCATCCGGAAACATCAGACAGACCGGGCGCTGGACTTTGAGCGGAATCGTTCGGTCTGCGAGCGGATCGTTGGGCTAGATGTGAAGCAGACAACCGGCGCGTCGAAGCCGCTGTGTGCCGCGTCGCGGTGTTGCTGACTGCCCGAGTCATCGTTATGTGCAGATTCGCGGATCGGAAAGGTCCGACTTACGCGGGCCGTGAAATGTGTCGGTTTCGCGGGCTGGTGTTTTATCTGGTCAATCGGACTCAACGAAGGCGATCTGTTGTGACTAATGGCACTTCAAGCTCGATAAGCGCCTGCATAATTTCCGCGAAGCCTCGATGATGACGCACCGGGGGATTGGAGTCCCTGAGAGAGGGGGTCCTGGGAGAGGGGGAGATTCGGGAGCGAAGGATGCACGCGGACACAACATCCCGACTCCCCCTCTTCCGACTCCTCTTTGCCGCTGCGGTTCGTACGCATGCAAACTCGTCCGCATGAATACGAATTCGCGCTTCGATCGGAAGCGGCGAATCTCGCGACTTCGTCAACGGTCATCCAGCTCGGAAATGGTCGGAGCCCTACCGGCGAACTGATCGGGCGGATCATTGTCGGAGCATGGTTCGAGGTCCGATGTTGCTGCACGATGGTTGCAGAAGTGGCGACGTTGATTCGATGCAGAGCCGATCGCGTGTTTACGTTGACGCGGCATGCACGTCGACCAGCATGTAAGCTGAAGATTCCGCTTCGATGCACATGACGAAGCATAATGCCTGGCGATGAAAGACTGAAATGCTACCGGCGGTTCGTCGAACAATCAGCGGATTCGTCAACAGATATTCGAGTTGTCCGAAGCGCTTGCTGCCGATGAACTTGAGCCCGCAAGCGTGCTGTCGACCGCTGCATCACATATCGCCGCTCTGTTGCCACCGTTTCGACGAAAAGGCGTCCGAGTAATGGGAGAAGGGAAACGGGATTATCGAGATCCGTGCTGGTTGCAAAGCGAATGACCTCTTGCCGGTTCTGAGAAGCGGTTTTTCGTTTTGTCCCGAGTCAATGCCTTAGCGTCGAACGTATGTTCGGCTATCCCACTGAGTTCAACGCTCACGAGCTGCATTGCCGATGCGTTTCGAGGGGCGTGTGCAATCATGGCTACAAACCCAATGCGTTCGCAATCCGTTATCCGGCAATGTCATGCTGAAGTTGCGGATCGAGTGGAGGAACTTATGATGTACGAAGCGAGTTAAGAGCGTTTTATTGCATCCCAAGTGGCAATAGCCTATGTGGGAAGGAACGAGAAGTGTATCATTGCGGAATAGCCTGCCAACATGAATATCGAAGTCGTTGCTCTGGAAGAATTGTCTCTGTCTGTCACAACAGCAGGTAACTTTGCAGACTTGGAATGTCGGGCATCCGGTTGTAGTCCGCACTGGTGTCGTTCCTCTTGTATTGCAATTATGAAAGGTGATCGAGACCAAGTTGAGTTCTTGGCGAATTGAAAAAGAAACCGAGCACAGCAGCATGATGTTGCAACATGGCACGCGAAAGATCGACAGCAGAATATCGAAGTGTGTGAGTAAGCCGCGACCAGACGTGACGATATTTGCGTCGATTCATTGACCTCGACATCATTTGTTGTGGCTTCGTCGAGAACAAATTGGAACAGTGAATAAATACGCCGTCGATACAGCCCGGTGGGGCGCGGCGAAAGACTCGCCTGTTTCGGGCGACGGTTTCTAGCCCGTGAAGCATCTCGCCTGCTCCAAGAGATCGGTGGTAAATCATTGTTACCGTCCTCACGCAGAATCCCCGGAAAATTTCTTCGTCCGCGTACTCTTGCTCTTCACGAAGGTCCGCAGACAAGCGTTCGCATAGTAAGACAAACTTCTCGATACCGTGCAATCCCGCAATTCCTGACGAAATTTGAGTTTTCGATTGGCACTGTCAGCGTTCGTCACGATGCTCTTTTGCGGTGTCATCGGGAATTGGATCCCGTCATCCTCATAAGAATCCCACCGGCATGGTCGACGATGCCATCCACTTGAATTCTTGGATGCTTCGGCGCGGCGCAACTTTGGCGCAACGTTTCGAGACGAGCAGCTTTTCGAGCGATATGTGTGTCATGATTTTCTCTTGCTCCATTGTACGCGACGTGGCGGATTCGTCGTCAGTATGCAAAGCGGGCTAGTAAGAGACCACGGAACAACAAATGTCGTAACTCATTACGTAGCGGAAGTCGTCAAACTTTCGTTTTCAGCAAGGAACGAAACTCTGACGAGTTCCGCTCGCCTCACACATGGGTCCAGCGCGGTCAAAAGTGCCTGACTCTCAATTGACGATGCCAAGCGATCACCGCTCGGCGCTGATTTGTCTTTGCTTGAACCAACAAGCTGTCGTGTTGCTGCTCGGTCATCGCAAAGATTAGATGGGGCGTGATGGTTCGCCAGTTTGAGGGGACACGGTTGTATTTGCCACGCAATCCGGTGCCCGCGTGCGATTCCAGACATCGGGCGAGAACCAACAATTGTGTTCACGCAGTGGATGGGTCGCAGTCCGGCAAAGACGTCAGAGGACCAATCGGGTATCCGTTGACGGTGGCTTTGCTCGGCATCCCCGAAAGTGAAACGATCCGCAGCTTATTCTATGTTTTTTTTTTTTTTTTTTCCCCGCCCTTTCCCCTTCCGTCCCCGAAAAAAACATTTCTCCCGCTAACTTTTTTAAACCCAAATCAAAACTCTTTGGCGAGACGCGGACTTTTATTGGTCGCTGAACGCGTGGTGCTGGGAAGCTGATACAGTTTTGCCGGCCGGCACAGTTGCTAGCGAAGTGCGCCGACATTGGGCCAACGCCACGGCACCGTCAGATCTACTCTACACCTCGAAGGCCATGATCCCAAGGCAACCGAGGCGTTGGGACTTAGTGAACTGCGAACGACAGGATTAACTACGTTGCTTATTCCGTTGATGGTCAGCGGAGCATCAGCGAAGTGGCCTGATCGTGGCTTCGTTCAACGAATACAGATCGACGTACGAGTCCTGACGCGAATCGGCAGCCCGATCACGTTGGCGGGCGTGTACGATTCGATCGCATGACGAACGTGCGTGGGCGCTCGCACGATCGACACTCAACAAAGCGGAATACGTCAATCCGCGGCTGGTTTCTTGAAACATCGAAGACTATTGAGAAAGACCGTCGTGAAGGTCGATCATGTGCCGATACCACGGCGGCCGACTCGATACGTGTCGCTCGGACCGTGCTCTGCGGCTGGTGCTTGGCAAGGCCGGCGAAGCTGTCGGCGGCAATATGCGGCGGCGGTGTATCGGATCACCGTTGGCGCGATCTAAAAATATCAAGACAAACGAATCAAAGAGGTTCCCTTTAACGCTCACCCGATTGCGGGCGAAAGTGCTAATTGATACCAGATAAGAAAGGCTCGATAAAAGCGACTTTGATATCTCGATCGCAACCGTCTAAAGATTACCTGGAGACCTAGCAGCGGATGCCTGGGTGAGAGCACTTCGCGGGCATGTCACAAACAAATGGGCCGTCTGGATCACACCACCAGAGTGCGGTGGTGCCATTCTATATCGACGCGATTGATCACGAACACTCGGCAGTAACACT
>Ga0163217_1079466_pt1 | contig 10205 bp, 8 predicted proteins | sample SynspAceP_FD_185933 | JGI IMG/M metagenome (GOLD analysis project Ga0163217, IMG submission 185933) | Saline lake microbial communities from Ace Lake in Antarctica - Synechococcus sp. Ace-P (PacBio error correction) | ecosystem: Environmental > Aquatic > Non-marine Saline and Alkaline > Saline ...
CCTTAAATGGTTTAATTGGGCGCAGGCGGTGGGCGGCAAGAATTGGGCAACAACATAATGATCGGCTCCATGGAAATTAACCGTCCCTTTGTATGGTGTTTGACATCACGCAACGTTCTTTGGCGATCATTTCAGCCATCATTATTACGTAAACAAATGAGTCACAAAAAAAGGCAACTTGACAAATGTGGTCGTAATGTCTTTGCTTAGCACAAAGTGGACGACTAGCAGAGTAACGATTTCAGGCAATGGAGCCTTATCACAGTGTCGAATGTGGGCACGCAATTGACTGAACACGGGTTCAGCAAAAGTGCAGCAGTGAGCTATCATCAAGCAATTGACAAAGCATGGTTTAATTTGAAGATTTGTGTAAGCATCAAGCTATTTACTCTTGAAACAGAGAGCTATTCTCGAAAGCAGCCGGTTTGCTTAATAGCTTTAAATTTACCTCTTGCGACTCACATCTGATTGAGTCGCTTTTTCCACTTTGTACTCAATCCACTTTAAGCGCTGTAAATTTTCTGCACATCTATGTTAATACTTTGTTGTTTCTTGAGGCGCGACAAAATTTTACTTACCTTATACGGCTAAGCCCTTCGCAATGGCGGCTCCATTTTTAAACAATATAGCTTGGGTAAATAGCCAACATAACGACAAAACGACTACTCAGCAATTGCTGGCAACTGGCATACAATACACTGGCTGATATGCTTAGCGTTTTTGAAAGGCATCTTAGGGAGTGCAAATTTATGACAGAAACAAAAATCACCACCGAATTAGCTCAATAATGGCATTGTTGACGTCAACGCAAATATACACACAACCTTCCTATGAACAACTGTTTGAAGGAACCACTTAAGCTCATTGTTGGGTTACGAACAGGCGGTAATACTGAATGATGGCGCAGTAATCGGGTTGAACATCCGGGATCTTACTGGCCGCTCCCCGAAAGATAATACATCGTAGAAAGATGCAAGTAAGCCAAGACACGGTGTGGTGTCTACCAAGGCAAAAATGAATAAAGGTATCAGTCCTGCGTGTGGCAGAGCTTAAAAACTTTAGTCACAAAACAACTTCAGTAACGCCTTATTTGTCGTTGATAACCTATTGTGGTGCCAACGAAGACAGTAAGGCTTAACAGTGCGCTTTATCACAAGAAGTTAGCTGGCAAGCCCATTTGTTAAAAACATGGTTATTAGCCCAGTGAAACCGACTTAAGAATTTTTGAGGCAGATTTTGTGGTCATGAACGGGGCTAAAACACTTAACCCCAATTGCAGGCTCCATGGTTTTGATTCGGAAAAAATTTTTGTCGCCTTTAATCTAAGTGAAAGAATTCATTAATCGGTGGTCATTGGTACGGCGGCGAAAATGAAAAAAGGCATGTTTCATAATGAACTCCTATTGCCTTTTAAAAGGCAATCGCCTCCATGCATTGTAGTGCCTATAATGTGGTAAAAGCGGTGAATTAAGCCGTCCTTTTTTGGTCTATCAGGTCGGGTAAAACCTGCTAATTCAACCGACCCCAGCGTCAATTAATTGTGGATAAGATGAGGCATGGTTTGGGGACGACAATGGGTATTTTTAAACTTTGAAGGCGGTTGTTACGCCAAAACTATTGATTTATCTGTCGAAAAGAGCCGATATTTATCATGCCATTCGCGTCGTAACGCCCCTGCTAGAAAATGTTGTGGTTGATGCAAAAGGTAAATTAAACTATGCCGATAAATCTAAACTGAAAATACTCGAGTTTTCTTTATCCATTAGATCATATTGAAAATTCGTTTATAACTGTATCACGTGCCGGTCATGCTATAAAGTATTTTCTTAACCGCTGATGCCTTTGGATATTGCCCGCTGTATCTCAATTGACAGCTGAGCAAGCCAATAATTACTTTATAGGATTTACGTAAATTACTGGCACCGAAGGTAATTACCCTCGGACCACTCCGACTTTTTCTAGCTTTTTTGGTGCGGCATTTTTAACCTACATCCCACCATTTATTGCAATATGTATTAAAACACAAGGATGCAAGCCTCAAACAGCAACAAGCCTACTTAGTTAATACAGGTTGGAATGGCAGTGGCAACGTTCATTAAGCATACAAGGGCTATCAATCCAATGCCATTCTTAGATGGCATTTTAGATTAGGCACCTTAGCCATACACCTTACCCATTTTAATCTGTCTATTTTCGCCAGCACTCACTTGAGCAACGTTTGCCCGCAGACTTAACTCGAGCAGAACTCGTGCATACAGAGAAGACATGGCAACAAAACATGCACTAGAGGCAGTTACCTGACACACATTTGTTTTATTGATAACTTTAGATAATTAATTAACCGGATAACAGGCCAATGGGGCCTGTCATTCAGTTGCGGCGGGCCCCCAGGTCGTTCGTCAAAAGAAAAAACATAATATACATGGCCTGGGGCCGGCATGAGATATACGCTGCAGAGCAGAAAAAGCAACTCTCTATAGTGACGATTGCAGGCTACGGCGACTTAGAACTTAAATTGCGGGCGGAGGTGCTGGAGCCTGGGTTTTTGAAGCGGTTAACGCGTTTTTATTTTAATCATCACAGCATCGGCCTGCCAAAGTTCAACTTTGTTGTAGTACGATGGACATCTGAGGTCGCCACGGCGCAAAATTTAACCAATTCTCACTGAGACGACAGCGCTACACGCGCACATATAAGGGCGGCACTTAGCGGCACGAGTTGTAAGCAAAAGTTCATCCAGATCATCAACTCGATAGTTGATACACTCAAACAGCCTCGGAGTGCCATCACTTCCGGACAGAACATTGACTGTCTTTTATCCGCAAGATGCCACAGCGGTTGGAGGATTGCGCTCTTATTCTCACTTGGTCAATACAGGCCACGTTGAGAGTATAACAGCGCAACCCGAAAATTTGTTTCTAATGAAAGCCTAAATGTTGCTGATTGACCCCCTAAGCTTGCCAAGCAGCCTAGCTATCACCTTTTTTTAACTCTTTAAAAACACGCCGCCAAATGCTAGTTCTTTCGCATTGGTAAAGTCCGCCTCACTGAGTCTCGTCAGTAAGTCACTCAAATAGGCATAAACACTATATTGGTGATAGTTAACCTATACCGGTGATACCAGGAGGTGCAGGATTGAACTTTCTTACGCCGAGTTCGCCGCTTGAAAGCAACCTTCACACCCGATTAAAACGCATCACTTCAATGAACGGTAAGGAGGGGTGGGTACAATAAATCTATATATGCATCTCTTTTTAACAAGTAGGGGATAAACTCAACCGCAGTAATACACATAGATTTGGACAGGGCGGCCTGCTCAGCCGCCTCGTTTTGCTAGCCACGAAGCCCTCAGGTGGCTAAACGTTTTACCTTATTGTTAGCGGGCCACGATTGCATAGCAAGCAGAGTGCTACATCCGAAGCGCGTGTCGGGTACTGCTAATTGTCGTAATCGGCGGGCTCATAAACAATGACGCAGGCTATGGCAAGAAGCAATTTCTTCATCTTTAAGAGGATACAACAACTCACGAGGGGTTCAAGGTCTTTCGAATGGCCAGTCCGAGAAGTTAACTAACGCGGCGGCCTGGTATTACTCGTTTATGCGTACACTGCAAAGCAATTAACAGGCCTCCTAAACAACTTAGGTTGTTTTACGACGGAACTGGATTGATTTGCAGATATTTCTAGGCGCGCTTCACTTCTTTCAGAGAAACAAGTCGATTACAGTCGCTGATATATCTACCCACGGCACACAATTCTGATAAATGCAGAGGCAGGAGCTAGGTAGGTGGGTCCTCATGTATTATGTGGTCAAATCAAATCCTGACCAATAGATTCGGCACGACTGCTCCTAGGGATCCTACTACCGAACGAGGGAGCTTTCATTATACTCCACTATCTCCATGGCACCAGACGACGCCGCCGCTTTAGAAAGACAGGGGGCGCCGGGACAGCCACACATACATCGTTGAAAGTGCAGCTGACTCATGAACTCTTACGAGCCTTTGTCTGCGCAGACAACTCGACAGTAGCCAGATAATCAGATAGTCGCCTCGCTCCAAATTTTGTACGCCCAATACATTGGTCGTGTGTTATTGAGCTTGCGTTCAATTCTCAGTGATGGCGGAATCGAGGGCGCGCAAGTGTCGTACGAATTCCACTCTGCGCAGGAGCACTCTTTTTTCGAGCAGTGCTCTCCGCGGTCATCAGATCCCACTTCGAATGCTTGTTTGTTTGCCGTTCGTCACCGGAGAACCATGGCACATTTAAAGGCAGCCCTAATCGAACAAAGCCTCGTATCTCCTGCTTGCGTGGCCGAGTTGTTTTTCAGACTACTCGATAATCCGAGAAAAACTCCGAGGTCTTGGCTATCATGCCACAAGGCTCGCTGCTGGATCCGCAATCAGTAATTACAGCGCCTAAGAAAATTTTTGGGGTGAGTAATAATCGCCTTTGTCAGGGGTTTGTAGATAACGCTTAAAACCTTCTCACCAAAAGCCAATTTGCCGGTTTCCGACTAATCGATCCAATGGTAAATCTTGCACGGTCATATCTTCTAATAAATGTCAATAGCACGGCGTTGCAATGCGGCTTATAGAAATCTGCTTCGAAGGTATCTATTCTGTCGCTGTATATCATGTTGTTCTTTAGGGGGTAATAGCGTCGTAATACCCTCTTTCGCCTTAAGTCCATTTTGCTGGAGAGATGGGCACCTTTGATTTGCGTCACCTTTTGCTTCAATAGATGAATCTGCAGTCTATGGGTAATCTCACTCGTCATATAGGATAAATACTCTGGTGACGAGCGCGGACACTACTCTTATTGGCTGATTTGAGCAGGTCAAGCGTAATTAAGTGTGCCTGTTGCCCGTCCAAAAATAAATAGCTCCGAGTTAGAGGTTCGGCACGTCAATAAACAATGCTAGCAAATTCGTTTACGCCCACGATAAGGCCTAGTGAAAAACAAAGCCGCGGAGTTGTCAATGTTAGGACTAGAAGCGACATAAACGAGAAAGTTTTTAACTTAACAAGCTATGAAGGAAACGTTTATGAGCAGTACACTATGAGTTCATATGTCATTATTCGAGATTCTGCTATTACGATATTCGAGTCGGCATAAGCGGGATTTTTCTATTGTCGACAGGCCGGAACTAGCAACGAAAATTGACAGTTTAGCAATTAATAAATATCTAATATGCTCTTGACGCCGGCAGTGGCAGAACGATTCCTCACAAAAGGTAAGCTTAGATTACTTGTTACCTGTAATTATAATTTAAACACTAGGATAAGCCTTAATCCTTGTGGACTTACATAAGTCTCTTTATTGATAAATGGAGAACAAGGATGTTACGGCATCCGACCAGCCGCGACTTAGAGGCATGTCGAGTCTTGGCAACTAGAGTGAGTGCGCTATTGAGCCATATGATGCTGATGGAGAGAGTCATTTCTTGCCTGCGAGAAATCACATCAGAGCAATTTGCCCGCTATAGCACCTCGCTGTGCGCGGCAGTTTTTATTCCAGGTCGATGACCTGAAGACGCGACTACGACTATCTGGCGCAGCACACGAGAAGCCGAAACCCTTCAAGTGAGCCAAAACTGCCGAAGACATCCTCACCCCGAGAACCCGCGCCCTCGACAAACTCGATGAAAATTTCGCGGAACAGTAGGAAAGTGTTCAGACTCAGAAACTAGCGGGGCAAATTGCAATTCCCATGAAGGTCACGCTGACCTGAGGGGATAACAATCCAATGCCTTAACACATTCAAGCACAACTAATCGCGCGTATTTTCTCGAACGGCATCGCCGGCAACGATCCAGCCCAGCTGTCCAAAAATCCTTCAATCACTTTCGGCCCCTGCGTCACACTTTGCGGCAGCACTTTTAATATTCTGATTCGTCGCCTTGGAATGCAGGTCCTAGGCAGCCTTTTCAGAAAGCGGCACTTATCTTGCGTGGCGCAGCAAATGCGCCGGCCCCTGATCCTTGGTCCCCCCGCCCTGCTATCATATAGGGTCGGCTTGGCGTAATTTCGTTGGTTTGAACCGACATCCTGGATGTGAACCCCGATGGGTTTCCCGGGGTCCAGTGACACGGGTCCCAGGGCGCGCGGCAAAGGCCGATCACGTCGTCTCGCGCGCAGCGCAGCGGTAAGGTTGCGCACCGTCCTGGATAGATAGGGTTCAAACGTCTCCGTGAAATATCACCCTTTCCCGACGGCCGCCGCCAGCTTCCGAGTCGAAAATTTCCGCCTGGCGTAGGTGACCGTCGACACCGGCGCGGCCCTCTCGCTGCAATCCGGGACAGTGACAAACGCCAGATCGGCGGGCGGACAAGCGACTTGTGGTGGGCAGGCAGAGCAAAATATCCGCAAACAACGCGATCGGCCGCATCAAACCATAGCGCCGGATCGGCTTGCCAGCGTGGACCCAAGCACAGGCGTCGCATTATCGGTCGCAGAGATCAAGGGTTAATACCGGACGAGCGACAGACAAATCCCCCCGCCTGTGCAGCGTGTCGCCTTATAACTCCGTGGCAGATAGCGACCCGCTGCCGCAGGCATTGCACAAGATCGGAGGCGGACCCGGCCAGGACGCCGGGCTCTTCCATGCCTAATCGGAAACGCAGATATGGTTGTTGCGCTGTTCTGCTTGTAATCGGGTCTGCGGAATCGCGACGTATTTGACTACTACTTCAAACGGATTATTTAGTTCTGGTAGGTCAACGATGTAGCGCCCCGATGGTCAAGGCAATGGCACCTTTGCCGCTTGTCAGATCAGATCGCGCCACACCGGGCCTAAAGAAGGCCGATCAGCTGGCTGAAGCCTGGCCCCCAGCCGGCCCCGGAAACCCAAACCCTATGAAAATGATGGTCCAGGCCTTATTAGCGCTAAAATAGGTACCAGGCGTGGACTCGCCTTTGGCGCGAATGGCCACCAGGCCTTGAGTGAAACCACCACCAGCCGGCTTCGTACCATGGCGGCTGCCTTGTGGTCGAAATCCCCAGCAAGCGGCGGCTTTCCGATCGTTGAGATCAAAGTGACGGCGATGCCTCATTCGCAGATCGCCCGCTCAAGGATATGCGGCGGCAAGGGTCTGTTTACGCCCGCGAAATCGAAGACGACCTGCTTGGCCGGGGCCAAGATCGACACTTGTCGGCCTCCTACGGTCGATGAAGCCAAGAAACATGCCCCGAACCCGTCCAGCCGGTGCAGGCGGTTGCCGGAACACCTACATCTCCCGCGCGAGGAGCACCTCCCGCGAGTGCTTCGTTTGCCGCCGACGCTCGTCCTGCGACTGAATTCACTTGGCCCAAGGCTGCCCCTGGGTGGGCACCTCCAGCCCTTGGCGCCGCCGCGCTTGCAGCTCTGGGTGCACGCAGCGCCCCCGACCTGAGGGTCGTCGAATTCCGCGGCAACGTGGCAAACCCGTCTGAAAAAGTCGCCGATGGCGTGGCGAATGCAACCTTCCTTGCGGTGGCGGCCCTGAAACCGGCTGGACATGCAGCCGTCCCCGCCACCACCGATCACGATACGCTGATGCTGCCCGCTGTCGGGCACAAGGGCGATTGGCAATCGAACGCCGCGCCGGTGATATCGACACCGAAGCATGCTCGCCGCGATCCACGACACCCCCACCGTGACAACGCTCGCGGCGGAAAACGCAGCCTCTCCTGCTGACACCTTCGACGGGTCGTGCGAAACGCCGATTGCTGGGCTCGCGACGCTTGACGGTGATACGCTGCACCTGGCGCGGCGAAGTGCTGCGTCCGACCGGGATCAGGGCGCTGAGCGGGGAAACGCAGTGGCCCTAATCTCCGAGGTGGCCTTATGGGTGTCCCGATCTTGCCCAAGACTATTGGCGCCAGCAGGCCCCGGATTCTTTGACTGGCAACACCAAAGAGGTAAGATTCGAAACTTATTTCACGGCCGTTTGAAACTAAGCAACGCATGGGCCACGTTACTTCCATCATGATCAGCAACTGAATCACGATATTAACCCAGGAGAACCACCATGACTTTCGCCAAAGAAAATGATGACAGCAACCGCAGCGCTGGCCCTGACCACTGGGCAGCTTTTGCGGATGCACACGCGATGAACCCAGATGGTTTGGTGGCGCGCCGAAGTGGGATGTTTTGCCGAGGACCCAAAACATCATGTGAGAACGCTCGTCGAACCTCTGCTGACTACACTACCAATTAGTGTGCCCCGTTAAAGCACCGTGCGTCGAAACGCTGATCCGGTACAGAAGTGCCCTTGCACGCAGTATTTCCCGCCCCCCGACAACGGCCGATTTTCGACCCGTCTATGGGAACTGCTGGTTGCCACGTAGAGAACTCTGCGCTCAATGCTTCCGCGCAAAACAAGGACCCGACTGGACGCGAAGGCCTGACCGCTGCCACGTGGATCGTGCAAAGCGTAATGGCGGCGAGAGCCAGGCCTGCAAGGCCATGATCAAAGGATGGACGTGCGGCCGAGCACGGGCCCACGTCCCCCACGGCCTGGTGGTTGGCTTCGCAGTCGCGATTAAGCATTTCCTATGCTGACGCGACGGCCGCATGATGCTGGCCGACCTGAAGAACGGCAAACGGCGGCGGTTTTTGGTGACCCAATTAACCGCTGACGTCACGACACAGATCGAAGGCGGCGTGAATCACGTGCGATGATGGGCGTGAATGCTGTCCAAAGCAATAAATGCTTCTGGAAACACCCAGAACTGATCCGAATTTAGGCCCGCCCTAACTTGCAAACAGTCGCAGGGGCTTTGTTTATCCAGAATGGCTCAAATCCCCGGGGCGAGCCCGCGCAGGGCGGGGCTGGCCTCGCGTGACATGGCGCTCACGTTGTCAGCGCACAGGCGGCAGGCTCACATAAGAAAACCAACGCATTGGCGTTCCAATGGCGGCGGTTCCAGCCTCCGAAGTCTTGCTGTCTCGCGGTCCATAGACAAGCGCTTATATTCTCCCGCATAGAAGCCCGCGATGACATCGCAGTATCGGGCGGCGTCTGGTTCGTCGCGTCCGAGGGCCAGTCCTTGGGTGATCCGCGTCTCTGCTGACCCCTCTGCAGTTCACAGCGGCACCAGGATCGCGCGCCGGCCAGGAACGCGCGAGCCAATGTCTGGCCGCGTTCGAGAGGCAAAGTCGGCCCCTCTCCGGCAAATCCCCTGTCGCGTGATCATCCATAAAGATCCCCCCCCACCGCCGCCGCGTGCAGACGTGACGGTGCCGGGATGTAGAAGTGGAGCTGGCGTATTACGCCCATACTCCTTCAGAACGCGGGTAAGCCATGCGCGCCCCACGTGCGTCGGCAGGACTCGCACACGGCTTCTTTGGACACAGCAAATGGACAAATGGGCGCCGTGTCCTCGGCATAATTCGATACAGGCGGTCTCAAATCGCGACCCGCCGCCAAACCAGCTTGGGCCATGGGGCCGTCCAGAACATGCGGGTGTTCATATGTACCGTGCAGGGGCATGGGGGTTTTGCATATTGCGCCAGCCAGACTGATGCCTGATGCCCAGAACTCGCGGGCTCTTATTGGTCATGGCCGGGCGATGCCCTTGCGCGCCGCATGGCGCCCTGCCGTCCGCTCTCCCAATGTGCCGAAACAGTCGATAACATTGAACGCCGCACTTTTCTCCGAACAACCCGCCCCGCCGCGCACATACCGCTCATCCAAGGCCAGCGGCCCGCATCGCTGCCATCGTCGCTGCTGCGTTTGTCGGGTACCGTCGAATGCTGCCAGCCCGGCCGCACCCTGACAGCGCCCTCGCGGTGGTCACGCCAGCGTTTCGAATGCCTCCGACATCTGGTCGCGCAAGGCTGCGGAACCAATCAAGCGCGGCGGGTTCTTTCCGCCTCGAATCATCGGTTCTGGCGCAAAGCCTTTCGTTGCTGGCGTTTTTAGTGTGCCGGCGCGTCCACGGCGTCCAACCAAGGACGCCCCCGTCCACCACTGAATCACTCTCATCGGTCTAGAAAGCTGAACTGTCGGCAGGCAAGATACTGGATCGTATCGGCCCAACTCCGACCGAGAGGCGATGCGCCTCCAGCGGCGTGGTGATTGCCCGATATCGTCGTCGCGCCATTTCACGGTTCTTCGGCGCATAAGACGCCTTTAGCGAGCCGCTCATCCACTCGACCCGAAGGCGACGGCGTTCACGCGGATGCGGGTGGCGGCGCCAGTGGTCAGCGCCATTGAACGCG
>Ga0163217_1079482_pt1 | contig 10205 bp, 10 predicted proteins | sample SynspAceP_FD_185933 | JGI IMG/M metagenome (GOLD analysis project Ga0163217, IMG submission 185933) | Saline lake microbial communities from Ace Lake in Antarctica - Synechococcus sp. Ace-P (PacBio error correction) | ecosystem: Environmental > Aquatic > Non-marine Saline and Alkaline > Saline ...
CCAAAAAGAAAAAAGGAGAAATGCCCCCCCAACCTTCTTTGGTTTTTTTTAGCGGGGTTGCCCCTGGAAATTACTAAATCTTTTTTGGGCCATACCGCCCCCAATGGTTTTTTAATCGCAATTTTTTCGGCAAAATGGCGAAAGTGTTGCCTGGCGGCCCCAATGCGGATACCACCATGGCGCCTGTTTTCCAACAATCGAAACTTGATGAAAAATACCAACAGTTTTGGGTCTTACCGTGATGGCAGGGTATTGGCCACCCCTTTAATGGCTTGGTGACTTACTTCGTGACTCTGCAGAACTCCGCAACCTAGGTCCCCCCGTGTGTTACCTTTAATTTCGATGGGTGATTAGTGAGCCCCCCCCCCCCCCCCCCTTTGCCCGTTAATCGCGTGTTCTGGGAGCGTAGCGATTGGTGCAAAGTGGCTTCAACCATTGCCTGTTTTGACTGGCGGCCCTGGCTTGCTTTTGCAACCCGCTACCATCGTTGCTGCGTTACCCATCTCAATTCATACTGAATCATGGCCATCTACGTCCTGTTTAATCACTGCTTGAAGAGCCGCTACCAGGACAGCTGCTTTTAAAAGCTCTGCCGTGGTAAGCAACGATGATTGCCTGACCAGGCGACTCTTGACAGTAGCTGTTGGCTACGGTTTTCTCTCTGACCTTCAAAACACCATTCAAGGGCCTCAACCCCGATCCATGGGTGGGGTGGAGGCCCGCACGTTAGAAACAAGTGGAGCAAATTATGGTTACTCAAGTCATTCTTCCCGCGCATTCTGCAAATTGGTGAAGGAGCCTCACAGCAAATTACCGCAGGTGCTGGCAGCCTGGGTTGCAGTCGCCCATTAATCATCAACCGATAAGATGATGGTTAAACTCGAGGTTTACACCCAACTATTCAGACTGCCCTGGCCGGCGATGGACTGTCGGCCGACGTGTTTCGATGCCACCGTGCCGGAACTACGGTTAGCCTCAATACAGGCGGGCGGTTTGCAAAGTACGCGACCGGTGATTACGACAGCATTCATCCGCCCTTGGCGGCGGCAGCCCCATCGACAGCGCAAAGGCGATCAGTTTCTGGCAAATTTGGCGGCGTAATGCGGGATACAGGTTTCCCGCGCATTGTTAACGGAGTTTGGGTTTACCCATCATTGGCCATACCCACCATCGGCCGGCACTGGCTCAGAAGTGACCAGTGACGAATCATCACGACGAAGTCAACGAATGAAAAATGCTGTGTGTGGGCCGTTGGTTTTTTTATGCCGTTAGCGGCTTTGCGTTGATTTTAACACTGAACCTTAAGCCTGGCCCACCACCACCCCGCCGATAGCCGGTTATTCGATGCCCTGACCCACGCGATGGAGCCTTACGTTAGCCAAGAAGGCGAGCTTGTAATACCGGACGCTCAGGCCATTGCAGCAATGCGCTTAATCGGTCCGAAATTTGCGCCGCGCGTTTCACGATGGCACAACGACCAACAGGCTTCGCCCGAGCGAGTCATGCTGGGATCCAACTCTGGCCGGCATTGCCTTTTCCAACGCCTCGGTGGCTTTGGTACCGGCATGAGCCGACCGATTGGGCGCCCGCTTTCAGTGCCCACGATTGTTCCACGCATGTTTACTGCCTGCGGTTAAACCGATTTTTCCATTCCTGCCGCTGCGGAGCGTTAATGCTGGATGTGTTCGTGCCTATGGGCGTTGCTTCTGAGCAAGACAGCAACTGACGTTGCCAACAGCAAACTATGGGCCGAGCTTTTTTATTATGCCCTGAAGTGAACGAACTGAAGTGGCCGACTCCCAAGAACTGTTCGTATCGATCGCGACGGAATTTTCCGCTGCGCCACCCATGGCTGACAGGCTTTGCAGTCTGGTTCCCCGGGCAACAACCCCGTGTACCAGTGCGATGAGATTATCGAGCTTTACAAAAAGGCTCTGGTGAAAGCTGTAACCCACACTTTTTTGATAGAAACCAACCCTTACACGCGCAGCGTGAAACTCACTTTGAGGACATATTATGAGCACCGTAGGACATTTTGATTAACGGCCAGATGTTAACGACGAAAACCGTACCCAGCTATTTTTAATCTCTACCCGGTGACTCCCACACGGCAGGTTGCACTGGCCTTCAAAAACCAACGGTAAGAAAAAGCGGATCGCCGCTGCGGAAGCAGCTTTTCCTGCAATGGCGCGCGACCCCTCCCTTAAGCGCGCACGCATCATGTTCCGCCTTCAAGGAATTGCTTGAGGCAGAACGCTTGACCACATTGCCCAGTTGATCGGTGAAGAGCACGGCAAAAATTTCAACACGATGCTCTTTGAGAGCTCAACGCGGGATCGAAAATGTGGAGTACGCTGCGGTGCTCCCGAACTTTTAAAAGGCAAGAGCACAGCGCCAACGTTGGCCCCGGCATTGAACGCCCTGGAGCGAAATTCCAACCGCTGGGCGTGGTTGCGGGTAATTACCACCGTTTTTAACTTCCCGGCCATGGTTCCGCTGTGGATGTACCCGATGGCGATTGTTTTGCGGTAACTGTTTTATCCTGAAAGCCTTCAGAGCGCGATCCTAGCTCCACCCTGTTTCCATTGCTCAACTGCTGCATACAAGCAGGCTTGCCTGACGGCGTTATGAACCTGGTTCAACAATGGCGATAAAGAAAGCGGTGGATACACTGTTACGAGACCCTCGCGTTTAAGCGATTAGCTTCGTCGGCTCAACATCCCATTGCGAATACATTACACCACCGCCAGCGCTCACGGCAAAGCGTTGTCAAGCTTTGGCGGTGCCAAAAACCACGCCATCGTCATGCCCGATGCTGACATGGACCAATACCGTGAACCAGCTCTAGGCGCCGCATTTGGCCTCTTCCGGGGTGAACGCTGAATGGCGCTGTCGGTTGCGGTTGCCGTGGGTGACGCTGCCGGCTGATGCCTTGGTCGCCAAGATGGCCGAAGCTGAGGCCGCTGAAAGTGGGTGCGTAACAACGGTACCCAGCCAATGACTTTGGCCCGTGAATCACGCTCAACACCGCGACAAGATCGTGGGTTGTATCGACAGGCAGAGAAACAGGGCGCACGCATTGTCGTAGACTGTCGTAACCGGTCGTTTAACGGCCACGAAAACGGCTTTTTACGTGGGGTGGCAACGCTTCATTGATCGGGTTACCTGAGATGCAAGCTAGCCAGGAGAAAATTTTTGGACGGTGTTCAAGTAGTGCCGCGTTAAAACCATGCAGGAGGCAATGGATCTTTCAACGCTCAACGAGTCGGTAACGGCAACCTGCATCTTTTAACACGTGATGCGAGGCGCCGCTACTTTACCGACCATATCATGGTTGGCATGGTCGGTATTAACCGTGCCCATTACCGGTAACCCGTGGCGTATCACAGCTTTGGTGGCTGGAAGCGATCCTTGTTTGGCGATTTGCACGCCTTACGGCCCCGAATGGCGTGCGCTTGCTACACCAGCGTCGCAAAGGCTATTTACGCAGCGCTGGCCTTCCGCCGGAGTCGCGAGGGCGCCGTATTCTCGGATGCCAACGAATGAAGTAAACGGTACTGAGTGACGCCTGTTTGTTTGTAAGTTGATTCTTGGGGTGTACTTCACAAGGTGAGCCACCGCTTTTTCATGCTGGCGAGATGGCGGCATTCAATCAAGAGACAAACAACACTACGGCGCTCACAACAAAAATAGAAGTTCGGACCATGAAAAAGAAAGACTCCACCGTTAATTGGCTGCGCAGACTTTCGAAGCAGCAGCACGCCATCTGAACCTGACCCAGGCCTTCGGTTGAATGAATTTGACCACCGCACCGACACCACACGTCAAACTCTAGGGGCTTGAGTCCCAGCTCTACAACCGCGACTCTTTCCGCACCCATCAGGATTCCGCCGTGGCTGGTTAGAAGACGCAAGGCAAGGCGTATCTGCCATGGTGCATGAGTGCATCAGGCGCTTACCACAGCAACCGAAGAAATCTTCGTCAGAGCAAAAAAATCGATTGTTTAACTGTCAAAGTGAACCTGGTGTTTTTTTACTCACTTGGAATTGCCCCTCGGCTTGCCCGGCTTTTCTCCAGCAATATCCGATGTGGGTATGCGTTTTCCCCCCCCCCCCACCAGCAATATCTGGCTGGACCAGGAGATACACACCCATGATTCCATAATGGAGAATTCGCTAGGCAAGGGGTATTGGCCGGCCTTCGATAACCGATCGGCCTTGAGTTGGGACGACCTATTTCCTGTCTGCAGTCCCTGCGTCTGGCGAGGCACCCTTGGGTCCCATCAACCAAGCAGAACCTAGGTGCCTGCGAACAGGCATGAGTAAAACAGACGCTGCTGCACGTTTATCGGTTTACGAAGGAAGGCTTGGGCCATTGCTCGATCAGGCTGGTTTTGTCTGATAATCCGGTTTTTCCCGCATGAAATTCAGTTTGATATCCCCCCTGATTTCTGCGCTAGAACGGTGGCAAAACACGGGAGGCCTCGCCTCGGCAGAACGCCGTTTTGGTCGAAGACATGCTCGGAAAAAGGCCACTGTGGCACACCGTTTGCAAGCAAAAAGTCCCAACGGCCGAAGCCTTTTATTCTCCTGCGTCCGTAATAAATACGTTCACCCCCACACGCCGAAATTTTTCGTTAGCTGGTTAATAAAAAGAAGCCAAACAAAAACATTAGTTTCTTAAAAAACCTACTTGACCAAATCCTGATTCCGCAAGCCGTTCAATGGTTCCTGCTGCTGAATTTTGCAGACAGTTTTAAATGCAAATGACCGTCAGCTCCAACGACAACGGCTGGCGAACCTGGCGCGTTAAGCCCCCATCGTTCCGATGGGTTTTTTGGAACGTCGCAATTTTGCTCAATTTTTTTTTTATAATGACGGCAAATACGGCTCACTATCGCCGCAAACATTCCAGGCCCGCTTGCTGGCTCAACTCCCGCTGTCAGAGACGTCTCAGCCGGTTTCCTCGAGAGGCTGGAATAGCCACCGCGCGCAATCGCTTTCTATATTGCGAATGCGGTCCTGCATAAATTCTCACAGATTTTTTGCTGGGCAATCTGGGCCCATTGGCCTTTGGTGCGGGCTTTTGAGCTTTATCCTGAACCGAGTTCTTCGGTGTGTCCAGGCTGGAAGGCCTCAAGCGGTCACCACGGCGTCCGTTATTGTCCGCGATAGGAATCACAGTGGGCCTGCGGAAATTGATTGCTGGCTGCCAGGCGTTTTTGGGCTTAATCGGTGAAGTGGGTAAGCCGTTAGCGTCGGTCCAGCGATAGTAAATCGGCTTTTGCGCGCCGACAAGGCTGCCTAACATCACCCCACAACGCAATGGTATTGGGACGGGGACGCATCGTTCATATCTTACGTTTGCGGTTCGGCACAGCAAATGGGCTATCACTCAAAATCGAACAGATAACATGCTAAATAAGTACTCGCAACAAAATGTGTCAGTAACGCTGTTTTTTTTACCCTCAATCGTTATGCTGTATTGCTTTACGCCTGTAATACTGGGTCCCACAATTTCCGTTTTTTGACCCGGTGGCGGCTATGAGTAGCCAACCAAAGCAGCTTGCAAAAAACTGGCTGCTGTTTCACTGACAAGATCACCGGCCAGTTTTGGCCTGGGCACTCTGAAAAATCCGCGAAATCATGCCGTTCACGCGTCTTAGTCCGGCCTGCACACTTAGCCCCCAACGCCATTGTTTGGCACCGGCCACCTTTCGAAACGCGGCGTGCGGTAATCGATATGGCCCGCGGCTAATTGGTTACCCGCGTTAAGCGCGGAAGAGCCGCGCCGAACCTCCATTATCGTGACCGACGTGGCGCGTGCAGGAAATCGTTTTTTATGGTGCGCAAGCGTGCAAACGCATCGTTGAAGCCGATTGAAAAAGGTGTTGCCGCCGCCCAAGCCCTGGGTAAAAACGCGTTTTATTAACCGGTTTGCTAACCCTTGAATGGCGCTCTGGTGCAACTGCTAGATCTGGAAATTGCTGCTGGCTAGGGTATACCCGGAGTCTTGACACAGTCAGGACGTGCTTGCTGATGATATGGAGGATAGAAACCCTACGCAACATGTCGATTCCTGCTGGTAGATGAATTCACGGGTGGCGCGCAAAACAGCTCTGCGAGTGCGATCGCAAGAATATTGGCTATCAGGTAACCGCAAAGGCGCAACGGCAGCGTTCGAGTACCTGCCTGGATAGCAGCGCCCACGGCAAACCGGTGAATGTTCCTGGTGAGCGACATCGAAATGCCGGGCCTGCGACGGGCTTAATAACTTGACGTCAAGGTGCCGCGACACAAGCCAACTGCACCAGCCATACATTATTCTGCATACCTCCACTGAACGCGAAATGAGCCTGATATGCCGAACAGGTCGGTGCTGATACCGCGTTTTTGTTTTTTACCAAGTTCGACGCTGAGGAACTGAATGCACGCTATGTTAGTCGCGGCGGCAAGGGCGCCAGCAGCAAGGTCTGAATGGCCCGTCTATTATTTGCCCGGCACATTTATTGCCCGCAGCGTAAGACAAACACCGGAAGCCAGCTCACCAGGCTCCGGTTTTTTTATGCGCTTGCCCCGTCAGGATTCCGCGTCACGGTTGAGCTTAAGGGTGGTGAGCCGTACGCTCACGCCTTTAACAGCAGCTCTTCGGTTCTTCTTCTAAAAGACTGGCCGTACGATTGGCAACCAAAACTTTCAATGCGCGCCTGCCACTCCGGGGTTTTCAATTTTCTCGGGGAAGCAGCGCTGCAACACGTCGAAGCATCGCGTTTGCGGCTGTTGAGGCGCCAGGCGAAGCTCCCAGCAGCGCGGCTAACGTGCCCGTCTTGCAGCAACTATTTCAGTAACCAAATTCCAGCTTGCCGCCGCCGTCTTGGATTTTTTGATGATCTTGGCACCCGTTTGGCCCTGCGTCCTGCAAAGTGCAGTCGCCCTCGCGGCATCCCGGGAAAGAAATTACGCAGTGCGTCCTACCGGCCGGTGGGACTGAAACACTTCGCCAATCAGATCCGCGGGTCAATCCATGTTGGACTTGCTCAACCGACAACATGGGCGGCAAGGTTGACGAGCGCACCGAACTGATCAGGTAAACACCGGAACCCTGTTTTCAGGAAGCGGGTGGTAAAGCCGGCAAAGGGTGCCAAACACCCCAAGGCCGGCTCGCCGTTAATAATGCGGGTATCCAGTGTGGCAACCGCATCGGCGGCGCCAACCAATCGGCCGCTTTACCGTAAACCTTGGAATGATTGCTGCTGCACCATTCCGGCCAGGGTCACACACCAACCACTGGCCGCTCACGGAAAACCCCATCACCTTCGCTTCATCAATACCTAATTTCTGCCAAACAGGGGCGAGCAACCGCCGCCCGCAACCCAGGAACACAAAGCCGGCTTCCAGTTTAGTCCTGTTTACCGGTTTCCTGATTTTTTGAACCTTATTTTCCAGCGCCCGTATCGCGTTGGTCAATTAGTGCACCGGGCTGTTTCAGCATTAGTCGAACCAGCTTGGCTTTCCAGATCGTTTTCACGAATTGCTGCGGTCAGGGAACCGAAAATCCACATCGCGCCCGTGCTTTATCCGGGTAGCGGAACACGCCTGCATGGGGTCACGGTGCTTAACGACAGCGGCATCCACTCGCCCAGGTCTTCCGCGACTCGCTGTATTCCATTTCACGAAACAGGTGATGCGCACTCAGGCGTTCGAAGCGGCGTTTAAGGAAGGCAACGTTTTTTTCGCCCCAGACGAAGCTCTGATGCGGGTACGGTTTTATGAATTTTTTTCGGATCGGGCAATATGCCCTGCTCCAACCCAAGTAACGACCAAAACTGCAGCGTTACTTCGAATTGGGCGTTTATCTGCAATGCCCGGTCGATTACCACATCGCCTCCGTCGGTCCTCGGGGGTGTAGTTTCCGCTCGCAGTAGCCGGCGTGGACCGGTACCTGCGTTGTTCCAGCCATCCAGTGCTTTCGTGGGCCAATTGGGTCCAGACGCTTCCACCAGAACGATGTCCATGGTTGGGTCATCAGCTGCTTCAATATCATGCCGAGGGTAGCGCTCATGACGCCCCACCGACAGCACTACGTCCTGGCCTGTCCTTACGGCCATTGTTGTTCACCCTAGCGAGTATTGAGCTTGTGGTGCTCTTTTCACGAATCAGCAAAAAGAGCCTGTCGGAAACCAGTCCAGATGGAGAATAAATAATGCTGGCAACTGTTTTCCCTGAATGCGATGTAACGATTACATCACGGCTTTCCGGCGCACTATTACACTGTACTAGGCACGGTTTGCGCGTCATTGTAAAGACTCGCCCCTGGCCCGGGACTGTCTTCGTTGTAATTGATTTTCCGCGAACTTTCCCAGACAATAACTCACCGCAACTTTAGTCTCAACACCCCCCCGTTTTTAGTTAAAGAGGTAGCAGGTCATGGTTCTGGCGATCGGTGCAATTCATTTGCCGGCTTGATTCTTTTGTTGTGGAGCGCCGACAAATTTTTGTAGAACGGGGGCGCAGCCGCCGCTAAGCATTGGGCATGCCACTTGCTGATCGCATGGGTGATTATTCGCTTTGGCACCTCCGCCCCCGACCTGGCTGTTTCTGCTATCGCCGCGATGCAAGGCAACTCGGCCTGCTTGGGCAACGCCTACGGTTCCAACATTTACCAACATAGCGCTGCTTTGTTGGCTTAACAGCCAATCACTTGCGCCATAAGCCGTGCATTCACAAATCGCCGCAAGGAACTGCCACTGCTCGTCGGCCTTACCCTGATTGCCGGTTACCAGCTAATTGAATGGGAGCTGTCGCACACCGACGGTTGGGTTTTTTGCCTAGCGGTTTTCGCGCGGTGATGGCTGGGTTTCCTATTCGCAGGCCTGCGCATAAGAGATGACTCTGTTGAAGCTGGCCCCTAAAGGAAGGCGCGTTGGCCCATCCAATGCGCTGAGAAACGCCGTTTTCTTGGCCTGGTTGTGGGCTTGGGTCTGCTGTCGTCAGTTCCCGAATGTTGGTTTTTTGGGCGGCGGTTTACGTTTGCCCAGAGCTGGGCGTCAGCGATCTGGTTATTGGCCTGACCGTTGGTCGCGTTGGCACGTCTTTGCCAGAGCTTGGCGTCCAGCCTTGGCGCCGTGCCGCAAAAATGAACATGACCTGATTCTCGGCAACATTCTGGGTTCGGGTATTTTCAACCACTCGCAGTGGTCGGTTCTTGCGCGACCATCAACCCATTGGCAGGTGGACCCAGAAAGGTCCTCCTACGCGACTGGTCACTGATGCTGGCGCTGAACCGTTGGGCCTATCTGCTGATGGGCTTTGGCTTTGCCGCCGCAACCGCATCATCAGTCGGGTAGAGGTGGTATTCTAATGCTGGGTCTACCGTTGTCGTACACCGGCTACCGTTAAGCACCATGGATACCACAAACCGGCTAAGGCGCTGCGTTTTCCTTGAACGCAGAGCCACCGAGTTCAGGCAATAGCGCTGCAGTAGGCGCCGGGCCGTCTGGGAAAACGTGACCCAGATGGCTGTTCACAAGCGCGGACAGCGCACTTCTACTGCGACGCATGCCCAGTGTAATCGTCTTCAATAGAATAATGTGTTGCGGATCGGAAGGGCTGACAAAAGCTGGGCCAAGCCCGGTACGGAGTCGACCTTGGCGTTAAGAATTAAACAACGGCAGTCACACAATCGGCATTCGTAAACACCTGTTTTTTGTTTGTCCAGCAGCGTGGCGCAAACGGAGGTTCGGTGCATGGTCTAACAATATCCCGACGCTCGTCGGCGCTCAGGCCACGCTTTCTCTTCAAATCTGTTCCGCTGTTAGCGCGTCAGATCGTATCCCGGCTGCAGATTCGGCAAAATCGTTGCTCGTTACGCTTTATTCAAGTGGTCGTCGTAGATCTAGACGTTACGCCCGCTTTTAGCCGATCGCTGTATTGGCAAACTAATTTCTGCACTTTGGGCGCCGCAACCGCCATGATATAGGGCTGACCCGGGTTGCGGAGCGGCAAAGTCTTGGTGATCCCTGCTTTCTGCTACGTAGAAAGGTTTCCGCGGCTCAAGTTCCGTCACAAACGCCGAATGGAACACGCCTGCTGGTCACCTGTTCGATATAAGCTTGCGCGACTTGGCGCTGCTGTGCCGACTGATAAACAAATGGCCGAACGTTAACTGGGTGCCAATGTCGTTACCCTGGCGGTTGCCGCTGGGTG
>Ga0163217_1093674_pt1 | contig 10205 bp, 6 predicted proteins | sample SynspAceP_FD_185933 | JGI IMG/M metagenome (GOLD analysis project Ga0163217, IMG submission 185933) | Saline lake microbial communities from Ace Lake in Antarctica - Synechococcus sp. Ace-P (PacBio error correction) | ecosystem: Environmental > Aquatic > Non-marine Saline and Alkaline > Saline ...
GGAGAGAGATTGTGTAGTGGCGGCTTGCCCCGGTGGCATGGGTCATACTTCGTCGAAGTGGTTTTTTTTTTCCCGGTATCGATGGCAATCCCAACCCGTGGCCATCCCAAGTGAAAAATCCTATTCCATACTTCAAGTCATCCACGCGAAACAGGATTTGGGCCCGTCGAACTCCATTCAGGCCCTTTGAATCGCGTTGAGGATTTTGCGATTAAAAGCCGATCAAAATGCGAAGGGACACCAGCAAGACATGTGTCGCAGCAGAATTTTGTGGCAAACCATGTCCTTCTTAGTAATTTAGCAAATTTAGTAATTGCCACAAAAAGATCAAATCGTGCTCCCCGCGGATCCCACTCCCCAAACGATCCAATCATTGAACAGTACAATTTGAAAATACCAATTGGATCAACCCGGCCTCACACCGGACGAGGGATCAAGTTTTATTTTTTTCCAAGATGAATCAAACCAGATCGATGTAAGAGCGTTTTCCATTGCAAAAGATCCTAAAGCGAGTAAATCCATCCCCTAACTTTTTGCAATTCCAAAAAGCTCAGATAGACGAAACTCTCCCCTTAGTTCTTCGCGATTAAAACCCAGTGGTGGCGCAATCGCCCCTGCTATGGTGCTGAATGACAACAGCGGCGTCGACGTCGCCCAACATGGTTGTTTTGACGCATAGGTCCGCTTCGCGATCACCTTCCAATGTTTTTCGCAACTGTCCGAGTGAGCTTAAGTCATAAGTGCGTGGTCCAACTGATGTGACTGCTCAGAGTGCACAGCACGCTTCCATGTCACAGTCGGCAGGCGCGGCTGGACTGTAAAAACCTTCCGTTGCGGACGCTAACTCCTCAAGCTGCCGGCTCGGAAAGCCAAGCACTACCCATCTGGCGGCCGACTGCTTCAACGTAGCGTTCGAGGTCCGTCAATGTTGGGGTTCCGCTCCTCGTTGTTTTTTCTAAGCTCGGGACAAAGCAAGCAACGGGTCGATTGCGGTGGGCGTTCCTGAATGTCGGCTAGACTTAAACCCTGCCGCTCTCGTTCGGCCTCGCAATGCCGCCAAAGCACTTGCCGTAGCGGCGTCCCCTCTTTTTCAACAACGCTAGCCAATCGTTTCTTTCCGCCGCCGGCGTCCGTAATGTCGGGCAACTTCGTCGACGATCTGCTCTCGCAACTTTCCGGCGTGGCGCGCTTTTCTCTTTCGGCTGTTGTTTTTGCGAAAGATCGCTATGCTCTTTCTTCTGCCATCGTCTTACTCCTCAAACATCGTACGCGGTACGGGATTACACCATCGAAATCGCTGATTTTTTCATACACAAACCAAAATATAATGACGCCCATCCGGGCGTGAAATCCGAAAACGATAGGCAAGGCCTGACGACCGGCTCAAATCATGATCGGGACTGGATTGAACAACACTTCCTCGACATCTTCGGGGCTTGAGATCGTGTTCGGCGATATGTTCAACCATTGCCACCAGGTTTCGTCGTCCCCCAGATGAACTTTCCCAATATACGGCATTGCGTCCCTCTGCCGATTGGGTGTTGACATATAAAAATATCACGCCAGTGTCCCGCAGTAATGCCGCGTCCGACAACATGGTTTTTACCGACAAGGGCCTTCGGCACGCGCTTGTTTGTTGGAGTAAGCTTCTATCCCGTTGGTAAAGAGTGAATTCTGGTTGTTTAACGTCTTTCGCTTCGTTCGGCGGCGGCGTCGGCAAAACCTCCCGTTTGTGTGACTCTAGAGTGAATCCGGAATGTCACGGTCGCCACAATTAACGCGAAGCCACTTCTATACGTTTTGATTGGCCGAAAAGAAAAATCACATACCTGTTCCGAGAAGCCGCTGCTGCGAAACAGCCCAAATCCTATTTCGGACGCCGCTTTCACCAAATTCCGGCGTGGTTGCGATGAGCTTGCACTCGTCGTCTGATTTTTCTCGACCAGTTAGAGGCTGCACATGGGCTTTTGTCGTCGCGCATGTAGTCGAAAATGTCGGGATAAATCTTTGGCCGCGGCGGACAGTAAACGACTACGAGCTTTTGTGCCATTATTCGCGGGATTCCATCAGCCTTTTCGCACGTTCTCGCAATCCGCCGAATACTTTTTCAACCGGTCGAACGGTTTGTCCACGTCCAGCTCGGCAATTCCCTTTTGTATTTCTGCTCCGTAAGCTGCTGTTGGCTCATCAAGCAATCGAACACCTTCAGCCCACTGCTTCCTAGCATGATTTGAAAACTGTAACTGCAGCGACGAGTCCTTCAAACAAATTGAGTCGCTTCTGAGTTAAGTTGAACATTCATGGCACACCTTAATGTAACGCAGCTAGGTCACACAAACAAATGGTTTTTACGCAAAGCCCCGCTTCGGGGACAATCTCCGACCGTGGTTCTTAGCTGCGTTTCCATTGTACAATCCAAAACTGATTCAGACCATCTTCGCTTTGGTGGCGACGGTGTCCCCGAAAAACCTTCCGTTGTGCGACTACTGTTTTGTATTCGTTCCGAATCCTTGCCGGTGATTGATGAAAGCAGCCGTACTTGGTTCGCCGAACAGCTAGGCGGTGGGATTTCGGTTGACAGCTCTTCGCAACGCTCGCGTGTCGTTCCAGTCAAAACCTTTGTGTCAGCTATGGACCCAGCGTTTGCGGCCTCCGCGGAATGACGCGTTCGCAATCCCGGTTTGGTCTTCGCATTCTCCCCATCTGACCGCCGCGAGCATCTCGGTACTCGGGTCGGCGATGACGTTCATACTTTGGGCCGAGCGAATTCCGCGATTCACCCGGTCACATAACACTGGTTTTTACGCAAGGGTCGCGGCTGTCGTCGTTGGAACGTCTTCCGTAGGCAAACTCAATTGCTTCCGGTTTAGTTCCCACTTGCTACAAACCCGCGATCACGGCAATTGGTGCCACCCAGCACGGGCCAATTGGTGCCACCCAGGAAGTCCTAAGCTAGCAAATAAAGTCAGTTTGAAGGGGCCCAATGCTTATCAACCATTTGTTGGGTGGCACCATTTAGGTTTCCTCGTTTGACGTAGCAAACCAATAATCGGCACGGCGGTTGTAATGCGGAAACGCCGAGTCCCCTTGACCTTTAACTCTCGTACCGCCACGAGCGAATTGTTCCGCACGCCAATTACGGGTTTGCTCCGTCAGGCAAGAAGTCGATCCACACGAGCGTGGGCCGTGCTGTTCTTCATCCTTCGTATTCGCGCCAGACACCGGCCACGCCGTCCGCGAAATGTAGCATAAAAATTTGTTGGTTGTGCGAACCCATCGTGCGAGAGAAAATCGACGTGGGTCAGTTTCTCGAACGCCTTTTGTCTCGCCAACTTCAGGTAAGTCTGGATTCAACCGAGCTATTGCGGCCCTTTCAAAGTCAGGAGCCAGCCACCGCGTCACGCTCGTCAGCCCGTGGCCGCGAACCCGCCCAGGGCCAAACGTTTCCGGTTAAACGCAAATAAACCGCTCTTCCACCCGAGCGAATCGCGCATGTAATCAGCAAACGTCGCTTGGACGAGTCGGTCCTTCGCTGTTGAATTCCAGTAAATGCCAATCTAGTATGAGCCCTCATATTGAATAAAGTGATTCACTCGGGAATCGAACCCGATCATCCCCCTTCAAGCCAGGCACTCGTGTCTGAGTGCCGGGTTGGAGGGGGGCATGCTGCCGTTAACATCAATGAATCATGGTTTCTGCACGATCCTCAATCGCGATTTGGTCTGATGTGGTTGTATCTAGGCCAAAAACCGTTTTTCAGGCTTACTGCATTACCTTTTTCTGTATCCGTGGCGGGTATTCCCAGCGTAACTTTCTAAAAAATCGTTGCGGTGTCCGTCGACGACATTACACCAACTCATTCTCCTCCGGCATTGACGCTTGAGACCAAACGCTCTCCGATCGTCTATCGAGATTCGACTGAATAATAGACGAAAATCGTCGAAGCAGAGTTCTCCCGGTGGGCCTTGTGCGCGCAGTAGCTTTATACATTATAGTCTGCTTTTTCGTTCTCATCGGAGACGCATGAAACCGAATTTTTTCGTCAAATGCAGATTCAACTTTCTCTAAGAACGTCACTCCTTGCCTCGTGGAAGGATCCCCGCAATTCCCGCGAACCGCAACGGTAATAAGAACGAGAAATCAAGTCTTTTTCCCAACCGAACCTTTGCATCTCATGCCGTCGTTTGCTCATTTTCTTTGCGCAAGCGAACAACTTAATCAATGGCCTTTTTGGCCGTCACGGCAGAATATTCGTGCATAGTTAGATCTAAGTGTTTCTTCTTCACGAAGGGTTCGAGAGAAAGTCGGGTCGGGCGCGACTCTTAGACAACGAACTATGGTGGTGGCGGGTACAAGTTGGCGTTTGAAATGACAAGTTCGAGACATTGGACAGCAAGACGCCCATGGGACTTTTTCGAATGGCGGCTGCGCACGAAGATCCTTGACGCATTGTATCGTTCGGTCCGCAGCGGCCGACGAAAAGTATCTCGCAAGCAAGTTCCGTCATTTCCGACGATCGGCGTCCAGTGTTCCGCCCCATGCTCTTCTGGAGTTGGCGGTAGCATGGAAAGGTAAACGTTTTTCGAGGGCGAAATTCCATTGAATGCCCTTTCGTCGAGAATGCCGCCAGCTCATCTCGCACAAATTCTCCGAAATGCCATCGAGCAACCAAGTCGATCGTCCGACATAGATGTCTCGACTGAACTTGCTGGTCACGCAGAAAAAGCCCATGGTTTGCCCGCCAGAGGTTGCGGACGAAAACCATGGTCGTCGGCCAACTCTCATTTGCGATCCGTTTTGCAAACTTCGAAGCGTTCGTCATTGGCCACTCAAATCCGCCAATGGAAAACATCTTGTTGCCGATAGCCAAAAGAGAGCTTCAAGCGTCATCCTTCAATCGGCGGGAGTCGATCGCTCACTCCCAATTGCCTCTGCAAGCTGAAGTATCCCCCGCCACTAAGTCCGTACTCGACTCCCCGTTCTTAAGACAAGATGCAATCCCACTTTGGTCTGGCCAAGCAAATCTTCCCCAACGTGGAATGTTTTCCCAGTTCCGTCTTCGCTTCGATTCCAGCTTTGCACCAATCGCCCAAAAAGCACTGGAAGAAGACTGTCTCGGTGGGTGCAAGCTTTTTTCCAGTGGCCGAGACCATGCCTATGAGGGCAAGTTCCTGAATACACGGATTCCATGGCATCAGGTGAAAACATACACAAATCGGTCCGCCGTAATCGTTCCCAAATACCAGAGAGCCGCTTTCGCCTTCTCCTCGGCTTGTTCGAATTCGTTCAGAGTGTCCCAGCCTCGGAATCGGCGTTCCCCCGTCGCAGCAATTGTTTGAATGCGCATCAAGTTTGCGATTTTCGACATCGAGAGTCCAGCCCTAGCATGCAGCCAATCACGAGCCGAAAGCTCTGGGAGAGATTCCGGAGTCGAGTTTTTGCGAGCCACTTCGGGGGCTCTGGAAATGGCGGGAGTGGGAGGGTCATACTGGCCACCTTACCGCTCATCAGCGAGGCGAACAATTGGGGCCACCCCATTCCATTGCCCCGATTCACTCTGATCGCTTTTGACTTTCGATCATATCGGAATTCGCCGAGGAGACGCCTCGGGCCACGCAACGCCTCGTTTGCGAAAGTCGGCGATTCTGCTCCAGGTTCAGGTCTTTCTGCCATTCAGCGTGTGTTGAACAGGGGGGCCCCCCGTTTCTGTGGGGCGATGATCCGCTGACGCGGGCAAGTCCCGTTTCTTGAATATCGGCCGGCAAGTTGGATTCGAGACCGCCTGGGTTCCTTGGCTTAGCGCCTTTGGATCTGACTGCCCTGTTTTACACCGGCTTTCTCGAATCACCTTCACGTGGTTCTGCGAAGTCCGTCCTGATGTCGGTGGGCCCGGGGACCAAATTGGGGCCACCCACATTTTCGTTGGCCTCCGATTCACTCTGGTCCGCTTGGACATTGGGCCACCCACATTCCCATTGCCGCCGATCACTCTGACGCCTTGACTTTCGATCAATATCGAATTCGCCCGAGGAGACTCCCCTCGGGCCACGCAAGCCTCGTTGCGAAGGCGCTGGATTCTGCTCAGGTTCAGGTCTTTCATGCCATTCAGTCCGGGGTGTTCAGACCGGGCGTTCCCGTGCGGCGAATGATCCGCTGAACCGGGCAGTCGTTCGAATATCGGCGGGCAGTGGAATTTCGAGACCGTATGGAAGTTCTTGGCTCGCGCCCTTTGGGAATCGACTGCCTGTTTTTTTATACAACATCCGTTTTTTTTTCCGAAAATCACGCTGCACCGTTTCTTTCCGAATCACTTACAACCGTGCTTTCGAATCACCTGCACCGTGGGTCCTGGCGGAGTCCGTCCTGATGTCGTGGCGACGCTTGGTCGGGATGAGGAGGGTCGCCCGACGTTGGCTGCGACTATTTTCCTCAATCGACGGAAAAGGACCGCGGGTGCGTTTGAATCTCAATCCGATCGTGCGGCGAATCGCTGAAACACCGGAAACGAGTGACTACACCGGGGGCCTGAAGGATCGGTTGACGCCTTTTGAACGAGTCCGGGAGGATCGCACGCGACCGGCACGCATGATTGGGAAGCGCAGTTCGTCCGGCGTCGCAAGAGGCTGTTGGATGGACTGGACGGCAAATTGAAAGCCCGACAAGGTGGGAGTCATTCCTGAATTCACTTGGCTCCGATCCTGACACGCATCGGATTGGGCGCGACCGGCTGGTGTGAGGAGCTGACAGCGAGTTCGGCCGAGTGTTCAAAGCGTGCGGGGGACGCCGGAAAAGCTTGGCGCGGGGAGGCGATTCCGTTTGCGGCCAGCATTGGCTGTGGCGCTCGAACATACGCGCTGGGTTGATCGTCACACTGAAGACGCCGCTTTGGTTGCTGAATTGATCGGTCAAGAGGGATTGTGAGGGGAGTCCGCTGCGCGGATTTCTTCTCAGCGTCGAATTCGATTGGTGCCCAATCTGATTCCTAGGTAGGTGAAGCGATCCAAGTATCGGCAGCGAAGCCGATGCGGGTCAAATTTGCTGAATCAGTCTCGTGAGTGGTCATTTCCCCTGCGTATGAACTTTTGCCGCAATAGTTTGTCCCACGCGAATGAATGGTCCACCATCGAAAGAGTCAAACCTTGGAGTTCCATTCCCGCCAAGGTCGTCAATCTGAAGTCAACCGCATGTGGCACTCCCACAATTGTTCCGCTAATCTCCGCCGAACAGATCCCGGACCCGCATCTTGCAATGCACGGAACGTGGCAATTCAAGCAGCTTGTCGAAAATAGTCCTTGAGTCGCCACGTTGGTTAGCGTGAGGAATTGGTGACAATATTTCGCGATCTGCAGGTCATATCGCGACTCAATGAAACACGCGCTCATTCGAAGTCGTGCCAGCTGATTTGCTGGTGTGAATGCCACCTTTTATCGAAATGGGATTGAGCGTTTTATGGAATTCACTGAAGTCATCTCCCGGTCGAAGCTGAACGCGGGTTTTCGAAAGTCAAATGAAATCCGCTAATGGCAAAACTGAGACCGCATATTCCAACTGTTGGTCTCGGGATAATCGTTGGGATGAATAATTGCCGAGGTTCTTTCGTGAGGTTGGATTTTGGAGAGTGGAAATGCCAGCGTGTGATTTACCTTGGGCCATGGCCTAAACGCTCGCAACGAAATCCCAACACGGCCGGAACTGGGTAAAATAGTGATTGGTGGCTTTGGTTTTGCTCGATGTAAGTGATGTGGCACTCCAGGCACCCAGGCTCAATGGGTCTTTGAGCAACGGTGATGTCGTCGTCTTGGTAACCTGACTCGCTAGCCATCCGACTCCGCACCTGCTTAAAATTACGACACATGGAATTCAAATAGCCTGCTTTTGTTCCCAGTATATAAACCGTTTTGGCATACAGTTTCCCGATCCCGGTGAAACGTCCTCGGAATGTCCGCGTGTCCAATCGTTGATGGTCAACCGCTTGAAAAAGCTCGCTTAATCATTTTGACGCATCGTCAACGACAAGCCACGATGGGGGAGAACTCATTTGATTCATGGGCGGAACCAAGCGGTGGGCCAAGAATGCGAATCGATCGTCACTTGCTGTGGTGCGAGTGGTGAGCGGTACATGCACAAACCCCTGAGCCACTCTGGATAGGTCAAGATGTTTACATCGAACATCCGTGTCGCCGGGTATCGAAATGGAACGTCCTTTCGATGCCAACTTTCGTTGCAGGGAATTCAACCAAGTCGGCCCATCGTCGTTCGCCATCAAATGTTGGATAGCAACAGTCCCCCCACCAATCCCAAAGGGCTGTCAGGCACATTAGCCAGCGATTGACGCGGGGCACAGCACAGTCTCCCTTCAGTTAAGCAAAGGATCGCAGACCCAACCGTTGCAAGCGAGCACTTTGATATCAGCAATAGCGATGCCGAACCGACTGATCCGTCAGCCCGAGTCGCCCGATTGGGATCTGCCTTGCGATTCGAGGCTGTTTTCCTGGCGGCGAGGCCCATTGGATGACCAAACTCGCCAACGATGTTTGGTGACAATCGGGTTCCGCCGGTCTTGAAGATTCGCCCCCACTTCGATAGGCAGTATCAGCTGCTGGGGAGGAGCGACACCGGGCCGTCCGAATGCGATTCAATGACTGAATAGCGATTGAATCCTGGTTTCTGGGTCAATGCGTAACGGAAACTGCCTCTAATTCCACCTGGGCGTGACATCTGGCTGCTGCTTGCACACTTAATTGACGATAAGCATGTCCAAATGATCCCGGCCGTGCTGGCGCCGCTTTAAGATTTTGGGTCCTCCAGACACGAAAAACCCCGTGGCCAACATCGTTCATAGGTCAGCGAAGGGGATTGCGGTTGTTTTGAGGTAGTCCGACGGCGCGCACACACGAACTGGACCTGAATTTCCGGTGCGAGAAGAAGTTTTGCGTAGCGGAGCACGCCCTCAAGGAAATTCGGGTCGAGCACCAACGTAACTCTCCCGTCGCATCCGCTGCGAAACTCGCGACCATCCAGAATTGCGGGAATCAGAATAGCCCAGTGCAGACCTCCCAGACCAGACGAATGCGCACTGCCACGGCCAATTTCCTCGGGCCGTTGGCGGGCCGTGGATATGCTCAGATGGCACGCAGGGCACTCAGACGGGCACACCCAGACTGGCAAGCCTCCCTGATCACGCACGCTGGCCAAAGAACTGTTCAAGCTGCGATCAGCGATCGAACAGCCAAGGGGGTCGTGTGTTTCGAACTCTAGGGTCAGTAGACAACTGACAGAAGCAACAGCAGCAAAGGCATGGGTTCAGCAGGCCGGCGATACGCCGAGGGCAGCGGCATCGACGATCCAGATCAGCAGGTCCGACCAGTCATACCAGAGGCAACCACCGAAGCATGATCAATGTCCCCTGCCAGGCCGGCGTGCGGTAGTGGCAGCCGCCACTCGGCGCCACCAGGCAGACTCACCAGCACATCCGAGGGGATAAGCCTTTGCGCACAGTGGCGTAAGGCGTCTAGGGGTGATTGTTGGAGGTATGATGTTCTCCAGGGTTATGTAATCAGTGCGACGCGATCCAGGATACCAGGACCAGAAAATACTCATAGATTATGATGATGTTGTGCCGGAGCAGCCTCTTATCAATCACTGGCGAAAAATAGCGGGTCGGCTGCCTTGCAGTCAAGGCAACCATTTTCTGCGCAGCCCGGGTCCCTGTCTGCGGGGCAGATTCCCCGGGGGCAATGGATGAATATCATGGCCGGTGAATCCCGATTAAGTTGCGTATATGTCGCCGGATAAGCGCGTTGCAGCGCCTGCCGTCAGCTTGTTGCAGCAACGCGTCGTACTGGCCGAAGTGAAAGGCCAAGGTCCGTCGGTGCCTTCCAGCTCGAATTACTCAATGAGTAGTCATTGCAACTCGGGCGGGGCGCCAAAGCGCACTCTGAGCGCCCTGCGTGCCAACGCGCGACTTGAGGCAGGACACAAAACTGGGTTACCCGCCCCGTCACGCATTTCGACCAGAAATGCGTGCGAGACCTTGAGCGCGACAATATCGGCGAAAGTAAGGGAATGCAGGTTGAGGTCGAGATGCCCTCCATGCCTGGAAGAAGGTATGGCACGTGAACCGCCACCAAAACTCGCCGGACGGGGGGGCCGGCAGAAAGACCTTATATCTAAATGGATAACAAAAGATAAAGAGAGACGGCCTC
>Ga0163217_1101782_pt1 | contig 10205 bp, 4 predicted proteins | sample SynspAceP_FD_185933 | JGI IMG/M metagenome (GOLD analysis project Ga0163217, IMG submission 185933) | Saline lake microbial communities from Ace Lake in Antarctica - Synechococcus sp. Ace-P (PacBio error correction) | ecosystem: Environmental > Aquatic > Non-marine Saline and Alkaline > Saline ...
GAGGAGAGATCACGGATGAAGTTGGCGGTATTTGCAATAACACTGGCGGTACAACGGGTGGTAGCAAAAAGGCGCCATGGCTTTAACGCACGCAAAATTTAATCTCTACATGATAAATCAACTAGCTCTAGATTAATTTTCGATTTATTGATGAGAAAGAAGGGTCGGTTTATATGGCGGCCTTTGGCTCTTTATCCTATTCCTTATGCATTTTTTTTTTGATACATGGTTTTTAAAACATTACTATAGAGCGGCGGTGCTCATAGTTGTTTCTTATTCCCAACTCCCGCGAAGACTTGCCCTGCGCTTTTTTGTTAAAGAAACTTAAAAAAATGGCGCTTCACCGGCTTCTGCGGCTTAATACATTGTTTTTTGTTGGGCCTGTTGGTAATAACGCCCGATTTTTCCGTGGCCTTAGACTTTTCAAGCCTTAAGCCTCACTGTTTTCTGGCGGTAATGCCGCTGACACACGCAGCCCGCTAATGAATGGAAAAAAGTGACAGGTTTGCCAAGTTGTAAGAGGGTTATGGCCTTGACCGAAACATCGCCAGTTGTGTCCATTTAATCCAATAGGGAAAGAGCGCATTGGGGAAACCCGGATTGGTCTTCCTGTTACTGAAGAGCAGATATTAAAAATTCCAAAGGAAACGATGGCTCTGCGTTTGCCGCAAGGGGCGAGTCCGGTATGTTATGTGCGTGGTCCTCAGGTGATGAAGGTTTAACTGGGAATCGTGAAGAAGCGACGCGTGAAGCCCATGAACGGAAGATGGTTTTTTTATCCACCGGTGATAATTGCTATGCAACATGCCAGATGGTTATTTACAAATTGTAAGATCGCCGCAAGGATATGATCAATAGTGTCCAGGTTTAATGTGTATCCGCGGAAGGTGGAAGATTTGTCTTCATTCGCATCCAGCGATTCTAGAATCTGCGCCATTCGTGTGCAGATGACAAAGCGGGTGGAGGCGCGTAAAAGCGTTGTCGTATCAAGGCGAATGCTGAAAGCCAGATGTAAAAAGAAATTAAGAGCTCACTGGCAAAGGCAATTTAGCGGCCTACAAAGTGCCTAAGTACTTTGAAATCAGAATGGAATTACCAAAAACAACGTTGGGCAAAGTACTGCGTCGGCTTGCGAGAAGAAGAGCAAGCTACGTCTATGTTCATAGCGCCTTTAGCCAGTAACAGGAGAAGCAATCATGACGCAAAGGTTACGCCGTAAAGTTATGCATCGAACGCTGCATCGAATCCTAATGGGTTCTTACGCGTGATGGCTTGTGGGAATTTGAAGCCAACAATGAAAGACCTAAGTCTTATCATGTGCAATCGTGAGTTTGATGGTTAGTTTGGTGCCTGAAGGTAGCCCCTTTCAATGATATTTCCGTTAACGGTTAACACTGGATGACAACTTCTTTGCTTAACGGAGTAGGTTGTCTCTATGGACGCTTTTTTCTTTTCCCGAGTTGTGGTTGGCGCTGTTCCAGTTTCTAATTGGCACTGGAAGGTACGCGTATTGGGCGTTGGAAAATCCGCTGGCTGAAGGAAACATTCAGCGGTAGGTCGGTTGCACCAAAAAATGTCTTGGAGCTTTTTCCAAGTGGTTGCCGAACGACTGCGTTTTCAACCATGTGGCAACCGTTAGGGAAAAATACGCCCAGAGCAAGTTCAATAGCGTTCGACTAATTGGTTAACAGCTGCAAATGTTGGGCTCGATGATGGCCCAATGGTACGTAAGTTAGTCGATGAAAAAAAATACTTCATCATACCTTCTTGAGGAGTGTCAAGTAAGTGAGTGATTTCTGTTACTGAAAAAATCGAGTCTGGTCTGTGCAGAATTTTATACCTCGATAGAGTAAAGAGAAGAAAAACGCCATCACTTTAGACATGTATCAGCGCTAACACGAGGTGGACTTCGTCGAGGGGCTGAGCTGAATGCCGATATAAAAAGGTGACGTTGGATCTACGGTTTAGGTTGGTGATTTTTCTTCTGGGAATGACAATTAATGAGTTTGTTCAAATTGGCCCTAAATAAGCCTGAAAAAATGGAAGCCATCCATGGCTTTCTTACAGGCTCTTAATTGGTACAAAAACGCGCTTATCGCTTGGTGGTTGAAAGGCCGAGCGGGATTAGGGGTTGGGCGGCGACCATCGTTGCTGCATTGTGATTGGTTGTTGGCCTTCACGTGAAGCGCGGGTTACAGTCCCTTTGTCCCAGTTAGGTCTAAGTTCCTGAAGCGGCATCGAAACGCCAATTTACTACCCTCAGCTTGGTTTGGTCCAAAAAGCGTTTTGAAATATTTAGTTGCTATTGGTGAGTTTGTTGATGCGCAGATGGCGTATGATATATTGGGGTTTAAATTAACCATTTTAATGTGAAGGAGGGTGAAGCCGTTTTAGAGTAGCTCTATTGTCTGCTGGAAAAACGTGGCCGCCTTTAACCCGGTCGAAGCGTGGATTAGAGTAACAGATTTAACTTAAATATCAGGTCAGGATGACGTACAAATGGCATTGATGCGAGAGGGGCGTATATTTTAAAAGATCGCCTTAGGTTCAAAGAAGCCATCAGGCTTTTTTTCTAAAGTTCTTGTCTCGTAATAAGTTATATTTTTACATCTATTAAGAGCCTCACCTCAGTGTGAGGCTTTTTGTTTAATGATTCCTGTCATACACGAACATACTAATTCGTCTTTTTTTTATGCACCTTTGCCGTTACTTTATTTCAGTCGATTCGTACTAGACATCAGGGAGTGTTTTACAACCTGAATCGCGTGATTATCCTTGTTACAGGGTGGTTTTTTTAGCGTAAGGGTGAATAATTTTTATGTCAGTTAACTGGCGCTTTTTTGGCTTATTTGATCGAAAATCCTTCTCAAAACTAACTATAGATAGCAAAGGAAAATATATACTATGAGGGACTTATGAAAAATCCTAGGTATCCGTAAAAAAAAAAACGAGTGAACTTCGAACTACAAACGTCCCAAAGTTCCGCCGTCAAAAGCTGATTCAATACTGCGGTTGATCTGACCACGTTAAAAAAAAGAGAATGTCTATGAACGCCTTTCGTGAAATCGCAGTGGAAAGAGGCTATTCGCCTAAAAAGAAAAAGGCGTGGCGAACAGAGTCGTTTGTGGTTTCCCGTTGTTCTAAAAAGCTGCCATGAAAACATTGCGAACGCGCTTGCTTTTAGGTGCAGATCGGGCTATTCAACGTAGACAACGGAAGACCGGTTTTAGATATCTCTTTCGGTGGCTAAACTAGGCTAAAGTGGCTCAAGAAGAAGCGGCTGAATTTAGTGATCATGGGTAAGCAAGCGATGACTCTGATACCATCAGACTAACTGGTAACTAAAGACAACCAAAGACAGATACGGTTGTAGCAGCCTCGATAACATATCAAGAACGATTTAATCCACAAGCAAACAGACGATGCAAATCACCGAGTAGATGCCTATCGATGAAGAAGGCATGGTATAGAACTGTGAGGAAACGGCGAAGGACACAAAAGCTACACTCACACAAACCATCTGACAAGCGTAGACAGCTGGCAGCTCACGTCGGTTTGATGAACAAACATAAGAATAAATCAAAAGCCTTATACAAGTTACGACCACTTACAATAAGATACACTCTGTATATAACAATTCAACAGACTCCACAAGATCATTACCGTATTAAAACGAACGGACGGCGTTTTTGGCACTTTTACTACCTAATATTATGAAAGCAAGAAAAAACACCATTGGAAACTAGGACGAACAATGATGAAAAACACCAGAGCCGGAATCTCGGGATGTCACGAAATTGAGGACAATCTACATTCACACTACGGTACGCTATAGCGTTATCTCGATACTCACCACTCCCGATTCCCACCCCACACGTGGAGCGGGGGTATTAGTTTTCAAGGCACACCAACCCTCCTGCTCATGCTGAGTTGGTAGACCCAAACTTCAAACAATGCACACGCGCCAAGGTGCGTCGCTCAGAGCGTTTTCATAATTATTGCAACCCGAACATGATAATAGACTTTAGAAACCTGCGACCTTGAATACGGTGACGGCCAGCGACTCAAATTGATGGCTCGACGTTCATTTTTATTGGGTTGTCGGTTTTGAATGTCAAACTGTGGATTGACCGCAATGCAAGCCAAGTGGCGGAGTGCCCACAAAGTTTAATGGTCGCTGAACCGTGACAATGTCGGTTTTACGAAAACACCATTGGCAGAAAACCAAAAATGTTCATCTTAAATTGATCACGTCGAAGACGTGGCCCAGTCGGGTTAGCAAGCCAACTACTCATCTACTCCAATAACGCGGCCAGCCAAACCAACGACGCAACAGCTGACACGCAGCTAACAAACAGCGCCGGTTCGCCAACGCCGACAGAGACACAGTCACCCAGCCGCACACGCGGCGTTCGCCCGCGTTTAAATTGAAGAAGGTCGTCGGCGCAGTCATGACAGCAGATGATACAATTTAAAGTTGAGTTCGCCCATGACGCCACGAATCCTTGCTGCCGTCCAAAATTAGTAATAACTCGCGGCTAAATGCTAGTCATCGCGCACGGCCTGAACTAAACGACGCATTCGGCTTAAACGGTTTATGACGCATCCGTACGAACAGGAATTTTTGATCCAGCATGCAAGTGAACCGCGGTGGGTATATGCTCCGAAGGCGTAGAAGATAGACTATTCACAGCCGAATTACGATGTTAATCAACGACTGACCGTAAGAGCCGTTTCGTTAATAGAACAATTGCTGAAATCTGGGACAATCGTAACGACCACGAATTAACGGCGGCTAGACCGTGGCTATAATTCATCTGGCGGAAGGTGGCCATCGGGACATTAGCGGTGACAACTACTCAATTACCACTCAATTAGAAGGGGTATGCAGGACCAGACCAAAACAAGCTATTTAGCAACGCAGGAACGATAGGGGCTATCTCGCGCCAGACGGTTGATCGCCGGCTTTGACTTACCTAACGAACATACAACACACCAGCTGGGATCAAAACAGACGGTAAAGACACGACGAGATTGCGCCAGAACTCATAGGTATATTTCGCCGTAGGTATCCGGATACAGGTGCAATCTGCAGCATCTTGCAGGTATGAACGAAGCTCTAAAAGTGTCATCACTGAGCTTGAGCTATGGCAACCAAAGATGACAGCAAGCACACGGCAGCAGCCTACTACTATAATACACAAGAGTAGGGTCTAATCCGGTTTTGGATTGCCGCGATCATTATTTTGAGTGCACCGTATACCAGGAGTTTAGACAAAAGAGCCTCTTAAATCACAATCCCTGCTGAACAGAAAGAGTAAATCAACCTTGCAAACTCACGATAACCAGGATTAACGGTGCGTCAAACCCACCGAGATCTAACAACAATATACAATAAAGATAACTGGGAGAACCCAGTCAGAATATTTTCGAAGGACACATAGCAGTCAACGGTGGCAAGTCGATGCTGCAGGCGTGGCAACGGTCACTAACTGGATTTGGTCGGATCGATCGGTTAATAAAAAAACTTCAAGTATCCACCTTGGGTGAAGCCGCGTTCAAGCGAAAAGCCCGTCCGAAGTAACTGGAAACATACGGACCGAATACTAAGAGGCGTCTAGTTTATGTGCGAAGTGCAAAGACGTGATTCCGTCGTATGAGGCGCAGATCAATACTGACCAGTACGATTATTACCACAACGAATCGATTGCGTATCAACATGCAGATGACGCACGAGAACATTCTAAGCGGATAAGCATACAAGGACGCTTCATAAATACCACCCCGTTTTGTTAACTGATACTTTCTAACTTATCATTGATCCAACGGTTGCTGCTGATTCATGGCGACGCTTTGGAAAGACGTGGTAGGGTATGCAGAGGCTGGTTATTAATCGTGTGATTATCGTGGTGAATGGCTGAAACACACCGGCAAAAAATATTGAGTCTTAGCCCTGAAACACAGTTGGCTATCTATCCGGCGAGTTGGGCGCGGCACCGTTACGAATTACCGGCTTGATCGGTCCAGATAAAACTGCCCTCTGTGAACTGCGATTTTGATGGTCGGTGCTCCAGAAACGCAAGTTTGACGGATAGGCGCTAAAAGATGGTTACGCGGTAGGACTGCCGCTTTGTTCCTGCTGCGACAAGGTCACGGATCTCGGCTCGCCCACTTAATACACCAGGTACTCTGAACGGGTAAAACTTGATCTTACCATGCACGGCCGTGATGAATAAATGTACAGTGCGCCTATGGTATTTTCTTCCTATCAGAAAAAATGATGATGCATCTTCGAATGCGGCTTACGTTGGTGGGGTGTTTTGGAGCAAAGCAGGGCAAGACAGTTGACCCCAACCAACGCTAGAACTTCCCTAGAGAAACAATCGATCAGCTGCCCAAGTGGCGGCGAACTTAAGGACGAACGAGATAGAAAAAAGGCATCAGTCAGAAGTACAGGACATGGCAAAAGCCCTCGCATATCTGAAAATTCAAAGGGGTTTTATTAATCTCGGCGAAAAGGCCCTGTAAGAAAACTCTTATGGTTATCACCTGTTTTTTTAAAGTGATCAAACAGATTTAAAGAAAATAGCAGGGAACATATCGCTATAATTCGCCGACACACACCATGTTAAGGCGAGTCTGCTGTCAATTAAAGGTCAGCCTCAAAGCCACACGGTATTCAATGGGGAACGGCGGAGTTTTCTGGCGTTTGTTGAGGCTTACCAGATCCGCTCACTAACAGGCACAAGCCAATCTATAATGAAAGACCAATCTCGCACCGAGGCAATTAGAGCTTGGTTTGAGTGAAGCGAATAAACTCAGATTTGAATGGTCAAACAACAAGGTAGGAGGACGTGAGGCGTTTAACGACAGAACAACAAGCCTTGTTAAGGCTATTCAGGAGAGGTGCCATCTGTCATCCACACAGCCCGTTCGAAGCACTACGGCGAAATTTGAACAGTAGTTGATTTAGGTGGGATTGACAGCTGCTGTGGTTGATAAAATGTAGCACAAGAACTTACTCTAACGAAACTCACCGGACGATCGACTTCTTGCGCTGAAGTGGAAACGAACGATTTTTGCAGCCCCGCATGATCAGAGCGATTTTAAAACGTCGATCAACGTCAAACTGATCACCTCTATTAGACTGAATTCAGCAAAACAGATTTAAAACGTCCAGCAAAACTTCTGTGGCTATAAGCATTTTCTTCAACACCCTAGTGCATCGTAATGCCCTTTTGGGTACGAAAATAGTCATTCGTGGCGAAAAAAAGACCAGTGATAGGCCGCTACTTTCAGCTAAAAATACCAGTAGCGTATGCTCAAGCGATGGGCAATAACACCCAGTTGTAGATGAATGATTGTCAAGGGTTCCTTGTGAAAAATCCGCGTCTTTGTTTCCACCTTAAACTGTGCGCCATCACAAAGTACCAAGCAAAACGAGGCATTCCAATATTCGCCGTGTATTCTCTTTGGATTCGGATGGCAAAGAAGTGCTGATGTTTCAAGTGGTATTCGACCGAAATAAACATCCCGGGAGAAGAAATTGGGTTGGATAACGCCATCCCAATGGCGCTCGCTTAACTGCTATGTTATCAGTAACGTGGTTGATGTCCGTGCAACACGAACCACCGGCATTCCCATAGCCGATCAGAGTGAAATGGCAGAACGAGGTTTTTCCTGGATCGTATGGAAACATGAAGGCAAAAATGCTCGTTTGATCGATAAGGCGTCTGTATTTCGAGCTTTGAGCGTTTTGGACCAGAAACAATGGCTAAAGGTTTTTTATAGTTACGAACCTGATCGCCCGAGGTAAGCCGAAAAAGTGTTTCAATGAAAGAAATCCCAAATGCTTTGTTGGCCCCTGTTCCTGGTTACACTTCTCAGTCTGAACTGAGCGATAAAGAAGAACATATCATTCGCTCGTAATGATTTGATAATCCGACTTTGTGTCAGAGAACTGTTCGATGCGTAGAAGAAACACATTGTTGCGCGTCAAGCGAAGCGGAGCAGACTAAGGGATATGAAGTAATATGGTTATTTCACGCAGTTTCCAATACCATCGAATAAACCTTGAGCAGGTGCACACACTTCAACGCACAATCCATACGATCCAGTAGACCAGATAACTGCGGAACGTATGCAGGAGCCGAATTGTTGTGAACAGCGCTTGCAGACAAACTAAGCAGCCAACTTAAGCGTAAAGGAATTGGAGTACAAGACGAGTCCAGCCGACCTCGCCAAAAAATGCGCTGAGATTGACGCCGAACAAAGAATGACGAAAGACTACTTACGCATGCGCATAATTTCCCAGGCCTAGCAAGGAGAAATATTCCATGAAAACTAGGAATCCAAAGTGCTGTTACGTGATTATCGACGCGACGTTCCGCTCACCGATGCGGTAAAACAACGAAAACGGTGTTACTTTGCATATTCCGCAAGCTGTTGATCATCGCGACACGAAAGCCAATACGCATGCAAACTCTGACCAATTTATTCGGCAGCACACGAGAGCTCAACAGACAGGACAGAGTGAAAGAGAGCTTGTTTCATAACGCGTATATCCATGATGTCTCGATCCACAAAGAACCGTAGAAGATTTGGGATCTGGGGGTTGATAAGGTCACTGAACAAACCAGAACTACCCTTAAGCACACAGGTAATTACAACATGAGAGCTACGGTGCATGTGCAGTTCACCCTTAGTTAAGGACTGGGCCAGCAATTTGCACTAAATGCGAACCACGAAACCGAGAGCACACCGAGAAATCCAGACAGACGAATAAAACCGTTTATGTAGAGTTCCGTACACTATGCTCAGGGACGGCACGACGAACGGAAGACGACGAATCGATCCCAACCGCAGCGCAAGCGATTCTGAACAGGATCAAGGGTGATGTAGATTGCGCTCGGTGCGCGGACTGGTGTTGAAGGAGCACAATTGGGGGGGACGTAGGCATGATGCATGGCGTTGACGTAAAACCCTGCGTTGGTCTAAGCACATTGGCTAAGCGTCCATGATGATGGGTGTAACGGCGGAAAAAATGCTACGGCAAGATAATAAAGAAAGATACAAATGCACGGGCGTGGGTCGTGAAGGCGCAAAGACGATTCGCTGGTGCGATCTCAAACCGCGCTTGCTTATGAAGCAATGCTTCAAGGACGTTTCAAATAACGAAACTCGTTTCTATTGAAGGTCCATGATGCTGAAGATAAAATTCCTAGTCCGAAGTGGACGAAGTGATTCGCCCCAGAGCGTCTCTATGGATCGTTAGCGGGCATTAAAAACCTGTTTTCACTGCCTAAAGTCGGTACGGTTAGCAGCAGGTATGTCTTCTGCCTTGTCTGACGGTGCGTCTGCGATGCTGATGCATGTCTGCCGAAGGAAAGACGGAAGAAGACATGGGATCTACAACGCGTGGATATAGCCCGGAAAGTAAGCAGATGGGCTGTGGCTTGGCTGGTGATATCGAGCAAGCGGATCAAATGGGTTGAGATGGGCCCGGGTTCCAGGCGACGGAAGGGAAGAGCACTTAAAAGTGCGGTTTTAACAATAGAGGTGACATACGACATTGTCGAGCTACGAAGCCTTCGCAGCGCAATCTATTCCAGTGTCTGAAGACTTAAAAATTGATTGGACCTAGTCGATCAGAAGTAAACTTAAATGGTGGGCGCCATCGCTCTTGGTCACCCATTAGGGTTTGTTCTGGTAACGCGCGTATCTTTTTATGCTCCAAGACTACCGTTGCTAGTAACGTGAGATGCGTGAGAAGAAAGGCGCACATTGGTGACTGTTAGCTACCAAATGTGGTATTGGTAATGGGCCAAGGTCTCGCAACCAGTGTTCGAACGTGTGTAAAAGGTTTGAACTAAGCGCACATGAAGTTTACTCCTCCTTGCTTTTAGGAACAGCAATTAAAAATCTCTGTCTTTGCCGCGGCCTTTGTGCGGGGCTTTTTTTCGCTGGGTTTTTCTGTGTTCTTGTCAGATGATGAGAGTTCTATTCCCTACAAAGTGACCAACAAAATTGGCTCAAAGGGGGTTCGTTTCGTGAAAAATAGCGGTATTAAGATGATTATCAAAACGTTTGTAAAAAACTAGCGTGTTTTTCCTATTTTAAACGCTGCATGAAGTACACTATATTGTAATGATTACTTATACAAAATACATGCGACGACTTAGTCGCGAATCTAAAGGATTTTGATG
>Ga0163217_1037199_pt1 | contig 10204 bp, 12 predicted proteins | sample SynspAceP_FD_185933 | JGI IMG/M metagenome (GOLD analysis project Ga0163217, IMG submission 185933) | Saline lake microbial communities from Ace Lake in Antarctica - Synechococcus sp. Ace-P (PacBio error correction) | ecosystem: Environmental > Aquatic > Non-marine Saline and Alkaline > Saline ...
CTAAAAGTACCAATGCATCTTGGCGGTGGATATTGCCCAATCGAACATCAGCAAGCGCTCTTGGTAGGAAATAGCAAGTATCCAATGATTCACGATTTTCCGTATCTTCGCTAAAGGCATGCCGCATAGCAGCAATCTGCTGGGGAGCCAACAAATGGGATAACGCTGTCTTAAAGTCCCCTCTTTGGCGCATGGGCCAAGTATTTGTCAAGCTGTCGTATCCCATTTGACTTGGACAAAGTGACTCAAGCCTGGCTCCTCAACACACCACGCCGCGCGCAACTAGTGGGGGCTGGAGATCATGCCGGAAGTGAATGTGGTGTCCCGATCACGGTGGAAACAGATCCATTGGGTACTGCGTCATTACCTGTTGCGTAGCCTCTAACTTGCTAACAAACCATTTGCCAAGGCCGATGGGAGGCGAGGGAAATATTCTTCAATTCCGATTTCCGATTGTTATTGCGCTAAGTTGTAGGTAGAGTTCTGCGGCAAAATAAGGACGCATAGGCGTTATGCCGGCCAATCTTTGTCTCACTGAAGTCCAACCATTCTGATGAATAAGAGTCTCTTTTCTGTGTTGTAATTTATCCTAAACAGCCCAGGTTGTTGCAGAGAAATGTCAGATTTATAACAGGAGAGCTCAAGGAAGGATGAATCCGGTTTGAAAGTTGTTCTGGGCTTGTTCCCGTGCTGCAATATTGTGGTGATTGCATCACGCGAGAGCACAACCTTTCTGGATGTGGATTCCCACACGCATATCGGGAGACTACCATTTGATTTATGAAAGCAAGGCTCAAGCAACTGCCTAAGGGACATTGAAGGGAAGGCCCAGGAAACCTCGGCAAAGAGCCCGATGATGAGCAGAACAACTAGCTGGCAAGAGCGAAGCAGCCCAGCCAAAGGTGAACACGCTATCGAGATGCAACAGACTGACCTGGGCCTGCAACTAGAATCCTTGATTCTGGCTAGGGCGAGTCAACCCGGTGCTACGAGGGACTGGACTACCACTTATTCATCCATATTAATGCCCTGCAACTAATTCGCAGCAATGTTATGATCACTACTCTCTAGTCTTCTGGCGTCGTTGCGGTCATCCTGCCGCAGTCTTGGTTTTGGCGGGGATCGCGTGGTTCAGCCGCCGGCATCGCCCAATTGCCTGTCCTGGTCATTCAATTGTGCTGGACTTGATCTTCATTTTCTTACGTGTTCGTCGCAGCCTGGGCTGTAACCCGAATCCTTCAGGTTCTGCTTTGGCAAATCCAGGCCCATTGCCGGCGTGGCCGGTCGTGTGCACCGCCCTGGACCGGCATGGCTCGAACGCTGCTACCAGCTACTGATAGAAAGCCACATAATTGAATGAGTTCTTTTCGTCATTCAAAGTTCTATCTTTGCGTTAAACCACTACCCACCTTGAGAACTCCAATGATATACCATTCAACGAATTGTGCAGCTCCAATTGAGGAGTTCTCTGTCTCGCCGGCATCACTCTCATCGCGGCCCAGACTGAGCTTCATACCTGCTCCAGTGCTGCAGCAAGCCCCAAGCCTGCTGCGAATCATCCAGCCACGTGTGGTGATGTTGTTCGGATCCAACAAAGCCCAACGCTGCATCCAAGGAGCTCAAAGGAAAAAACCCAGGAATCAATTGGCAAAGCCCACGGGTGATCCGGGTGAACGTCTCGCGCTGGCATGGGCCAAGAACGGCGAAGTCTAATGTACCGCAAATGCCGTTGGAAGACTCAAGGACGCGACCGGGTGGGCTAAGTCCAATTCGGGAATTCCCTGATTCCAGGTCTGAAGTCCGTTAACTCTCTTGTGCCGCCATGGAATCGCAGGATCATGGCGGACACTGACACAATGGGCACCCGCTTCACTATACTAACCTGCTTGCAATGGCACTATCTGATGTTGTGAGGGTTTTTTTTCTTGCAACAGTGCCTTTTCTTGCAACAACTTTCCGCCGAGCAACTTCCACACCTTTCACTGCTCTTGAAGAAATGGTAGTTCACTATGAAATTCCGCTATCGGCTACGAACCTGATGGCTAGTGGACAATCCTCAGCCCACCCCATGATCTTGATGTTGAGTGGCATTGAGACAAAATCGCCGTCAAGATCTGCTGATTGCTGACCGTCCGCAAACTTTGATCGTCCCTATTCCCTTTAAGCCTATCGTGATCATTTCGGTAACTGTGCCAGCGTTTTGTGGCTCCCCAGGGACGGTCAGCCTTTCAACCGATGCCTTGATTAACGATCAGGCCAATCCTGATCGTGATGGTGCCTGAGGCTCAGCTAGGTTCCTTATGGAACTGTTTGCCGGAGACGCTTGCTGTTTCTGTTGGGAAGCCGCTATTGCGAAGAGCAGAGTTTGTTCTCTCCAATCATCCGCTTTGCTGCCTGTTTCGGCAACGTCTCCTCAAGCGCTGGGTCGCGGTTCATGCGTATCTGTGACTTTGTTCACGACGACCTGCGCTTTGTTATGAACATAGCCCAATTCAAGAAGACGGCATGGCAAGGCTCTATGCAGGAAGGCTCCGGTGTCTGGTGTGATTTTGCCCCCTGCTGTCACCCTTCTGCCGATGCATGAACATCCGGCGCGACTATTGTGCAACCGGTTCTTTGGGTGATATCCGCATCGGCCGCCGAAATGAATGCGCCATGATCTTTCTGGATGGTTTTGAGCGTACCTGATGGCCATTGGTCCTCTTCGATGCCAGACACAATACGCCCGCGGATCGGCAGCCGTGTCCTCATCGCCCGTGTCGCGAATGCGGCTGATGTACCGATTACCCATGATCCTTGGCAAAACTGGTGCTGGCGGGCTTCAAGGTCGTCACAGACGATGGAATGAATGATCCCACTGCCGCTGACCGGTTAGAACCGTGACACGGCCTCAGGCCGTTGCGATTTCTGATGATGGAAATGGAGGTAAGTGATAATAAATCGGAGAAGCCGATGCCGTTGAGACAAGACAGAGAAATTAGTCATCCATTGATGACGTCCTAAAAGATCGACCCTGGATGGCGGTTTATGCTCGAAGTTGATCTGTGGTAGATCTCAACTGGGCGGTGAGAGCTTTGGCGGCTGATCAGACCGTTGTCTGCTTATTTCGCCAAACGACCGCCTGAATTCGATACGCGCATCTGGCTCAAACCAATTGGTATGTGATCGTTGAACTTGACTTAATAAAAGCAGATACTACAGGATTTTAAGCAAAGTTAGCTCAAGGAAAGTTCAGGAAGCCTATGGCTGATCTGTTCTGCCCCCTGTCATAGACATTGAATTTACGCACTCATTCCACGATGGACTGCGATTCACATCTGCGGAGTTGATGCCATGGTTTAGGTGAACAAGGCTGCAAGGCCCACGAGCAAAAGACATTGAAGGCAAGAGTTGCAAAGAAAGCATTTGCAAAGCTACTGATAGTGAGCAAAACAGTAGCTGGCAAGCGATAACAGCTGTCAGCCCAAGGGAGCATGGCAGTTTGAGGGATGCGAAAGGCTAGAGTGCCTGGCGGGTGCCACCTAATATGTCGGTCTTTTCCTCTATTGATGCCCTTCTTGTCTTTCCATGTTCTTGGATCAATGAAATTTTTAAAGCTCCTGGCTTTTGCCAAGTAAGGCAAAACCTACCTTAACCTTCGATTACGAATTGGCACAAGTCAATTGCAACACACCACTCAAAGGGCGTTACTTGTTTGCTGGGTTGCTATTTGCTAACCTCCGCGTTACTGCCTGTGGCTATGCCCCCCAAGATGGCCTGGGGCAGACGGGTCTTGCCCAGTCACCACGATGATTTCTGGAGTTGTACATCATCGTTTACCTAGTTGCATGGGATTGCCGTTGTGGCGTTGATGTCAGCGCAAGACTTTCGACCCCAAAGCGGCTGTATTATTCTTATGCACAAACGGACATGAGATTCGAGGAAAGCATCTGTCTTGTTTCAATAGGGGTTATCCCGCTCTGTCCAAGAAGTGTGAAGCAATCTCTGGAGCGGGGCCAGTGGACTGATGCACTGGTGAAACTCAGGAAAGCAAGGATGATTGAGAAAATCTTCTGACTAATGTGCATTAAACAAGCGTTATTTTTCCACTTCTCGTGTATTCTCCATGAATTCTTCTTGCTTTTTCTGTCGTTGCTGGTCATTGCCGCAGGTCCTCGGTGTTTGGTGGATCGCGGCTCATGCCGCTGGCATCGCCGCAGATCCTCTTATCCTTGTGTTCCCTGCGTGCTATGCCTTGTTCTCGCTTCCTGACGGGCGTCCGCAGCCTGGGCTGACCATTCATGAGGCCCTCAGGTTCAAATTGTCGAGCTTTGCTGTCAGTCTAGCTATGGAATTTGGCTATCAAGCCAGGGCTCATGCGCCTTTGCCAATTGCTGGCGCCAGATCATGTCAGTTTTTGCTTTGGATCACGATCAACATTGCTGACTATTCCAATGGATTCTTTTCGAAGAGCTCTTTCATTTCAAACGTTTGAGTTACTGTTTAAGGTGGCTTGTTTTCAGTTGCTATCTTTTTTTCTGCACCTCTCCTCCTCAGTGTTTGCTGCATCGACGCCACAAACCCTCCATCGAACTCAACGGCCCCATGTCTGAGTGTTGTTTGGTTCTAACAAAGCCGAAAACAGTTGCCAAAGATGTTGAGGGTAAAGATATTCAGGAATCGATCGGCTCTAGGTCGTAACGTGGCTGAGGGGCTGAGCGCCTGAGCGTAAGGCAGCAGGGCCGAAGCCAACTGGCAGGGATACAGCTGTAACAACGATGACCCTTCCAACGACGTCAGACAGGCAATGGGCTGATGGTGCCGCGATATTGTCTTTCCTACGGAGACGAGACTGGCTCCGGTGATGGAGCGGTTCAGTGCACCATGTTTGGGTACCATTGATCGGTATATCGTTGCTATGCTTACAAGTTAAAGCGAAACAACAACCCACCAGCCTTGCTTGTCGTTACTCATATATTATTACCGCCTCTAGTGATGGAGGGTCATTCGAAACGCTGACGACCTTCGGAATTTGTCTGTTCCTCGGTGATGTCAATGAGAGAACAGTTATCCATCTTTCTTAGATGACGTCCATGTGCCGAGGTTGGCTGATGGTTCGTGCAGACATTGATGAGAAATTACACGCATCATTACAGGAGTAGTATGAGGTACCAACCCTCGTTCTCTGCCTGCCTTATGAGCATGTTTGGCACCCTGGAGGGGCGCTCAGATTGGCACAGCCACGGCTTGTCGATGCAAGGTCCCGGATTTGAGTGGTTTGATCGATTACGTCGCTGTGATGCAGTGTAATAGGACAATCGTGCAACGCTATATGATGCAATGTGCAGCGTGGCCCATTTTGCAGAATCTTGGTGGTCTAGCTGGCGGAGGAGGCCTTAGTGTAGTCAGTTTGTGGAACGAGAAGCCTGCTGGATGAGATTATCGTCGCAGATAGGGTTCCGTTGACGGTTGAAGTTGTTATAATGATCAGAGGGAATGATGCCACTCTTTGCTCGACGTCAAAGTCATTTCTTCCAGCCTTTGGAAAACTCGGTGGCAGTTCACAATGATGGACCGGGTCTGTGTGGAACTTCCGCTATGTAAGTTCCCAACTGAGAGAACATGGGCTCGTTTGTTTTTGAAATCGCTAACGTTTGTGGGATAAGGCTGTTGTTGGTCATTAACGACCTTTAATGAACATCGTGAAACTTGGTTCATAGCGCCGTTGCTTTCCGTGCAGTAGAGTTCCCGCCATCGACATTGACTCGGGGTTGTTGCCGGAGAATAGCTGCCGCCATCTTCCGGCAAGTGAAGCGCTACCAATCCGAGCATTTCTTCAGGTTCTGCCATCGCGGCTGAGTTTGGGGATTGATTGATTCAAGGCGACTGAATCTCTTGAAAGGATCCTCAGAGAGTATCCTCCCATTGATCGGTGTTGCAAACAGCTCCAGGCGCCCAACGCCGACAACACGAAATCTTGACCTTAGCAAGTTCTATCGCTGCGAAGTTTGCCGCGTTTAGGCATTCGCATACCCCCTTTTGAGATTGCAATAGACGAAATGTCCCGGCATTGGGCCAGTGCTTCATGAAACTGAAGCTGATGTTAATGATACGACCACGCTTCCTGGCTGATCGATGTTGCTTTGTGCGGCAAATTGCGTACGCGAATAGCGGCGCTTTTAAGTATTTACTGGGCATTTATTCTAAGTCGTAGAGTCCTCAGGTTGTTTCAAGGAGCGGACTATACGTGGATTTGATGGCCGGCATTGTTCACGCCATAATCATCGTCCAAATCGTTTGATCGTTGGTCGCAAAGATTCTCCTGAGATCAATCCAGTTCTGCGCGTGTTGCTTTGCACCGTCAAGCCAGGGTAAACGCCAAAGGCCGGAACTTTGCTTGACGCTGAATCTCGTTCCGGTCCGGATCGGAGTAGTACAGCGGGATGAACGTATCGTTGCCTTCGCGCACTCGCGAGTTCAATCTGCAAGTCGCAGCCCCAATTCCGCCTGCTGCCCGCGGTGACATCGCGACATCTTATGTCAAATCCATCGTTATCCCTACGCTGTTGAAGTTAAGGAGGTCGTGTTGCTTGTAGACCTTCACAAGGAAACTGCCCATCTGTCTGCCATTTGACGAACGCACCGTTGAAGGCTTGCTGCCCTTTCCGCCATAGACATCAATCCGTTGAGCTCACCTGCTGGATCTGTTGCCAGATTTTCTGCTAGATGTGTGCTTGAAAATTGACGTGCTTTATGTGTTGGATGCGATCACCACGCCTAGGAGGGATGAAACACCTGAGACTCTGTCAACTTACGGTGAATTGGATGGGTGCTCTGAATGTGTTTGAGATCCTGCATGGAAATTTCAATTGGTAGTCAGTACATACGGAGTTCATCAAGAATCAGCACAAAAGATTTGCGCCTGCGCTTTCTTTTGTGAGCTGCTGAATGCGCTATCGCGTATCCTTTGTTTGCCAAAATTGAGAAAAGCAATGGCACAGTTGGCGGAGATATTAGGCTCTTTGCTGATTGTTGGATGGGAGTTTCTTGTTGACAACCTCTGTCAAGATTTCCGAGTTTCGAAAAGTCCGTGTCGGCCCATATCCTGAATTCTTTTGATTCCCAGAACGTTAAGTTCAGCCTGAGGTTTTGTCGGCTGGTTGATGAAAACATCATTTCCGGTGTCCTAACGGATTCTGTTCGGTATGGTCATCATGGCTATCGTTTCTGGATTAATTCTGGTGTAAGACTGAATCGGCTCCCATAATGCCCTGTAGGCAGTAATCATTGTGCTCTGATGGTCGGTTGCAGTTTTCTGTTGCTCAAATTCCACATAGCACTTGTATGCTCACGGTCCGTAAAGAGTTTCCTTGGTCATTTAGTTTTTGGCAATCATCGTTGAGTTGACACCAGTCCAGGATGGTTTGGTATTAAAAAATGCGTTCCTTACCGATCGTGTGTCGCCCTCCACCTGAGAATGAACTTGTGCCTTCCTGTTCGATGACGTCTTCTGACTGTGATATCGATGTTTGTTGCGGGCATCTTTTCGGACACAATGGGCCTAAAGATCAGTTTTAGGGTCCATTTGGATCCCCGAGCTTGCAATTTGGAATTGCGTCAGCCCCATTTTTCTCGCCGCATTGATGAAAATTTGCTTACGTCGTCTGAGCGTCACTTCTGGAAGCTTGTGGTTTCGGAGCAACCAATCCCTTCGCTGGAGGCTGACACAATGATTGTCCGTATTGCCCATCCGTTCCTTTGATGGCCAGTTCTACTGCGTAAAGTCCAAGTCTGCATTTCCAGCACAATAAACGATCATTGCCTCCCAATTTCAAACGGATGGTTTAGATTCTTTTCCAGCCAGCAAGGCACCGAACTGGCTGGCACTTTCGCTGCTGTTTAATGACACCACCACGTACGGCTTTGGTGGTGCGGTGTGAAATGGGTTGCATGATTCGTGGGGGATCAGCAGATTTGTAAAACCTCTGGCAGACCGCTCTTCTGCAGCAGTTTGGCAATCCGCTTGCGCACTGAGGCGACGATCGGCATGGCGGACCAATGTGGTATTGCCAGCCCATTAATTTGGGCGATGACATCGAATCTACTTGATAAAACGGGAAGTTCCATGGCATCACCCGCACATGAAGCATCGATCGGTGCGTGTTGTAATGTAGGCTCGTGACCTCAAGTTCAACGTTTGATTTGGAGAGGAATTCTTCAGCGTTATAGGGCATAATATATCTACAATCTCGGCGCTGAGCTCGAATTTCATCGAGACTGCTCTGGCGCAATTATCGTTGTTCCGCCATCTCTAAGGTGAAGCTCGGGCTAGTTCTTGCCTGTGCTCTCTTAGTTGTCTAAGCAAATCTGAGCAATGAAATGCTTTGCCGCAACGCTCAAAAAACTCGTATGTTCTCCATTGACCGAACATCTCATGTGCCCTTGATCAACAGCGGTCCCAGGGCCTCGGTATTTCGTTAGTGTCCTTAAAGCTCTCCACATGACTTCACTGTTTGCCGGATTAAGGATACTTTTTACGGCTCATGAGCTTTGCTTAGAAATTGGATAACAGGTTGCTGATTCTATAGATAGACTGTCCCTAAGTGCATTGCTTGCAGTATTTTTTGCATGCTTGTCGCCTCTTAGATAAGCGCAGGCGTGTCTCCCTTTGATCGTGGATCAGTAAGGCGGGAGCCTTCAACTCAAAGTATGTCAAAGAACAGAGCCTGTGAGCACGCTGGAATCTTTCGTAATTCTTGATTCAGTTTGAGTAATCTAGAGCTTGGTGCCTGGAAGCAATGAGTTTCGTCTGTGTTCGGTCTGTTTTCGACAGATTGAACAGACTTTGAAACAGTATTGCCTTGGACACGCTTGAAACTTGGCGTTCCTATGTTGCTGCGCTGAACGAGCAGAATATTGCTGATGCTTTTCCCACGCGTTCTCACAGCACCTTTGTGCGGGCATCCAGAAAATAGGCCCCACAGGCCGCTAAATCTCTGCTGGCATGTCTACGAGGTTGATTGTTTGTCAGTAGATCGAGACGGTAGTCACCCTGCACGGACCGTTCTTCAATTTCATGCCACCCTTCCCAATTCAATGGAATGGTTTGGGTTGTAATCTTGGTCTTGCAGTGACGTGGATAATGCGTTTTGCCTGTGTAGGTACCAATAACAGGCTGGACGCCAGGGATAGGCATTCAAGTCGATGTTTGGGCGTAAAACTCTAACTCTGCTTGGGCGAACAGATAGTTGGGAACTTCTGATACCAGGATCAGATCAAATTGTCCATTGTGAAACTCTGTGGCTGAGATCAGGTCTTTGGAATCTGACGTTATTGAGGTATTTTGCAGCGCACTATCCGGCTTTCGCGAGGGGCTACTTCCGAGATGTCAGTGGCAAGTAATTGATTGCAGCCTTAAGGCCAGTTGCTGTGTCAGTAACATCCGATGGAGCAACCCAGAGTCTTAGGGCAAGTTGCAATAATGGTAGCGTGTGGTAGGAACTGCCATGTTGCCTTGCGTATTTTGCGCTTCGTAGTGGGTCTTGATTCAAACGCCCATGGATCGGCTGTTCGTGTGTACAAGAGATTGAAGTAGTCACCGCCGGCAATAGTCAGCTGAGCCGGCTCTGCATGGTGGCCTTTTGATGTTGTGTTACTTCAGTCATCGTTTGGCTCGATGAAAAGTTTCCCAAGGCTTGTGACGAAGGTAGCTGATTGCAATTTCCGCCTCAGCACGAATCTTTGGATCGTCATGATTAATGTACCAGCTGAGAACGGTGCTGTGCGATAGCGTGTTGCTTTTGCAGCATATGGATGAAATATTCGGACCTCTGCAGTGCAACAGGCTTTCATGGCTGCTTGGTCTGCTGTCATTGTTTTTTTCATCCTGCCGTAAGCCAAATTGGATATGTCCAACCAGCGCGGCGCTCAGGCAAGCAGCGAAGGTTGATCTCGAGCAGATGCCAATGCATTTTGTGATGGCGTCATGGGGATCTCGTCGCATGGCAGCCAACGTGTTCGCTCCAAGTTCAGTGAATAGATCTCTAAGGAGGCGTTCCAATGCGTTTGGCCAGAGGCTGGGGTGCAAAAGGTTGTGGTAAGTTCGCCATCGCCATAGCGTAGGCAACGTTGCTGCGTTCGGTAGAGACTTGCCAAGTGCAGTGAAGGGCGTTTGCATTGTCTTCACCCTCGCGCATCTTCTGCAGCCTTTTCGTTTTTACGATGC
>Ga0163217_1094260_pt1 | contig 10204 bp, 13 predicted proteins | sample SynspAceP_FD_185933 | JGI IMG/M metagenome (GOLD analysis project Ga0163217, IMG submission 185933) | Saline lake microbial communities from Ace Lake in Antarctica - Synechococcus sp. Ace-P (PacBio error correction) | ecosystem: Environmental > Aquatic > Non-marine Saline and Alkaline > Saline ...
AGTTCAAAAGGGGAAAAAAAAAAGGGAAAGAGAATTAACAACCCGCCCGCCCCCCTGCGCCTTGGGCCTTTGGGGGCCGAAATAATTCGTAAAATCCATATCAATTTAAACCCCCAAACTTGAATAAATTGAATATTTAAAAGCCCCTGTCACGATTCCGGAAGAATCGAATTTTTTGGTTCTTTCCGTTTTTGCTTCAATTCCCCGAAAATTCAGAATCCGAATTGCAAATCCGTGGTAAACCCAATTGGGTTTCAGAAATAACGACGCCAAGGACAAATGTCCTTTTGCAGAAATCGATTAATCGACCAACAGAATCTTCCTTCGCGTGCCGGGACTTTGAGGATATCCATCGCAGGGAAAGAAACCGCCCGTTGTTCCGCGATCTTTGCGACCCCAGCAACGATTTCGGAGAAAACCGCCTTGAAATTCTTCAAAGATGACTTTCCGTCATGCGCGCCGGTATCGTCAGTGCGGTCGCGAATAAGGTCAGCGCCCGCCCTCTTCCGAATTCACGCGCGGCACCAAGAAAACGCTCCGGACTTGCAGCGCGGTTTCGCAATCAACACCAACCGTCAAACCCTACCGACGATGGTACCACAGTGTCAAGGCGCGGCCCCAACGGTGACGAATCCAGCAAATTACGACCGTCGCGCTGTGTTCCAACCAGACCCGTTTTGCCTTTCGATAACCATTCGGACACGGCAACGTGACGGGTCGCCAGGCCCTCCCGTCGAAGTCCGAGGGACACTCCCCTTGACACTAACCTGCATTCAGTGGACTTCCTTCGGGGCGTCATCGATCAGCAAAAACGATCAAATAGCACTCAGGGGGTTCTTTCGATCGAGATGGCGATATGCAGCAAAACGCTTACAGTCCTGCCCGCCACGATCAAACAGCGCTGGCCTTTTACCGATGGGGCGAATACCAATCGATAATACCGCTGCCGACGGTCCTTGACGATTGGGAGTTTTTTTGGGAAATCACGACTCCATCGAGACTTGTCGCGGGGTAAAGCGGCCAGGTTCCAAAAGCAACCTTGTGGCGGCGCCCTTTTCGGCTCCCTCAACGTGATCTTGGGCACTTCGGTCAGCGCAAAGTAGCGTCGATCACCGACGCCTTGATCAACCTTCGATACGTGCCCCCGGCCCGCACGAAGTGCTGGCGGATCATCTCGGGCGAAACCTAGAAATATCAATCGGGGCCAGCAGGGTAGTTCTGCCTCGGCGAGCGGAAGGAACCGAAGCCGTCCTGCAAACCACTTCCAGCACACCATCGCCAGAAGATCCCACCTTCTCCGCGCGTTCCGCGCAAAATCTGAACACACTCGCCTTACGCATCGTGATGCGTTCGATCCAAGCTCTTCGGCATCGCCAAAGAATTCTGGCGTCTGCGCCTTTAGATCGGCAAGGTAAGTTTTCGGTTGTCATGGAAATCCTGTCCGCCCGGAATACGGGCGGTCCGTTCAAAAAATGCAGATTATACAAACCCCGGACGGTGCAGCAAACACATACCAGATGCGTTCGGTCAATCACTTAGAATTTTCACGACGACCGAGAACACAATGATGATCACAGCAGGGCGGTAACTTCGTCATGATCCGGTAACGTTTCCGCCTTAGGGCTGTTCTCACCCCTGCAAAGGCCCCGCACACGCCCGAAACAACACACCCGGATAAGCCCGTCATCGCAAACACCTGGCGCCCTTTGTCCACGGCCACACAGCGGCCAATCCAACGATGCCCGCGTAGAACCACGCCAGCCCAAAGATCCACGTGCCGATCCATCGCAGACGCATGATATGGCGACCTGAACCCATCATTTGAAAAGGCCCACGGGTCGGCCCCGCTTTGCCTAACTGCCCCGTATGATGCCGAAGAAGGCGCGGCAGATAGAAACGCCTGCCATCCACAGAAATGACCGAAAGATATGAACGATTTACCCAAAGAGCGATGGCAACAGGTCGGTCATCAGACTCCGGTTGGCTTCTAACTATAAAATACAGAAAAGAAGAAAAATGAATGATGTAATAGGGAAACCATTTCGTGGATACTGTTTGTACCTCGATTTACCACCTGTTACTTCGTAAATCCTCCACAAGTGATAAGTCACGGATCAAATTAAAATATACTTCCATGGTTCGAAAAAAAATGCGCGGAAACCTGTGTAGGCGTGGATCAGCCTGGGAATTAACTCGTTCAGGGATTCGGATTATCCTTATGCCTGCCCGTATAAAAACGTGAAATTCCGGCTGAGGGCAGGGTTTCCCGACGGTTGCGGACCCTCCGCCAATCGGGGAAAAAATCCCTAAAACTTCCTAGCGCGCACACAGTTTAATCACATGCCCCAACGTCTCATACTCGCCACCGCTCGTCGATCCGGTCCCCCAGTTGCTCAACAGGCTTGCGTCCCTCACGAGTGAGCGTCCGCGCAAATTGAGAACCAAATGATAAGAAGGCCCTGCGGCTAAGAGCAGGCGCCCCCCACGTGACATCGCCGAACAGCTGGCAGAGATGAAAAGCCCGCAAGGTCACGACAAGACCCCGTGCGTTGGCCCTGGGCCTTGCATCAGGTGTCGACCATCGCGTACGCTGCTGTCGAAACCCGCAACGGCCCGAACGCAGCGAGCGCACTGAAACCCTGCGGTATCGCCATAAGTTTTGTCACGCGGTTATCGTCGAAGCGCAACCGACTCTGGCGCCACGCTAAGGTCAGGTCGTTTGCGGAGCGCGATGCCTTTCGGAACAACTAATATAGAAGACTAACGTTGCGCGAAACTGGGCCCCAGTAAATCCACACGCGGTCGGTGCTATAAGCCTGGAGAAAAGGCCGTCAGGCGTCAACCGGCCAATTTAAGGGGAATTTACTTTAATGTCCAGGTCCTAGGGGTTAGCCTTGCCTGAACTGTTGAATATTGACGCACGGACTATCCGCATGAGCCCTGGCCAAAATACGCTAGCAGGGTGATCGGGTCACCCGATGCCCATCAAATCCCCCGCAATCACGGGCATGGCCTAAACCCTGGCCTGCAAAGCCCTATATCCCCGCAACTCGACCCGAAAACGCCCAAAGCCTAGAGACGAAGCCGCACATGGGTGTCCGGGGGCCAAATGCACGATCCCCAATAAAGGAAGCCGTGATCGAGAAACGCGGACATCATACGACCGTGCGGCGATGATTGGTGCGGTTAAACGACACCTTATCGCCCGATGCAATATCCAGGCGACAATACGATGGCTAACGGGTTTATCGAAAATCTGAAAAGCCGGTGCGCCGGATTGGTCCGTCGTCCGCCCGCAATGAAGTGTTGGGCGCTGGTGGCGCTGCGCGGCCGTGATTGGTCGGCTCGGATCAGGTCCCTGAAATCCCTGCTCTCCAACCGCAAACCCAGAAGCGGCTGAACGCCTGCGCGGTAATTGGAAACCGTGTTACCGTCGACTTATGGTCCGCAGATGGGCATGAGGTGGTGCCACGCTGGCATGGTTGTAACACCACTCGCTGGGATGATTGCAAATCAAGCGCGCGTGCCGCTGAACGCTGCGCCGGCCGCTGAAACGGCTGCCGCGCAGATACGTGTTGTTTACGGACTCCGTGTATGCACCGCCTAAAACAATCCTTTTGAACGCGGCAGAAGCACAGGAATGTGTCACTTTGACGCTTAGGAAGCTTTTTGCATCACGAGGCTGCCGGGTCGAAACGATGGTTCGGCACGCCCGCCCCACAGTGGACCACGAAACACGCTGCGGCGTGCGCTGATGTTCTACGGGTCTGACCGGGTCGACCGTATGGGAAACGACCACCGCAAAATGTCGCTGAACTGGATGTGCCGTTGGGACGCCGAGCCGCGGTACATCGCCTTATGCCAGGGCGGCGCCGCAGTTTCTGCCTTTCAAAAGAGTCCCATGCCTGTCGCGCGGCGAAGTGTCACCGAACCCCGCGAAAAAACCTGATGACGGTACGCGACCGCTGAAAAAGATCGAAGCCTTGTGCACCGTTGGTTGGCGGAAGACCGCGCGGCCTTCCTGGCCGAGAGCCAAAGCAGAGATTGTCGTGCTGAATATCCGTTAGTTTAAACCGGCGGTAACAAACGCATGGAGCGTTGCATGCGCACTGGTTCGGCGAAATCCGCAAAATCGGGTGAGAACGCGCACAATGACGTTGGAACAGTTTCGAAACATTAACCGGCGAAACAGATGCAACGAAGAAAAATGCGCTGCCGACTAATGTGACTGAAACAGACCCTCGCCCACGCCCGTGCGCAGGTGCAGCCGCATCGACAATACAAAGGAAACTCCAGCGTAGATTCGGACCTGATACGGAAACCCACCGGATTCGACCACTCAAGCGGCGATAGGACCGAGAAATCGCCGCGGTTGCAATTGAAAGGGCCACGTGCGACCGCAATACTATCACCAGTATATCAACCGAACGCAGCATGCCCCCGGAGGCATCGAGTCACGCTGGATGATTCGCGCGAGCAACCCAAATTGCGCAATCGGGCAGAAATCGGATACGCGATCAAAGCTGTGATCCACAACGCGGCTTTTGACATCAAATCCCTATGCGCAACTCAAGTGATGGGTGCCCAGACCCGGAACAAGGCCGCTGGATACCTGGCCATCGCACCAAAACGCTTCCTGGCTCACCGCGTCGCTGGAGCCGCTGTGCCGTCGTTTCGCACGATAAAAGCGTCGCGTACGAGCACGGGGCTTTTGCTTGATAGTGAAATTCCCGCGGAGGTGACTGAACTGATGGCGGCGCAGCCTGTTGGTCTGCGACCAAGCCAGAGCGCAAAGAAAAGGATACCAACCCCGACGGGCGCCCAAACCGCGCCGACGCCCCGCCCTCGCGATTACCCGCAAAGAGACTCGCCGCCCACTAACCGAATTGTCGATAAAACTGGGCGACAGCGCTGTGTGGAAACGCTTACCGTCTGATTTGTGTACTCGTCTGACGCGCGCGAATTCGTGCGAACAGACGCGACAAAAGTCAATTTCGAGTCAGCGCGGAACCACCGTCGCGTCACATCGCTACAACACGACCAGAAACGGGAAACATCCGTGCATTCGATCACAAGAACGGTGCATCTGATCTCTGCACGTTTTCCGACTGGAAAATCCCACAATAAAGTCGATTCAAGCAAAACAGCGTCGCGTCGCGCCTTGGCCTTGTTCACCTTGACTTGACGCGGATCAACGGTTCACAAGACCGCTTTTCGCATCAATTGACCCGAACCTGCACTCGGCTGCACATCCGTTGGCCGCCTTTGCCATGAATTTTTCAAAACACATATCGCGGATAAACGACCCCAGATGCGCATTTGCGCGCGCAGCTGGTCGTTTGTGTGCGCTCTTCCAGCCATTAAAGGCTCCTAAGACAATAAACTCATTCGGGTCGGGCTTATCAGAGCCTGGCCGCGCTCAATTGGGCGTCCAGCCAGACGCGTCGCTGGGCCCGCGTCCGCCTCTGAACACTCGTGATATCCCCGTCATGACTCGCCCTGACGACGATGGGCGCGCTTCGAGCCCCGGGTGCCGCCCATGTGAACACCACGATACCTAACCTCCCGGACCGCTTTGAAGGCAGCCGTGCGCACGGCACCGATCAAAAAGGCAAAGCCGATAGCACAAGGAAAACCCGGGCACAGCAAGGCACCGGCAAACAGGATCATCGCGACAGCACCAAGCGTTCGTCGATCGCGACTCGGACGGATTATTGACCTGGCCAAGTGCCAGAGCCCCCTGCGCGCCGCACAATCAGGTCCGATAACGCGTCGACACCAAACAATCGCCAGGGTCCAGCCGAGGCCAACGCCCCACCTCACATTGAAAGAACAACGTTATTTCTATCACCGGATCGGCAATAAAAAAAAAACAGCCACATGCAGGGCCTTTCCTATGGCCAGAGGACTGCCCGTTCCACCCTACATAGCACTAGACGACGTTCCATTTTCTTAGCACGAGGTACCATAATCCGCCCATGATAACAGCTCTGGACGGCCGCTATGCCGTTTTCCTGATCCTGCGCCTCAAGAATGTGCTGGCAACGCGCACCGTTCGGAAAAACCGCGAGTCAAGCGAGAAGCCGGAACGCCCCAACCGCCCGCATCAGTGATCGGGAAGGCGGCCCCGATCTGGATACACCGACCGCGCCCGAAGGTCCGACACAGCGCTGCCCTGGCGAGATGAAACGCATCGAGCCCACCTTTGGCGCAGCGATTTCGGCGTGCCCGGGCCTAGAGATGATCGGATGGGCTACGACATGGCAACACCGACGACATCAAACCTTCCTGCCGGAAAGACTACGAAAGCTTGTCGAAGCGTTCGCCCACGCGAAGAATCAAGGGCCTGACCGGCGAGACCATTTCGTCGCATCCGCGAGATGGAGCTGAGAGTCGCCACGATGGACAGAAACCAACCACAGGCGAGCTTGACGATCCTTCGTTGCCGAGCTGACGTCGGTCGTGAAGACCGCGACGGGAAATCGCGAAAGGCAAGCGCGACAGCGGTCAATCGCAAAAAGACACATGGGTTTCGCTCGTTCATGGCGCGGATATCCAAATTGCTGCTTTTCTACAGACGGTTAAAAAGGCCTGTGCGGGTGCATCTGTGGCGGGCCTGAGCTTCCGCCGCCTTCTGCGACCGATTGTCCTATGCATCCTGTCGTCAGACCAGCCGAACGCGGGAAACCGACGACCCAGGCGCCAGCTTGCGCACCTTTTGTAAACACCGCGGCGAATATAAGAGCGTGGATTGGCGCAACATCTGCGCTATGCCAATCCGATCCCGACCCGCGCCAGTTCTTTGAACGCTGTTCCGGCCCGTGTTGATCGAAGACGTGCCGAGCGATGGTTCACCGGCATTCGAACCCGAACTGAGGCGATCTCTAACCCTCGACCGCACGCTATCCGTTTATGCATGCCGCCAGAGGCAAAAGAGAATAACCCAGCTGCCGCGCGTGATACTTGACACTGATGGATAAGGGGCGGGCTTGAAAATCGCCCTAGTACGACCCGTAGAGTTTTCTTCTGCAAATTCAGGGTCGGTCGGATCAGGTTCCCGACGGCAGCTATCCGCGCGTGGGCATCGTGTGCGACGCCCCCGTACCGGTCGATCGCGGTCGAACGGTGCGCCGGCGCTCTAACCCCGCACAGGTCAGCGCCGAGGATCAAAACTGGGTCCCGCGCCAACCCCGAAGACGGCGCGAACTGCTGTACCACAATCCTCCTATGTTTCTTTCGCGAGGTCAGTCAGGTCCCGCCGACCAAGGCCCGCTTGCCGATGAAACCGATCCGTGACAACCTACGCACCCATGCCGTTGACCCCAAGTGTTATACCGCTCGCGCCTTCGGATCGAAAAACCGGGCAGTGAACCGATGCAAAACCGCTTGATGATCGCGCAGGACAACCGGTTCGGCGATCAAGGCGCCAAGCGGCGATGTGTCTTTTGCAACGTGACGAGGCGGCCGTGCCGCCGAAAGCGCGCGACCCTGGCGAAAGATGGATTTGATGCCGACCAGCGGCCTTCCCTCCTGCCGGAGCCCCTGCTAGACCCGAAAAGCTTTGAACAAGATACTTTCTTGGAAAGTGGCAGAGCGGAACAGACAAGCTTGACTCGACAAGGCTGTTCCTGCCGAAATCGACGGCGCAGCTGCCACTAAGGGCCCTGGCCCGCCGCGCAGATCCCCAAGACGACCTCGTCCGCTGGACAACCCAACCCAACCACGGCGCAACACCCATGATCTGTGCCTTCGTTCCTGAACAAAATGCGCCCAGTCGCCGATTCAGATGATTCAAAAGCTTCGGCAAGCTCAAGCGGCGCAAGATCGCCCCGAGGCGAATCCGACCTGCACGCAGACGCTGGACCGCGCCCATCCTTGCCTGACCAATTCACCTCGGGTCCACGCTAAGGGGCGGCGCTATGTTGTGAATCACCGGCAAGGCAGATGCGCGAACGAAGGCGGCCCATCCCCGTGCCCACGCGTGCTGCCATCAGTCCCCAAATGGCTGTCGATGCGCGCTGTCGTCGCGCTTCAGGTCATCAGCGCATATCAGCCACGGCGGTGGCGGCGCTACTACTTACCTGGCGCCCACCAGGTAACGACCCTGGGGTCACCACCGCTTGCCGATACAGCAGCAACACCGGGGTCCCGCCATATCGCTGCAATGACAAATAAATCGAGATCGGGATCATTGCGCGGAAAATCGACGCCTAATCAATGAAAAGCCCCGGACAACCCGGCCCCAATGGCCGATCCAAAGACCACAGCGCGGCCCCCACGGCCTGATCGATCCGATAAGCTGTCATAGAACGGCCCAGAACACAGAGGTCCGGTCGCCTGCATGCCCTGCCCCACGCCAAAGATCAACAAACCCCACAACCCGCCATGCAAGGTACCGCAAAGGCCACACCGCGAACGGCCACGGCAAAGCACCAATCCTGCAAGGGTGTCACCCCCGTCCACGCGAACCGTCAAGCCCAGCCCGACACAAAGTCGAAATCACGATGTCACGGTATAAACGCATCAGCGCGACCAAAGCTGACCAGCGCCAGCCCTCACCCTGTCAGTGGACCTGTTTGAAAGAATAACGCCGTGCCCACGCGCAGCCGAGACCAAGGACAAGCAACCAGAACACCCGGCCGGAACAATCTGCAACCGTGCCCCCAATTGGCCGCCATCCCGCCCGATTCTCTTTGCGCCATGATTGCGGCGTCCGTTCCTCGCAGCAAAGTAAACATACAGCAGGTGATCACCACCAGCACGGCCGCCAAGCACCCATAGCTCGCCAGTGGAAAACGGCAAAAGGGCTACGAATACAACGGCAAGATCCCGACCCCGCTGCAAACCCCACGACGACAGGGACAATGCCTTGCCCGCCGCGCGCCTCGATCCCGACCATGGCAAACGCACAGCTTGGACACTCATCCCCTGACCCGCAACCGCAAGCGCAATAGATGACAAAAAGATCAGCGCGAATCCATTCGGCACGCACCACGCCAAGAACAGCCCCCAACGCGACAATCCACCCAAACGACAAACGCGTACCCGAAACCTGCAGTAACACACCCCAACCATCGTGATCGCCGTACGTGGTCCGAATCGTTCGTAAATGCGCCATTGCATCAGACAGGCCAAAGCGCCCTTAAATCGCCTGCGAAAGCGAGATGAAAATTAGGTTTCCATAGCCCGACGTAAGTCCCAGCAGGAAAACCCCGCCACAGAACACACCGCCATGCCGATAAATCTGAAGTAGCCATGCCCATCCTTCCAGCGCATGCAGATTGAAAGACCTAAAGAACGTACCGCGACAGATCGGGGATCGAGCAGCTCGCCCAGATCTCTTTCACGAAATCGCCGCCGACGGTGATCTTTCGCCCGGGCGATCCCGCGCAGTGACGACAGCTCTTCAAAGAACGCGCTCCACACGGTACAGGCGCCGCCCGAAATTTTCGATGGACTTTCACACGGCCGCAATCTGCCATGCCCTGAGCCTTCCGCAAAATGACCTCGACTCTTCGGGCCCATCACCGTATATGCACGTCAGCGCTTACGTTTCGGCAGAATACAACAAATTCATCTCCCGCAGCGCACGCAGTTCCAACCGGATGGCAAACACCCTCAAAAATTCGGGCAACAAGTCCGACGGTTGGCATGTGGGAAGGCACCCGAGGCGATAAAACAGGATAGTCAGTTTTCACCGACCGCTAATTCGTCCGACACGGACCCCCGATCAGCGCACAAATCGCGACTGCCGCCTTCGCGGCTGACATCACCGGCCGCGGCGCCGTCAGAGCGGCGCAGACCTGTCGATCTCGTCAGAAACAATCGATGCGTTCGCTCCACAGACTCGATTGCCGCGCGTTGACGGTTTCGTCCATCCAGCCGCTTGTCGGCCTCTTCGCGATCAGTACCTCGTAACTTTCGGACACCGAAAGACGCTTCTTGACCGGCAAACAAGCCCATTGGCTTGCCAAACAGGTCGCCAAATGTTCAGACATCGCCATCCACCGCCGGTTGCCCGGGATATCCATGGTGGAAACGGCTAAGTGTCGGCGACTTCAACCTCGATCAACGGTCGTCCAGCTCGCCCGATTTCAGCTTTTTTTGCGGAAATGTCACGCGGGTGCCTTCGCGGATCGTTTTCCCGGCAATCGCGTCACCACCGCGTTCCTCCCGCTTTATGGGCGCTGACCTCACGTCTTCG
>Ga0163217_1096149_pt1 | contig 10204 bp, 9 predicted proteins | sample SynspAceP_FD_185933 | JGI IMG/M metagenome (GOLD analysis project Ga0163217, IMG submission 185933) | Saline lake microbial communities from Ace Lake in Antarctica - Synechococcus sp. Ace-P (PacBio error correction) | ecosystem: Environmental > Aquatic > Non-marine Saline and Alkaline > Saline ...
ATCAAAAAAAGGGAAGAAAGAGGGAAAATTTGCCCGGAGGAAAAGCGCAAAGCCCCCCCCGCCAACCGCCCCCTCGACCCTGGGGTTTTGGCCGCAGTGGGGCGCGAAACCCCCCTTGATCCAAAGTCAGCGACTGCTGAAATCCACCGAACACCCCACAGCGCCTTTGATTCAAGGCAGCGCGCATCACGTCCTCAGCCCCAGGGCCCGCCAAGCGCGGGGGAAACCCAAGTCTTCGAGCGCCCTGCTGCAGGGCCGGAGGTTGAACTGCCGGGCTCGCTTTCTCGCGACCTGCTTTTCGTCAGGCACCCGAGCTGCCTTTCCAAATCCCTGCTCTCGCCCTGCCGGGTGCCCGGTGATTGCGCTGCATCTGGCGGTGGCGTCTGCCACAGCCGCCTGCAACCTCAAGCCCTCTGGCCAGCTTGATGGTCGGATGCTGCAAGGCTGCGCGCTTGCCCATCGGCCCGGACCGCCGGGTCAAGGAGCTCGCATGGCTAGTGAGCTGAATCAGGGACTATCGCCAATGGCCCGAATAGCCAGCAGCCTGCTGGTGGGAATCCGCGATTCGATCAGCCGTTTGGCCAAGCGGTCTCCTGAAACTGCCCCCGAAATCCGTGCATAGTGAGTTCGCTACCCCGCAGGGCCTCGGATGGTCCCTCAACATTGACGGCCCTGCCGAAAACCCCCTGATCCTCATGGCGAAGAAGCGGGCGGTGCCGGGAAGTCGAACCCACGCATCACAGCTTGGAAGGGCTGAGTTTCTACCAACTAAAACTGCCCGGCCAGCAGCACAAGAGATCTGAGCTGTCGAGTTAACGGCTCACCGCGCCACACCCCGATCACGCAGCATTAGGGCCTGCGTCCGGAGTCCCACAGCTGAGTCCCATCCCGGCCGGTTCCCTCTGCTGGAACCCCGTGCCTGCCCGGATGCGGCCGAATGCGTCCAGGCCCGAAAGCAGCGCGCCTGCTCCTGGGCTTACGGCTGGGGTGACACCGGCCCGCATGGCCGCGAACCACGGCTTCTATCTCTTTGGTGTTTTATACCGGAGTCGCCGTCTGGCGCCTGGATGGCCGGTGGTGCTGATGGTACAAGGTCTGGACGGCAATCAAACGAGTCCCTTCGTGGCGGCTCCAGCGACCACACCAAAGCCGCTGGGTCCGCGTCTTGCCCGGATTTGCTGGACGTGCTGCCGATGGGGCTGGCGATGGCCGGCCATGTGGTGCCGCCGGGCAGCCTCTGGCAGAAGTTTCGCCTACTTCGTGGGTGATCCGCCCTGCTCGTCCCAGGATGTTCACCTGCGTGGACTGCCTATTCGCCTCGCCAGGAGCTCACCGTCTGACACCAGCCCTGCGCACCCGCTGCAGGCGCGCTCACCGCTCGAATCCTGCCGGACGCCAGCGGCCGTCGTCTCGCGCCTGCGGCCGCCGGCGGACTCGGGCCTACCGTCAGCAATGGGGCTCGCTACCGGCTGCTGATCATCTGGAACCCCTGGGCTGCGCTTGGGGTCCTGTCGCCGTTCACGGCCATTGCCAGCGGCCCACGGGCGATCCGAGCGATTGGAACGGCCATTGCGACTCATTGGCGCCAATGGTCGTTCCTGCGGGTCTTGGCCTCTACCTGGCTCGGTGCGCCTGTCTAGCGGATGCACCCGTGTCGCTGAGTCTCTTCGAGGCTTGATGCGACGCCCAAGAAGCGGAGCGTCTGGATCCTGATCCTTCCAGCTCAGCGCCTGGTCGGGGCTGCAGTCGGAGCCGGGTGTCCTACAGGCGCGGGCGGGTGCATGCGCTGCGCGGGGCGCCGGCCTCTGGATCGCGGCTGCGCCTCTCGATGGTGCTGGTGTCCCACTGGAGGCCAGTCGATCAAGTCGCTCGGTTCGCTCCAGCAACAGGTCACCTCGGCCCTGCTGGTGCTCACGATCCGTGCTGGGTGGGACTGGGGGCTCGACGCGCCTTCCTGATCCCCTGGGCTGCTTCCTGACGCGATCGATCCGAACCCGACGAAACGTCGGGCCTCTACAACGGGCCTGGATGGGATCAGCCAATAACGGGCATGCGGCCTGGCCGTGTCGCTTTGGGCAACGGCTCAGCTTTCGCGGCTTGAAGCAGGTCTGCCAGGCCTCCAGCCCGAGAGCCCCTGCTGACATGCCGGTTGTGCATGGCCTGCTCCCCGCCACCTGTGTGGTGTTGGGGGCTCTTGGTGATGCGCCGCTGGCCGGAGCGAGGCTTGCATCTGCACGGGCCGACCGACGATTGAAGGACAACCCGATAGAACTCCCGTGGGGTCAGCTCGGCCTCGCACCAAGCTGCCTGAAATCGGCGGCAGACGCTCTCGGCGATCGCCCGCGGCAGATCAATTTCACAAACGACCCTCTCTGAGCAGATGCTTGTATGCCGGTCCTGGCAAGTTTCCTGATCGTGGCGATCACCGCCTCGCTGCCGGCACCGTGTTCAAAACATCCGGTTGCGCAGCTGAACTGACGAACACAGGCCGGGATGGCGTGGGCGGGATCCTCTCGCTCGGCTCCGCCAGGGAGATTGCGCCCTCTCACCGCCACACCGTGCTCACGAAGGTGGCCAGCGCCTATGCGGCCTGCAGCTCGGAGCCAGAAGGGTGACCGAGCAGATCGTGCCAATCTACGATCGCTTGGCGCACCTGATCCGGTTCCGATCTGGTGGTCCCGCGGGTCCGTGGCCCTGGGGACAATGGCGCCGGTGATGCATGCTTCTTTTTTGCGGTCGTGGGTGTGGTCGGGGCAGCTGAGCATCACCTTCCTGTTCTCGACCCGCCGACACGTGGTTCTGGAACTCGGTGCGCAACCTTGGATGCAGCCCAGTGACCTCCCTCGATGCTGTGTCAAAGCGGTGGGGTTCGCCTGCGATCGCTGGTGATTTGCCTGTGGGTTGGTGGGCCTCACCACCAAGGCGGCGTCCCGAGGAGGGTGGGCACCAGCCCACCGGCCGCGTGGTGATGATTCTGGTCACCGCAACGCCTGTATGACGTGCTGCTCACCAAAGGTTGCTGTTCGGCGACTGAGCGGCGGAGCCCGCAGCAGGAGGCCATGATTTCCAGTGCATGAATCACTCCCTCCAGCTCCAGCGCAGCTCGCCGCCAGTCCACCCGACAGCTCGGCCTGCCAGCCCCACGCCCGCTGACACCCAGGGTGACCTCACGGCCCCGTCCCTGGGTTCCCTGGTGGTGGCTGCTCAGGCCCGGCCAGCCGCTGTTGCTGCCGCGCTGAGAGCGGGGCCGCCTGGTTGCATGGCCGGTCGCATTCGTGTGTTCGGCCTGCGGCTGCTGCTGCAGACCGCCTGTCTTGCGGCTTGCAGTTAGCCCGATGCCGCTGCTCGGTCGCGGCGTCAGACCCTGTTGCGCCGCTTTCCCACGGACAAATGGCCTGGGCTTGGGCGTCGTGTGTGGTCGGCCGCTTACCGGTGCTGTTCTTATTTCCGTAACAGCGCAAGCTATCCCTGCTGCCGGGTTGTTTGAGCACGCCCTGCGCGAGCAGGTCTCAACCTCACATAGCGCTCCCCGAAATGACCGACTCCGGTGCCGACCCACCTGATCCGGCAGCCGAGTGCGAACGAAGCGCGCAGCGAAGCGCCGGCTCAATCCGCGCGCGGCCGGGCCAGGACCTGCCTGACCGTGAGCTTAATGCGGGCCGACGCCAGCGCTGCTGGCGAGATCGAAGGGCGGAGGCCCGCCGCGTCTGCTGGCCAAGGACCGGCTGGCACGGTTCCGCTGGACCCAGTCCATGCCTTGGCCAGGCGCCTGACGGGCTTTTCAGGACTATTCTGGTGTTGGCCCTGCAGGACTCTGCCAGCCAGTGAGGCAATTGAACTGGCGGTTGGCCGCCGCTGCAGCTGCAACCCGCTCCCATCGATCAAATGGCCGCACCGGGGCAGCGCCGAAGCCCGGCTGCGGCGGTGAGCCCTGGTGTGGTCGTTCAGCCAGGAACGTAGCCTCTGAATCCAGCGACCACTGCGTGCGCTGTTCCAGGCAAACCAGACTTTCTACGCGATCCCTGAGAGCTGCGCCGCCCGAGCAGCGGCTCCGCCACGGCCCCGCTTGAGACTGGTTCCTGCAGCAGGGCGGCCGCTGGCGCCCAGGCCAGCTAGCGGCAGCCGCAACACGCAACGCCCTGGTGGTGGCGGCCGCCGTTGCCGATCTCTCGGAGCTCACGGGGAGCGTTTCAGACCCTGGTAACTGGCCGGCCAGCCCGAACGCCCTCGGTGAACTGCGCGCCGGGCCTTCAGGACTGCCTGGGCCTGGGTCGGAAGACTTCGGCCCCAACAGCGGCATCTGGTGCTGTTCGAGCGGCCCGAGCCTCTGTCGAGCGGGCTGATCGGTCTCGAAAGAAACGGGGGGAGTTGCCGTTCATTCGTGACGATCTCCCGACCAGGGTGGTCGACACCCGATCTGGCAGTTCCTGCCTCTGGCTCGCTTCGCCGCCAACCGGCCAACAATTGGCCCTCGAGGAAGGACCAGCCTGAGACCCGCGCCACAGCCCGCCGCAGCCCCGGACCCGCCATGAACCGCTTCTGCCTTGTGGTGGATGCGAGGGATACCGTACTCGGCCGGATCCCATCGGGCTGGCTGGCGGGCGTGGTGGGGGGGAGATCCGACCTGCGGCGAACTGGTTCGGCCCACAGGCGCCACCAACGGCTGCGGCAGATGGGCAAGGGCCCGGCCCTGGTGGTGTCTTGCTCGATTGCTCAAGGGCAGCGCCCGCTGGTTGTTGCTCGCCAGGCCTCTTGCTCCAGCCGGCTCCTGATCAAGCGACGAGCAGCGACTGGTGGGGGTCGCCGCCTGGCTGGCCGCCCTGGCCGCCACATCTGCCGATCTGCTTGGGGTGCAAGGGCGGCACGGCCGTGGCCATCTCGGCCTGGGAATGCTGCTTCGCCTTGGTGCCGGCTGTGGGTCGGCTCTTCGGCCTGTTTCTGCCACGCCCTTGAGGTCAAGCCCCCGGATCAGTCTCGCTCTCGAGTCGTGGTGGGCCGCCCTGAGGCCTGCCGCTGTTTGATGCAGGGCAGCTTCAATGACCGCCGGAATCCGCCTCGGCCGGCCTATTGGCCCTGGCCGTGCTCGACCACCTGTGTTGGTGTGTGGCGACACGCGCCAACCCTCGGGCGCCTGATCGCCGGCACGAACCGAGAGCTGGGCAAGCAAATCCAGGCGCCAAACTGATCCCCAGACAACTCAGCCTTCCGGCCAGGCCCGGCTGCGTCGCGGCCGCCAGCACCGCCTCGATCAAGGCGGAACGCACACGCCCCTGCCTCCAAGGCGCCTGAGGGCGGCGATCGGTGCCAGCTTTGGGCTGCCACCATTCCTTCGAGCGTGGCCGGGTGCCGCTGCTGCTGTTGCAGCAGCTGCACCGAGCCGGCCATCATCCCGCCGGCGAGCTGCAAAAGAACAGGCGCGCGCTCAGCCGGCGGCACGCCGCGATCCGCCACGCTTCGGCTGCACCCACCGCCGCCAGCGCCGCCGAGGAGGCAGGGCGAGGCAGCCATCGAGCTGGCTCTCCGGCAGTCGAACACCTGGCCGACCGACGCAAGAAACCAAGACCTGCACTGATCACACTGCTTCGTCCGCACCGCCGCACCCCAGGCCCAGGCCGGCATGCCGGCGCGCATCCAGCAGGCGTGTTGGGCACGGGCCGAACCACTGGCATGTGGGGGAAAGGCCTGCTCCGCTTGCCGCAAGGGCTCACCCCGGCGAAGAACCGAGAATCAGCAGCGGGCCTTGACCCGTCCGCGAAAGACTGGGCACGCGGCCAACCCGGCGTAATTTGCTGGGGTTTGACAGCCAGCAGCACACCGCTCTGCTCAGGCCAGCGGCTGGATCGGTGCCGACAGCCACCCAGCGCCGCCCCAGGCGCCCGGCCTGGCCCGCTGGCGCACACACGGCCTGGATCGCCCGCAGCCACGGGCGCCTTGCTCAAGCAGCGGAACCAGCAGCGCACCGGCCATGCGGCCGCAACCAATTCTCACCCAGAAAGACCAGTCCATCAGGACGATCACACCTGGATCAGCCCAGGCCGGCACCCTGAGATCGGTTCGGCCAGGCAGGGCCTGGGGCGGCCACCGATCGGCGCGAGATCCTTGGAGCTCACGATGGTGGGCGAGAGGCTCTTCGCCGAGGCCGTGGTGACGGTGACACACGGCTGGGGGCAGAAAACAGGAAAATGCTTTCGCCGACCCGTTCCTGGTGGCCATCGAGGCGTAGGTGCCGCTAGCTCACTTGTATATCGACGGCGCTGCTGCCTTATCGGGCTCCATCATGTAGGTTTGATGATCACGGTCTTGCGGTCAGCAGGGCCTGAATCGCCCGCGGCATCTCATCGAAGCTGCGGGGGCTTCCACAGGGTGACTCCGCGCCGTCCGGCGAAGACCCGGGCATGCCGATCACCTCCACCGCGAGGATCGTCCATCGAAAAATCTGGTAGCGAGCTCAAGGGCGCTGCCGCTGCTGCTCTGGCACGGCGCTGCCTGCGGGGGTGCTGCGGTTGGCGGTGCCTCTCCGGCGTCGTAGTTCGAGTTCGTCGTCGTAGTCGCCATCGAATAGTTCGTCACTCCGAGACAACCGCACGCAGGCGTGAAGAAACACGACACCTTGAGAGTTCCTTCGTGTTGGTCTGTACTCAAATAGGCTGTCCCACGCCAGTCGGTGCCAAACTGTCCACACATCGACAATTCCGTTCCGAACCAGCGATTGGCCTGGGATCGGCCGCTCGATCAGACCGCTCAGACCTGGCGCTCAGATCGGGGCGTGGACGAACAGCGCGCCGAGCCATATTCGCAGCCAGTGCTTCCGCAAGCCCACCGCTCAGCCAGTCAACCTGCTCAGTGCCACCGAGAGCCTCGGAGTTCCCAGGCCGTGCGCCAGGGCCGGCGTCGCGGAACAGCTGCCAGGCGCTCAGCGGCTCCAAGCCCATCGCGCAATCGTCAATAATCCGCACCAGCCCGCAGCGGATCGATGGGCCCGGAGTTCAGGCAGAGCCCGCCGAGTTGCGGGCGCGCTCAAAGCCGGTCTGCGGGGTCATAGCCGCAACTTCTACCGTTGCAGAAACCAGCCTGGGGCAGGCCCTCCTCGCTGGCGATGCGCTGCAGGGCGCTCGGCGCAGGGCGGGGCGCTTGTCGTACGGAAGGATTCGTGCCGAAATGAACGCAGCACCGCCCTGGCCTTTTGGCTGAAGGCCGACCAGATGAAATGCCAGTCGAGCGGTTCGAGATTCGGCCAGTTCGAGCTGCCCTTCGCACGGCCTCCTGCAGGCGGCTCTCGCCAAAGGAGCGCTTGGCCACACCCACCAGACGGCCGGATCCGCCTCGGCCGGCTGCCCTTGCTCACCGCCAGCAGCCGACGCGTGCGGCAATGCAGCGGTCGGGCGCTGGAAGCGCTGCTCGAGGCCCTCACGGCATCCACGCCTAATAAGGTCTGGTCCGAACAGCTGGCGCAGCGGGGGAGGTGGGCGCTGCCGATCGTGCGGCGGCCCGCGCAGGTTCTTGCCTCGGCGTATGTGAACGGGCAATCCATCAAGGGAATACTCGAACTGGGCATGCGCGACCTGCGGGTGACCAGAAAAACATCCTCTGGGCGTAGAGGGCGAACAGGTCACGTCCCTTTCGGCCGGGGACACCGATAGAGCAGACCGAAGGGGTGGTATTCAGTATACGCCTGCTTCCGTACTCGCGTCTGCGCTCCCTTGATGGTTCTAGGGCTACGAATCCAGCGCACCGTACTGGGCAGCGCAGTCCGAGCAAGGCGATAGGGCGGTTGCGGCGATCCATTGAGTGGGTGAGCCGCCCCGGACCACCAGCCGCTAGTTGCCGGGGTGGCAAACCACTCGGCCGCGCCCTGGCCTCCAAGGCTCGGCGCCCTGCTTGCCCGTCAACGCTAACAGGTTGGCCAACAGCGCTTCTCCGCCCCAGAACGATTCAATGCGCCCCCTTCCAGGCCAAGGCTGCGCAGGTTCACGCCCGGGTGGCGCGACGCAACAGGTTCTGGAAGTCTCCTGCACCAGGGGCAGATAGCGCTAGGCGCCAGCAGCAGGGTGAAAACCAAGCCGATCCACCGCAAGCCCAGCAGGCCGCAAGGGCTGATAAATCGCCCAGGTCAGGGCCCAGACCAGCTCCTCGGGAGGGTCTCAGCAGCACAGGTTGGCGCTGTGAATCAAGGCTGAACGCAGGGTGCGTGATTGAGGGCCGCAGTTCGGCGGCTGAGCGGCGGTTGATCCACCAAGGGCCGAGCGGCAGCGGGCCGAAGTTGCACGGTGCCCGCAGCGCAGCAGTTCCCAGGGTTCTCCCAAGGCGCTGGGTTGCCGGGCTGGCCGGCAGCACTGGGGGCCAGCGTCAGCTCCTGCGGCCATTCGGCTGATCGGTGCCGCTGGCACCGCCCTGTGGGCAGCAGGGCAGAGAGCAGCCCCACCAGCAGGCTGAGGGGCGAGCAGAGCAGGAAGGTTCCGGCGCACATAGCCGCCAGGACAGGACCGCTGAGCGCGGTGATCAAGCAACAGAAGCCGCACAGGGCGATCCGCAGAGGGATCAGCTTCAGAATCGGCTTGACCAGGAAAGGCCAGGGTCCAGCCGCGCTTGAGGCGGGGATCGAGGCGGCGCACCTAAGCTCGATGAGCATCCGGACGAATTGGCCAATCGGAAAGCTGCCGAACCAGTCCATCAGCGAAAAACTCTCCACGTCTGCCGCCATCAACCCAAAGCCATGCAAGAAGCGGGCGTCCGGCGGAGTCGGGCCGTTACTCAATCCAGATCAGCGGTTGCACCAGTCTTGGAATCGCCCCTGGAGCGGGCCACGGAAACGGAATCGGAAACCGGGATGCGGCGTGGGCGTGGCGCGGGCTTGCCCTGGCGGTTTGAGCTCCTTCTCCATCCGTTGTCCTGCTTGCCACGCCCAGAACAACTTGATCGGCGAGCCATCGAAGCCCAGGCTTCGCGATCTGGTCGTTCCACAATAACTGCCTGGTAAAGTTTCACCGAACAGCTTCGGATCATTCACGAACAGCGTGAAGCTGGGGGCCGGTGGCCACCTGGGTGCCGTAGTAGAGTGCGTCCTGGCGCCCTGCCCGCGGCTTGGTGGGGGGCGTAGCGCCAGCTCACGCGCCTCCCTGCAGCACTTCGTTCAACGCACCGAGGTGGGTGACCGACGCCGGTGCTGCTCCATCGCCAGCACAGGGCCTAAGGCAAAAGATGCTCTCGCACCGCTGGCCGCTGAGGGCGGAGGTGAACCCGCAACGGCGCCCAATCGGGAAATAGACTGGCGCTCAGCTCCTTCTCTCATCGCCGCATGGTGTGGCTGTTTTTTCGAATGGCGTCCACTTGTTGACCACACCTACGCAAGGCGCGGCCGTCCTTCCTCGATTGCGCCGGCAACGCGCACTGAATCCTGCGCGGACGCCGTCGAGGGCGTCGATCAAACAGACACAGACACGCTTGCGTTCCAACCCGGCCTTGAACGCGGGTGATGCCGAAGTATTCGGGGCCGTAGCTACACTGCGCCGACCGGCGACATGCCGGCGGTGTCAAGGAGTCCAGGTTGTTGCTTCGCGCTCGATCGTCGTGGTGATCAGGTCGCGGGTGGTGCCCACGGATCGGCTGACGATCGCCCTGGGCTCCGCCGCAGATAGCATTGAGCAAGCGACTTGCCCACATTCGGGTGCGCCGATGAATCGCCCAATTGGATCGGCTCTCGCCTTCGGCTCGCGTGGGGGCAGGAGCCAAGTCAGCTTACTCGAGCAGACGCCCGGTGCCGGCCCCGTGAAATCGCCGAGACGGGGTGGGGTTCGCCCAGGCCCGAGCCACCAGAAGTACAGCGGCCATTAAGGCCAGTACCGGTCGGCTGCGGACTCACACTTGTTTGACTGCCAGCAAGCACGGACACCTCCTGGCGCGCAACCATTCAGCGGGACTGATTCGGCGGCAAGTGAAGCCCCTGCTGACCATCCGACCACCACCCACGGCGACGGCCGGCTTCGGCCATGGCGGGTGTTGGCCTGCCTGGGGATTCCGGCAGAATATTCGCTGTCGTCGTCAAAGACAGACCGCCGGTAAATCGACCCCGGAAGTGCGAATCTCCCCACGAAGTCCTTCTGGGGTAGGTTGCGGTCCCCGGGTGACCCCGTGCTGGCATGAACGATGGCTTCGCGGCTGCGGCAGAAGGCCTGTTGAACGCAAGGTGACTTGCCCATTGGGGGCG
>Ga0163217_1096583_pt1 | contig 10204 bp, 5 predicted proteins | sample SynspAceP_FD_185933 | JGI IMG/M metagenome (GOLD analysis project Ga0163217, IMG submission 185933) | Saline lake microbial communities from Ace Lake in Antarctica - Synechococcus sp. Ace-P (PacBio error correction) | ecosystem: Environmental > Aquatic > Non-marine Saline and Alkaline > Saline ...
AAGTGCAGAGAGATTCAGTTGAATATTGAGATGGACTAATTGAGAGACTCTATGACCTCACGTCCCATTGCGCTTTAATATATGCTTTATATTTATAAGATTGGTTTTGTGTGTTATTCATTGAATAGGAGCATTACACTTTCATCAATATGAACACAAAAGTAGATTGGTTTACAAAATATTCAGAGAGAGTGCACACAAATTCTAAGTATATTAAACACCCCAATCGTCATTTTTTTTTTTTTTACTAAACCAGAGGGGGAATAAAATTTTAATTTGTCCCATACTGCTTCCAATAAATGCTGCGGCGGGCTTTTAAATGCTTACCTTTTAAGCTTTTTGCTGTGGTTTCTAATAAACTGACCCGCAAACACAGTAACCAAAAATTTTTATTCCGAAACGTGGATTTCCCGTTGGAAAAATAGAAAAAGAATGGTGAACATCGCCAATGAAAAATTGCTGGATGTCTTACTTCAATTTTTCGATGAAAAAAGAAAAACGAGAATATGAGTTCTGTTGGTTTTGTTTAATGCGCAGAAGAAAGCGCTTTTCTTTACTGTAAACCTAACATTACGAAAACAACATACCCAAAATGATTTAGCTCGTAATCCTAGGCGTAACGCCAGTGGGTTTGGTCCGCGTATTAAAAGAAAAGAGTGGAAGAACAAAAAACTAAACCTCCAGAGATAGCCTTTAAAAAGATGAGTTTCTGTGCATGTAATTCGTAGTTAAAGGCCGCATTTTTGTTTTAAAACCGACTGAACTTGCAAAACTCGGCTTTAAACAACGAATATTTTTCGCAATATCTAGGTGCTTAAATGCCTTGTAGAGTGGATTGACGGATTCACATTCGGCATTAACAAAGCCAAAACTCACGGAAACAAGAGATCATTACTAATTTATGTTTACCAGCAGTGCAAAACGTTGGTTGGGATGATATGAACGCAGAATTCGTCAGCAAAGTAAAACTCCGTGAATGGCAAGGTGAATGTCCCCGAGGACAAATAGCCAAGGTCAAACAGTAAAATCGCCGACATTGGTTTTGGTACTGACAGGCCAATAAATGCCGCTGACGGTTTTTTCTGAAAAGCTTTATTAAGTATTTCTTAAATACCTGTCGATGGGTAATGGTGATGGTTTGAACTAAAAATCAAACACAGGTTTGCCGATTTGCCATACGCTATTGATCTGATTCAGCAGTGCATGGATAGCACAGCAAGTTAAAGTTAAAAACTGGGCTTCCCTAAAGACACGCATTAACTTAGACACTAATTCTATAAATACAGTTTTTATGAAGTCCCAAAAATTTACTCTAAATAGTCCGACAATAGAAGCTTTTTCAGTAAGTGAATATACGCATTTACTTGTTCCTCTAAAATATGCTGATTTTCAATGCATTTAATTCTAAGTTAATCGGTACTTTTTACTGCCAACTACGCGGAATGAAATTAGGCATCCTAATGGCTAAGTGATCTTGTATCAAAAGTCGTTGTCTTTAGTTTTGATGTTGTGGTGCCAGGCGTGCCTGCGTTCATCGTGGCTTCTGCGCAAAATTGGGTGATTGCTTAACGCCCTTTGGTGTAAACACAGCACAAACCGCAATCGAGCTCTTAATGAGTTTTGCAGAAGACGTGGCCAGCCTTGACGATGGCGAGGTAATATTTGGCGTGAAATCAAACTGGTCCGCGCCTATCCCATCTCACATCTTTGCAATTTCCTGGGCAGTGTGACGGTAAGGTTGTGATTGGTGAGTATTCTATTGAGGGGTTGTTTAGATATCAAACAGATAAATCCATTTTTTCAGCACGATATATGACAGTTCTGCTAAAATAAAATATTGACGACTCTCAAGCTTGTTGTTGGCAAGGTGTCCGAAGGCGCGATAGCCAAATGCAATTGCATAAGCCTGGGGTCGTGCACTATTTATAGCGTGGTGCCATGAGCGCCTTAAATAGGCCGTTTTTTTCGACTCGTAAAAGATGACAAATATTGACGATTTTAGGGTTGGTCCATTATACGCAATTGCGATTTTAACCCAGACGGTAACAATCGTTGATACAGAAACTCGGCGCCTAATCCCCATTTTAAAGTCGCTTAAGATGGTAACGTCGGCTGGCGTTTTTGAAAACACGGCAAGTTTTAGACGGCCGCCTTTGCGTCCATTCAGTTGTGATGACAGGAATTCTCAGATATGGACGTATGCCCGTATTTAAATGCCTAACGAATATCGGATACAAGCCAAACAGAATATAGAGTGGTGAGAATAAGATGCTTTGGAGACAAGCTGGAATGAAAAACCAAAGCAGCGAATCGAAAAAGGGCGTCGCTTTAAGGGTAAGAGCGTAATGGTTGTTGGTCATACACCAAAGAACGTGTTGAAACGGATTGCGTCACTAAAAAATGTCGGTAATTCAATTTATAGCAAACATTACGCCATATAAACCTGTCTGCGAGACAACTTGAGGCGATTAATCAACGAGATTGTACCTCAGAGGTAGACGGTGAATGGGTCATGTCCGATTCAACGCCGACCCACCTGTATTGGGTCTCCTGTTGGCCACACCCCCCAGCGGAGAGACGAGGATCGAATGGTGGACCTGGACTTGTAGTCGATGCGTAATGCGAGCACGTCTTGCGTCAAAAGCGCAATCCAACCACGATGCAAGATAAAACAAGTAAAGTGAGGTGGTTGAAATACGCGACTCGTTTGAAATAAGTAATGACAAACAAGTAAACAACGACCATATATCTATAGAGGCGCTCTTCGATGTGCAAGGAGGATATATCAAATGATACCGGAATATTGTCGCGTCGATAGTGCTTGTGACTTTTTTAACGAACCACAGGCTGATTACCTCGAAACGTCACCCATAGTGAGTAGGTGGTTATGGCGCCGGAGACTGTTGTCCTATACCGAGCGGGTTTGTAGTAACGTACATTTCCTGCCTACTAGAATGTGGTGTTGGGGTGAGATCAAAGCGTTGTTTCTGTATCAATCTGCGAAGGCGCACCCAAGAAGAAAGGACATTGCCTTGTAATAGTGAACGTGCCTCGAATCTCCGCGCGAAATGAACTACCATCTCTTTATTACCGGATGGATCGCACTTCTGGTCTGTTTGGTTGGCACCAAAGCACAGAATCGCTCTAGGCAATTTCAGTATATTTGTATAGATGTTAGACCTGGCTGCACAATAACAACTGGCGAGTCGGACTACGAGAACGGACGCGGAGAATTGTGATGCAATGTTTCTGAGGAGGCGAATTCTAGAACGTACTCCCCGATTGTTTTGAAAAGCTTGTTGCCGGACGCTTCCCCTCTTTACGCATAAAGTGAGCAATCTGTTTCTGTCACACCTGAGATCACGTTTGCGAGTTGCGTCTTTGTGAATTAATTCGTGTGGACAGAGAATGCCGTGGCGGTAACGTGATTAAGAGAAGGACGTTATATAGATATCGCCCCTATGCTCTTTAATATCTAGACATATGAGAGAGAGTGAAAAATGTCACTACGCAAGTGACGGCGCCAATGAAAATTTCCTTTCGATGCACCACATACGCCGTGAGAAAGTACGAGAGTCACTTTCTATGTCGGTATGTCTGATACTACAAAAATGTGTACAGAAACGCAATCGGCGAGTTTTGCTGTGTGTGTGGGTCAGTTATGTCTTATCGAGGAGCGTGTGCGCAAACTGTGATCAGAGCAATCAGTTTGTTTGTATTAGGAGAGCTCCTAATTGTGATAAAGTCTGTGGGCCCACATGGAGCCTCTCTACACTCAGTGACTGCGTGTTACTACAAAACATCAAGCGCTGTCTGTTTACACACGCGCGCGCATCAGCTCGCAGAAATGGTCATTTTCTTCGCTCAAGTCCAGAGAGAGAAATATGTACGTAACGCAAGCCACTGGTTCCGGTCGCTGCTATATGTGGGAAGCGCGCGATCCGCTGCTTGAGTGCACAAATGGGCATAAGTGGTATTTTGCCGTCTGTTGTTAGTCGAGTGTAAGCTAATGGGTTCTGAATGACCGCTCCCGGGCAAGGGTGTTAAAAGAAACCGCTTTGGGTCTTTGTGGCGAAATCCTCGGGATCGGCAGGCGCTGCGCTAATGGGTGTTTGGGCCTGGGGTCACGCGCTGAGCGTGAGTCGCTGAACTATCTGACAAGGTCTATAAGTATTGCTTTCAACAAACGTAAAAAAACGCCGGGAGGGCGTTTTGGTTTCGTGTAAACTCAGAGGCAGCGGATTAGTCCGGCTCCCAGTTTGACGCAACATCTGCTGCGATTCCATGTGTAACGAAGTATACGAAGCCCGAGTATGCGACCAGACAACGCCGCGGTTGCAGGCGATTGCGCGCGCGGTCCATCTGGTTCAGCGCGAACGGAGTGCCAAGACGCAAATCAGCAGCCTGACCCGCATGTGCAAGGATTTTTGGCTACACCTCCCATCTGGAGCGCAGCATCGCGTTGTCTGCAGGGCTGCGATAGCCCGACAAAAGCATGTAGGGTTCGTATACGTCGAGAAGGTTGTGCGAGCTTCATGTATGTCACAGACGACAGGTTCCTCGATTTGACGCATCGGGTGCGCACATCGCGCACTTCAAAATAAGTTCAGCTCGGATACGGCAGTCTTTGATTTGCATCGATCAGTAGATCATGTCGAATAGCGTTTCGTCCGGTGACGTCGAGTACATATTGAATAGCGTACGAATATCGCCGGCCTCACGTAAAATTCGTCTGCGTTTGCAAAACGTCGTGCTGCTCGCATACGGCTGCCACTGCGAATAGCCCCATCGTGGCGCGTCATTGCCGTAAGTGCTCTGTACCAGTCATTGTTTATGTGTCCGTCTTCTGCCTTTGGTTCATGATGTTACTATGAAAGTTTCCATCGGATCCACAGATGCAACATTTATGGGCATAGTCGCGATGGTCTACTTGAACCAGTGCTGAAAGTCGAAAAGGTTTTCCATCTCACAACAAATTGTAGCGAATTTCTCTGCGCAACCCCTTAGTGCGTGTTCATTTTTGCACACGGGCGCGATGCGGATAAGCATGCAAATTTAAACCCTGTAGTGTCGTTCACCAGACCTTTGTTATTGGTACAATATGCCGGTTCATCGTATCTAGGGAAAACCAAAGCTCACGTTCGGGGGATCATATCATATTTTAGCTATTCATCGCGGAAATTTCGACGCCGTACTCGTTTTCTCGGGGCGGTGGACTGCTTTGACGCTCCTTACCGCACCGCAGCGCATTTTTTGCGCAGGTTGACCGCGTATCAAACAAGCCGTCGCGGAAGCCGCAGCGCGGACGAAGACAATCGCTGGCGTTATTATGCGGTTCGCGGGTACCGCCGATCTGGACGGAAGCAACGACACACAGCGTGCCGCGTAGCGTCTGTGCAGTTGATGTCGGCATCCGCGCCGCTGTCTGCACGGGTTGCCGTCGCAGCGCTAATGACGCTCCCAGGTTGATGACAGCGTCAGAAATGCGCAACCCAGCGCGATGTGGTCCTGCCGAGTAGAGATGACGCGCCTGTTTCTGCAATACGCGCTGCGATCTGCAAGACTGGCCGTGCTTACGGTGCGCTCACGCGCGTCGACCCTCCAGTCGTCCCCGGCGAGGCTGTGCCCGTCAGAATGCTAGCACGCCGGTTTCTTAACAACCGCACTCTGTAGGGTCATGTATTCAATGCGTTCATCGTGTCGGACGACGAGTATGATACGCACGCGTTTTCCTGCGCAATCTGCGTCCGACACACGATGGAATTATAATGCCCTGAATGCGTGAAAAGCTGCGGCATGGAGCATTTGCTGAGACCAGGGGCTGCGTGCCGCGTCGTGCGTTGAAACCGGGCGCCCAGGGCGCACGGTGTTCGCGCCTGCAAATGGGTACCTTAAGCGCTCGTAACGTAGATGACCGCTCAAATGACGCGCGCTGCTTTAAACGCCGTTGAGCTTTCCCAGAAAGACCACAGGATTAGTAGGGACGGCGCTCGGGCCCGATATAGCATCTATGGCCAGATCACAACACGTCCGCGAAGCGCGTCTGCGCATCGTCATCGTCGCGGATGGAGCGGAGCGCTGATGACTTGACAGGAGACGCGGTGCACGACCACATTCTGGTTAAGGTTGTACCGCGCGTGTGTCCGATAACGGCTGTAGCTAGTTTCGAAAACGTACCGTTGTTGCAGCGCGAAACCAAGACCGCCTGACCGCCGAGTTTCGGAATGTGAGTGGAATACATCGTCATCAACCCCCCTACAATGGACGGTTGCCCGGTCAATTTGGTGACCAAGGAAATACTGCGTCGATGAGCGACCCTGAATTATGCTGCGTGCGCATATTCACAATCGTACTTGGGCGTTCGCCAGTATGTCCGCCGTTAGGGCTCAGTGAACTTTAAGCCAGTTATACTGCACCGCACGTTCCCTATGGCTATGCGCCTAAATAGCCGGGCAGACGCTATGCGTCTGTCTGGTCAGTACGTTATGCTTCCCAACTAAATGACCAAACCATTAGCCTGCACGACACGCCGTTCCACAAGCCTGTATCATAGCGTGATGGCGGCCTTTAGTCCACGGCTTGTGCGGCTCGCGATCCGAGTTTGATTTTTGCTTATACAACTTGCTGGCGCGAACTATCTGATCCGTCGGGTATTCGAAAACGCCTAGTTAGCCAGCAGGGCGTGAAACCTTTGTGCATTCTGGACAACGAACTGCCGTCACACTCAATTCTATCGGACATGCCTTTATCCCGCCTACGCGTGCCACAGTCAGTATCGTGCGACATCTATGGCGCGAACGGTCGCATTTGGGATCGCTGAGCAAGGCGGGGGTTGGCATTCGGGGCCGTTTAGGGTTAATCGTCCCTGATAAGGGGTATAAGCCGCATATGAAGCCTATACATCCAATAGATAGCCGAGCACTTGCTTGGCCAGCGTCGGCGATACGTCCATTTACATTACCGAAACTGGCAGAGGCAGCGGACGCGGGTCCCGACGAATTTGGCGCTCGCCATGAGCCCCAAATAACGCCGCCTATCCTGTAGACGGCGCGCGCGTCTGCCAATGCTCTGGCCCGATGCGACTGGCAGGAGATGGGATTGAAGGACGGCCGATCCTGCGCTGACGTCCGCGTTGCATGTCGGGACTGCACCCGTGCATGATGGGACCCGGGCAGCTTGGGAAGGGTATCCCTACCCTCTGCCGTTATTGACGCCGACAGCAACAGCTGCAGACGATGTATTCGTCGTGGGCCGCTTGGCAATTTGTGGGCGGCTAGGTGCGCAGATCGGCGCTGGTCTGCTCATCGGCCGCATGCTACATCGTAAACACACCGCCCACCCACACAACACCCAACCCACGCACAACAGACGCGGTCCTGCAGAACGCGCTATCTGCGGGATGTCACGTCACATCGGTGCTCGGTCCCATCTGCGACGATTTCAATCGCACCCAGGCGCGCGTATCGGCGGGCGACGGTTTTCCTTTGTGACAGCCGTAACCGACACAGTGTGTAAGCAGACCCGCGAACCCTTGTGCGTCGCGGCGACACACTAAGCGCCAACAATGGACCGTAATTATCACGCTTGGAGTGTGACCATCGGAATGACGTGGAATGTGGATGAGCGCACGTGGATGAGCGCCCATTCGCAACACCACGATTGGCTGACGCACCAAGCTCGATCACCTCGTACATTTGGCCACGAACGTTGTGTGGGCAAGAACGTCTGCTTTGATGGTCAGGTTGGCATCGCGGCTCCGTGCGATTGGCGATAAATGTTCGTGCTTGGCGGTCAGGATGGTGTCACGATACTAACATCACCATCGCGACGGTGTGATCGCGGGCGGCGCACCAAGATTCGTCCGAACGCGCAATTCCCCCCACTCGTCACCCCCTCCAACACCCAAGCCCCCACGTCGCTACCACTCACCTCCCACCAGGACGGTCCATTGCTGGCTATCCCGCGACGAAATGGGCAAACAGTCGAAGGCTAACAAGGCGCGCGTCGCTTGCCTGCGCTTGCTCTGCGATGTGCGGCGTTAAAATCCCAGATGGCAGCTCCAAAACAGTGAAACTAAGCCAGGGTCGTCGCGGACCGCCTCTGACGGAGACTTAGGATGAACTCAAAGGATCAGGTCATGCAGCATCATTAGCCGATCATAGCGTCTTCTGACGCCATCGGATGTGAGCATGAAGCAAGCACGCTGGAGCAGTCTGGGCATCGACAGCGCATGGGCATTGTCGAAAGCATCTTTGCGATCGAAGAACCTTTGATGTTATACGTCCGTTCAACGCGAACCAGCCGCGATGCCACCGGGTTTGATATACTCTAGCGTCGCGGAGCAACCCACCCCCGGTCGCAAGGGTGGAAGGTTGCGCGCCGAGCAGGCCTTGACGCGTGAAACGGGTCGTCATTTACGGGCGCGGGCAACGGTCAATCCTTTGGTTGAACGTGCCCGATTCAGCGCTCGAGCATGCGGATCGGGGTCCTGCGGTCGGCCGCCTTGCGTTCTGACGTGGAACGGCTGTCGATCCAGATCGGCGTCAGGTGGCACGGTTTGATCGTGAAGAGCACAACCGCCAAAAAAAGTTGCGCTCTCATGACTCGGTTCACATTCACGCTGGCCGCCGCACGAGCTCCACGCGATAACCAGTCGGGGCTTGTTTTCGCGGGGGAAGCTTTGCGCAAAAATCTGGCAGTTGTGCTTGGACAGGCAGCGCGGAGTTAGCACGTGGGACGATAAGGCTCCGCGCGGTTTATGCCGAGGAAAACCGGCCGTGCATCCTTGTTGTCCGTGCCTAGCGTCTGATTGATAGAGCGCCGGCCAGCTCAGCGCACGTCAGCTGGAGCATCACTTAAGGGGCCGTCCGGTTTCAACAGCGTCTGCTACGATTGCGACATCATCAACCTACGCAATGGCAGCAGGCTCTTCTAATGGATGCGCAGGCGGCATGGCACCGTCATGTTATTACGGCGGATCGGAATGCCATGGCCTGTGTTTCGCGGCGTCAATCAGCGTGGGAAGGTGCCGTGCCTGCAGGTGATGTCCACGCGAACGCTGCGCCGCCCGTTTTTCGGCAATCGGAAGCGGGATTGGTGGCATGGGGCCGGCGGGCCCGGGGAGGGCGGGCGAAGGGCCGGAATCTTTGTAGTTCGAAGGACGTACGACACGCGCTTGTGCGCCGAGGGGCAGAAAAGTCCGTGGGTGAGGTAGTCGGGTTTGCGATGACATCGGATGCTTCAGATATTGTATTGCTCCAGGCCAGGGGCCGCACCGCGCCACGTTCAAAAGCGCGTATTTGCAAGGATCGCGGCGAATCACCTGACGAGGTTGGCTATTTATCACGCGCACGGCTATCCGCGGGCACATGGCCAGACGACAAGACCGATGCGCGCAGACGTAGCGATGCTCTTTTGACATGCGGACAGGCTGATGATCAGTTTAACAAGTCGGATGCACGGCTCATATGATGCGGCACCGGCGCGTAGAGCATTTTGGCTGCATCATGGCGCTGCGCGTAATGGGGGTGATTCGCCCGAACATCGGCTTCAGGCTGTGTAAGACCCGTACCGATGTGCGCTGGAGCGTTGTGCCCGAATACTCGCGACGGTCATAGATGATGCGCGGTTACTTGTCGCGCTGTCGCAAATGCTTGTTGCTTTGCGGCCATGACGCGGTGCTGGCCTGCGCGCAATGGCTGAACACGCTGTAGAATACCCAAACAGTCGACGTATTATTAAAAAGCCGCTCGTCAGAGGCGGCTTTGTAACTCAGGTGGCCAGATGAACCAACCTAAAACTCATACTTTGTTTTCTACAATCGGAGGATTGTCGAAGTCTGAGCTGTGACCCGTCAAGCGACAAGGGCGCAGATCGTACCTTCTGGTCTGGTGGCTGCTAGCGCAGCACAATCGATAATGCAACTCGCTTACCTTGCACGGCTTGTAATGCGGTGAAGACGTGCGCATTGCGGTCAGACCTATGCGCACATAGCAGGCCAACGGTACGTAGCGTCAGGCGAAAAGGGATAACGGCGGCTTTGTCATCCATCGACGGTCAAGGTCATAGTGCGAGGCAAGGGCGTTTCATGGTACATACACCGTGGCATCATGTGGCCGTATGCCTGCCGCGCTGAGCAGAACGAACAAGCCGAGAATTCGGGCACAGGATGCGCCTTAGCCATAGCATCCATCGAGCTGGTACA
>Ga0163217_1099341_pt1 | contig 10204 bp, 17 predicted proteins | sample SynspAceP_FD_185933 | JGI IMG/M metagenome (GOLD analysis project Ga0163217, IMG submission 185933) | Saline lake microbial communities from Ace Lake in Antarctica - Synechococcus sp. Ace-P (PacBio error correction) | ecosystem: Environmental > Aquatic > Non-marine Saline and Alkaline > Saline ...
CACACACACCACCCCCACAGGGACACCCCCAGGAGGGAGATTATTTTCCTGCGATTCGCGAAATGTAATTCGGCCCGGAAAATTCCGTTCTCGATCGTGGGACCGAATTTGGAAATTGCCGCCCCGAAAACAATATGCAGTTCGCTTCGGCCGCACTCGGCGGCCCGCTTTTTCAAGAGATGGGGCGAGCAGATGCCCGCTTCAACGATGTCCCGCGATCCCTCAAAACATCCCCGAGAATTGAAAAGATCAACCATGTCCCCACCATGCCGGCAACAGCTCGGCAATCGTCGATGGTTTTTCGGCAAGCGGTGCTGGTCGGCAAAACGCGGGGTTGCTGCCGAAAAATTTCCGGCTTGAAACCAAGGGCGGGGGCGGGATCGTGTCCGGATGGCCGCGATCGGTTTCGGAGCCGACGATCATGCTGACCGGCCCGAATTTGCCGCCAAGAAGGCGCCTTGGATCGCGCGGCCATGACCGCCCAGTGGATATCGGATCTTGTGGAATTGAACGAGGGCCCTTTGCGCGGTCGTACTGCGCTTCATGGATTTGCGAATGCGTCGACATAGCGGGTGATGAATGTGAATGGCGGCGGCCGATTGACATGGGCATCGCTCGGCGTTCGACGAAGCGATGATCCTCGCACGTGCTCGACGAACTCGAGCGTTCGGGCAAGTCCCGAACCGCCTGGCGACTTTGTGGCATCGGGGCGGCATGGGTATGCCACGAATTTCGAGCGGGTGGAATAGTTGGAACTGTTCCCGGCAACGCCGGGTCCAGAACTCCCTTTTGAACTTGGATACCGGCCTGCGCCGGAAACAACGAATCAGGAACAGAACTATGGACTACGAACCTCACAGTCGATCTGACCAGCGACGGCATGCCCTGGTCACCATCGATCTTGCAGGCCAGTCGATGAAGTCTGGAGCCAGGCGCTGATCACCGATTTTCAAAGCCTTTATCGAAGAGCTGATCAGCAAGGACGAGATCAAGGGCGCGGTGATCACAATCGGGCAAAGCCCATCCGGCTTTTCTGGCGGGTTGCTGATTCAATATGCTCGGGCGTGAAAGCGACAGCATGGCGACGGGTTTTGCAAGCGCATTGGGAATTGGAACGCAATTGTGCGCGCATGGAACCGGTGGTACAGCGCCAAGGACTGCTCAGGGCACGGGCCACGCCACAAAAAAAAACCGTTAAGCCTGCCGCCTTGAACGGCCTTGCACTCGACGGTGGTCTCGAACTGGCGCTGGCTTGCCATTTACCGCGTTTGCGCTGACAATCCGAGATCAGCTTGGCTGCCGAAGTGCAGGTTGGCTTGCTGGCTGGCGGCGGCGGCACCCAGCGCTGCCACGCTTGCCGGTCCTGCAGGCCGCAGGCAATGATGATCATGATGGGCGGCCTGCCAATCCCACAGTCCGGCCAAGGCCAGGGCTTTATCGATGAAGTTTTCGTTCCGCTGACGAGGTTTTGGTCGCCGGGAAGAGTGGGTCAAGGCCAATCCCAAGGCGTCGCGCAATGGGACAAGGAAGGGGCTTATAAATTCCCGGCGCGCCGGATCGATGGATCCGCGCCGTGCCGCTTTTTCTGTTTCTCGGCAATCCGCGCTGAAAACAGAGCAAGGCGCAATTATGAAGCGGTCAAGGCGATCTGTCTAGTCTCTATGAGGCTCGATGGCTGCCGATCGACACCGCAATTGCGGTCGGAGCAATTATTTCACCAAGCTGCTCTCCGCCCGCAAGCCAAGAATAATGATCCGCCCCTGTTTCATAACAACGCGCGGAAAAGGGCGCGGCTGTCCGAAAGGCGTGCCGCCACCGAGCTAAAACCGTTTGCGTGCTCGGTGCCGCCTGATGGGTTTCCGGCATCACCATGTCACCGAAGGCGGCATGAATGTGATCGTGCTCGATCGCAGCCTGGAAGAAGCGCAAAAGGGATTGCCTACAAGCCAGAAGATCGTCGACAAAAAATGTGTCGCGCGGCAAGATGCAAGGAACAAGGCGAAGCTCATGGCGCGGATCAAACCGACCGGATAATTATGATGATCTGAAGATGTGACCTGATCATCGAAGCGGTGTTTGGAGCGCCCGGACATCAAGGCGGATGTTGATCAAGAAAACCGAAGCGGTTATTGGCAAGGATGTTGGTCTTTGCTCAATACTCGACCCTGCCTGATCACCGGTCTGGCAAAAAACGCGACGGCTGACGCAGTTTATCGGATGCATTTCTTCTCGCGTCGAGAAAATGCCCTTGCTGGAATCATCCCGTGCGAAACGGCGCAACGGCGCTGGCGGCAGGCGCTCGATTATAATGAGAATCGCAAGGTCCCGATTGGTCGTCAAGGACGTCGCGCTTCTCCACCAAACCGCGGTGTTTCGCCTTATGCAATGAAAGCATGCTGATGGTGGGCGACAGCGTGAAAACGGCGTTGATCGAAACATGCCGCGATTGACCATGGGCATGCCAATTGGCCGCTCGCCGTGGTTGATGAAACAACCCTGCAACTCGCTATGATATCATGAACGTAACCAAGGAAGAACTGGGCGATGCCTAATGTCCGAGCGGCACCAGAAGAGCTGATGGAGCATCATGGTCAGCAATGACGGCGCGGGCGGCGGTTTTGGGGCGGATTTTCTACGAATATGCGATGAGGTTCGAAAAAGCTGTGGGCCGGGCCTTGCGACCATTTCCCGTTGGCACGCAGAAACGCGGATGTCGAAGAGGTCAAGCAGCGATGATGTACATCCAGGCTGATCGCACCGCGCATGTTTCGACGCAGGGCGTTGGTCTCCGTGCAATCCGCCGATCTTGGCGCGATTTTGGTGGGGCTTTGCGCCTGGAACGGCGGTCCGGATGAGCATATCGGAACGATCGGTGTCGACAATTGTCCGATCCGGGATATCTGGCAGAATTTTGCGAGGGGTTCAACGCGCGATGGTCGTTTCCGCGCCAACGCCGATGCCGGTGAAAAGTTTTTACAAAGCGGGCTTAAGCTGGATAGAATATATGGAAAAGAGCTTCCTGCCCGGGGGTTTCTTTTTTTGTCGCTAGGATAGACCGCTTGGCGAGCGCGTCGAATTTTCGGAAAGCTGGTCGAAGCTTTGAAGAACAGTAGTTCCACAGTAGCATTTATCGCTGGCCTCAATCCCTTGAACGCTCATAATGCGAGGAAAGCGCTACATGTTTTCCACACCGGCCTTGTTGCGCGCGCCTGCGCTCGGATCCATGGTCATTTCGATCGGATCGGGCGCTATATTCGAAGGCTCCCGTAAAACCGTTCCGGGCTGCAGAGTATCGCATCCGCCGGTCATTTCCCCGCGATCCTGTCCGCGCAGACACCGGTCGAACACGGCAACATAATGGCGCAGATGAATCGCGCGAGACGCTGACTCGCTGTTGTTTTGCGGCGAAGGGCAAGGTAAGATTGTGAAGTCGATTCACTATTCGTGTTTTCAGATGATATTGGGCCAGCGCCCGAGTGGCCAAAGAAATCCGTGGCTGCACTGACAGCATCACGCTTCCGGCTCCAGCGTCGCCGTCAGAATTGCTGCAGCGCCAGCATCAGTTCGGCTTCGGATTCATAATAGCTGTAGATGGTGCTTGCCGATACTGGCCGGCGCGCGATCTCGGTACATGCGCGCGCGTCAAGCATGCTTCGACGAAACGGCGGCGGCGATCCAGAAATCGTCAAGTTTCTTTGCGCTCAGTTGATGCGTTTGGGGTTTTTCCGGATGACCGTCTTGATCGTTCAAATCGCATCCTTTATTGAGGGCTTGACTCGAAAATACGAGTGCTATTCAAATAGCCTTTGTGGACTTCGCCGTGTCAAATAGCGAATAGTCATTGATAAAATGGAAAGAGGCGCTGCCCAATGCCATTTAATACAAGATCGCCACCGGTTTTTCGGAGCGTTGCTCAGAATCGAGAATATGCTGGCGCTGATCGATCATTGCGCAGCTCGAAAAACCGGGCGTGGCGGGTCTGAGAAAACGGGACGCACATTTGAAAGCGCGGCCAGTGACCCGCACGAACGGTGAAACGCTGCTCGATCCTGGCATGCCGGCTGCAACTATATAATAGGCCAATTATATGTTCGAGGATAGGACCCGACACAGCATTCCCTGGCGGCAAGCGTGATCTCGAAATCGGTTTCGTCAAAGGGTGCGCTGCAATGATCTGGGTGATGACAGCGGCATCCGGGGCGGGTCGCCGGCGAGCGGTGGCTGGGACGCCACAGGGCGCCAGAAAATGCGCAGTGATCTGAAATTGGCATTCATCCTGCTGGTCGAAAGCGCCGGCGCGAACGCTTGATGGAATATAAGGTCGAGCTTCTGGGCCCATGGCGGGATGCTGTTCCGCAAATCTCGCCTGGCTGAGCGGGGGCGTTCCGACCATGGTCGTGCTGACGGACCATCGACGCTTGGCGGCGCCTATATGCGGCATGTCGGCATGTCATCGGCATCGCAACAATGGCATGGCGGCGCTCGCGGCGCGCGCTTTGTCATGCAAGCACCGGGAAGTGGCAGACGATCGCGAACTGGGCGGCACCGAATGCTGCCTCGACCACAAGCAAGTCGAATATCTGGCGATGACGATGCCATGGCATTGCATTTGCCGCGAGACCAATTGGGCGTCTCGGCTGGAACAAGAACACAACGATCGCGCAAATGATTTGAAGAGCCGATATATGAATATCGACGAGATCGCGGGTTGTGCCGACGATATACCATCCTTTGATGTCCGCGAAGATTCGCGGCGCGGAATGTCGATGGCTCGTGATTTTGAGGAATTCAAGGCGCGTATGGTCCCCGGCACCGTCTGCATGCAAGGCGAGCACATCATAGGGCATACGCGTCGGCTGATCGGCAACAACGGTCGTTCGATCCGAAGGGCGGCGGCCAGGCCACCATTTCTTCCAGCTGTGCGACCAGTCGCAGCTGCGATCATCTTCCTCACACACCACGGCTATATTGTTGGGTACCGAGTCCGAGCATAAGGGGCATGATAGGCTGGGAGCAAGATGAATCCAGGCAGTGTCCATGTCGGGTCCCGAACTCTTCCTCTAATAATCGGGCAAGCTTTGGCGCGGCTTACGGGATGAGCGGCGTCGCCTTCGAACGAATTTCCTGTTCAGCTGGCCCAATGCAAGCGCGTGATGGCAGGCGCTTTCGGCAGCCAACAGATGAGCCATGTCGCCGGGTGAGGCCAAGCGCAAGGCGTTCTTGAACCCGATGAGGAAGCATGCCAACAGGACCAGCGGATCAAGGAATTTTTTGAAAGCGGCAGGAAAGCGCCTTCTTCACCTCCGGCCGGGTGCTTCGACAATGGGGTGATTGATCGCGCGAAGCCGCAAAGGTTCTCGTTTCGCGGCTGGAGACCCTCTTCGGGCGCAGAACCGGACGCTCCATCCATGCTTCGGGGTGGCGCGGAATAATGACCGATTGCAAAACCGAACGCTGAACTCGAACTCAAGCAAGGCTGGCTCAGCATCTGGTTCAACCAGCGGACAATCGCAATGCCCTGAGCGACGCCCTGGTGGCCGGAAGTGGTGATGTACTAAAAGCGTGGCGATGATTCGCAGTGCGGGGCATCATCTGCGGGTCGCGGCGGCGTGTCTGCGTGGAGCGGATCTCAGAATTTTTCAAGGAGAATTTCAGCAAAGGCGGCGACAGCGCAGCGATCACAAGGATGTTCGAGCGGCGCGGCGGAGATTTTCGACCTGGTCACCGCGACAGTGGTGATGTGCTGATCGAGGCGCGGCCATGGCAGGCGATTTGCTGGCCTGCTGGCGCTGATTCGTGATCTGCGAAGCGGCGCGTTCGCGATGACGAAAACCGCTATCCGGCGTTTCAACCGGCACAATTTCCCCCTTTGTGATCCAGAAGCTCGGCTATGCACGGCCGCGGCCTTTGATGCTGACGCGCCGCTTTGATGGACGCAAGCCATGAACTCGGCTTGCCGATTTTTATCGCTGACGATGTAGTGGGCCTCGAAGCGATCGAATGCAGTTGCGCCACAGGTGCTCGGCGCTGCGCTCGGGTGCGTGGCTGGACAAGCACTGCTGGACAATCGGGCAACGCGCGAGGAAGTGGATTCCGTCTGGCTGCCGAGAATTTTGCCGCCGGATGGTAGCGACGAGGCAAGGAAGGGCGTCGCAGCCTCTTTGAAAGCGAAACCATTGGGTGTGAAACGCGGAATGAGAAATCAGGCCGGTTCATATCGTCCATCCTGATTGTTTCAGGATCATTCAGTTTCATCATCTCACGAGATGTGAAACAAGCTCACATGAGATAGGTTTATACATACAGAATCAACACACTTTGTTGCCATCGCGGCGAATTGCTGCGGTAATGCGCAACGGCCAGGCACAAGGGCATCCGCACGGTAGCCGGTCTATTCCGATGCGATGCAAGCCGCATGTCAAAATGGCGAATGATATCGGTGCATATCGGGCCGGCTTTCCGGTCAAATGATCCTTTTGCTGTACGAACAAGATCATCAGGGGCAAAGGATACGGGCGCCGAGCGGATTCACGGCTAGGTTTTCTCGGAGAATCGGCTTTTCAGGCTGCGCCGACGCCGATATCATCTTTGTCGGCCGCGGAAAAAGCGATGACGTGGATGGCGAAAGGCGCGCTCCAGAGCGCGCGATGATCGCGGCCGGTGGTGCCTGCGTGCCGGCTATAGGGCGATGACAGGCCGACGATGTGCTGATCCGCCGAAGCGGGCAGATCGGCGTGCGGCTGATGGTCAAGCGGCACTGGCGTGGCGGTCGCGGATGGGCTGGTCATGGAATTCGGGGCGTCGCCAATGCGATCAAGCTGGCGCGGTCCGAAGCGGAAATTTGCCTTTGGCAATGGCGGCTGATCCTGCGAACAGGCGATCATCAACCGCGCCATGTCGAATTCAGGTTTTGCCGACAGCCAGGCACACATCCATTTCGGCGAAACGCGATGTTCGGTCAGCGGCGGCACAGAAGGTGATCGAGGAAGCGCCATGTCCGTCATGACGCAGAACTGCGCGAGCAATGGGCGCTGCTTGCGGTAGAGGCCAGCCAAGGGGTTGATTATGTCGGTGCCTGGTAGGTTGAATTTCTGCTCGACAGTCGGGGCTTTTATTTTCTGGAAATGAACACGCGCTGGAGGTCGAACATCCGGTGACCGAGGAAGTCACCGGTCTTGGAATTGGTCGGCTGCAGCTGAGTTGCGTTCAGGCGACTTATTGGGTCTCGAGCGATCGGACAATAGGCTGAAGGCATGCGATGGAAGTGCGGCTCTTATGCGAGATCGGCGATGACTTTTTCTGCCCAGACCGGGCGGTCCATTGTGGCAGCCTCCGGCTGTCGGGGTCGACGGGATTGAAGCGGGGCGAAGTTTCGCCTTTTACGATCGATGTCGCCAAGATCACCCCATGGGCGCTACCGCGAGTAAGCCCCGGCGCGGATGAATCAAGGCGCTGTCGGAAACGCCCTGTTTCGGTTCGAAGACACCGCGATTTCCTGAATCGATGCGCTCACGGCGATTTTGTGAACGGTGAGGCGACCCCCGCTTCATCGCCGAAAATTACGGAGAAGAACGGCGTCGATCGGCCGCATGATTTTGCCGTTTATGCATCGCCGCCAGTGATTCATACAAGCTGCGCGCAGGCGGCGCACGCTGGCGCTCAACGTCAATCCGGAAATGCTGATGGTCACACACCGGCGCGTGGAGACAGTGCGCAATATGCCGATGGCGGAGGATGCCAGACCATCATGTCCATGTCGACGGGCCCGGCCATTATCGGTAGCGCCGGGGAAGACAGGGTCGCGGTGGCCTGTAGCCTGACCGCCGACCGCGCGAAATTACGGGTCGACGGAGCAGATCGAAGCCTTTATTATGATGGACGCATCGCACCTTATATCTGGCGCTGCCAAACGTTCGCTTGACCGTCACGACTGACGGGCTCAGCGCGATGGAAGATGCGGTTTTGCGGCGGTACCTGTTGGTGGCCGGATGCACGGCTGTTGCTCGAGATATTGGTCGAAACGGAACGCGGGTCGCCAGGGGCGACAAGCTGGCCGTGCTGAGCGATGAAGATGCCACATGAGATACTCGTGAAATTGAGGGACGGGTAGAAACATCGCGGCGAAGCGGGGCAAGCAGATTGCGGCGATGATCTGATCCTGAGATTGTCGCGGAATGCCGGAGAAGACACCGACGGTTAATAACTGGCCGTTCGTGTGAGCCTGTCGAAGACGGTTGGTCGCGAGCACCCTTGACAGGCTCCTCAGGGCGAATCGGAAGAGGGGGACACACAATGAACAATAATCTGCGATATGCTCGGCTCAATTTCGCTGGTGCTTTCTTCGCATTGCCCGCGATGTCGGTGGCCGCCGTCTCAGAGCCGGCGGCATGGGTTGTGTTCGGGGGGTCAATTGCTCGCCGAAATGCTCGAAGAAGAGCTCAGGCTGGATTTCGATGCCATGTCGGACGGCAAACTTAATGGGCTGGATATTATCGTCCGAAAAGGTCGAAGGAAAGGGTGACACTCTTACGAGACGTGCTTCGCTCGATCCGATGAAATGAAGCAATTTACCAATGAGATAATGCGGCGCATGGCGTCGATGCCCGGACGGATTGCCGAAGACATTGAAGCGTCCGCGGGACGGTGCGTTCCACCGAATTTGCGTGGCGGCACGGCAGCAGCGGTTCTAGAAGTCGTTTCCGGCATCGAATCAAACTCTATGCCAATGCCCTGGGATCCCGCGCAGGTGATGCTGGAAATGGGGCAAAGAAGATGTTCGGTCGCGGGCTCTGGTCGGGACAGAGAAGCATGCGAATGAATCCAGGTCGCAGCCGTGGCGACATCATCATTGCGTCGGGCGGCGAAGCGGGCGGCCACACCGGCGAGATAATCCATGGTGCTGATCCGAGTCTGCAACGGCTCGCGAGATTCGGCGATGATACGCATGGCTCGCAGCTGGCGCATCGCCAACCGGCGCGCAAGATGGATGCAGCATGGCAATGGGGCGGAGCGGGCCTGGTGCGGTTCGGTCCTGGCTGACCACGGTCGAAGCGGAAACCAATCCGGTGGTGAGCAAAAATGCTCGCGCACTCGCGCGATACGGTGCGAGCCGGTCACGCCGGCAAGGCTCGCGGCAATTGCGCTCGCCCTGGACGCGATGCATGGAAAGGGAAGACGCACCGAACGCGCGATGCGTTGCAGTCGCTTGGTTCAGAGCGCGTTGCGGGTGGATCGCAAGCTCAGAGGGCGAAATCAGGGGCAAGGATTGGGCGACATAATTGGGTCGGTCAGGGTGTCGGCCTGAATGAACGAACAGATGACGCGGGTCAGGTTGGTGCAGGGCTTCAAGGAAGATTTTATCACCGCTTTATGAAGACTGGCTGCAATTGGACGACATGATGACTCCCTATCCCATCCTGAGCTTGTCGAAGCTTCGGTTGCGCCCATAATGCTTGAGCGGGCTCTGCTGGAACGGAGCGGGATTGAGGATCAGATGCCAGAACGACGCAACTTTGGCCGGGATCAGGTCGTCGAATTTTTCCACATGATCACGCTTTCGCCTGGCGAGATGATGTTTACCAAAACAGCAAGGGCGCAGATGTGATAAGGTAGAACCGGCCCGGCATAATCGGGTGATCCGATGGGACTGTGCGTCAGAAAGCCGGATCTGCGGCTGTTCCAGCGATTGAATCAGGCAAACGGTCGATCACCCTGCGAGTTGCGGAATCCGCGAGCCTGGCCAATGCGGCAACTTGTCTGCAGGCGGATGTGGTGATCCACAATTCGGCCGGGGTGATGGACCGACTGGGATGGGCAGCGAAAGCACTGCGCAGGAAAAGCGGAGCTGATCTACTGGCGCATCACCGGGCTTTGGGTCATGAGGGCCGTTTATCGGACCGCCGGCTCTCCATGTGATGGGCAGGCGATGGCGGGTTTTCATGACCCTGCAGGGAATCCCGAAGGCTTTGCTATGTCAAAAACCTATCTGCCGACAAGCCTCACCGACTATACCGCGGCAGGGATCACGCGGCGCTGTTTGCCCGCGACGAAACCGCTGCGGCAGCATATCGATGCTGCGATGCTCGAAAGCTGCATCGCCTTTCCTTGGCCCGACCGGCGGTCATGCACCTGACGCTGGCACGGGTGAAGATGTCGCGCATGGCGGCGCGTTCGCGATTAATTAAGCTGCGCTGCGAACAACGAT
>Ga0163217_1010123_pt1 | contig 10203 bp, 2 predicted proteins | sample SynspAceP_FD_185933 | JGI IMG/M metagenome (GOLD analysis project Ga0163217, IMG submission 185933) | Saline lake microbial communities from Ace Lake in Antarctica - Synechococcus sp. Ace-P (PacBio error correction) | ecosystem: Environmental > Aquatic > Non-marine Saline and Alkaline > Saline ...
TACTGTCATTTTTTGAAATCGCCCGCCAATAGAGAGGTGATTTCTGCATTGTAATTCGGCTTGTGGTTTAGTGCATGTTCCATGAGAAAGTCTTTGGAAGACGTTTCCTGCCGTTACCTGTAAAAATCGCCATCCACATCGCCATTGTAATCATCGCCGTTTTTTCCAATTAACACGCGTGCCATTCACCCTAAACCTGGGCATATACATCATCCTCATCAAAAATTGCTACAGCTTGTAAGTGCCGAAAGAAGGCCATGGCGAAGTATGGTCCAATAATAGTAGTCTTTTGTAGGTTTCATAAGATTTGATTGGGTAAGTAATTTACGTTTTGCTTCCCAACTTTAACGGAAAAAACCTTAACAAAAGTATTTTAATTTTTTATTTTTAGCTTATAAATCTTCCATTAAAAATGGGTTTATTGTTTAGAATGAAAATGCAACTTGGCTGATTTCTAGGGAATGAGTTTGGCATACCTTGTAATTACTTCTTTCTTTTATGCAATGGCAAACACCTTATTATTTATAAATATTTCCATTAGGCTAAGGTATAGTAAGCTCCTATTTGACGAATATATCAAATGGCAAAGCTTGAAATTTTGCATTAAAACTAGTTTAAATTAATATCATTTAACATGGCCGCTTATATAATTTGTAACTTCGCCTATGGGAAAATAAGTGTTTTATGGCCTGGTATTCCGTATTGATGGTGCTGGTAAACAGGGGCAAATCCATAGAGGGCGCCAAAGGAAAAAAGGCAAGAGGTTTTTTTTTTAGTGTGGACTCATTCCAAAACCACTGCAATAAATGGAACAGGCCTTAACTGTGCTCAAGAATGGCAAGAGTTCAAATGGTTTTGGAAAACAACAATTTGAATCGCTTTATAGGGTCGGCCAAATAGGGAACGATTTGGTGTTGTTATAGAAGAATTTGATCGAAAAAACAAAAAAAAACGCTGGAGCATCTGCCCTATCGCCGAAACATTTGACAAGGCACAGATTAAAAGCAGACAAAAGGTATGTCAAGACCTATATTCTTAAAACAAAAGGAAATTTAGAAATACAGGGTTGGTACAAAAGAATCTCTATCGAAATGATCTACGCATAATAAATGCCTTTTAGAATCAAGTTTCAAACGTTGTTGTCAATAGCAAAAGCGTGGAACACCATTCTAAATTTTAAGTGAATAGGTTTACTTTAATATGGATATCGGTTTTTTATTATGAGGGCTTTACAGCTGAGGTCTCAAGAAGTAACGGATAAAAATCCAAAATCAGCAATACGCCTTGATAGTTTTGGCACAGGGCGGCAGAGCAGCTGATTTTTGTGGGCTATTTTTGACTTAATGACCTCCTGATGCCATTTTTATTGGTAACTGATGCTTCCGAAAATTGGGAAATTTAAGCGGACTTTTAAGGCTTATGCAAAGGCCTCATTTTTGAATAAAGGAAAGGCCGTGGGACTTTACCGCTGAAAAGTGCAACGAAATGTTTATATTAATAAAAATGCCAACTTAGCTGGTTTTCGATGAGTTTACTGAATACCCAAATGAACTATGTCGTGGATCAGGGGTGCTACGGAAAGAATCTGGAGAATGGAAATTGCCGCACTTTACGTATTGTTCCATTGTTATTTCCCATGAAAATGTTTCCGAAGTAATTCTAATAAAAACAGGAAAGGACGAATAGGATTATCGAAAATATAAGGTAAACAATAAAGTTACGTTCCCAAGAAGTGTCGGTTAATGGAATCCTTGTTTTTCACAGGGTTTAAGTCCGCCGCTTTGGTAAAACAAAAAACCACTGCCGGCAAGTGGTTTTTTTGTTGAGTTCCCATATGAGGAAAACTTATGTGGTTGGGTCTGCAATATTTTGATTATTGGCTTTGGTTCCGGTTTCCTTATTCTCCTGTTTTTGTCCTTTCTGGACTGGTAAAGCTGTCTGCTTAGACTTGCCCAAGTTAAAATTGGGGTCTAATTTTTAGGGGCTTCAATCAATAGTTATGCAGGGCGCCATCTATATTTGCTTGGTCTTTTTTGTTAAATTCTACAAACGCTTTCAAATGGATAAAGGCTCGCTTTAAGTATAAACTTCGTAAGGCTGTTGCCTTTTATAGAAGGTCGTATTTCATATCTTCTTTCGATTTGGGGCAAATGCCATATTCGATATTGAGGCTGCAACCAATCATTGTCGCCAGTTTGAATCTTTAGGTTCGGCCAATTCGTAGGCCAAAATATGGGTTTGGACTCTTTTGTTTAAGAATTTCAAATTGCTCCGCAATGCCTTTTAGGTTGGGTTTTAAAGCTTTTAAAGGAAATGGCCTTTTACCTGTACTCAAAAATCGGAAGTCCTTTCGTTTTTTTTCAAATCCTATAGTGTTTTAGGGCCTGTGATGTTTTGATTGTCCCGTGTGTAAAATGTACGCCCAAGGTTAATCGTTTGCGCTCTTTACTTGGGGCAAGTTAGGTTTTAGGTGAGTTTATTAGCATTGATCACACCAAAATTTATATCACCCTGTTTGGCCTCATTTGGGTCATAAAAGGCTTCATAATGTTTAAAGCAAGTCCGCTTTTTGTCTGCCGCATTGGCCGTAAATCCTTACGAATAAAAAGAAGGATTAAAAACTATTTTCTTCTTGTTCACAATTTTTTAAGTGTGCAAAACTAGTAAATTATTTCTATCCCCTATTGTTAAGGAAAGCCTAAACGCTTGATAGGCAAATAAAAAAGGATGCCGCCGGGCCATTCCTTTTTTAATATGGTTGATTGGGGTCTTTTTTTAAGCCAGTGGTGAGCTTTACGTTCCTATTTTTCATAGGACCTAAATGAGTCTAGCATATAAAATGCAATACTCACATTGTCTTTGTGCCAAACTAGAACTTAAAAATTCGCTTTAAAATTCGTTAAAAAAGTAAAATTTGGCCTTAATAATTGGCACGGAAGAATTTCACTTTCTTTGGTCATAAACAGCTGTCGTCCATAACTATATCCATAATAACCCTCTTTCCTGTGATAGTCATGATACGTCTGTAGCATTGTAAATTTTTTTCAAATATTGCATATGCAGATTTTGAAATTTTTTGGACATTTTGCCTTTTTTGAAACAGCTTTTGGAAATTAAAATTTTCAAAATTTCGTAAAGTACTCTTCCTTTTTAGACCTGAATTTTTCCATGATAATTGAATTTATTCGGTTTAACTTAAAAGTACTACCAAATCGATAAAGCGGTTTTTAACAATGCAGGGATGTTAAATTTAACCTAAAACGGCTTATGTTTTGTGTGAAAGTGTATAAAAGGTGTGGTGTATTAACTTTTAACAAATTGTTATTATGAAGGATTATGCTTGTGATCACTCTTCGTGTGGTGGACAAGTGTGAGACATGTGGCATAATGTTCAAGTGAGTGTGTAGGTCTCTCACTATAGCTAATATTTAGTATCTATATACGATAGTCCAGTTCATTGCCGTGATTATTGATATAGTGACGATTCACGCCGCGTCGCTACTGGCATGAAGAGTAGTCATAATAAATTCTGCGCATGATGTCTCTGACTAGACATATATATTCAGATGTAGCGCACAGTAGCTCAATTAATATAACCGTCTCATGACTATTATATTATTTCTATAGCAAATAGCTCCGCTAGCATGTAATATTGGTGTACGATATGCTTTCACACTCAGTAATAAAATATTCGGTCCTAATAAGTTGGCATAATATGCTCAGTGTTACACAGGATGGTGCTGTGAGATCACTATAATGTGTGTGGTGAGGCCGCGCTGCATCAGTCAACCATCTATGGTAAGAATGGGTTTTTTCCAAAGCAAGAGAATGTTAATAGGAATGCCTTTTAGGTCCAATTAAGGCACTGCAAGATCCGCAATAATACACTAGGTATTCATAACGCCTCCCCGAGATATTTTAAGGAAAATATATTTTCCGAGACTAACAGTTGCTTTCCGGAGTCGGTTATTGGTTGGGCTGGGGAAAGTCTTCAGTAATCAATCCCTCATTGGTTCCAATATACAGAGTGCCTGCTGAATAAAAAATAATTCATTGTTCTTAAGGCGAATTGTGTGAGTTTCAAACTGCTTGTCAAATGAAGCATTCTTCCACATAGCTTATACTCGCTCGGGTACGACAGAATCGAGCAAGACTTGGTGGAACATTATGATGATCAAATAAATCTAATTCGTCCTAAAAATTCCTTGATCGTTTTGCCTCCAATTCACACTAGCTCTTTAGATATACAATAGAGTGAAAGGGATGATATTGCTTTCCTACAGGAATTTTGTGAGAGGCGATGGTAGTGAGGGTATATATATATATATATATAGGTTTCTATGCGCGCGAGGTGAGAGGAGACCATGACGCTGACTAAACAGTAGCGCCCAGCATTTCGTGTTACATCATAAATAATCTTTTTTTAGTAATCAATATAGCAATCATTTTAGTGAACAAGTGGCAGATAGCCGACTCACTGGTTACGGTGGCGTGTTGATGAGAGAGCGAAGTTGATTGCTTACCAGGACGCCTCACAGATGATAGTATATAGTGCAGGTGCGCGAGACATCTATCACTACTTCTATTGATATTAAGTCGTTGTAAAATACGTATATCGTTGTTGCTGATAGTCTCACCACACACTCTCTATGTGGGAGATTCAATATTTTTGTTGTACACTCACGCGCTCACTTCTGGGAGTGAGAATAGGATGACTCGACAGAATCTCTTAGTCACTCATATCATCGCAACATTCACTAACGCCAATAGACAGAGATGTGTTGACTACTCACTATATAACACATATATTTTCTACCATCTCTTATTGATAAGTTCACTCGTGTGTAGAGAATAATAGTTCGATAACCTTATATTCACAATACTCGTTAATCGCCCACACGCACGCGAAAGAGCGAAAAGCGGAGAGGGAGAGAGAATGTACGGGGAGAAGTGATTCGATGTTACACATGTAACAGGACTCTCAGTTATGTTTCGCGAGAGTACACACTATGTATCCATTCACGGATGTGCGAGCATGCTGAGAGATAATTATCTAATTACGTGAGGTAGTAGAAGATCATTGAGGAGTGGTATATGTCTCATAGTACGTCATGGATAGCTCGCACGGTGCGCTACTGTAGACTTATCAAGTGGATATCAACTTAATCACATGGTAATGATAGCACTTATTATAGCTTTCAGTACAGACTGCGGAGAGGATTAGTACAGGATATGAGTACGCGGGAAGCCAAAATTGGGTGAGCGACAGGCTCCACGTCAGAGTGAGCAAGAAGATGCTATACGGATGAGCAGGACTTATCGAGTATGTCTATGGGGGAGAATCGTAATTATTGAATCTACTTTTGCCGAGTGTCAGCACCGTATAGACTGCGCCATTTAGAGGAAAGAGAGATATACCTATCGGAATTAGCATGAGCGCACTATTCGCGGAGCACGTTATGATATGGAACTACTATACATCATACTTCTATACACATCTACTGCGAGCATTATATTATACTAATTTTCCTACATTACTCACACCTTTGACTCACAATAGTGAATATCTTAGGATAGGACAGGGAGGGATCCTAAGTCTAACGGTGTCTCTTGTTGCATAGCTACATAGACAATATATAGGGACTGTATGCCACTAGAACTGAGGCAGGATCAGATGTGTGTAGAGTCGAGATTAATTTAGATCAGACACGACTATGATGTGAACATAAGGATATTGCGCCACCAATCAGTCTATATGGTCGATCAAAGTTGTGCTCACGTATGTGTTGATCACATCAGCAGACCCGATAATGTAGGATCTGGTATATTATTAGATATATGTATCTGATCGTACCCATATCACACCGTATATGGGAACTTACTACATCGCCCTCTAAAATGGAATTTCCTTGGGAAGCCCAATATCAATCCCTTTTTCACTATTGTTCTAACAGAGCATGGAATTGAAAGCAACATCAAGGAATTTTAGACGATTATGATTTATTGATCAATAAATGTTCACCAAGGCTTGCGATCTGCACCCAGGGAAAGCTATGTGGAAAGAATGCTTCATTTACAGGTGAACATAAAAAATTCGCCTTAAGAAAAATTATTTTTTAATCAGCAGCACCTCTGTTAATATGGGAAACAATTGAGGGATGATACTGAAGACTCGCCACCAGCCCAAACCAAAATATCCGAATCCGGAAAGCAACTGCTTTTTAGTCTCGAAAATATTTTGCTTAAAAGGAACGGGGAGCTAAAATACCTAGTATTTAATCCGAATTTTGCGCTAAATTGGACCTAAAAAGGCAACCTAAGTAACATCTCTTGCTTGAACCAATCTTACAGAAAATGGTGATGATGCAGTAAACCTTATACATCTGAACGACTTGTAAATTGGATATTATTAAGAACCCGTTATACCAGAGTGGAAATTACTCAAAAATCAAAAATACTTAACGGGGGTAATTTCCCTATCTCACACCCTAAAGAAAAAAGAGATATTATACCTCGGAAGCAGCAAAAAGAGGCCTTTTTGCATCCAATTTAAACCACGGACGAATGTTAAGACTAAAAATAGGAAAAATAAAATCATTGAAGGTAAAGTAGTTTAAATGTTTAAAAAATAGCTCAATATCTAATACTTCAATTTGTAAAGTTGAATAACTACACCACACGCCTTTATAAGCACTTTCACACCAAACATAGCCGTTTTAGGTTAAATTACATCCCTGATTGTTAACCGTTTATCGATTTGTTGTACCGTTTAAGTAAACGAATAAATTTCAAAATTATCCATGGAAAATTTCCAGGTCTAAAAAATAAGAGTACTATTAATACGAATTGAAATTTTCGAGATTCCAAAAGCTGTTCATAATAGCAAAATGTCCCAAAAATTCAAAATCTGGCATATTGCATAGTTGAAAAAAATTTACATGCTACAAGACGTATCCATAAGACTATCAGCAGAAAGAGGGTTATTATGGATATAGTTTTTTTATGGACGACGCTGTTATGACCCAACGAAAGTGAAATTTCCTTGCTGCCAATTATTTAAGTGCAAAATTTACTTTTTAAAGAATTTAAAGGAATTTTTTAACGAGTGTTTCTAGTTTGGTAACACAAAAGACAATGTGAGTATTGCAATTTTATGCTAAGTACTCATTAAGGGTTCCTATGAAAAATAAGGAACGTAAAAGCTCACCACCTGCTTAAAAAAAGACCGCCAATGCAACCATATTAAAAAAGGATGCCGTCGGCATCCTTTTTTTATTGCTATCAAAGGTTTAAGGCTTTCCCTGTGATGTCATAGTCGCGCCGAGCCACACGGTTGTGGCTTGTGGGCACACGCGCTGAGGCGTTGTGCTATGCACATAGAAATAATATATTATATTATATTATCCGCCACTAAGACTTACTTCGTTATTAATCACGTGAATATTTATATATATATATAAGAAGAGAGAAGAGAGATTATATAGACTATTAGATTAAATAGTTGTAGTCATTCATCAACAAAAAGCGAACTTGCTTAAACATTATGAAGCTTTATGACCAAATGAGGCAACAGGGTGAGTATAAGAGTGGTGTGATCATGCCTGAATAACGATCACGCCTAAAGACCTACTTGCCCCTAAGTGAAAAAGAGACGCAACGATACCTTGGCTTAACATTTACACCACGGACAATCAAAACATCTACAGGCCCTAAACACTATAGGGAATTGAAAAAAACGAAACGGAATCTCCAGATTGTGGCAAGTAAAGCAGGTAAAGGCCATTTGCGAGTTAAAAGCTTTAACACCAACCTAAAAGGCATTGGAGGCAATTTTGAAATTCTAAACAAAAGAGGTCCAAAACCCATATTTGGCTCTAACGAAAGAGTGTGGGCCGACCTAAAAGATTCAAACTGGCGACAATGAATGGTGCAGCCATCAATGTGAATATGGCATTGCAATTTCGAAAAGAAGAATATGAAATTACGCCTTCTATGAAGGGCAACAGCCATTACGAAGTTAATAACTTAAAGCAGCCTTGTATCCCATTTAGAAAGCGTTGGTAAAGAATGTTAAAACAAAGACGCAAGCAATATAAGATGGCGCCCTGGCACTATTGATTGAGCGCTAAAAATATGATACAATTTTAAGCTTGGCCAAGGTCTAACAGACAGGCCATTACAGTCCAGAAACGGAACAAACAGGAGAATAAGGAAGCCGGAACGCAAAGCATAATCAATAATATTGCAGGACCCAACCACATAGTTTCCTCAAATATGGGGACTCAACAAAAAAAACCACTGCCGGGAGGTTTTTTGTTTTACGCAAGTCGGCGGACTTAAACCCTGTGAAAAACAAGGATCCATTAACCGACACTTCTTGGGAACGTAACTTATTGTTGAAAGCCTATATTTTCCGATAATCCTATCGTCCTTTTCCTGTTTTATATAGAATTACTTCGGAAACATTTTCATTGGGAATAACAATGGAACAATACGTAGTGGGCAATTTTTTCATTCTCCAGATTCTTTGCCTTAACACGGACACAGTCCACGACATAAGGTTGTTATCATTTGGGTTCAGTAACTCATCGAAAGGGCCTCTAATAAGTTTGTGCCCACGTGTTATGTGATTTAATTTATAAACACATTTCGGTAGGGGGAATGATCGAGTCACGTATTACACGGAGAGGCGTGATATTGTCACTTGATCAGAAATTAGAGCCATTGCTTTGTATATATTAATAGGCACTGAACCGTTCACAGCGCGCACGCTGATACTTCGTTCAAGATATGTACGCGGGTTATATATATAATATTCACGATTTGTAGCTATAGAAAGAGTCGGCATCAGAGGGCCAGGAGTGCATTAAGCCATCATAGACCCAACAAACAATCAGCTGCTTCCTGCAGCCCTGTGCCAACTACAAGCGTAATGCTGTATTTGGATTTTTAATCCGTTAACTTCTTGAAGACCTCAGACTGTGGAAGCCATATAAAAAACCGATATCCATATAAAGTACCCTAGTTCGACTTTAAATTAGAATGGTGTCCAGCTTGCTATTGACAAATCGTTGAACTGATTCCTAAAAGCATTATATGCGTAGATCATTTTAGATAGTAGAATTCTTTAGTACCAACCCTGTATTCCCTAAATTCCTTTTGTTTTAAAGATATAGGTCTTGAATACCTTTGTCTGCTTTTAATCTGTGCTTGTCAAATTGTTTCGGGATAGGCAGATGCTTCCAGCGTTTTTTTGTTTTTCGATCAAATCTTCTATAACCAACACCAAATCTTCCCCTATTGGCGACCCTATAAAGCGATTTCAAAATGTTGTTTTCTCAAACCAATTGGAAACTCTTGCCAATTTCTTTGAGCACAGTTAAGGCCTGTTCATTTAATTGCAGTGGGTTTTTGGAAGTGAGTCCACACTAAAAAATAACCTCTGAACTTTTCCTTTTGCGGCTCTATGATTGCCCCTGTGTTTACCGGCACGCCATCAATACGAATACCAAGGCCAATAAAACCACTATTTTTCCCATAGGGCGAAGTTACAAATTATAAATAAGGGCCATGTTAATTGATATTTAAATTTTAACTAGTTTTTAATGCCAAATAAGGCTTTGCCATTTTGATATATCGTCAAATAGGAGCTTACTATACCTTGCCTAATGGAAATATTTATAAAAATAAGGTGTTTTGCCATCTGCATAATAGAAAGAAAGTAATTACACAGGTATGCCAAAACTCATTCCCTAGAAATCAAGCCAAGTGCATTCATTTAAACAATCACCCTTTTAATGGAGATTTATACAGCTAAAATAAAAAATAAAAATACTTTTGTAGGTTTTTTTTTCCGCCGTTAAGTTGGGAATTGCAAAACGTAAATTACTTAGCAATCAAATCTATATGAACCTACAAGACTAACTATTATTGACCATGCTGTTCGCCATGGCCTGCTTCGCTACTTGACAAGCCTGTAGCAATTGATGAGGATGATGTTATGGCCCAGGTTAGGACGTGGAATGGCACGGTGTTAATTGAAAACGGCGATGATTATCAATGGCGATGTGGAATTGGCGATATTTTACAGGTAAGCGGAGGAAAGCGTCTTCCAAGATTTCTCATGGAACAATGCACTAACCACAGCCGAATACAATGCAGATATACCTCTTCTAATTGGGCGGGGGATTCCAAATGACAGTA
>Ga0163217_1011114_pt1 | contig 10203 bp, 9 predicted proteins | sample SynspAceP_FD_185933 | JGI IMG/M metagenome (GOLD analysis project Ga0163217, IMG submission 185933) | Saline lake microbial communities from Ace Lake in Antarctica - Synechococcus sp. Ace-P (PacBio error correction) | ecosystem: Environmental > Aquatic > Non-marine Saline and Alkaline > Saline ...
ACAGAGAGTCAGGCGAAAAACGCCTTGGCCCCCCGCGACTGCCCAGCGCCCCCAAGGGCTCTGAGCCGGGCGCCCCCCCCTTTTTTTTTTTACTGGCCCCGGGCTTTTGGCGAACCTGTTCCCCCCGGCCCCGGTAAATGTTTTGAAAAAAAAAAAATGGGAATTGGGGCCCCCTTTTTCGGTAAATGGGCCGGCAGGAAAATAAACCCTTGCCCCGCAAATCAGCCCTTTTATTTTACAAGCAAACCCCTTATCAATCATCGGCAGCCAAAACGCGCCGAGCGTCGCTCTCACATCATAAAAGCCTTTGGTCCCGTCTCCGAAAAACCCCCACCCGGAACGTCCCCCTGAAAAATTTCTCCGGGCTCGTTCAACATCATCAGCGCGGCACGACCAGCAGCAATCTGCATCGCCTTTCGGCGGCCAAAAGGCTTTGCATTATGCCACCGATGGATCCAGAGGTAATAGCCTGACCCACACAACCACACCCGGGACGCGGCAAACCCCCCCGCCGCGACAGAGACTGGACGCCCTGTCCAGCCAGCATCTTTGCGAACAGAAATCCGCCCAGACGCCACTGCGCTTCCTTTCAGCCGTCGAACATAAGGTATTTGGTTTCCAAGCAATCGTAATCGGCGAAACCAGGCGCAACGCATCTGTCCGGCATGGTGGCATGATTAGGCGTGGCCGCCCGTCTTTCAATAGGCCTCATCGATGCTGTGCCCACTTTGGCCAGATCAAATCGCAAACTCTGTCGGAAACTTGGTCTCTGCCATCCCGCGCATCAACCGCACGGTCCGACTCATGAACCAAGCCGGCAAAGAGGGGGATGCCGCCTCCAGCCCCTTTTGCTTGCAAGAAAGTTAACACAATCGACGCCAAGCGCCTTCATATCCCACCCAAGCGCAGGCCGACGCGATGCAATCCAGCACAACGAGCCGCTGCCAACGGCATGGGCCTGCTCTGACATCTGTTTGATGTGTTCCGTCCGGCAAGATAACACCGGCGCTGGTCTCCACGTGCGGCGCAAAACACCACACCCCTGCGGTTTTGTGCGTCTCAATGGCTTTTACACGTCATTCGATGGGCATGCGCGAAACGGCGAACGGCGTGCTGTTGCCCTGCATCCTGCGCTTTCATCACTGGTCGCATTGCCGGTCAGGTCGCCGTTTTTCGATAATCTGGCTCCAGCGGTAACGAGAACCAGCCATTGCGCACGAGAGAGAGAGAGGCCCGCGCAAACTGACGCGCGAAGACGGCCTTCCATCCCCGAGGTGCCGCCACCGGGGCACGAACGGCCCACCGCAATCACGTTATAGACCTCCTTCCAGCAGGTGAGCTGATTTACTCGCGCATGACCTTTTTTGAATATGCCGCACTTCATGTGGGTCAAAGACCGGTCGGTGAACACGACCGAAAATTCCTCAAGCCCTTCTGGATCAACTGAGTTTTACAACAGCGGCATGGGTTTCCTCCTGTTGGTTTCTTGCGAAAACCATAGCTTCCTCGTGGGGCATAAAGTCCACAGACCCAATTGGCCCGGTCAGTCGTTCCTCGCTGAGCAGCACGTTTGCTCGACCGACCCGCCCCGGCAAACGTCCATGAACCTGCCCGCGCAGAACCCGCTCAAAAGTCTGCCAGATCCCGCGCGAACGACCCGCAAAGCGATAGTCATAAAGCCCCAAGACGTCGGCTCCAGCGGTTGCACCTCGGGGATGGGCCTGCACCGCGCGTTCGAGTCCTCGAAGGCTCACACGGCCCTTGGTGGGCAGCTTAACGCCAAGAAAGACGGTCAACGCCAAACCCCAAGGCTTTCGCGGTTCAATCTCAGCCGCTTGCCTCGCGGCTACCTGCGTCCTCCAGCCCGTTTGATCGCCGCCACTGTAGCAGCTGTGACAGGCACCAGATGGCGGCCCCAAGCCCCCCGCACTTTGGGTCGCATCTCCGTGCAACGTGACCGATCAGCCGTGGTCTTATATATCCCACGCAATCATAGCGGCAACGCCTTCGTCAGACTTGATCGCGCGAACATCGCATCAAGGCCTCGATATCCGCGATATGCGGCAAGGTCAAGAATACCCGCGGTAGATCCTTTTGATAATGGTGCCATGTCCCGCCGCAATAATCGACAGGCGGACATCGACCCGCCGGCCAAGAAAATGTTCTGGATCTCGATCATCAACTCCGCAATTTCGCGCCTCCTCACGAATCCGGTCGAAAGGCGTTGCCTTGTGGTCTTGTTCCAGCGTGATCCGCAAGACACTCGACAGTGTACCCCAAGGCTGCCAGTCCACGACAGCCGCCACCCCTTGCACCGACATCCTGCCGCCCTGCATGCCGTACGATGCGGCGCGCACACCTTTGCCCGCCGTCAGCCCCTGTCAAGTCCGCCAATTCCGCCCGGGTCAAGCCCGCATCGCCGCCTGCCAGTGGCGTAGAATGCGCGATCCCATGTCATCAAAGCACTGATTTTTTCCATTTTTTAAACTTAATGCGCAATTACCATCTTCATTTTGCCAAATAAACTCATAATCTGGCAATGGGCATCTCGCGTCAGCTTTTCGATATGGTCACCTCAAGATTTAACGAACCCGCAAGGACGCCCAATGGCGCGTTTATTACACCGGACTGCCGACGGTAACTGATCAAGGCCAAAAAAGTCGCCATCCCTCCGGCTATGGCTCCCAGGGCCAACGCCACGCGCTGAAACCTGCGTGATTCCGGTGCGAAAAACCTCGTGTAGCCTGCGTGAAGGGTCCGCTTCGAAAAGCCAAAGCCGAAGGCGAAGGCCCTGAAAAGTTTATGGAAATCGCCGAAGCCGCGCAGCTTGGGCCGATGTGATCATGTTCACCATGCCCGACGAATTGCAGCCGAAAACCTTAACAAAAATTACGTTCACGACAACATCCGCGAGGCGCGCTGCGATCGGCTTTCGCCCACGGCCTTGAACGTTCACTTTCGGCCTGATCGAACCAAAGCCGGTAATTGACGTAATCATGATGCCCCAAAGGCCCGGCCACACATGTGGCGCGGGCGAATACACCAAAGGCGGCGGCGTGCCTTGCCCTTGTTGCGGTAAACACCGAGCCACCGGCCAAAGCGCTTGGATCGCCTTGTCCTAATTGTTCGCGCCATCGGTGGCGGCCGGGTTCCGGGCATCAATCCGAACCAACTTCCGGCGAAGAATGCGAAACCGACCTGTTCGGCGAACAGGCTGTTTTGTGTGGTGGCCATTGTCGAACTGATCCGCTGCGGCCTTTTGAGAACACTGGTCGAAGCCGGCTTACGAGCTCCGAAATGCGTATTTCGAATGTTTGGCCACGAAACCAAGCTGATCGTTTTGATCTGATCTCTGAAAGGCCGGCATAGCCAACATGGATTAATTCGATCATGTCGAACACGCGGAATACGGTCCAGTACGTAATCTTTCGGTCGCGCATCCTGCCCTCCGACGAGAACCAAGCGCGTCCTGAAAGCGTGCTGAGCGATATTCCAGTCGGGCAAGTTCGTACGCGACTTCATGCCTGGAGAACTCTGTTGGCAGCACGCTGAAATCCTCGCGTCGCGCCAATGACGAGCACCAGATCCGAAGTCGTCCGCGGGCAAGCTGCGCGAAAAATGAATGCCTTGCGATCTCTGCCGCAAGATGGCCGACAAATCCAAGAACTAATCGCTGCTTTAAGCGACATGAAATGGCCCCGGTTTACGCACCGGGCTGTTTTCTTTTGACGTCAACCGACGTGTCACTAGATTGCGCGCTGATCGTTTGACGCAAGGAAACTGCATGTCAGACGTGCCCGCCATATCAACCAAATCCAGCGGCCTGCTGATCCTGTTGCTGGTTTTCATCTGGGGCGGCACATTTTCTGGTGACGGAAATTCCGCGCTGACCGAAATGCCCGCCGTTTTTGGATCGCCGCCACCCGTGTGGGGCTCGCCGGCCACTGTGATGATCCCCGATCTGGGGCCTACGCGGGTTCCGCCTGTTTACAACGCCGCCGACCCGCGCAGACATCGGCCGCGGTCGAATCTTCATCGGGGCCGCCAGCTCTGCGGTGCCGTTCAGCTTTGCTCGCCTGGGGGCAAACAACCGTGACTCCGGGGTTTTGCGGGGGTCACGATCGGCCGCAACCGGCGCTGATACATCCTTTCCGCTGGCCCCATTTCTTCGTTCCAGCAAGCGATGAGCCCGCGCAAGGCAATCGGGTTTTTCATTAGTTTTCTCGGCGTCGTCATCTGAATGTGCCCAGGCTTTTTGAAAGCACGGGCAACGCGCTTGAAACCAAGGGCGACTGGCCTGCTTGGCCGCGGCGGGACTGCTATGCCACAGTTCTAATCGTGATGCGCCGCCTGCCCGCGATCGAACGCCATCGGCGCCTCGCTTACGATCGCTGCTGATCATCCGGCCACTTTCACCTCACCATCGCCATGGCCCTGAACTGTCGAGGGGCTGCCGCCCCCGGCCCGTGCCCCGATCCTCCTGCACTGGTGTTTCTGGGGTTTTTTGTTCCTCCCCACCGCCGCCTGCGAACTTCCTACGCGTCGTGGTCATACAGCAGCGCGGGACCGGTGCTTCATGTCACTGTGAACTAACAAGTACCTGTCTGGTCCCGTCTGCCTCGGCGCGCTTGTGCTGACGAACCGCTGCCACCTCGCTGCTTTAATGGATGGTGCTGAATCCTTGCGGGGCGCCGGCACTCAGCCAATAGGAGCCTCCGCCGCCTGCTAGACACGCGCGCGTCCTGATTTCCAAATGGCCTAAAATCCTCCGCCGAAAGGATCCCTCAGACGCCCACGATGTTAACACCGGCAAAATCAGAAGCCCGGCGCCAAACCAGGTTTTCCCGCCCAGCGGCTAAGCTCTCAACTCAAGGTGCGACAGCTTGCCGTTACGCATGCCACCACGGAATCGACTGCCCGCTCATCAGCCTGCATCCTCAATGTCGGCCATGCAGCGAACCAGCGGCTCGTTTCCGGATTTGCGGATGAGCAAACGCCCCTGTCCCGCCCAGTTCACTCGGCCCTGCGCGATGGCGCCTTGGACCTGCGCGTCTTCGAGCGGCCACTTGACCGCTGAAACCGCAACGTTTCTTTAAGCAGCTGCGCACGGGCTTCAAAGCTGTTCAGCCAGCTCCGAAAAGACGTCCCTTTTTCCGACCGGATCATCTCTGGCCAGAAATTGCAGCCCGCCATCAGCCCGTCGCCGGTGTAAGCGTGGGGTCAGTTCCATGACAATCATGTCCCTGACTGGTTTCGCGCCAGATTGAACCCGCCTTCACGCATACGTTTCGACGACATAGCGATCCCCGGACCGAGGTCCGCTCGAGCCGCAGCCCTTGCCTTGCAGAAGTGTTTCAAGGCCCAAGGTTGCCATTCACCGGTGGCGACGCAGCGTTATTGGCCAGCCGGTCTTCGGCCGCCCAAACGGGACGCCCATGAGCGCCATAAATTGATCCCCGTCGCCGACTTTGCCAAGTTTTCGTGATCAGACACCCGATTCCGCGTCACCGTCCGACAGATGCCGACATGTGCGCCGTGTTCGACAACCGCAGCCGCCGCCCGTTCAGGGTGGGTAGAGCGCAATTTTCGTTTATAATTGACACCGTTAGGCGACACAGCCGATCTCGATCACCTCGGCCCCAAGCCTCCCACAGTGTTTTCGGTGCGACGCCGTGCGCGGCCCCCCGTTCCGCGCAGTCGTTACAACCTTCACCCGTCCAGACGCCATCTGCGTGGAAACGAGGTTTGACCACCGCTCTACAACGAAACGCCCGGTCATCGGATCCGTTTGCATTCTGACGATTTTGTCGGCGGGGGTTTCATCTCTACGCCACCTCGCGATCGGGCTTCGTATCTCTGCTGCCTCAACCGCATCGCTCAGCTTGAACCCGTCGGGGCCGAAAAACTTGAATACATTATCCGTCGCCGATGTGAACTGGCCGAATCATGACCACCCCAGAATCGCCCTGCATGAACCGCGTTCAGCCAGCCCCACAGCCGCGTCGCAACCGGCCCCACAATATAGAACGTTCATCCCCGAGGATGCTCAGCCCACGCCGTCAAGGCGTTTTCAAACATATAGCCCGAAAGGCGCGTGTCCTTGCGATAACGACGCGGCGCAACCCCCGTCGCGCCTGCCGGCTGAAATAGCGACCGGACACGCGGCCCGATTTTTAATGCGATCTCGCTGTCATCGGGAGAACCGTTTGCCCGTCCTGCGAATACCCGTCAGTTCCAAATAATTTGTCATAAAATGCTCACCAAAAAATAGGCGGCAAATGCACAAAGCAACCGCTTTGGTCGGGTGGCTGCTTCGACGTTATACACACGGATCATTTGCACACCCTGCCTAATCCCTGCCCAAGCGCCACGGCGATTGATCCCGGCGCCCGGTCCTGCGCCTGCGGGTGCATTGCCGATCGTACCGATTGACCGTTTGCGCGATACCGTTCGGCCCAAAGAATTGGCGTCCCCTAGGCTGTGAAACAGGCCTCAAGGCCGCGCTAACAGTTCCAGATTTGTGCTCTTGGTTTTTTTGCAAACCCCCCGATGCCAGGGTCTGCCCAGAATGCACTGCGGGGGATGCCCGAAGCCTCCAGCAGGCGATCTGCCCGTTCCAGCGCGTCGTAAACATCCAGAAGCAACATTTCTATGAGGGGGCGCGGTCCAGATTGCAATCGTCGCTGGGTGCCTTGGGCGTGCAATGACACAGACGGAAAGCCGAGCGTCTGGCACAAAGGCGCAAGCGCGGGATCAAAAGGTAAACCCGACACATCATTCACCCAGATTGGCACCGGCCGCTAACCGCAGCTTTGACCACAGCGTGACTTGCGCGTGGTCTGATAGAGATCGGCGTGTGCGCCCTCCCCCGCAACGCGGCGCCATAACGGGCCGCTGTGCGCGCTAATCTCTTCCGGATAACGGGCAGCGAAATCGGCACCCGGGGCGCTGGGATTTGCGCCCCAATGTCCAAAAATTATCGGCACCTGCGGGCCAGACCATCCCTGCCCTGCTCGACCCCGCGTCAGGCAGCGGCAAGCATGCTGGCCACCGTCCAGAAAAGCTATCGGGTGTGAGTGTTTCAGAATACCCATGATACGAGGGCGGTCCAGCGAAGACCGGGCAATTGCGGGCACGGGTGCAGTCAGCCAGCAAAGAGCTTGGCGGGAATGTTCGCGCGCGGGGCAGAACGGGGCGACTCGCTGCGGGACACGAACGCTCTGCATGGGTGAATTCCAGCCCCAACCCCCCGCAAAGCGGCTACTCGCAGCATCAGGGCCGCGCGGGCCAATCTGGACGAAGAAGGTCTGAAATAGTCGGTCATTGCCTCAACAGGCCCTGCTCTCGATCCACCGCAACGGTGCGCGCAAACGGCACCGACGCTTTGGCGGGCAAACGTGGCCCTGATCACGCTCAGCTATCTCTTGTCGCGTCAAACTGGCGGCGAACCAATGCCCCCAGCCCAGTGCCACGGCATCGCGTGGGCTGTACGGACGGGGTATCCGACGCTGTCCCACACGCATCTTTTGACGGAGCCCACACACTGTTTTGCCCATTCTCATACGCCCAGTCGAGCTCATGTCCGGGTGGCCGACACAACCGCAGCGGTCAGTCTTTGACGCCAGCAACCAAGCGGTTCTGTTCAACTCGCCAAGCAAATCAATGCGGCGCTGCGCCATTCTTATGCGCGAGCTGTGGGGCGCAGTGGCATCTGACGCCCCGACACATAGGATCAAGGACGCCCATTTGATTATGCAAACTGATCCAGCCAGCCGCCAAAAAAGGCATGCGAATGGCTTTCGTTGCTCAGGATAAACAGTTCGGGAAATCGCGGGACTCCTTGCGCGTCGGGCCTGATTGCCGGGTGCATCATCCGGGCGCGCACAATTTCAACACCGCCAAAGCTCCGGGGCCCACGGTCGCAGCTTTTCGATACGGACAAAACCCGCATCGCTTTGCCGCCTCCAGCAAGGGATACGATCCGCGACCCGTTCGCACAGGTTCAAGCAGGTTCAGGCCGTTCGTCCTGACATCTCATAGGCGATGGCCTCGGTCACGCGGTCATGAGGACAGAATGCGAAGTCAACGTCGTCATTCTACAGGGCCGGTCAACGCTGGGACTTCTACGCAGAATAATTAAGAACAGATACGTTTGCGTGACGCCGTCGTTCGCTCATGAAAGGCACCGATCTCGACCCAAACAATATGATCGCGCAAAGGGAATCGGTCTAAGAGGTTCAGGGCCCGCCGTCCGCTGCGCAACGTTCGGATGGGTGGCAAAAGGCAAGCCGCGTGTCACTCGTCATAGGATCTGGCCTCTGCTTGTCTCACCTCACACGATTCCTAGACCGTGTCGCCCGGATGTACCAAGCCAGACACGGCTGACGCAGCCATCAAAGGCGACAGAAACGCCGGTTAGTTAGAACGCGGTTGGACACCCATCGCGGTGAACATATGCACGCCGATCTTGGTGGTTGCGCGTAAACACGCCGGGACCAGCGGGGGCTTACGGCGTTGGTGTGATAGTAGGTAGCACCGCCGTCAGCGAAGGTGCTTGCCATCCAAAACGGCACCGCGCACTTTTTCCGACCTGCGTGTAGGCGCGCGGGTTCGGCGATCACTTCGGCGGTTGCATCACAGGTGTACGTAAACTGGCACTGGTATTAGTGCGCCGGTCCCTTGTTGATCAACACTGCAAAGCGATCCGGGAAACTGCGAAAGACTCACGCGGTTCATGATGACTTCGGCCACAGCGAACTGAACCTTTGACCGTCTCGCCACGCGCCCTCGGAAAATACAGCGCTTCTGCCAGACAACCCGGCCACTGCTCCCCCGGACGCTTTGGGCTGCTCGGACAACCACGCGCGGTGAATTCAACATCGGCTTGGCAGCGTTGGCGGAATGCGATCATGCTTTCCAGACGTTCCGAACCCGACAGAACCTCAGACCCTTTGGCCTTCGATGCAGCCAGTGCTTTGGCCTGTTGCGGGCTAGCGGAAGGCCACGGCAGGAAGTAAGCAAAGACAGCGCAACAGAAGCGCAGGAAGAGATTTTCTGAAAGAACGCATTTGAGCGCCTCGCAAGTAGTTTCGGCAGCGCCGCGTACTGCAAGAAGAACACGGGCGTAAAGCCTGCTGAACCGTCTGCGCGGGAACCCGCGCAGATTCTATATATAGGCGATTAGACGCTCAAACCTACTATATCTTGTCGCGATTGCCATGCGCCGCGGCGAGTCTGGCAACCGAACACGAAAGGTGAGCAGAAACATATCGAACTCCACCGCTGCGCGAATCAAAAATCTATCGATTCGGGGTTTTGCCGCCCGTGCTCTCCGCAGATCGATAGCGGTAATCCCAGGTTTGTGCTGCCCGCCCCCGCGCGGCCCCCAGCTGAAAGCAGCTCTCGACGCCCGCACGGGTCAGCATGTGGAACGGATCTATCGGGAAGACGCCCTGCTGAACGTAGGTCGACATGAACCGTCCCGCGTCATCCCGGCTAAGCCCCATAGGTCATTTGCGTCAATCGTTTCGTCCGAAACTGAGGAACGAACATAGGGCGAATCTCTCCGGCGCGCGCGCGGCAGCGTGGCGTTTCGGACATCACCCCAACCGTAGGTCAGGAGGTACGCGCGTTCGGATTTCACCGCATTGCGATCTTGTCGACGCTGGCCCTTGATCAGCTCGAAACCTCTGGGCTTGGCCGACACCAGCGGGATCAATGATCTCGGAACGAACAGGTTTCACCATCGCGACTTGCTTTCGATCGTGGCCTCAAAGATCGGCGAGCCTGCATTCTCGTAGTTTCGGGCAACAGTCCACGCCCAAGACGCCACGCCAACGCAGGCCAAGCATCGGTTATATTCTGTCATCGCCTCGATCCGGCGGTTCACATCGGACAGCGGCAAAATCGCAACGCTTCGGCCAGAAGTCGCGTTTGGCCGGTGGCGGGCTTGAGGGCAGGAAATTCGTGCAAAGGGCGGATCGAACAGCCGGATACAGACCGGTTGCCTGCATGATGCGGAATAGCTGGAAATGAAATCCTCGCGTTGCATCCGGCCAAAAGCGCGCCTCCAACACCGCAACGTACGGCCCTTCGCTGGTGTCCAGGGCAAAGATCATCTCGCGCCATCACGGTAAGGCGGCTGGGGTCAAAGACATATGCTCTGCGGCAAAGCCGGATCCCTGCCGCATCGAAAGGTTCCGC
>Ga0163217_1097163_pt1 | contig 10203 bp, 8 predicted proteins | sample SynspAceP_FD_185933 | JGI IMG/M metagenome (GOLD analysis project Ga0163217, IMG submission 185933) | Saline lake microbial communities from Ace Lake in Antarctica - Synechococcus sp. Ace-P (PacBio error correction) | ecosystem: Environmental > Aquatic > Non-marine Saline and Alkaline > Saline ...
CAAGATTTCTAAAAAGTTAACAGCAACCTGTCTCAGCTGAATATTAGACTCAATGTGTTAAGCTAACGGGACAAGACGTGTAGATGCCAGTGTCACCACACTATCCAGCAATAGCCCAACAACCCCGATTGATCAACTACCAAAAGAAGAAACCTAACACATTTCAAGACAAAACGAAAACACTGAGAAAGCTCGCCTATTATTTACGCCATAACGATTCTGCGGCTCAGTGGTTTTTAAAATTATTGGATTCAATGGTAAGCAGACGCGCACACGCCTTTACGATGAATACAGACACGCCCCACGCAAGGTAAACAAGAAGAAACTCGTATGGAGGTCGTTTGCGGAAGGCAGCATCATAAAGGCAGTCCCGCTTGACAGAAAGAATTAACCGACTAATCGCCGCACGCGGGCGGCTCTGCGCGACTATGAAGGGACACAAGTCTGGTTACTGGCACAATGAGGAAGGTTCACCCGGGGCGCAGTGTAGCACGTACGGACAAAGACATATACGCGATCAGACTATTATTATTCTCGTCTAGGCCTTTTCTAGCCCGAACAAATCTACGGCGTTAGCGAGTGGAAACGACGATATAGATAAACGACAGTTTGGGTTCATTTCTGCTCCGTAACGAGCGCTATTTATTCTACACACGCGGTATTGGCCCTATCGATGAGGTCTTGCGATACTAGAACGGGCGACAAGGTCACGGTCAAGCAGGCTGAAGACCATACCGATTTTGATGCGATACAGGCGGTATAGCCGCTGTGCGGAAAGCTTAGTTCACTAAACTATCATCCTACTAATGCGCTAATTTCAACGCTAAACTAGCCGCTTTAATTGCTATCAATAAATATAATCATTACCGAAGCCGTAGCGGGGGAGCAGGCGCATATAGTCAGTCGATACTAAGCAGCACATCAGTTTTGGTATTCGTATGAGTTGCGTGATAGACAACCCAGTTGAGGACTAAGGAAGTATTTAGAAATACTCGTGCATTCTAATTGGGTCTTTAGGTGAAGGTCGGAAATATGATCGAGAACGCTTAACTATCAAGGCAATGATTTTACCGCACGCACCAGAGTGGAATGCTCGGTTGTTTCACTAAAAATACATTGGTGAATGGCGCTAACTCTACGGCGGAGATTGTCAGCGACCGGTAATTTGTGTGGGTTGGGATACTACTTCAGATCTAGACAAACAGCTATTACAAAGCAGGTAAGCCACACCTTGCTAGATCTAATGTGGACTATGAAATAGGTCAATCTATTAATTAGCGGCTACATCAAAAACCTAACAGATGAAGACATCATCTATGTTATATCATCAACGGTCGGTTCACGTGGTGCGACATGGTGGAAGTGCGCGCTGTTGGAGCAATCTCGCACCGGGGAATGTTGCACTTACCTGCGGCATTGCTAATCCGTCTAGCCAAGCGCCCACCAGGCAATCATATTTTTCAGCTCGCTCTTTTTATGCCTTTTTTGGCGACACAGGTACCCTCGAGAGGGAGTCACATGCTCGGTTGCTGAGGTAGGTCAACGATATAAGAGAGGGCAATGCAAGAAGTACTTGCGCATGGGTCATTTACATGTTCGTCTGTACACTCACTGCATTACATGCCTGCGCCCTCGTTAGACAATATAGAGACCGTGATGGTAATCTCTTTGCTCGCTACTTCAGCTGACGGGCATGCATTTTGCTTGAAATTCCACTAACAGAGCCTCGTTGTCACATCTTTTTGAGATCAACTACTTACATTTAAAAATAATCAGAAAATTCTCATAACCCGGCAGGGAATACACAAAGCCTTATAAACACTATTATTGAGCGAAAATAAAAGTAAGACTATAAGAATGATTTTTTTCCATCCTAATAGCGCTATGTAATATTATTACAATTCTGCGTCCTAGCATATTAAAATGGCATAATCAAAGTTTTACCGATGGCGCGGGGCTTAACAGCCGCCTCTGAGACATGAAATCGCAATAGTATTTGGAATTATGTCTCCTGGCGATTAACCTTGCGGTAATCAACACCGCGACACAAGTTCTTGGTTTGCTCGTGTATGGGAACATCGCTGCCTTGTGGGCTCATGTCGGGTTCCACGGCATAATGGCGGGAGGGCGCGCTCCTTCCTGGCTTAAGAATATTAGTTTCTCCTTCGCTGCCTAGCATATCAAATAGCGCCCGTAGCCAATTGACCGAAGGGCGGCACAGTCGCCCAGCTAGGAAGGTTACTTGGCGTTAACATATACGCGCACTTCTACATAATCCAGGGATAAGCCTAGTTGATAGTCATGTCATATATCAGTTTCCAACTAAAGAAACGCCTTTATTTAACAAGGAAGCATCATAAAATGACTAAAACCATTTACATAACCGGATTCAGAATAAAGGGGCGTAATTTTGTCGCATTGATAGAAGCGTTTCACTCTCTTTCATTCTCCTATAAAAAAGCTCGATATGATCAGGATCAGTGGACGAGCTAATTAATTTCCTTCAAAACAGACTAGATTGGGGGGAGGCGGGGATTAAGCCCAGCAAAATCTTTAACCCCATTGCTAAGTGGTGCGGGCGGAGGACCCGACATGATCGGGGATCCGTATATATTGCAATGGGCACGTTTCCCCGAGACGCGGATGTTCCAATTGCCACAGAGCCCGAGCGGGCCCTTTGAAGGTCGCGTGGTGATCCAGCATCGAGAGAGGTAAAGGCGGTGCCACTCGGGCAATGCTTCTCGGCATAGGCCCAACAATCCCGTTTGCGCGCGTATATGGCAGAAGGCGGTATTGAGACGGCGCGCACCGGTTCCGCGATCGCGTCAAACGACATGGGCCGGATCACCCCAGCCGCTCATCACTTCGTTTGAACACCAGGGAGGGTGGCCGGGGGTGCCCATGACCGCCGATGACCGGTCCCAGCTGACAAGTTTTCGGGCACTGGCACCTGATGTCCGGCGCAATGGGACTGAACCTGTGGGGCCAGTTTATGCACTATAAGAAGCCTGTCTTGCGGGCGGGTCGCGCGCAGGCGGTACAAAGGGGCGGCAAAGGTGAAACGGTCAGGCATTCGTGACCCTCAATTGAAGGGCTCGCCGCTATCTAATCCCAAATCAGAAGCGCCAGGACGGTCTCGAACCCATGAAACGATGGCCGCTCGGGCCCAGTCGCAGGCGTGATCTGGGGCATAACGGCGGCGGTTGGAAACCCCGCCTATCGCGGGCTGCAGAGTATGCGACACAAGCGGTGTCACGCCTGCCGACGAGGGCTAGACTGAGATCAATCCCAGTTTATATAGTTACGGTCGTTCTGTCGTCAGCATCGAGGCAGTGCAGCTCCTCAAAGGCCGGTTACGGCGAAGTACCGCGGTGTGCCAACCGCAGCTTTGGCCGCCTCTTTGTGGCGGAAGACGAAATGCCCGAGCATTCGACAAGACCCATAGTCAGCCCGCCGATCTCGCCCGCTTCCAGGTTTGGGCGTGCAGGTCGCAGAAAAGGGGCGTGTCGAAGCTGTGCTCCGGTAGCTTTCGACGAAAACGAATCCCACCAACATCGCGGTCGATATATCCAGCCCAACCTCCGGCCCCCGGATAGGGAATCGGCGGCGGCGCAATCTAAACATCCGCAGGTCGGCCAGCGTGGCGCGAGCTGTCTGCACACGCTAGCGTCCCGACGCGCCGCCGTGAAGGCGCACCGGGCACCTGCCTGGCAACTGCCACCGGCGCCATAGCGCCTGCCGATTCAGCAGCTGCGGAGCCTGCCACAGGACACACCGTGGCCTGAGCGACCCGGAATTACGGCCGCAGTCCCCACGGAGACGAACGAACCAGCCGAGCCCAACCGCCGGTTGCCCACCTACGTATCGCCGCAGCAACAAACGTGATCAGGACCAGCGCCAGCCCCACTTGCAAGCACGTGCCAGGCACCAACCCGATGGTTCCGGGTCGAAGGCCGAACCCGCACGATCAAAGCAGGTCGCCACGCGGTTGAACCCACCCGAAAGCGACTGAAATCGGCAAATCTGCGGTCCTTAAGGACAGCAATCACCCATCAGGACCGTCACCAGAACGCGGCGAATTTAACCGCTCGATTCGCCCGTGCCAACGGCTACCAGCTGCCAGCAAGACAACCGCAACTCAAGCGGAGACGGCCAGCCGCCCCCCAGGTCAAATCGCCGCCTGGGTGGTTTGGTGCACATCATCATAATCAGGCAAGCGTCGCGAATCGCGAACGGAAGTGCTGGCGCGGATTTTGCGGGTCACATTCGTGCGTTCATGGACGGCTTGCGCCCAAAGCACAGCAGTCGCGCCCAAGATAGACCATGATCCGCATGCGCCACACCGACGGCGACAACGAGGTTGGCAACGGCTTGCCGACACAGGTGGCAGCTGCACAGCGCAGCATAGGTTGCCCAGTTGAAGGACGCAGACGCCTATCGCTGAACCTCCCTGTCGGGCACTGAACGAGCGCAGCAAGGCAGCCCGAAGGCGGATCCTGCATGAAGACGTAGCGCGGCAAATCCGATTCAGCAGCACAATAAATGCCCGGCCGTAACCTTGCAACCCATTTGCGTTGGAGCGCGAGGAACTCCTGCGCGCAGGGCATGAATTCATCCACCTCCGATATCGATGCGTGCCGAATACGTAACTCTGAATTACCCGGCAACTCGCGCCACGGGGCAAAGCCAGACATAGACCACCTCGTCCGAGGGCAAGTTGCCAACCTGGCTGCAGACGCATAATACGGCCACGCAGCGGCCGGGCCCCACCAAGCGGGCCAGCAGAGGGCGCAAAGGCCGCAGGCGTATCTAGGCGTCGCAACAGATATTGCATAACACCGAGCCCTCATCGCGGTAGCCGGTGCGCTGCAGGCCATAGGGCAAAGCAACCGCGCCTACGCGTCACGAAAAGTGCGAGGCCAGGAGCCGGACCATGAAAGCCCGTAAAGCATACACCAAGACCAGCCGCAACCAAAGCACGCCCGCGCAATGCAGCGAGTGCAAAGCGCGCGAACGGAGCCTCGGTAAGCCGAGGTCTGCGGCCCGGTGGCCCGCAAGCGTGAGATGTTTAGAATTCATTCGGACATAAAGATAAGCGACTCTACGCGAAAGGTGGGTCTGTCAAGGTGAGTGGGGCGATTGAAGTGCTCTGTTTAGCGCCCTTAGGGCTTGGTGCCAATATTTAGTCGCGTGAATCCCACGAAATTTGGGCTATTGCGCACGAACCGCTCTCTTTTTTATTGATAGTCGTATTGAAACAGCGATGCCGTGTTCTTCGCAATCTGACCGGCCAATGGAACGGGACAGTGCGTCACCGGGCGTCTTGCTATCGGCCCCGGAACATGGATATTCTGCTGTCAAGAAGTGGTCGCTTTTACGCCCTTACCGCTGGAGTGCGAACCAAAACGTAGGCGCAAGAATCCACAGGATGTCACTGCCGAATTCACACTAGCAGCGAGGCGCTTGTTTCGCACGCGACGGTAATTCGTGGGGCATGCGTGCATCATTCAGGCATACACCTATTTTTGGGCTGACAGCCCTGATCGCGCGGCGGCCCCTTATCGCGGGCGATTGCGGCGGCGATCTAGACTGGAGCCGGCGCTGGCAGTGTCGCGAATCATACTCGTGCGCTGAGCGCGTTTTGGATCGCGGCGGAGCCGCTACAGCGCTCCTGGGCATAGCCGCAACCGCGACGCCAATCGCCGACCCGGCTTCACCGACTGGCGACCCGAGGCAAGCACCGGCTGATCCTCATCACAGCTCTGCAACGAGCTGCGCAATAACGCTGCGCTCATACCTGTGTGACCCGGACGCGGCCGTTCGGCGGTTGTAGGGCTCACGGACGTAAGACGCAGGTCTATGTGCTGTCGGACACGTCAGCTGCCGGTCGCGGATCGGCGGCGAGGAAGCCGCGCTGGGATCGGCTTATGGCATCCGCGACTGTAATCTACCGGACGCCGCCGCTGCCAAGAAATAGCGGCCGAAAGCCGGGCAATATCGCTGATTGCTTACCCATTGGGCGGCGAGCAGCATGATTTTCGGGGTTGTGCTTGATACCGACGGCCGCATGAGTGCTGGACCGCATCCGGGGGCTAATTTCACGGATCGAAGGCAAGCCGCGCACAGGTTCTATTGCAGCGCCACCGTATCGAGGCCTGCTTTCCGGGAAAAACGCGAGATTTGACGCGCATCAACAGAGTCTCTTCCGCGCCTATTGTCTGCAATTTCGGACGCGGGACTTGCGGCTTGGGCCGGAGCGCGCGTGCCGTAAGTATGGGCCATAAACGCAATCAATTGCGTAATATGCGTTTTGTATGCCGCGTCACAGCTCCTGCTGTCCGGCTCCGCCCCTTTGGGAGGACCCGCCCGCTCAGCCAGACGACTTATTGAGGCGGCTTTGGATCAAGACGCGCCGGATGGGAGGTTGGAGCTTGATCCCGACCTCGACAGGCAGTGCGAGGACGTGACCGCAAACGCTGACCGAGGTTTCATGCCCGCGACGGTCGTCTGGTGCAAGGAAACCTGCACATCTGCGCCTTTCTGGCCGACCGGGGACTAACCCGGTCAGTCGAATGCACCTTGCCTCAGGCCATCATTACTATTCTTTGCAAGCGCCGATCTGGCTGATCGACTTATCGGTGCTGATCACGTCCGGCAGGTGTCTCGGTCACCGCGGAATCGTCCCGGTTGTTAAATGGTCCGTGCCGTTTCTGCTTATGCCGACGCTCGCGCTTGCGGGCTGGCTGAAACGAGGCGCAGACCCAAGGCGCGGCGGCGTGTGATCTTACGCGCCAATGCCGCCAGCGGAGTTGTGGGGCATCGACGGGCTGCTTGCCGCCCAGCTGGTGAAGGTGCGCCAGACGGGGCCGTTCTGTCAGTGCTGATCGGGCGCGATTGCGGTTTGAATCGGGCGGACGCCGCGCTGGACATTTTTGCCACGGGGCTTGGCCTGAAGCCCGGGGGGGGGGGGCCCCCGGGGGGTTTTTTGGGCCTGTCGGTCTTGCACTTGCGATCAGCCGTTGGCTCCGCAGCGGCTGCGTGGTGCTTTGCCTGTTGCACTTCCGCTCGTCCGCGACCTGTTCTGCATTACGCGCGCTCGACGCAGGCGCGTGTGCAGCGGCGCGGTGTCATTCTCAGGCTGGCCGCCATCGTGTCGTTACCCCAGCGCTGAATTTCGGGTCGCAAAACACGGCTTCCCACTGCAACGTTGCTCGATGCAGCGAGGGTGTAACCGCGAGGATTACGATGGCCAACGGGTCAGCTACCGCCACTTTTGCCGGCTCGACTATGATGCCTATCGCGGTTCCGATCCTATCCCCGGCGCTGCCGCTCTGTTGCCGCACGGGCCGAGCTTTGGCTGTCGATCTGCTTCTCCCGCCTATTCTCCATGATGCCTGGTTCGAAGTTGAAGGTCTGCCCGTTGGCGACTGGCTTTGCCCCGGTTCCCATATTGCGGTCCGACCTGTTTGATTTCACCCACGGGTATTTCGAGGCCCATCCCCTAGCAAAGCACGACCAGCGCTGGTTTCGGATCTGAGGCTGGCGCCACCCACTGAATGCTCACTAGACCAACTGGACGAAAGTTCTCGTCATGCCGGGCGCGAGCTATTGTTTCGCGCTATCGGCTCCGCAGCCATGGTTACGGGGGCTTAATCGCCCGCCGTAGCGCTCGGCACAGGCCGGGCCTGCGCCTGAGGATGTTCCGCCTTTACCGCCTGCGCCCTGCACCCGGCGCGGGCTTGATGGCGCTGCGCATTGAGGCGGTGATCGACAGCCCTTCGATGGGCCGGCCATCTCGAAATTTGACACTTGCAGTGCCCGGACCTCAGACCGCCATCGTGGACCATGTTCGGCTGTGACGAAATCCTGCCCCGGCGACAGATCGACGACATGGATTAGCGCCTCTGACTTCGAATGTATTTTCTGAAAGGCCGATGCGCGCCACGCTGTGTGCGGCACGGTTTCCGGCCTCGGGTCCTGACAGCGATGTTCCTGGTGATTGAGAACGGTTGCGGGGCGGCGAGCGCTTGTGGCGCGCCCACGCAAACCCGGACAAAAGTTTTGACGACTTCTGGCCTTTCTGGACGACGCCCCTGGCCGCCTTCGTCCTGTGGCAAATCGGTGCGGACCTTCGAGGATTTCGAGGATACCGGCCGCGCCAGATACCATGACCCGGCCCATCATGCAATGGGCCGTCGATCGGCGACTGGGGGCGCGGGCAATTTAGGCTTGTTCGAAATTCCGACAGGCGAACAACATCACACCCTTCTGGCGCCCCGAGGTCGCGCTTTGAAAGCCGGAGCGACATCGGGGCTTTGCCTTATCCCTGACGTGGACGGCGCGAGATCATTGACCCCCTGCCGAAGCTTTTGACGCACTCCGACAAGACCGCAGCGGCGCGAAACATGATCAGCCCGGCAAACACGGCGTTTTCGTGATCGATTTCACAGGCGGTGCGGCCGACTGACGCAGCTTGTCTGCCACAGGCGGGCTGCACTTTCGGGGCCCCCCCCTCGCGCGTTTTCGCACTGCCCGTGAGCGTGTGCAGCCGCGTTCACCTTTTTGCTGACACCGGGACGAAGCACAGGCACCGCTGATGCTGCGCCTTTGTGCTGAGGCGGGTTGGAGGGGCTGCGCAAGCCCGGTTTGGCCCACCGTTGGACGCGGATGCGCCGATGGTGGGGTCTAGCTAACTGGGCAAGCTCGATCTCGCCTCAACGGCGTGATCCGATGCAACGCGAATGCCGGGCCCGTCGAGCCCTTGGGTTCGAGATCACGCGCGCAAGGCGGCGTGACAAAACTCGGTCGAGCGGCATGAAAGGCGGCCAGCTGAACGTCGCGCGCACTGGCCAGGACAGTTCAGCGCCCGTCAGCAGACGATGAAGTGCCCAGACCGCCAACGGCCGCTCACTCGTTCAGATCCCCGCACAGCAACGTCGCCGAGCATCGCGGCGAAACAGATGTTGGCCGAGTGGTGCGATCTGCGGCCACCCTAAGACCCTGCCAGCAAGCGAAAGATGCGTCCGCACCAGGTCGTAGCGGCAGGTTTCCTTTCACGAAATCCACCACGACCGCCCACGGTTTGGCAATGACCCGGCAAATCCACTAGCTGCGACATGTTTTCAACGTGGCAATCTGGTTGCAGAAAAACACGGTGCCGAGGAAGCCGTGGCTTATGCACGCCTCCAACACTGTCCAGAATCGGCAATGCACATGCTTAGCCCAGTGTCGGACTCATCCTTCCCAAGATCAAGGAAGCCCGCGATGCGATGCGCCCTCTTTCGTCGGCCTCTTGCAGGATCAGGCATCCTTGGCCGGGCTGCACACTGCATCACGCAAGACCCGCTGCAGTGCGCCGATCGAGCACCGGCCGTCGGCTGCCACGCCACGGTGAATGTTCCAAGCCACTTACGCAAGAGAAATGTGCCGTTCCGTCGCCCACCCGCCCAAACCCCTCATATTGCATGCCGTGCAGATACCACATCGCCCACCCTCCAGGCAAGGACGCCCTTCAAGCGATCCCTGAGTGAAACAAACTCGGGCAACTTACTTACGAATGCCTTTGCAAAACGCACCGTCCAGATGCGATTAGCTAGGCCAAATGCGTTGATCGCTGAGACAGAGTGACCAGCGAAGATCGCACGATACTAACCAAACACAAGAGGGTTACGGCGCCTCACGCAAGCTCTCATTGGCTGATCGTTTACTGTTTGCACTGCAATATGTGGGCGTCCAACATCATGACGAGCACCAGGACAGGAAACTTGGCTTCGGGTTCATGCAGGGCTTTTAACTACAATGGCAATAAATCCTCGGCCTTGTGGCGTGGTCATTGCCGTGTCTGCTAATCGTCAATCGCCAAGCGGGCGCCTTCCTATCCTGGCACCGAGCGCTGTGACGGGCGAGAAGCGCTTTAATCCATGACGCGCCGAACAACTGCTTTTACTTGGCAATGTTATTGTCATGCCGACAGCGGCTATAATTTACGTAATGGCAGGCGGGTTTTGGCGGTCCAGCTCTTTGGTGTCTGGAAACTCAGCAACCCCAGTTTCGGGCATAGTGGGAATGACCTCGCCTTCGCCTGCGAAAATGGATATCCACATGCATTCTCAAGCTACGCGGCTTGCGGCGCGGTTTTTTGGGCCATGTCGGTCTGGTCCCTGGCGGGCACCAAGACTCTTCCACAAGGACGGGCTGCTGAAC
>Ga0163217_1011878_pt1 | contig 10202 bp, 7 predicted proteins | sample SynspAceP_FD_185933 | JGI IMG/M metagenome (GOLD analysis project Ga0163217, IMG submission 185933) | Saline lake microbial communities from Ace Lake in Antarctica - Synechococcus sp. Ace-P (PacBio error correction) | ecosystem: Environmental > Aquatic > Non-marine Saline and Alkaline > Saline ...
AGTGTGGTATTTTTCAAGGATTCCCTAAATTACAATTTGAATAAATAAATCTATCGTAAAGCATGATAGTCGTTCCGTTGTCAACAAAAATCGGTTGAATTGCCCCCTGAAATGCAACCCATGTAGCGAGGGCTAAATTGCAAAGCAAAGGTCGCTAGCAATGAAAAAGAAAAAATATTCATTTAAATTTGCCCTGAGAGGGGCAAAATATCTAAGAACGGTCGATAGGCGTTTTGAAGACGCAATAATCATTTTAAGCCCTGAAAGGGCTCAATACCAAAGCAACGGTCCTAGGCCGTTTGTTGAAATATGGAAAATCACTCTTGGCTAGCCCTGAGGGCTAAATACATAAAGTAACGGTCGTAGCCCTTGTCAAACAAAAGACATCGAACATTAAAGCCCTGAAAGAGCAAATACCAAAAGCAACGATTCCAAAGGCCCAATGGAAAGAAATCAATACTCATCTGGAATTGCCCTGAAAGGCAAAATATCTAAGCACGGCACTAGGCCGTTGTCAAACAAAAGACATCGAACAATATAAAAGCCCTGAAAGGGGCTTAAATAACAAGAACGTCGCTAGGCCGTTTGAGAAAGCAATAATCATTTTAAAGCCCTGAAAGGGCGCTATCAACTATGGGCATCGCTCGTAAAAAATTACATCCATCTTAATTTTTAGCAAAAAATAGACACCATTTATCAAACAGAACTATGAGGAGAACTCTTCAAATACCTAGGAAGGGGTTGCAAAGCTCACGATTGTGCGCCGATTCAAGTTGGAGGACATCTCGACATGTATCATATCCCTGTGTCTTCTCAATATAGAATAATGGCATTAGCCAAGCTATTGGAGGAGATCACAACAGATTTCTCTTTCCAAATGGATGGAAAAGGCGGAAGAATTAGTGATTTCTATTGGCAGGATGGTTACGGGTGCTTATTCAGTCTCCGAGTGGAAGTGGGATACCAGTCCATTATACATTAAAAATCAACGTTCCCATCATGAGAAAAAAAAAACCGGTTTCCAAGATGAATACCGAGCTTTTTGAAAAAATATAGTGGATTATGAACGAGCGATATGTTTGGGGATGATGCTATCCGCTTGATATTCCCCCTTCAGGGCTAGTGAGGAATTAACTCCCTTTCAGCGATGGGCGATCCATCGCTAGATATCCAGCCCCTTCAGGGCTTGGAGCATAATATCTTATTTCTGGCGATGCGGCGATGCCCATCACTTTGGTTTTAGCCCCTTCAGGGGTAATTAACAATCAATCCTTCGCGAAGGCCTAACTTTATCGTAATCATATCAAGTCATTTTGCGGATTAAATTAAAAAATCATTTTATGGGGAATCTTCATAATCGATAGAAAGCAGCCATTCAGCGCAAAATTAATAGACAACTTAAGCCTTTTAGACAATTGAATCAATATTTTTGAGGCGGAACTAGAAAGTATCCATTTGCCCTGAAGGGGCAAAATACAAAGCAAACGGTCGCTTAGGCGTGTGTTAGAACTATGGAATCACTATTTGTTAGCCCTGAAAGGGTAAACACTACCCACTACACAACGGCCGCTAGGCGTGGAAGAAGCAAAGCAACTATACTCAAACGCCTGAAATTGCTGCCACATGGCGGGAACTTTGGACAAGACTGTAATAAGTCGCATAACATAATCCACCTTGAGTGATTCGCACCCTTTCAGGCTACTTTCAAACAAAATAACCCACCATCTTTTTTCTCCAATCATTTTCTCTCAAATCTCCCTCTGCATGAAATCCCTACCTACCTTTTTCTCCTCCTTACTTCTTTTTTCTCAACTTAGTATCCGACGCCCCTGCAAGTCGCTCTTTTCAATCATTCCTTTTAGCCAAAACACCATCCGCAAAAAACCCATTGCTCGCTGGCAATCGTGCACCCCTACCGCTGACTCTCGGCCGCAAAAGGCGATGCGTAAAACCCGATCGACACTGGCGGCCATCGGCAGCAAGCCGCATAATTCCGCCAATCAGCACGATTGAAACGTGACGGGCCGACCGACTGCGCGCCACTTATTACCTCGGCAGGTCAGCGCAAATCACTGCTCACTCCATCAAACTGACACCCGGACTTGGGCACACTGCCATCCTTTCATCCACTCCGAACGACTAACCGGAAGTGGACAAACCGCATCTGCACTCCTTTTCTTGCTCAGCTCAAAGCTCAGGAATTTTTAAATCGAAGGGTCTTCCTTCACAAAGAAACCACGCGAGAAAATCGAAATCGCCATTGCCTGCGCCCGCGCCTAATCAGTCACCAAATTCCAACAGTGAACCGCAGTACATCCGATTCCGGACTAAACCAAAATAAACCGGCGCTTCGAAACTGTACTTTTCTGCTAGACCTCACAACATGGGGAACCGTAGATTCAAATACGTTCCGCCATCCCATTTGGGACTCTTGCGCAGAAATCACCGGCAGGATTCAGCCGGCGCTACCATTCGATTCAGGCACGCGCGCTCAGCTAAGCGGCGGGGCAAACTTCACCACTCGCAGCCAATCAGCGAGACATCAAGTACCCCAACTAGATACAACTCGTTAATATCCCTCCACTCACTCACACTCGCTCATCGTGGACCGGCTCTCGCACCACCATCGCACAACCGAGCGCGAGGGCGAGCAGGCGGCACCCTACAGTGGATTTAATTCAGCATCAGCATGTGCACGAATGTGGGTACACCACATCCTTAGGCGGACATAAAACCTATTCAACATCGGAAATGCCGGAGCCAGTTTTCCATGGGAAGCTATGACTCCTAGTCATGTGCGCTGAATGTGGTCTTTCGTCAACGTAAGTCAATTCAATGACATCGATGTACGCACTTTTGGGAATAAATGGGTTCAACCTACAGCAAGAATCTCCTCTACGATCATTGGTAAACTTATCGCCCGCTTCGATGCGCAATGGGTTTGTGGCCAATGCCACATCCGCAATCGACCTTGAACACAATGGAATCAATGCCATCGGAAGCGGAACTCTCTTGTGGAGAACTTCCGAGATCCGAGAAGAAACCTGATCAAACTTGCGCTTCCGACTATGGGAGCACGCTGGGAAGGTGACATGAATTCATCCGCGACTGCACTTTCGTGCCTGCGGGGGCGACCATAGCCAGGCGGACTGATCGGTGGCTATAACTCTGCAGCATGATTTCGGCTACACTTGCTACATCTGCACGAATCCACATGCGAGAAACCTTCAACTAATCGACAACAATCCCGGCCGACTACAAGGCCCAGCGATCTTCGGGGACACTTCAACCGGAACGAAACCGACGAAACCTACCAAGAGCTTATTCCCTTACAGAATCACCAAAGAAGTCATCTTAAAAATGTAAGGTATTTCAAAGTGGGAAGAATTTGAGCTGAGCCGAGAATGAAATGATGTTTGAGGGGTGAAGTGATAGGAAATTAAGGGCCATTCCTTTTAATTTCTTACTAGAATTTAAATGAATATACCTTGTACAGGGTATTGTGACTCAGGAAAAGGAGGAGGATATTGGGAAAAGACATAATAGCAGGAAAACTGACTAGCTGGCTGATTTTGGTTAGTATACGCCATAAAATTGCTAACTATATAAGGAATTAGCCACAAAGGTAAAGCAACAATTGAACATAAAAGAAAATGAGATTACACAGATTAATAGAAAAATATACAAGCAAGAACAATCCGCGAAAGCATATCTTTAATGAGTTCATTTTCAAAGAATTATTTTTCAATTTCATATAGTGATGTACTAAAAATATGTGCGTTATGCAATGAAGGTGTAGAACCTGAATTATACTCTCAAAAAGCAGGTTGGCAAGGCGACAGAGTTCAAAACCACCTAAGGATAATTTATCAGATTAGTTTACAAGTACAAGGTCTGTAATTGACGATACACATATCAAGGAACTAGCGAATATTGATTTATTAGTTTTATTTGTGACAAGTTCTACACCTTTGACGTAATCAATAACGACAGTATTCACTAAGAAAGCTAAAAAATCAATTAAAATAATACTCAAATTCACAAAACTTCAGGGAGATAGACAATGCAGGTTTTCAGGCAGTGCGAAAAATGATTTAAAAAAGAATCGTACAGATCAGAAACACATTAGGTCGCATGTTTATGACTTAATGGATATATCACATGCAAAAGCAAATTAATCACAAATAAAAGTCTTAATAGAGATGTGGATCATAGTGACTTGCGGAATTGGTTGATAATGTTACAGCGTCTTGAGAGATTAAAGAATTCTGATTTTTTCGTGGAATTCAGGTTTACAATAAGAATTTAAAACTCAAAAAGGCGACCAGATTATTCCATTTCTAAGCATTAAAGAATAAATGAAAGAAGTTTCCTGAGACTAATGGAAGACTAAAACAATGATTCGGTTTTTTTAAAAAATGATTAAAGCGATTCAGATTTTGAAATTAAACTAACAGTTTGATTTTAATGCATTTTGCTATGATAAGAAACCTATAAAATTCAAATAAAAACTTTTATGAGTTAGTGGCCAATTTAATTTACTCTTCAACTAAAAGTTATTCTGAAATATAGAACACTCAACATAAACTAATGTCGGTTGATGATATGGAACCTATTTCGTATGATGTGGCCAAGTTAAATAGCTTACGAAATCCTAGATGTCGGAAATTCGATCTCTATTGTTAAGACCTTAAAAAAGCAGTGCAATATGAGAAAAATACGATAGTTCATTGTTCATCTTCTGAAGAATTAAGTTTTAGCTGTATCACGCTAAGAAAATTTTTTAGAAGCCCTGATTTTGAAGTAACAATTTGGACGATAACTGTTGGGTACTGCTGTATTTCAAGATAAATAATAATTTCCTTCGATTTACTTCAAGCAAACTTTACAGTATGATTTTGGGTATTCTCTTGGTACTGATGACAAGTAATAGTAAGAAGAGAAGAAAAGCTTCATCTCGGATAAGTTCTTTTCGAGTTAGGGTTTATTTATGGGGCGTTTAGGGTTATCTAAATGTGCTTTTGTGGTTGAAAAAAGAACTGAATATTTTTATCGATATTAAATGGTATTTCACTGTGCTAATTTTCTAAAAAAAGAACCTGATAGTTTTTGTAAGTGCAATTCAGAACAGTTGGGAGATTTATTCAGAACCCAAAGAGATTCGTCAGTAAATTTCTTTTCCTTCTTCAACTTTAGCTTTGTTTATTTTGAGAATTTAATCTCACCACTTGTAGATATTTAATTGAGCAAGGTTGGATTTGAAGAAAGATGGTACAAAACTATGAAGATTTGTTTAATACAAATTATTATTCAAAAAGCTTAATAACAGACTTAAACCTTCATTTGAACAACTCAAAAAAGGACTTTCAACAAAAAGCGTATCATTTATTATGCAGGTCGTCGAAGATTTATAAACTTGAAACAGAAATAAAAGATAAATAAATTAGTATTTAATTGACTTCCTACAATATTGGCAGGCTAAATTAGCAATTCAAAATCTATTGCCGAATTGATTTCAATTCTATGAGTGAAGATTATGAATCATTTTAAGCGTGAATTAGAAGGTTTAATAGTGACTTTAAAAGATTTGGGCTTTGAGAAGTGGATTTGATGAAATGCTAATATTTTGAGAAAAACTGAATAAACCCAGTGGCTGAACAATGTATATAAAAAATAGCGAAACAGTAAATAAAATTCAAGGTTTTGGCTCGCATCAAACTTTGTGCTTATGCGAAAGTTTGGTAACTTCGAAACCGCCTACTTTTCATATACAAACGTTAGCGGTCATTGTATAGACCACAGAACAGAATAAATACTCCAGAGAAATTGACCGACTTTTAATTAGACAAAAGATTTAAAGGACGGCAACTTCGTTATTGTTCAATTCTCTAACAAATTATATTCCAACAAAATACTTTGCGACCTAAAGAACTTTGTTTTAGAGTATGGAAGGCAATTTTTACTGCGTTCGTTTTTTTATGGACATTATCAAGGTTCGTTTGAACTGCAAGACACTTTTAAAACTACAAACATTAAATCACTTTTGGCTTGACTGTTTATTGAATGCAGACGATTTGGGAATTTTAAACCGATTGAAAAATTTAAGAACGTTTAAGTTTGGTGTGTTTTTGAACTCAAAGGAGACAGAAAAAATATTCCAAGCCTAACAATCTTCAACTCAAGGAGTAATAATCGGTGAGACAAGAAAAAAGCAACTCATCTTGAATATTTAGAGAATTTTACAAAAGATTTAAACTACTTATCATTGCGGACATCCTAAAAATTATTGACGTTGTTGCAAACTGCAGACTTAGAATATTTGGTTTTAAATTCGATTTCCAATAAAGTGAATTGAAACTTTGATGAATACAAACTCAAAAAGACTTAAAATCATTAACTTTGTTTTAGGTGGACGAGAAACTTAGATGAATTGAAGAAAACGAAATGAAACCTTGAAACTAATAAGGGTTGAGGGATTCAATTAGTTTCAAAGAATATTTCCAACTTCAAAAAATTGAAACTCTGTTAATTGAAGACCAAATCCAATTGACGAATTTTCCTTAATAAAGAAGATTTTCGACCTTGAACAGACTTTAAGTTAATCACTGCAAACTTTTAATCTTAACAGGACTTGAAAATTAAAGCGCCTTTAATCAGTTGAAGAATTTACAAGAAGAATAAATTTTGACGAGTTTATAAAACAACAATTTCAGTCGCTTGACATTCTTGCATTTTATACAGCTAAGAAAAAATTGACAAGGAAATAAAAGGAAAGAACTTTTAAATTAGGTTACAAAGATTGGACTCGATCTGATAAAAACACGAACGCCTACAGCAGCTACAAAAAATTGGCGGTTTCAGTGGTTAAATGAGCTTTTGTGCTCTATGAAAGTTTGTGCTTGGTTGGACAGTGAATGCTCGAAATCGCCACTTTTCATATACCCAACCGTTGGGGCAATTTAAAAACAAGCGCATTTCAATGAAATATACATTCGTATCGGGCTTACTATTTATGACGGTACAAACAGTATTTGGACAACATTTTATCCAGAAAATATGAAGCCTGTAATTGAGCAGTTTGTCTTGATGTGGGTGGCGAACGCAAAAGCTGAAGTTCCCCTCTAGGTGTAGTCATCTTTGATACTGTGTTGGAATCCCGCTCTAAGCGTACTCAAACACTTGATACTTGTGTGGATCCCGACAGCTGTCAGGGAAGCAAATTCCAACCTCCTATTCTTACAATTTTTAATGGTATTATTCTAACATCGAATAATCTAAACGTTTTATTGAGTGAATTCATTCTGACTAAAATTTCTAACAAGTTTTTCTTCCAAGTAGCGGCAAAATGTCTTTGCGAACCTTCCAAATTGCCATAAAGATCAATTCCAAAATAATCCATGTACGACAGCTTTATCCTCATCCACATTTTCCTCATTTAATTAAAGGATACTTCATGTCTAAAGTCCGGATTTAAGCTATTTTGGTGGCTTCATCAATTATTTGAAGGTTTTTTGATGAGCGTCTTGCATAAAAAGGCTTCCTCTTTTTTCGTGACTTCCAGATAGGAATGGATGCTGGAAATTGAATTTAAAATATGAAGGAGAAATACCCCTATGTTCTTTTTCCATCAGAGCAGCGGAATCAAATCTTTTTCAACGTACATCGCTCAATATGGAGAAAGAGAACCCTTTAGTGATTAGATCTCCTTCGTCGAAGCAAATCTGAAGGCCTCTGCTCTAGTCAATTAATTCCAGGAGATTGGGAACTTTCTTCGAATTCAACAACAATTTCAATATCGCTAGTTTCTTTTCTTCATTTCTGGAAAAGGATAACGCCCGACGCTTTTCAGCTTTTGCGGCCGCAGGGTGTTGAGGATGATGTTTTTTATCTTTTTCCGAAAGCATACGTGAAGGTACAAGAATTCTCAAATGAAAAAACCAGCTTCTGCCAGGTTTGATGTTTGATCATCGCAAGTTCACCAGGGCTAGGCAATCTGAAAGCTCTTATATAACTCCCCTGAGATTTTTGGCAATTCCACCCTACTATTCTTACAATTTTCAAATTGCTATTCATTCCAAAATCAACTATCACCAACTCCATACACTTGCTCCCCCCCTCCGGCACGTCTTCCCGCATAGTGACTCACTAGATAGGGTGATGTTATCCGTTCGCCAGATTTTGCTGGACGGTATCTTTGAATGGCGACGTTGAAACTCATCCATTCCTTCGGAACGGCTTCGACCCAGAATCAGCAGCTCGGGTTGCTTGATCAGCGCCCGGGCAAGTAAGGCCAGCGTTGGTTTTTCCAGCGAAAGTCTAGAATGGAAGCTCAGCGAGGGATTCAGGTCACATAAATATCATCATTTGGTAGCCAAGCTTTGCACTTCAGTCACTTTTTTTGAATAAACCCATGGTATCGAAAGACCCGCACAGGATGACTTTCCGAACAAGTTTGATTGCTTTGGAAAATAACGGCTGAGGTTTCGGGGCCACAAACGCCGTCGGGCCTTTACCTCCCAGATGCTTTCGCCTGTCCGCGTTTGATCAAATAGCCAGAAATTCTGTGGATAGGCTTTGCGGGTTTTTCCGATCAGCAAACTGAGAAGCGTGGATTTTTCCCGAGCCATTCGGGCCTTTTGAGCAGCCAGCGTGTCCGGGTTTCACTTCCAACTGAGTCGATCGAGATGGTTTTATACCGTATTTGATGGTGGACATTTTCCAGCTTGATAATAAATTCCCGCTGAGAACCGACTTTGGAAGCAAGCCTATCCAACTCATCCCAATTCATGAAATTCGTATACTCAGCTGAACTCCAAGCCTATGATATTCTTTTTTTAGTCCAGATTTTTCTGAATTCAGAGTTATCCAATTTAGCGATGTGGGTGGATTCTTCGGGGATTTCATCTGCGAGGTGCTGATCAACAAATGGACTCAGGGCGATGATGACTTTCAATATCGCTTCCAAACTCGGCTCGGCCTTTTCGTACATCCATCGGTCATCGGCTGATCCAATCAGATAGATGTTGGCTGACGAACAGCCCCGCGCAAGGGCAAGCTTCTAGTCTCTCCGTTGGAAAAGTTTGATGATTGCCTTATCCAGCAAATGTTCCCAATCGAAGTAAGTTAGAAACAGAACTAGCGTCCATGGCCCTTCGATTTTGGGTTCAACTCATTTTAGGGTATTCTCGCACAGTGCGGTTCCGTCGGATTCGGAGGAGTTTTTCGGAATCAGCTGCTGGAAATAAAAGTTTTGAGGTGGGAATTTTATTGCGGAAATTTCAGTACTTCTGGGACACGTAGGAAATCAAATCTCGGTGACTCGTGAATGTTGCCTACTTCTTGCTTTCAGCTAAATAGTCCGGCTGCGAAAGGTCTTTGTATACTACGGAAGACACAATGAATTAACCTCTTCCAGTCTCCAAAAAAGGCAGTCCAGCAAAGCTCCGGAATCATGCAACAATTGGCCAATGGGGTTCCTTCTTTCAATCAAACGAAAGTTGGATCAAAAACTAGGAGTGCCATTGAAGATCACATGAGCGTGATGAATTAGATGAGGGAATCGAACAAGGATAGTGTTTAAGTCAATTAAACTTTCAACTTAGTCAAAATTTTATTTCTATCCTTACTGTCAATCAGAATCGTCACCGGGCCATTATTGAACTAGCGCTACTTTCCATATCTTGCACCGAATCTCCTGACCGATGGGTTTCCACCGTTCAGATCTAAATTTGGATGAAATTCCTCAATAAGTGGATGGACTCAGTCCTCGCAGCCTTAATATATGGAGGGACGGTTTCTCTTTTTTTGTGTGGCATGTAGCGTAAACGAGAAATCAATAAAACCTCGCCAGCCACGTCCATGACATTTTATTCATGACTTGATTTTCATCAGGAAAAGCTCTAAGGTTAAGCGATTTTTTTTTGGAAAGCCAAGAATATCCTCTTCTACATCTGGCTTCTTCTATCCCTACTAGGATTAACAATCCTACACCATTTCGATTTGATTTTACTTCAATTTTCACTGAAGCTTCAAAGCAACTCGTTGATTCAATAATCATTTGCTTAGGTTTGCATTGGCCCTGATTGACTATTTCTACCTGCCGGATGAGTTGACTTCCCAGGCCTTGATAACCATAGCATTTCCCGGCCACCTGAATTAATCATAAATTGGACGCAATATTTTTCCAAAGCTTCCAGCAAATC
>Ga0163217_1046581_pt1 | contig 10202 bp, 14 predicted proteins | sample SynspAceP_FD_185933 | JGI IMG/M metagenome (GOLD analysis project Ga0163217, IMG submission 185933) | Saline lake microbial communities from Ace Lake in Antarctica - Synechococcus sp. Ace-P (PacBio error correction) | ecosystem: Environmental > Aquatic > Non-marine Saline and Alkaline > Saline ...
TAAGAAGAGAAAGGAATTTTTTTTGCCCCCCCCCCTTTTCCTGGCATCCCTTTTTCAAAATCCCGTTTTCCGTGGCCCAGGTGTTCCCCTTTTCCCCAGTGGCTGGTTGGGCCTGGGTGGGGAAACCTTTTCGGCCCACTCCCGCTGGCAGGCCCCCTTGGGCGACAGCCTCGCCGAACAACTGCCCTTGGGGAATCCACTCCGCTGGCCGAATCTGCGCTTGACCGGAGAAAACACTTTTTTGATCTTCAGCGCGCACGCCCACCGGCGAAAACACCCGGAGCATGAATTGAACGCGCCCCCTGTGGCGCTGGAATTGGCAAGCGTTTTGGCCTCCGTCTGCCCTTCGAATTGGCACCTTGAAGCTGCGCCCTGCCGATGGATCCCGCCATCCAGAATTCGAATACGGCCGGCGTGCCAGGAAACGGCAGCCTTGCAAACTGCAGGGTGAAGGCGCTTGGGTATCTATCTCCCTTGAACTCAAGCTGAACAGATCCGAACTCCAGCTGACCAGGGGCAAACACCAGGGTCCACCGAAAAGTAGAAAAACACCCAAACCGCCGGAGTGGAACAGATAGCTGGTCCCGATGCGAATCAAAAGGATGCCGCCATGGCCAGGAATGGCGTCCTCGGTCCTTCACACCCGGCCATCCCGCCCTTCAAATCAATCGATTCGTCAGATCAACCCACCAAGGCGAAAGCACCGAGACCAGAAGCGGCCAGCAGGCCGCCGATCGCCCAGCCCCAGGGCCAGCCGCAGCAGCACGCACACCGATCGCCACCGACCAGCACACTCCAGGCTCAGCCCACCGATTGGCCGCCCCTCAATCGTCTTTCCCGGCGAAATCCGGCAAGAGGGATGCGGGCCGAGACGGCGGCCAATCCACATAGGAGCCGATGTCAGTGCGACGCCACCAGCAGCAAGGCCCAGCCAGGGTGAGTGCCCATGCCTGAGCTGGGCCGGCCCGCCGAGCCTCTGCCAAGTCCCGGGGTGGCCCAGCAAGGCCGTCGCTGAGGTCCAGCAGCCCGCTCCATGGCTGGGAAGAAAAGCCCGATAGAACAGCCCGAAGATTTGAGGCGGCATTATCGGCCGATGTGCGGTGAACGGGCTGCAGCAAGTAACCAGGCACAGATTGCCGCCCCTGACACCGGCACGACCGCAAGCGGCCAGGTCGGCGGCCAATGCTACACCGCTTGCCCCACTGGGTGGCGATCAGCAGCAACTGGGCAAACCACCAGGGTGGTTTTGGTCGCAGGCGGATTGCCTTTGAACTGGGCCAGCGAAGAAACTCCAGCAAGGCCAGGTGCACGATCACGCCACCGCCAGGGCAACCACCAGCCGCCCAGGCCCACCACCCGACCAGGCCGAGCCCCCGGCGGCAATACCGCTGACCACACCCGGGAACCAGCGAGGTGGGAGAACGAACGGGCCCTGCTTCACCCGTGACGCTCGGCCAGCGAATCAGAACAGGGGCTCAGCAGCCCGCCAACCTGGCCTGCTGCCCGCGACGCCTGCATGCCGATGGACCGTGGGCCTGAACCACCTGCACATCCAGCCGCCCTCAAGCTGACCCAGCCGTGTCGTGGCATCCACCAGCCCCTCAAAGGTTGGCCGTACTGAATCACGAGCCGGCCGCCAGGTCTGAAGGGCGCGGCCAGACAACATGGAGGCACAGGCCGAAAAAGCGGGCGGCCCCCTTCCCAGCAGCACCCGATCCGGATGGGGGGGCAGCAGATGGAGGTCCGTCCCGGGGGGCCTGCCTGCCCTGAATATGGAGATTCCTCGATCGCAAAGCCGCCGACGGTTGCGCTGCAGCAAGTCGATCGCCTCAGGGTCCGCTCCGGGTTGAAGACCGTGCCGGCAGGCATCAACCGTGCGATTCTCCAGGGCCAGGGGCTCCGGTGCCGCCGCCACAATCCCAGAACGCACTGAAGTCGGCCCGGGGAACGCAAGATTGCGCCAGCAGCATCCACCCGCAAAACTCCATGGGGAGTGGGACTGAAGCCCGGGCGTCCTCGAAAGGCCGGCAATCAGGTAGGCCCTGGGGTCACAAAATCCCAGGCAAAGCAAGCCTCCAGAGCCAGCCACCCTGCAGCAAGAACCACTTGAACCGGGTGAGGATCCGAATTCGATTCCCGCCAGGCCTCCAGCGCCAATGGCCAGCGCCCTTCAGAACCACAAACCTTCACGCTATCAGCGATCTGACCCGGCCAGAGCCGTCGCTGCTCCCTGGAGCCCACTCAGCCCGACCCCTGATCGATCGCTCTCCGGGATGAGCGGGGAATGCCCGGCGGATAGGGAACACAGGGTTCGGCCGCCAGCCCGGCCCACTGCTTGGGCCTAGGGGTACGGCCTCGCTGTCAGAAACGACCAGGCCAGGCCACGGCAGCTCCGGCTCGGCACCGCGGCAACGGCGGCGGCAGAAAGGCCGGCAAGCGGCACACCGCCCAGGCACGGCGGCCAACCGGCTGAGCTTGACGGGGCAGCGCCGACTCACAGCAGGCGGTGGCACCTGCCCCAGACAGAAAGGTGAGACAGCCAGGTTCGGGCAGCTCGCGATCACCCCATCGCTCGCTCAATCCAGTCGTCGGCCACCAAAGGCCCGTTTGGACGCCCAAGGCGGGCCGTGTTCAGCACCAGACGGAGCGGAATCCCTGAAAAATTGGCGCGACCGGCAAGGCCAGCTGTCCTCCAGCCGTTCGCGCAACCGCGCTGCGAATGCCAAGGCGCGCCCTGCAACTAAGCGCGCCGCTGCGGACTGTGAAGCTGCAGAGGGCCGCCTCCAACGGAGGCGGAACAGGCACTGGGGCGGGAGGTCCTGGCAGCCAGAGCAAGCCACGCCCAAAGCCGCCTTCGGGCTCGAACCCGTTTGCCCCCTGCAGGCAGCAACCACCGCGCCTCTGGCCCAGAACCGCCGCGGCGGCCTTGGTGCAACGACTGCAACAACGACGTCCGCCCTGCCGCCAAGGCCGGGACCGGCCAACAGCTTCGCCGGCCAACCCCCCGCAGCGCCGAAAGGGCCCCCGTGGGCCTCATCGACCACAACCCGCCAAGCTCCGGCGGTGGGCCAGGGCGATGCAACCGCCCCAGGTCCTCCGCGTTGCCCAAACCCCTGATAGGTGGGATGGACAAGCACGACGGCCGCCAGTGAAACCGGCCTGCTCCAGCACCCGCTCCAAGCCAGGCCGGCGTCGGTGGTTTGCCAACAAACACGTGTCGGATCGAAAGCAGGTCGGAACAGCACCGGCCGGAGCTGGGGCAAAGAACGCAGCCGTGCAACAGGCCTGCCGGTGAAGGTTGCGGGGGCAGCAACACCCGGCTGCCCGGGGGGGGCCAGGGCCAGCGCAGGGCCGCCTGAAGCAGGCCGCTGGAGCCATTCACACCGAAACCAAGCAATGGTCAGCGCCGAGAGGCCAAGCGGCAATCGGCCTGGCCCAGCGCCACCGCCCCCTCGGCCCTCCAGGGGTCCGCCGATCGAGGACAGTTTCGGGGTAGATCCCAGCGGGCCGGCGAAAGCGGCCAAGCAGCCGCGGAGACCCGGTGCCAACCCCAGCGGCCACGGCTCCCATGGGCCGGCAAATGCAACGGCAGGGTGGGGCCCCCGGGCCAGAAGGGCCTGCAGCAGGCGCATGGTCACCAGCCTGAAGTCCCCTTAAGAGTTTGTTCCTTGTTGAGCTGCCCGTTCAAGGAGCTCCCTGCCATCGTCACCCGCGCTCCGGCCCCCTTGGACCCCCCGTTCACGACCGATCGGAACCCATTTCCCTCCCTACGACCCCGGCCGACTCGTCGTTGGCTTGCTGTTGCGGCCCTGGATTTCTGATCGCCCCGCTGGTGGTGGTGCTCTGGCAATTGCTGGCCTGGCCGTGGTGCTTGCGGTTCAGGGAAACCAGCCAAGACGCCAAAGGTTCAGCCCAACAGGTTGGGGAAAACGCATCCTCACCACCCTCAAACTCGCCTGGGGCCCTGCTTCAATCAAGCTGGGGCCAGGCCTCTCCACCCGCCCCTGACTCTGGTGCAGCGCGCCTGGGCTCGAGCAGCCTCAGCCAGCTACAGGACAACCTCACGCCCTTACCCCATGCGATCGCCTGGCGGGTCATTGGAGGAAGGAGCTCGGCGCACCGGTCCGACCAGCTTCTTCGAAGCATTTCCCCGCCTATTCCGATTGCAAGCGGCCAGCCTCGGCCAGGTCTACAAGCGGAGCTTGAAGGCGGACACTGGGTGGCCGTCAAGGTGCTGCGTCCCGAACCTGGCATATCTGCTTGCGCCGGGATCTGGTGTTGATCCGCTGCCTCGCGGGCTCAGCCGCGGCCATTCTGCCCTGAACCTGGGGGTGGGCCTCGGCCGACATCAATCGATGAGTTCGGCCGAAGCCTTTTTGAGGAGATTGACTACCGCCGCGAAGCCTGAAAAATGCCAGAACGCTTTGCGGCCCTTGTTTCGCCACCAACCCAGCCCCGTCACGGTGCAGGTGAGCGGCTGCTCTCCAGTCGCCGGGTACATCACCACCAGCTGGATCCATGGCATCAAAGCTGCAAGGATCGCCACGAAACGGAGTCCCAATCATCCCCACCTTGAGCCCGAAGCCGCTGATCCGCACCGGCGTGATGGCGGGGATGCGCAGCCTGCTGGAGTTCGGCTTATTTCCACGCGACCCCCCACCCCCCGGCAACGCTCTCGCCCTGCCTGGCAAAACCGGTCCGAATGGGCCATGTGGCCTACGTCGATTTCGCGCATGATGGATTTCGATCAACGATGCCGATCGCCCTCCACCCTGACGGCGGCGGTCGTTCATACTGATCAACCGGGATTTCCTTGCCCTGGCCGGCGATTTTTTCAGACCCTCGGCTTTCTGCCGCCGCAACGCCGAACCTCACCCCGATCGTGCCGGCCCTGGAAAACGGTGCTCGCGGCCCAGCTGGGTGAAAACGTCGGTTCGTTCACTTCAAGGCGATCACCGATCGTTTTCTCCCGAAGTTGAATGTTTTCGATTAACCCCTTTCCGGTAACCGGCGCGCTTTGCCCTATCCATCCCGGGCGCGTGGTCAGCCAGGAGGGCGCTGGCTCTGCGGCTTGAATTCCCAGCTTCCGAATCATCCGGGTGGCCCTATCCCTCGTGGCCGCCGGCTGCTGGCAGGGGACACCGCCGGCTGCGCGAAAGCTGCTGGAAGGTGCTCTCCGACAACCAGGGGCGCTCTGCATCTGCAGCGGCTCGAAAGCCTCCTGGCCGTGGTCGAACAGGAATGAGCAAACGCCGCCTGCTGGCCGGTGGTCCGGAGCCGGACTGCGCCCTTTGCTGCTGGGTCCCCGTGGCGACAGCCTGCCGCAACGGCTGCTGCTGATGCTGGGTTAACGCGACAACCGCTTGCCACACCGACGATCTCAAAAGCGCTGCTTCGATCTGTTGCGTCGCACGTTTTCCCCGCTCAAGCTGGCGGGCGGAAATGCCTTGCAAACGGCTCAACCGCCCCTGGCCCCCGCAGCCTGAGCAGCCAGGGACAACGGGCAGGGGAAATCGCTAGGTGCTATCCGATCCCATGCCTGCTTTCCAACCGTGATCTCCGAGCCGAATCGATCTGAGCGAAGCCACCGCGCTCGCCTCCGGTGGGGGCTTCACTGTCTCGACGCCCAGGAGAGCTGTTGCAGTACGTGCCGATCGCCAACCGGCCCTTTTTTCCCTCGCCGGCGTGGGCCTCGTGATCAAGCCCTGCTACTCCTGCGGCCCTCACCTTTTCCAAGCTGGTGCAGAAACCGGCTGGGATGGCTGGAAAACAAGGATCGCCTGGAAGGGCTGGTTGTCCCTGGGCACGGCCGAAACGGTGGGCCTCCTACACGGGAATTCCTTGAGTCAGCCTGTTTCATTGGCGCAGCTTGCAGTGTTCCGGCTTCGGTGGCGGCACCGCCCTTCTGGTTGGCCTCTCTGCTGTCCCGTTGCTCACCGCCGTGGCCTCTGGATCCAGCTGGAGCGTCTGATTGGGCCAGGTGCACGGCGGCAGTTTCAAGGCCGTGGACTTCGACAACTTTCGACTCAGTTTTTTTTCTTGAGGCTGATCAGGCCACCAGATAGCCCTCCAGGCGACGGGACTGGGAGCGGAATGCCTTCGAGGCGCGGCGCTCCAGGTTACGGGTCCTTGTCGCGGCTCCATGCCAGCTCCGCGGGCGATTTGAGTGAGGCTCACGGCTCTGCGACGTCCATGGCTAGCGCATTCTCAGCACATCGCGCTGCGCTCCGCAGTTGCCTTCCAGCAGCGCCCGCTGTCACCGCGCAGGCACTCGTTATCGACGTTTTTTTTCCGTCGGGTCAAGGGTGCCATCGCCCGCAGCAGGTCGAGCAACTCGGTGTCCTCGCGCGCCCACCTTGGGTTTCCAAGGCTCACCCGGTTGCCGCGCCGGCAATGAGAAGGTCTTCCTTCCTCTTCCGGCGTCACCGCCACCAGACCGCTCGTCAGGCTCCGGGGTTCGGCCGTTCCTGGCTCAAGCTCAACGCTGCTTTCTTGAGCTTGTTGAGCGGTTTCGGTGATGTGGATCGGCAGCCGGAATCGTTGCGGCTCTTCTCAGGCAATCGCCCGGTGATCCCCTGGCGAATCCAATCCAGTTTAGGCGTAGGTGAAGAACTTGTAGCCGCGGTGGGGTCGAACTTCTCCACGCCGCGCACGCAGAACCGATCGTGCCCTCCTGGAATCAGGTCGAGCAGCTCCATGTTTCCGCCTTGGTGGTATTTCTTCGCCCGCTCACCACCAGAGCGCAGGTTGGCGGCCACCATCCGCCCTTCCTTGGCGCCGGCGCCCGCAGGCCAAGCTTGCGCTTGAGCCACGGCTTTGGCTCAGGCCCAGGGCCTGGCCCACTGCGCCTGGGCTGGGGGCCTGGCCTCCGCAACGCATCTTCAGCTCAATCTCACCTCTTTCAAAGGGCGGTAATCAGATCTTGAACCTGGCGGCCGAGGGTTGGATCTCCTGCTCATGGCTGAGCAGGGCCAAAACCCGGCCGATGTCCGCGCAGGTAGAAGCGCACCAAGGTCGGCGCTGGGAAATGAATCGCCGTGGGAAGGAATCGGCTGCGGCCATGGAAGAAGAAAGGCATCGGGCCGGTAACGCGAGTTAGGTAAAACCCTTGTATTTCGTAATTTAACCCATCTCCGCAACGCATGCCTTCTGCCAGCGCTTCCCTGCTGTCTCCACTGCCTGCTGCTCCTGGCTCGGCAGACTGCTCTCCTGGCCGCAAGCAATTCGGGCAACAGCGATGGCAGCGGAAACGGGAACGGATTCAGAAGCTGCATGGGCCGGCGCCGGACCTGCTCCAGACGACATGCCGAGCAAGCTGATGCGCGAGGGCGGTCCGGGTCAAACGGTCGTTGTGGCCCAGCTAGCGATGCGGGCCGTATTCCCGCCTCGATCGCGTCGAAAGTCGACAACCAAACCCGCTGCCCAATCCGGCTGGCATGCCTCACCGTTCTGCTCACAAGCCGCCGGGGTGTTGTGCAGTCTGCCATGAAACCCCGAAGGCCCGCACACCGTTTTCTGGACCTGCTGCCCAGGGAAACTGACAGAGCAAGACCGGACTCCACCCGATCCGGGCGGCTTTGAATGCCCACAGCCGCGGCGCCCTGCTTCTCACCAATGACGAGCGCTTCACACTCCAGCTCAGCCATCCCGTTATTCCACAGCAAGACGCTACCACCTCTGCTGCGTGGGCCATCCGGACCGGGCCTGCCTGGATCGTTTGGCGCCAAGGGTGTCCCCATTGATGGCCAGCCGTCCGCGACCCGTCGCGGTTCGTGTCTTGAACAACCCTCGGCAACAGCCAGGACCACACCCTGGCTTGGAAGCTGCGGATGGCGAAAGGTCGCACCGCCAGATTCGGGCGCACGGCGGGCCCTGTTGGGTTTTTCCAGTCCTGGACCTGCAGCGAGTGGCGATCGGGGCCCTGACACTGGGAGATTCTGCCCGAAGGCCGTTGGCCGGCACCTTTCCGGCCAGAATGGCTGGAATCACGGCTGACCCTCGCCTTCCATCCGCATTCCATGGCCCCCTCCTGGTTCGTTTCCTTCATTCCCTGCCCCCCTTGGGCGCTGGCTGCGGCGGGCCTTGCAGTCCGGTGGCGGCGGCGGCGGCAGAACCCCCAGCCGATCCTTGCTGACGGTGGGTCTGATGCTGCGGGCCGGTCATCGGGAAGCGCGGGGCCCTGAGCCTGCGGCCAATTGGCCAACGAGACCCGGGATCAGCACGCCGGTGCTGGAGGCTCTGGAGCGGGGTTGGGGGAGCGACTGCCTGGAAACGGCTTTACCTGCGCACGATGGCTGCCCGCCTGCTGGAACAGCACCTGGCCAATGCCGGCAAGGTTCCTGCGAACGCCCTGCCGCAACAAGCGCCTCCAGTCCACGACGGCTGGGATTCCTAGCCGGCAGCCCTTCTCTTCCCGATTCACGCCGGGCTCCTCGAGGTCTTCACACCTGGCAGGGGTCGGTGCTCTATGCCCTGATCAAAGTCTCGTCTTCCTCTAACGGGCTGAACATCCAGCAACAAACGGCTAATTGCGGCGGCCAACCAACTGACCCTGCCGGCCGGTGGTCGCCCCTGCCGCTGGCCATTGCAGGACGGCCCGGCTGAGGCCAATGACGAGCTGCTCAGGCCTATCCGGACTGTCGCCGCGCGGCTGGCCGAACGGGGCGTGGCGATGCACGGCTTGCGGGGTTGGAGCGGCAACGCATGCCTCGCGGGGGTGTGCGGCTGCAGCTGGCCGAACCGACCAGGATCGACCTGAAGCAGTGAAGCGGGAGCGCAACGCAATTGCAGCGGCCCGAGGCGAACTGGTGCTGCATGATGCAGCCGGCTCGATCCAGCTCAGCTCAACCGCCGCTCCCAAGTCGACCGGCCGTGTTCTGGGATGGTCAGGCAGTTAAGCCGAGGCGACTCAAAGCCGGGCGGCCGCTTCCCTGCATTCCCTCCGGCGGCTGAGACAGCGGTGCCGTCCCCGCTGCGGGCTCACGGCCGTAGCGACGGGCCCAGTTCGCCGAGACCCTGCAAGGGTCGCGCGCTGCGCATCGAGGGCTTGCTCCAGCCGCAAACACCAGTTGCCCGTGCTGGTGCCAGGCCGTGTTGAAAGCGGGCGCGGTCATCGAGGTTGGAGCAAATCCTGGAGGGGAAAACAATGGCCAGTTTTCGGCGAAGAGCCCAGCGCCAGTTCCAGCAACGTGCAGCCGGCGCGGTCGGATGTGCTGGCCGATCAACTCGCCGAACCTGGTGACGCCGGGTCCCTTCGCTTGAGGTCCTGCAACCAGCTTCAGGCAGGGTGGCCGTTGTCGTGGGTGCACGGTATAAAACCACCACAGCGATCACCCGATAGTTGGGCAGGGAGATTAGGCGTTGTCGGCCGTTGCCGGTCGAAGGCGAACTGGAGGATTTCTGCCTGCAAGGGCAAAAGCGATCGCGCAACGCCTCCACCTCCGGCGTGATCACGCCCAGGTCTTCGGCGATCCGGCGCAGGGGACCATCGCCAGGCCCAGCAGGCTGCCCAACAGGGCATGGCCAAGGAGAACGTCCTCCCCGGCCCCGCCTGGGCCGTGGTCGCGTCGCCGGGCAACGTCCCAGTAAGGCCCTCAAAGGGCGCGGAAATGGTCCGGCGCATCAGATCAGAAGAAGCTGGAGTTGGGCGCGCCAGGCGCCGTTCCCACCAGCGAAACCGCCCAGCCGCATGCCGCCACCAGCGGATACACCGGCGTGCCCCAGAGCTGGCCGCTGTCGGAGAAGTATCCGGTGAACACGCTTTGGCTGAACAGCGAGCCATCAGAACGCAGCGAAAACCAGCTACGGATTCGCCCAGACATCGGCACTGTCATGGGCCACGTAGAAGGGCAGATCGCCGATCAGTTTGCACGCCCAAAGCGCCGGCAATGGTCAGCGAAGTCGTTGCCACTGGCGTTGCAGGTGCCTTGCAGCAGCGCTTCTTGAAGAGAAGGCGTCATCGCCTCCTGCGAATCGAGCTGCCGCAAAAGCGGAGCGTCCCATGGCGGGCCAGGGGTTTGGGCCAGAAGCCCACCGGGCTGCGCCATGGCGATCGGCGCAGCCACCTGAAGCGACATGAATCCTGCAGCCAGCCGGCCTGCTGGTCGCTCCAGTTTGGAAGGCAACGGAGCCTGCTCGGCCGGTTGGCCGCGTCCAGCGCCGCAGCCAACAAAACGCCCGAAGGCCGCAGCCCTCAGCGGGCG
>Ga0163217_1093067_pt1 | contig 10202 bp, 10 predicted proteins | sample SynspAceP_FD_185933 | JGI IMG/M metagenome (GOLD analysis project Ga0163217, IMG submission 185933) | Saline lake microbial communities from Ace Lake in Antarctica - Synechococcus sp. Ace-P (PacBio error correction) | ecosystem: Environmental > Aquatic > Non-marine Saline and Alkaline > Saline ...
CGCCCCCAAAGAAGAAGAATTTCGGGCCCTTGTCCCCCTTTTTGCTTTTCACCAAAAAATATGGTTTGAAAAGCTGGGATGGGCTGGCGAAAAAACGGCCAACGGGTTTTTAAAAATGAACCTTAAATCGCGGCTTTTGATGGTCCCTGTTCCCCGCACAAGGGTAATTTTTATTGTTGAAAGCCCCTGCGCCAGTTTTGTCGAACCGGAACGGCTTATCTGGGTGAGTTTTCAAATGCGAGTTTCCTGACATCCTCCTTGCAACCAGATCGTAAGCCGGTTGGAAATCATAACTGCGGTTCCCGAGGAGCTTTTTGGGCGAAGCGAAGAAGCTTTTAAAAAGCGCCCTCGGTATCGCCTCCCAGAAGAAGGTACCCCCCGGGGAACATTCCTGGCGTCAGAAATTTAATGTTATCAAAACCTTCAGCGCTATAGGGTTCCCTGCGTCGAATAAATTGGTCGTCGCAGGGGGATAGGTTAAACGGGCCGTCGCTGTTTAACGCAGACCCCGCCCCGCCCCTCGGGAAAAGCCAGTGGTCAAATCCATGACCGCTTAGGGTCTTTGCCGGGCCTTGACCGCCGGGTTAAAACGGAACGTGATAGCAATTGTTGCCAAGTCATAATCACGGCCTTCCTGATGCCGCGAAAAGAGGCACCGATAACAACAATTCCGCGGACTCTCGCCAAACGGGAGAATTAGGCGTGCGATCAATTTGCCTTCGCGATTACGAACCGGTTCGGGGTCAAAAGCCATCAGGGTTTTTCCCATACAAGAACCGATTGGCGAACCAAGTGGGCGTAGGATGGAATCATTTACCGTATCGCCTGGCTTGAACCTCTTGTGTGCGTCATCAGAAGTGTCGTGCTTTTTGTGCCGTGCTGATATAAAGCCTGGGTGGCGGATTAGGCGGAGCGTTTCGTCAATTGATTTTGACGATATATGGGCAGATTGTTTTGACATCCGCGCCGGTCGCGCTCTCCTGCTCAAGACACTTTCTGCTTCGCCGGAGCTTTCCTTCCTCTGAACCGTTTGTCGAACCCGACCCAGATATAGCGCCCATGACAAGGTGAGCGCGGGTCGTTCTCGTGCCCGCGACGATAAATGTCATAAATTGTCCCGAAGCCTGCACCGTAATTCATTTGGGCGTTTTGGTCTCGGGATCGACAGCCGGCCAAGTAGCAGTCCAGCAGTCCGGCACCCTCGCCTAGTCCCGCGCTGCGCGCGCGCATTATGCGTCGTCGGCAATCCGCTTCATTCCCGCAAGAGCGCGACCAACATCGCGCGTCCCGGGGACGCGGTTAGCCAATCGGGAACCCAAGAATGTCGAAAAAGCTGATTTTTCCTGCTTCTGCGATTACGCAACAAATCGCCCCGTGAACGCGTCACGGTCAAAACGATCGCCGCCGAAAATGTCACGTCCGATAAATCACAATCAAACGCGTCGTCACCATCTCGTCCAGCAGGTTTTATCGCAGCTGGTCCTGCTGACTCAATCCGATGGCTGACGGCCTCTGCGCTGCAGTCATAATTGGCGACAAGTTTTAACATATTACGATGTGAAAAGGCGGGTGCCACTGCGCGGCGCTGCCACCGCCACTGGCCACCCTCGCGATGAACAGTGATTCCCCAACTGGCCGGATCCGCAAAAGAATTCCTTTGTGACCACGACGATAGCCCATCAACACCGGTCCAGCAGCAATCTCGGAATGCGAAGGGCCATCACCAATGTGCCACGTTTTGCCCATTTTTCCCGATACCATAGGCTGTTTGACGCAAGTTCCGATAATAACTCAACACATGCGACGCCCGCCATCGCGAGATGCTGCGAACAGGCCTCAGTTGTTATCAAAGCCACCCGCGGCAGGGGCGATCCATATGGTTGTTCCTCGATCAGGCAGTCACAACCGTAGCATCAAAGCAGGCCCTCCACTTTGGCAAACAGTTGAACCTGCACCAGCCTTAGGGTATTTCGCAGAAGGCATGAACTCGCCAAGGAGCTTGAAGGTGGTTCGACTTTATCAGCTTTGATCAGTATTGGTTGTTCTACGGCGTGTAAACGGGCGCTGATCTCGACAAGCCGCAAGTGCCGCTGGAGATTTTAACCTGTAAATCATATATCGTCGTGCGCACCGAAAGTGCAGAGCTGCGATCACCGTGAAAGTCAGCCCAAGATCCTGAACCGCAACAGCCATCAAAGACGCCATCGCTGAACGGTTCGACCGATATAACGGGACGCGAAACTTTCACTTCGGCCTAGGTTGATAGGTAAATTTTGGCTACCTCTGGATCCCCTTTGTGCTTGCGCCCACTCGATCATCGATTCTTAAACCTCACCGTCTGGATGACGCCCGCAGTAAGAAGCTTACCGCAGAGCCGCATCAGATCAACCGTGTTCGAATCTCTGACAGCGGGCTATCGTCGGAAAGGCTAACCAAGACCTGCTGATGCAGCAAGCATTCAAGAACTTAGCCCAGAATGCGGGCAAAGTCGATCGAACAGTTATTTGGTCAAGCAAAATAAGCCGAAGCTGCGAGCGCCTCCGCAGTCCGGTCATTGAAGCGCGCTGAAGTTGCCTCTGCACCGGTGTAACTGAAGAATAACGCGCATTTACATGAATTCTCGGGGGGGTTTGGCCAACAGTGCCTGATTTTGAATGCGCCAGACCCAATACCATTCGCCGCCCAGATAGGGTTTGGTCTGGTTTTCAGGCTCCTCGGTTAATATAAAACGGCCTGCACCATGGCTAAGGCAACGTTTGAACGTAATAAACCACACGTTAACACGGTACCATTGGTCACGTTTGCACCACGGTAACCGACGTTGACCGCTGCGATCACGAAAATGATTCGGCCGACTCCGCCCTATGACCAAATCGACGGCGCGCCGAAAAAAAGCACGTGGTATCAACTAATTTCGACCGCCGCACCACGTTGAGTATGAAACCGAAGCACGTCACTCACCAACACGTCGACTGCCCTGGCCGCTGACATGTGAAAAACATGATCACCGCTGCCGCACAGATGGACGGGCGCGATCCTTGTTTGAACGCGGCTGATGGCCCCAATGCCACAACCCGCGAGCACATCCTGCCTTCGTCAGTTTGTAATCCCGACCTATGGTTGACTACATGAAAAGTTGACCAGGTTGACGACCGAAGAGCTGCTGCGTAATTGGTGGATGAAATCCGCCGAATGCTGTCTTTCCTAACGACTACCCAGGCGGACGACATGCCTGTGATCTGCCTGTTTCGGCTCTGCAACGCAAATGAACGGCACTCAGCCCGAAATTGTGAGGAATCATCCGCAAGTGATGCCCGCTGTCGAGAAAATCCGACTCCAGCACGTGCGCTGTTGACCACCGTTCTATGCAAGTTGACAGACGTATTCTGTCGATCTCCGGTCGTGGTACTTTGTGACCGGCCGTGTTGAGCGTGGCTGATCAACGTTGCGACAGCATTTGAAATCGTTGGATCCGTGACACAAGACAACCACGTTGTACCCGGCGTGAAAATGTTCCGCAAGCTCTGAATCGTGGGAAGCTGGCCGATAACGTTTGTGTTCTTTCTGCGCGTACGAGCGTGAACGTGACGCGTCAGGTTTTGTGTAAACCAAAGTCGGTTAACCCACACACAAGTTCACTGCGAGGCGTAATACCTCACCAAGAAAGAGGGTGGCCGTCACACGCCGTTTTCTTTCGCGAACTACCGTCCACAGTTCCTACTCCGGAACCACAGACGTCACCGTTAAACCGGTTCCAACGCCAGAAGCACTGAAATGGTTTTATGCCTCGCCGACAACCTGAGTTCGACTTGAGCTGATCGCCCATCCGATGGAAACGGTCTGCGTTTCGCGATCGCGCGAAGCGCGCGACCGTTGGCGCAGGCGTTGTTTCCCAAGATCAAAGAGAATAAGCGCCGCTGGCGGTTCATCCACCGCTGACAGGCTGACAAAACGAAGCGCCGCTCCTGTAAAGGGGGCGGCCTTTTCGTTGTTTGGCACCTGGAAGGCCATTCTTCGCGAGCAATGCGCTATCGGCACTTGATCCCCCGGAAATACGACCGTACCTCAACCACTCGCCGAATAAAGGTTACGGCTCATTTGGTAGAGCATGGTTCTCCAAAACCGAGGGTCGTGGGTCGAGTCCCTCAGCCCCTGCCAATCTACCACATGATCACGCGCGCGAAGGCGTATGGCCCTTGGGCGGGCGCGTAATTTGAAAGCCCTTGAATTCTGCTTTTGAACAGATACATCCCCACAATTCGTTCGTATACAGGAAACACCGACATGGCCACAGTCCAACCCGCTTCATCTATCCAGCAAGTGCTTCCGAAGTATCCAAAGTCGTCTGGCCGACTCGTCGCGAAGTCATGCTCACAACGGTAATGGGTTTCATGCCTCGCCGCCTGACCGCAGTGTTCTTTGCGGTTGTGGATAGTTCTGATGCCCGCCGGCGGCTTGCAGTATCTTTTCTGTGCGGCCTTCGGCTGATCCGGGCGCGGCCACTGTAAAAGCCGCCGCGGACCTCTGAAACTTGTGATGCGGGCTATCCGCAGCACACTGATCAAGAGGGGCGTGCGGCGATTTCGTGTTTGCGCGCCGATTTTTTGTTCACCGAACTGCCTGTTGTGACACGCTGTTTTAAGAGAAAATTAGATTGTATGCTTGGGTTGATGGCATCACAAGACAGGGACAAGTTCAGATGGCGAAAAGATGTAATTCGTCCAGTGGTTTTGTCCGAACTTTCGAAACAGAAGATTGCGAGCAAATCCGCACCCACGTCCGCCGAGCAAGAGCTTGAGGACCAAAATCGGACGAAAGTATCTGGTCCCCACCGAAGAAGTGGCTCGAGGTTCGCCAAGAAAGTCCACGAACAGAACGTCCGGTTTTATGCCCGGCCTATGTGCTGTACATATGGAGATTGTCCGCGGCGGCTATCACTTGGATCAAACTCGATCAACCAGCGTCGACAGGGTTTTTGGTGCCGCAAGGCCGTCCAACTGCCCATCGGCGTGACGCGAAGGTAACCGCGGATTCTTGGCCGTGTCCAAGAGGGGAAGAACACACGCACCTTGATTCCACTTTGGAAGTGGGCGGCGGGTGAAGGTGCCGATGGTCCGTTCGGATTTTCGACGGCATGATCGAACAGGTCGACGAACGAGAACCAGCGCTCAAGTTTCTGTGTTCGATCTTGCGCCGGGAAACCCCGGGTCGACTGCGAATCACTCAGGTCACCAAACAGGGTTCTGAGCCCGAGCGCGGGGCGACCCGCCATATAACGGTGGCAACACCGTTCGTTTGTGGAGGGACAGGCGGCGCGCCGCTCAACCACGCGACCACACTAGCAAGCGACCACAATCCGCATGTGGTCGTATAGGGTGAATGGAAAAGTTCCGACATTAAAAGGAGAAGGCCAATGGCCAAGAAACTCGTCGGACGATAGTTGCCAAGGTGTAAGCGGTCAAGCGAACCCACCCCACCCGTTGGCCCGCACTTGGGTCAGCGCGGGAATCAACATCATGGAATTCTGTAAGCGTTAACGCCAAGACAGCGACATGGAGCCAGGTGCCCCTGCCCGACCGTATCAGCTACTATCCAGGGACAGAGTCCTTTAACGATTGGACATCAAACGCCTCCAGCGTCCTACTACCTGAATGAAAGCCGCAAGGTAACTCCGGCGCGAAAAACACCGGAGCCGCGGAAACCGTGTACCCGTGACCACCAGCAGCTGCGGCGATGATTGCAGAAGCAAAAATGGCGGACTGAGCGCTGTGGATGTTGAAGTCGCGAATGAAAATCATTCTGGGCTCCGCCCGCTCCAATGGGCATCGAGGTTAAGTAATGTATGGCAAAACTCGGAAAACGCAACCCCGCGCCGCACGCGAAGCATTCCGTAGGCAAGGTACGATCTGACCGTTGGAAGAAGCGGTATCCTTTGAGCAATAGCCGAACGCAAAAGCGACAGAAATTTGACGAAACCATCGAGATCGTCGATGAACTTGTGTTGACCCCGTCACGCGACCAAATGGTCGCGGCGTTTGTTGGCCTGCCAAGAACGGCACCGGCAAATCCGTTCGCGGTTGCTGTAATTTTGCACGTGCCGCAAAGGCTCGACGAAAGGCTCAAGCAGCTGGTGCGAATTTGTGGCGCAGAAGACTTGTTGAAGCCATTTCAATTTTTCGGCAATGATAATCGACTTGATCGTTGCAATTTTCTGCGACCATCTCTGACATGAGGCCGATCGTTGGTCGTCTTGGAGGGTTCTTGGCCCACGTAACGCGATGCCCAAATCCCAAAAGTTGGTAACAGTTACAATGGACATCAAAGAAGCTGTTGAAGCTGCCAAAGGTCGTCAGGTTCAGTTTTAAAGCTGAAAAAGGCGGCGTTGTTCATGCTGGCATCGGCAACTGTCCTTTGACGAACGAAAGCTGGTTGAGCACGTACGTGCCTTTTGTTCTGGTGCTGTGTCAGAGCAGGCCTCCGGTTCTAAATGTGCTTCTAAAAAAGGATCGCTCTGAGCTCGACAATTGGGCCCCAGGCGTGACTGTAGAAAGTCGATAACGCCTGTCACCGAGTAACTCGACAGTTAGTTTCTTGAATGGACGGGCCCCCTTGAAACAAGGGCCCCGTTCTCGTTGACGCTCGGGGCGAATGCCTGGGGGTAGGGCGCCTGGGTCTAAGTTGTGGAGCCGCGGTTTTCTCGTCGCCTCGGGCGCATGAATTAACCTGAAAACCAGATTAGCCCTTGGCAATCCGTGCGGCATCCCCTAGGAACGCCTCGATTCACTACTGGCGAATCGCATGGTGAGTCTTGTGTCCGAGACGAAGGGTGGCGCAAGCTAATCTTCTGAGATGAGATGCAAGAATTCCTGTCGCGCAGCGTGGCATTTTGCTTATCTCCAGGTAAATGGACCAAGACTTTCGCCTGTAAGCGGACTAATTGAGCCGGGGGGCCACCCCAATTTTGGAGTGAAACTGTGGATAGCAGCGCCAGAAAGAACAGTTGGTCGACGACTCGGCCAAATCTTCGAAAGCTCTGGCGTCGTGGGTTAGCCACATCGTCGGCCTGACGTTCTGATATGCAGATCCTTCGTTGCGCCGCTCGCGCTGCGGGCGGGGCCGTGCGTGTTGCCAAAAACAGGCTCGCCAAAATTGCCCTGTGACGGAAGCCATGCGAAAGCATTGCCAGACTCCTGACGGGTTGACCCCGTGCTGACATTCCGAAGACCCCGTGGCAAGCAGCCATAGGTGGCCCAGGAATTCCGCTAAAGAGAAATGCAAAAAATTGTCATTCTCGGCGGCGCTAATGGGTGAGAACGCCTGGATGTCGCCGGGTGTTGAAAGCTGCGGTCCAAGAATGCCTTCGCGGGAGAGCTTATCTCCACCATCGCGGTAGGCTGGCGCCCCTGCTTCCAAACATCGCCGGGCCATTGGCGCACCTGCAAAGCAACATCGCCTTCCATCTTTCCACGAATCGAGGCAGAGCGGCTTGCGTAAAGGCAAATCTCATGCTGGCGCAGGGTTGAACACTCGCGTGGAACACACCATATCGTTTAACGGAAAGAGCTAAACATGGCTTGTCTGAAAAAACTGGCAGAAGACATCGTGTGGTCTGACGCTGGGCTCGAAGCACAAGAACTGAAAACCTCCTCAACAGATGAGTAATGGCATCCGAGCCCGCAGCTGCGGCGCAGTGAGATGGCTTGGACCCGCAGATGGCGGCGCAGCTAAGAAGAGAAAATGAATTCGACGGTCGTTCTGAAGAACGCCGGCGCATAGCAAAATCAACGTGATCAAAGAAGTTGCGCATCACCGGTCTGGGGCTGAAAGAACCAAAGAATGCTGGTTGAAGCTGGCGCAAGATCAAAGAAGGCGTTGAAATAAGCGTAAGCTGAAGACGTTAAAGCTAAGCTGGAACAGCTGGCGCAGAATTGAACTGCCTAAGCCATTCGATCAGGGTGCTGTTTTGCTTGATGGAAGCGGCCCGAATTTTGGTAAAGCTTTGGGGAGCCCCATAAAAAATTATGCTGGACGGGGATCCCTGTCCACCTGATCTTTTTTGAAAAGTATTTCATGCGAAAATTCTCTGGATAGGTCCGCTAGTGTCGAAAGAGTACGGTTGGACGTGCCTCTAAGAATGATCAGGATTTACCGCTCTTATGGGCGCGCACACGGCCTCGGTGATAGGGCGAGCTCGCAAGAGATAGAAAGGTGACAGCACATGGCGCAATCCTTCCTTGGCCAAAACGTCTAGTAATACTATGGCAAAAATCCGCGAAGTGCTCGGAGAATGCGAACCTGATCAGGTTCAGAAATCTCTATATTTTGTTCCTGCGCTCCGGCCATGCGGAAACACCGACAGAACGGTGACGGCATCCAGGGCGTCTTTCAGTCGGTTTTCCCGTATCAAGGACTTCAATGAGACGTCGGTCTTCTGAATTCGTCAAGTACGAGCTGAAAATGCCAAATACGATGTAGAGGAATGTCAGCAACGCGACATACCTACAGGCGCGCCTTTCGAAGGTGGACGCTGCGCCTCATCGTGTTGATGTAGACGAAGACCCGGTGCAAAAAATCGGTTAAGACATCATAGGAACAGGGAACTGTTCATGGCGGACATGCCCCTGATGACCGCCAAACGGTAACGTTTTTGTGGAACGTGACCGAGCGTGGTGACGTGATCCCCAGATGCCAGCCGTCCGCCGCGTGTGTCTTTGACCACGACAAGAGGCAAAACCACTCTTCGGGAAACTCTGTTCGCGTTGCCGCATCATTCCTTACCGCGCTTCGTGGCTCGACTTTGAATTCGATGCCAAAAGACATCGTCTTCGCGCGCATCGACCGTCGCGCAAACTGCCTGTAACAAACGCTGCTTTATTCGCTGGGTCTTGACCAGAAAGCCGAATCATGGACGCGGTATTACAGACACCGTTAACTATACGCTTGAAAGATGGCGAGAGGCTGGGTTGCACCCTTCTTCCCGGATCGGGTGCGGGCACACGGCCAAACGTATGACCTCGTTGACGGCGAACAGGCGAGATCCTTTTGAAAAAAGGCAACGAATGGGTTACACCTCGTGCCGTTATTATCAGTTGATCGACGCCAGGCAAGGGTTTACGAACTGCGCCCGCCCGTTGACCACATCGCGTGGCAAATTTTGCTGCAACGTGATTATCATCAACGAAGAAACCGGCGCGATCTATGTTCGCAAGCGGGCCGAACGAGATGACGCCTCGAGCACGATAAAGACGGTACGCTCATCGGGTGTTATGAACACGCCAAAGAAGCTGATCGACGCAGGCATCTTTAGAAGATCCCAACTCTCGACAATCGACAACATCACGTCGGCCCTTACATGCGTAACACCATGGCGGCGACAAGAACCATGAACTGCGACAAGAATCCGCCTCATGGATACTACCGCGTTCATGCGTCCGGGCGAGCCGCCACAGTCCGAAGCCGCGTCGAACTGTTCGAACACGCTGTTCTTTGGATGCGACCGCTATGACCTTTTCCGCGTTGGCCGTGTAAAGATGAAACAATGCCCCTCTGGCGCTCGACATAGGAAGCACGCACAGCGCACGCTGGACCGTGACGATATCGTCGCCTGTATCAAGGCGCTGGTTGACCTGCGCGACGGCTCGTGGCGACATCGACGAATATTGACCACTTGGGCACCGTCGTGTGGCCGTTCCGTGCGGCGAGCTGATGGAAAACCAGTCCGTGTTTGGCCTGCTCCGGATGAGCGCGCGGATCAAGGAACGTATGTCTTCCGTCGAAATAGACACTGTGATGCCACAGGATCTGATCAACGCGAAACCAGCAGCTGCTGCGGTACGTGAAATTCGTTCGGTTACACAGCTGTCGGCAGTTCATTGGACCAAAACCTAACCCCTGTCCGAGTGAACGCACAAGCGTCGTCTTCTCCTGCGTTGGCCAGGTGGCAGTCTGAACACGCGAGCGTGCCGGTTTAAGTACGTGACGTTCACGCCCGACCCACTATGGTCGCATGTGTCCGATGAAACGCCGAAGGTCGCGAACATGGTCTGAGTGCCACCCACTTTTTGCCGTGTGAGACAAATCGGTACGGCTTATCGGGAAAGGAACACTCGCTGAGGCCGCAAGGCGTATCTGAAAGGCGGGTGTGCGTTTCGTGAGCGTGCGAGTACATGTCTCGCTGACGGAAAGAGTAATGCGTGCACACA
>Ga0163217_1035523_pt1 | contig 10201 bp, 12 predicted proteins | sample SynspAceP_FD_185933 | JGI IMG/M metagenome (GOLD analysis project Ga0163217, IMG submission 185933) | Saline lake microbial communities from Ace Lake in Antarctica - Synechococcus sp. Ace-P (PacBio error correction) | ecosystem: Environmental > Aquatic > Non-marine Saline and Alkaline > Saline ...
AGAAAAGGAAAAGAGGGATATTCCCCCCTCCCCAGCAAAACCTCCGAAAAAAATTCCCCCCCCCGCCACGCCCAAAACTCCCCCAGGCCCCCCTCCCCAAGCAGGGCCCCTCCAACAGGCCTCCACCCTAGACGAAAGCTGGATTCCCCCCTGCCCTGAGCCCCACGTTCCCCCGGCCCCAGCAAAAGGGCCACCCTTCAGGCCGGCCGCGCCGAAAGGCGGGCTCGAACGCCCTTTCGCTGGCCGCAGGCCCAAAAGTTTCCCTAACGTGCTCTTTGCCGCGGCTTCGCGCAGTCCCTGGTCCCGTCCATCATCAAGTGCGCGGAAAAGAATCTGTATGCGCCTGTGGGCCGCCTGCCCCGGAGTTTTGCCAAAGGGCCTCTGGCCGCCATTCCTGGCTTTTACCGCGTGGCATCAAGAATCTTGAATCTGGATTTGGTGAACACTGCGTTGTCCGCAAGGGCCCTCAAGTAAACTAATCGTGTGGAATGGTTTCTTTGATCATCGCTGCGAATGCCGCCCTAGCCACCAGGCCGGCGTAGTAACGGAAGGAAGGCATCAGAATCAAGTCCAGGCCGAGTCTGCGTAAGTGCCTCGTCTTCGCTGATGGGCTTCCAATGCCAGCTCCGAATTTGCTGCCTCTCCATCAAAATCAACGCCCAATGAATTCCATAAAAAATGGGGGCTTGAAGCCCCCCCAAGGATAGACACTGATCCTTTTGCCCAAGTTCAGACAGTGCGTTTTTTTGGGATCGCATAGTCAAGATAGTTATTGTGCTTCGTTGCAGCTTTTCGCCACTCAGGCCGTGTCGCCTTGAATATAACGCAGAGCTTCAATCATTAACAGGAGGGTGAAAAGTTCGAAGTGCGGTGAATCTCGCGAGACCGGCGATCAGGAATGCGCCATGGGCCGGTGCTACGGCCACCAGGCAGCTAGGTGACCTGACGAAGGATAGTAGCCAATGTCACGGGGGCACACTTGGTTTGCCTTGGGGGAGTGGAGGCCGTAGTTTGGGGACTCCTGGCCTGCCTGGGTTGTGAGACGGGACTTGGGGTAACCCGCTTGGGGGCACCGTTCACCGAAGGCATCAGCCTTGGCTGTGAAGCTGCCTTGGCGGCTCCAGGCCCTGCCTTGCACTGCGAAACGCCGAAGGCGCGGCTTGCATCTCATCGTTGCTGCCAAAGCGAGCCTGGGGGAATCAGCTGTTAGAGATTGCTTCCTGTGAGTGGGGGATTTCATGGAATGGGAAGAAGGGTAAGTATGTGGTTGAAAGCTTTCTCTAAAGCGTCAAGCGACAGAGGATGCGGCCCGGTCTTCATAAATAGGTGCCCAATCTCTTGAGGAGAGAGCCGTGTCAATTTCACCTTGTGTAATTTACAATTACTCGGCGATCGTTTCACATGCCGAGGTCGGCTTCCTTCATCTTGCCGAACACCTTCTGCATCCGAAGCTCCCAGGGTGCCCAATAAATATAAAAGGCCAGATGATGTCTCTACGCTAGGGCCATAATCAGGCAACGATCCTCCAGAAACGCTTGGGTCTCCGTTGAAAGATTGTAATAGTGACGTAACGAAGAATGATCTCCCCATGTCCGCGCAGGCAGGCACCATTGCGACGTGCTGTTGTAATCCGTACCACCGGGGCGATCAGACCGGTTGCTCAAAGCGATAAAGGGCGCGAGCCGCGTTAGCGATGATAGGTGAATTGGAATTGCTGTGATTGCCGATTAACACATCAAAGAGCTTGTTTGCCTGTCGAAAACATTGAAGCTTAAAAGCCATCAAAGCTCGTCCAGTCGAGATGAAATACTGCATCGGCATCAAGCCCTGAGCATAACCTTGTGAAAGCATCAAACATGGAAAGCACCTATTCTTTGAAGGCAGTGTTTTGATAATTCCCTGACATATACTCCCAGCACGTCGAATACGCCAAGAGCTAGGGCTTTCGCTGCTTTCGCCGATGCCGAGCACTGAGCCATAGCACCCTTCCATTATTTTTAAATAGGCAAGCCCCGGTCAAGCTGGGTGTTAACAAAAGGTATCCCCCTTTCGTCAAATCGACTGTGAAATCCACCCTTTTTTTCTGCCAGTAGTGTTAAAAAGCTTCCACCCAGTGTTGATTCATTTCAATGAGCTTCCCTCTTGCAGCAACCCGGAGATGCATTTGCTAGAATTAAATTATCGTTTATCAGAATTGACACTTGAGGAGGCCGTCCGCCAAGGCTCTCCACGGCTTCCCCGCAATCGATCGATCGCGTTCTGCTCAAGACTCCTGACCAAAAAGTTGCCTTTCAAGACAATTAAGTGCCGGCCTGCCGGAATCCAGCTCCTGAAACCGTTTTTGGCCATGGGTGCAGAATCGGCCCCTCGCATACAAGTGACGGGTTGCGCCAACGACAAGGGTAATTTCTTGCAAAAACTTTCTATCATTTCAAACTCAAACTGTCCGATCTGTAGACCCCAGAGAATGTTCGTGCGTTTGGATCAAACAGCCAAAGTCGCGCTACCGCCAAAGACCTTCTCAAGTAAAACCTCACTGACAAGGTAAGTCAGCGGCCATTGCGCGGAACCAGCAACTGCAGCCTTCTTCAACTGGCCCGGAAGTGCTACTGGTTTCAGGAAAAATTCCATCGCGCAGCCCTGCCTTGCGATCAAAGCTTCGCTACCTGCAAACTTCTGAATAAGACTGGGCTCAATGACTTGCAAACCTGCACTAGGAGGGAATCTGAGGGCTGAAGTTATCAACTCTGAGTCGATCAGCAACTGCCGGACATGTGAACTGCCTTGCGATAGGACGCCATAGATTCAAAGTATACCAGCCTGTTCTTGAGTAAAGCAGCACCCAATCAAAACCCGAAGTAGTTAATAGGCCGAAATGCCAGTTGAATATGTAAATAGCCTCTGTTTAGTGCCGCAAACTGCGATCATTTGCGGTAAGAGACCCAATCAGTTTAGGCATGAAAAGCTTGGTATCACTCAAGGCCTTTGCAAGCCATTGTGGTTCTCTCACTCCATCCGTGCTGGCGAATTCAGAGAAAAAAGAAGCTTGGACGAATACTTGGCCACTTGCGTGCGCATCATGGAGACCCTAATCTCAACATCTTTGGTTGCAAACCAAGATGCGTTCTTCGGCGCTGGACCTTCACTAGGGAGGATCAATGTGAAGCACATCGTCATCAATATTATATCGCCGATGGCTGAAATCTTTTTCTGTATAACCTATGCACCAAAAGTAGCCGCTTTTGCTGTCTGTTGGCACTGCACAAGCAGGCATTCACCAGCGCTGACATCTGATCATCCCAATCAAGAAAGTACCGCGCCAACTCAATCCGAGGATTGGTGATCGCTTGTTGCGCGATGCATTGAGGTCAAGTAATTGGGCAAGCTCAATCGATTCATTGGCTCCGCCATAAGACAATTGTGAATCAATTTCATCAACGTGCCGGAAAGCCCAGATTGTGGCCACTTCGCTTTTGAATGCCATGTGCCAACGACTCTTGACAAAATTTGAAATCAAATGTCAGTCGAAGGTCGCCAAAATATACGTTGAGTGCGAGAGCCAAGATGAATTGTGGATTCTTTGGTTTAAGCAACTAACAATCGTCAAAAAGCCGCCAATTGTAAACATGGCGGCAATGGATGCTGAATTGTTTTGAGCTAGTTAGGCAACAAGGCTTGACTGCGTATACGACGCCCTGACGCTGAATCACAATTGATTCGCTGAGTGAGCTGAGCAATAGTCAACGTGATAACTTTGGGTGGCCGCTCGTCGGTTGACAGAGCTATTTGCGAGGCATGTCAATCACAATCTCGAAGCGTCCCATTCTGATGCCGCCTGATTCTTGTCGCGATCGGCGGTTTGGCCGACTCGAAGGTTGACCCAAAACGGCGAGCATTGGCTGATTCTGACCCAAGTCACTGCGGCATAAACACTGGCCATTGAATTAACATGTACGAAGAAAATCCTTCGTTTTGCGCTCAGCTGAGCAGAATCCGTGCGGGGTAAGGGCGCAATATTTTCCCCGAAGGCTAAGCCGTATTCGTCACTATCTATATAAGAAAGGATCTCACCTCGTAGCCTCCATCAGCATAGATCGCTGTAATGCTCGCGATTTTCGGCTTGGTTGCGTGCGCCCGGCCAGATGCAAAGGCTTGATAGTTCAACTCAATGAAACGATATTGTGGAGTTCGTGTCAAAGAATACGTTGCCGAATAGCGTCAAGAAGGGCAACTGCTCTACAAACTGCCTGACAAGAAATTCAACGATTTGCGTAAGTTGTGACCTAATGTGCCTGAGCCCTGTCGATCAATTAAGGTAGCATTTCCCAGCACCTGACGATAGACCGATTCATGACATGTCCTAATTCCATTTCAATTCGAGCTGGCCCAGAGTTCACTCGTGAATTCGCTTGATCCAGAAGAGACATTATTTAGGGTAAGGGGAATGAATAGACGCGCATGTGCTGCGTCAAAGCATCAGCTAAGCCGTTATAATGGATCTCAGGGATATCGCTTTATGCTGGTAATGCGCCGCTTGGTGCTTGTGAATGAACTTAGCTTGGCTGTCATGCGGTCCTCCAAGCAACTTCATAAGTCCGTTTGTGACTTTACGGCGACGGCTTCCGAGTTTGGCTTGTGACCCAATCCGTAGCGCTTGCCTGGCGGTTCAAGTTGATCCACTGCCTGCAGTGGAACGCAACGGAATGATTTCTGATGGCACCATACCAGTGACCTGGTTGAATAGGCGAGAGCTGTGAATACTTGTCCGGTCCCCTCCGCTATAAGCCCATTGACGAGCGCAGGGTGCGGTTGAAACTGTTTGAACTGCGCCTTCGGCAGATTGGAACAACCTCGGAGGTACGGAACAATATCCTTCCACCGAAGTTATTGATGTAGTTCTTCACTATTCAGGAAATGGTCATCAAGGCTGCGTATCCCTTGCGAATCAACGATGTCAAGGGGGACACGGAATTCAGCTGAACTTCTGGAGCCACGGCCGAGCAATTGCTTGAACAGCAAATTCCACCATAAGCGATAGGGAGAAGACTTTGTAAAGAACCGCTGCCGATAGTGCTCAGTGAGCAGACCGGTTTGCGAAATGAAGCCCTGACGCTCACTTCCCCGTCAATCAATTGGGGATTCAAAGCGATGTCGAAATATCCCCCTTCCATCAGTGTGTTTTCCCATTCACTTTGCGTAGACGGCGCGACAATTCCTGCTTCCACTAACTCGCGCTGCTTGCATGCCCACGCTCAATCCTTTGCGATCGTTGTTGTGAACCCCAAACCCCTGCGTAAAGCGAGGCGCTGAACGGGCGCTATCTTGAAAACCGGAAGTGGAACGCATCGGCTTTGAAGACAGCGGTTGGAGAAAGGGTTTTGTATCGGCCGGAAATTCAAGCCCGAACATACGCTCTTGCTGCAGCGGCAAGAAGGGACGGAGCGTCTGCGAACGTTTCGGTTGCCGCATTAATCACTACTGCTGTTGCTGCCTGTCATGAGGCATTTGGTGTAATTATTCTGGCCAAGACTGACTTTGACTCCACAACAGAGCGTAAGGTATGGACACTGTGTCCTTCACCAAAAGCATTCCCTGGTAATCATCACTACCCGTATAACTTCTAATTTCTTCTTCAGGCCTTTTGCTTGAAGATTTCAACTGTCGGAAACTTTCAGCTCTGACTGTGGCGCCCGGCCAAGAAAATGCTTGAGTTCAACTCAACAAACGACGGTGAGCATGTTTCAAAAAAGCGACGACGAAAATAGATCCGGAGCAACCCAGCTCCGTGGACGAAACCAACGACGGAAAGAGTTCGCCGTTAGCCAAGCGAGATTCGGAAGAGCTCAGTCGCCTCGCTCTCCATCCACTCCGATATTTTCCAAACACCTGTTGTAGGCGGCCGAAATGGCCACTTGAGGTCGGTCCCGCCTGTTGAGCCAGAAACTTGTAGGCATGTTGGCTGCATCAAGAATTAGCTTGAGGAGCTTGAAACGAGTTGTAGGGTAGGCATGGCAGAAACAAAGATTAAGGAACTCAAGGATTGGATCAAATTGACAGGTTGAAATGCTGGCTATTTTTCCCGCCCTCGGCGTGAATTCGTTGGTAATTTGTTCGGAAGTAGTTTTTCGAATGGGACGTAATACACCCGGCTTTGAATTGGCCGTAAAAACCGCGAAAACTTTTGAACTTTGTTCGCTTTGATTGCCACCTTGACCGAACTCGAAACACCTTTCCCTCTTGGCCTCTCCGACGCCTGAGCGGGTCTTGCTATGCATTCGAGAAGCCAGCGGAAGCTGCTGCCGTATTGCGGGGCTGAATCACTGGAAACTGGGTTCTGGTAAAGTGGCGCACTGGCCGAGCCTTGGGAGCAAATGCCAGCGACGTCTCCCTTGAGATCGCTGCTGCTGCTCCCGGGTGAAGCTGGAACATCCCAGGTGAATTCCCAGCATACTCTTTGGCCAGCGCCGGTTTGCCAGCCGTGCAAGATAGGAACGGTGGTCTTCGCCAAAGCGATTTTGATATTCGACGGCTTCGATAAAACTGTCGATGTTCGCTTTGAAATCCAAATCGTCAAGAATGGTGCTATGGCTGCGAAAGCCTCTTCGAAGTTGTCTGGTGCTGCTGCCAGTAAGTGCTTTGAACTGAGCTCAATGGTAAGCGATACATACCGCCTACAGGTATCGAAAAAAGCGGCTTTTGGTATGGGTAGTCGCTTTTTGCTAATTTGCGCTGACGAAATTCACGAACGCTGAGTTCGATCCGAGCTTGAATTGTGATTCTGCAACGATTGGCGCTCTTCTTCCATCACATAGGCATTGCAGAACTGGCGGTAAATGCTTGCTCTGATGATGACGTCTTTATCACGTTTTCATCACCCGTGAAATGCTCTTGAGCGCCGATTGATGTGAATCGCGTCTAACGCCAAGGAAGGAAGCAGGTCCAAAGGTCATGCTGGGGAGTGGCTCGGGGGACTAATGGCATTACCAAGGGGGCTTTGGGTGGCCATCGGTTCAGTTCTTTCAAGAATCTACTAATGGGGCACCGGGCTCCCCATTCTCTTTCTCATGCGTCAATTGTTACAATCAATCCGACGATCAAGGGCTTTGACGTTTTTGTTGGTTTCAAATCAGCGAATCTGACAAAAAGCGGCCCCGAGTGGGGGCCGCAAAGAGCTCAAAAGAACAACGTGAGGCGTTGCCCCTAGGGCGAAGGCTGGTGATCAGGAAGGGACTCGATCACATAGGAGAGGAGCGACATGAATTTCTTGGCGCTTCAAGGGCTCATGTCACGAGGAGCACAGGCGCGCTCACGGTGTAGGAGAAGGCTTCGACATAGCCGCGGTGGCATTGAGCACGTAGACCTCACGAGCCCGCAATGCCCCACTCCATCGATAGGACCGGGCCGCCAACGACGAGGAGTAGTTGATCAGACGCAGGTAGTGAGCGAATTCGCGGTAGCACGTGTCGTTTTGACCCTGATTTCACCACTTCACCGGCTTGCCTTGAGGTAGGGGTTACTTCTTGAAGCAGGCATCACCGGCTTCCTGCAACCACTTTGTCGAAGCCAGCAAATCTAAGCTTTCAAGCAGCCTTCAAAGGCGAGCAGCGGAAGCTGGAATGGAACCCTTGGACCGACTCGAGTATCCGGAACTGGGTGGGGAAACGCGACCGGCAGCGGTCAGCGCAGTGACGACGTTGTACACGACGATTCATTGGAAACATTCGAAGCGAATGTTTGGGAAGGAATCAGTCAGAAGACTGAGGAAATCAGCCGCGAGTGCGCTGATGATGCGACGAAGTAAGCTTGGCGGCTTCTGAACGCGAGCAGCGGAGAGTCAACCCTGGATGGTTTCCAATCTTGTTTGAAGCGGTTGCCACCCATGCCGGGTGGTTGGTCTCGCCTATGTGGGGGCGCAAAGGAGGCAGCCTTCAATGATGGCAACGGCGCGACCAAGACGGACTGGAGGGGCATAAAAGCAACCCAAAGCGAGTAGGTCTCCTTGAGGCGTTGATGCAGCGGGTCGTCGAGGACGGAAAGCGTCGGCCGGCAAGAGCAGGGCGTAGGAGTGTAACGAAGAAACATTTCGCCGTCACGCAGGCAGGAAAGCCATGCGGCGTTGGATAGCTTTTCCAACCAGCCTGGAATCAGGCCCGGTGTTTTTCGCAGATCATAGCCCGAAACGGCCGTCCGAAACGATGCAGCTGCGTTTGCTGCGAATCGCGTTGACGGCCATCAGGCGCTGTTGCCATAGGCCACGTCCTGGCGCAGAGCGGCGAGTTCGACTCCACCGATGGTGGCGGTCTTGGCGTCGGCGCTGACTACAGCGCGGGAGAAGGCGTCGAGCAATGGTTCTTGAAAAGAGGGTGAAGCCGCGTCGTGATGAGCGGCGTGGTTGTTGGTGAGGACAGATGTGCTTAGCGGCAAAGGCGAGGCAATGCCGGAAAACCGACACTTCGCTCCGCCAAGGCGCTAACAAATCCCTAAGGTCGAAAGGGTTGTTCTCAAACTTGAGAACCTTTGCGGCTGTCCGCCCCAGAAAGGCTAGATCTCAGTCGGTTTCCTTTCCCCTGAGTTGGTGGGACCTCATAGGATTTCGTAACTAAGCTTTTCCGCGCAAAAGCTTTTCAAGCCCAGCCCGCCGACTCCAGTCAGGGGGAAGATGGTCGGTTGGCCCCAAAACGCCTTTTGAAATGCCAGACCTCAGCGATCGTTCCCATCACCATTTCCAGAAGGCCGGGGAGCTTGAGCTCGCCATTCAAGACCGCAGCCCTACCGCAGCGGTTGTGCAGACGTGATGACCAGCACAGCTGAAGCTTCCCCAGCAACGGTGGAGCGGTGACCTGCTCGAAGCATCCCGGAAATTGAAGGAGGTTGACCAGCTGCTCATCAAGTTGGGCCAACAACGCGCCGGCAACGCCTAGCCCGTAGCCCAAACAGCCGATCTCCGTCGCTCAAGCAACGCCCTCTGGTGTTGAGGCCGAGCTTTCGCATGGCCATCACACAGGCGTAGCGCAGCCTCCCAGCTTCGTGGCACTGACCCAGCATGCTCCCTGCAACACGCTTTCCGGCCTCCGTTTTTGCAAGCCGTGCCAGGCCTAGGGCTGCAGCCGGTCGGGATTTTCAGAAAAATTGGGGCCGGCTGTTGTTTGACCCAATCGATTCACCAACGCAGCAGCATCGGTCGCCCAGTCGTCCGAAAGAATGCATCAGTGGTAGTGGGCTCCGTAGTCGTTCAGCCTCCTGCCAAAAGCTGCTAACCAAGGGCCGGTAAGGCCGCTTGGCCGAACTGCTCTCCAAGAGACGATCGCCAGGTAAAGGTGCTCCCGAAGTCGTTCCGTACAGCTCAACGGACAAAAGGATTCAACGCTTGGGGCTGTCTATACGAATGAACCAGTTCAAGCTTCGGGGCGATCATCGAGTTGACCGTCGAGGACATCTACAGCAGCTCATCGGAGAGAGGCTCGCCGAAGCAGGCCCGCGTCCGTGTTGCCGCAAGGCGGCCAGATGAAACGGATTCCCCGTAATCCGGAAACCACAGGCGAGACAGGGGCTTGTCGATGCTGGGAATGGCCGGCAAGCCAACCACGTCCCATCAGGTCTTTGGATGACGCCCTCGCTGAGTTCCACATTGGGGTGAAACAGTGACGGCTCCAATTGCTCCAAAGACTCCTGAGCCATTGCCTTCGAATCAATGCGCAGCTTGTGATAGCGCCGTGGCCAGCAACCCGTCGTCGCATCCACGAAGCCGCGATGGGTTCGTAGGGCGGCCTGGCATCGCTGGCGGCGAGAACCTGCACGATTGACTCTCCTGCTCTGGCTGGGTCGGCCGCAACTCGATCAGGCTGGCTGGAAATTCCCGCATCGTCTGCGCCCGAGTTGAACCAGAGGCCCAGGCTGCATTCTCGACAAATAGGGATCCTGAACTTGTCGACAGTCGACGATGCCCCGAGCTGTGGCACGCCGCAGCCCAGCCGGGCGAGGGTTTCTACGATTTTGGCGCCGCGCATCCTCTGGGCTTGGGCCCCGTCTGTGTCCTGGAGGCAGGCAATCAGTTGCGTTCGTGTCTCTCCAGAAAATGATCAGTGCGCGCGCCCGTGTAGCGGTCACTCTCAAGGTCGAGATCCTGAGCGGTCCTCACAGCATGGAGATGGCTTCAAAATCCTTTGCCGAGCCGGATGAATGTTGTGCACAAAGCAAGGCG
>Ga0163217_1045493_pt1 | contig 10201 bp, 10 predicted proteins | sample SynspAceP_FD_185933 | JGI IMG/M metagenome (GOLD analysis project Ga0163217, IMG submission 185933) | Saline lake microbial communities from Ace Lake in Antarctica - Synechococcus sp. Ace-P (PacBio error correction) | ecosystem: Environmental > Aquatic > Non-marine Saline and Alkaline > Saline ...
CCGGTGGTCTGATGGCGGGCGGTCAAAAGTTTCCTGCGGAATTATCCGTTGAATGTTCCACCGGAGCGGTGAAGAAAGGATCACGATCAAATTTCCCGAACATCGCCGACCCCGGTCGGTTTTGGGAGCTGACTGAACCGACGAGGAGTGCACCCGATTCCGACTCGACATCAAACCAACGACATTGCAAAAAGTACTTAGCCCCGATCCTCGAATTTTCTGTTGTAGGCGTCGTTCGATCCCCGCGTTGATCGAGTGACAGATATTCACCGCACCGTCGGACTGGCGCGCGTTACTAATACTTCGAATCGGCGAGAAAGCAGTCTGAAACCAGGCCAAGGTTGGATGCTGCAACCCCGCCTCACGCGTCGCACGATGAGTTGGCGGACCATGATTTTGCGACGCCAGGCGATGCAAAACCTGCTTATTTCGCCCAACAGCCGCCGGAAGCGGTTTTTCGTACGATCAAGGCATTACTCGCCGTCCTGATGCTCGCACATCGAGCCTCGCACGCCGCCAATCAGTGGGCAATCTAGTACTGTCCCAGCTCCCGCCTGGGAACTACAACTGCGATGAGCGTTTTGGCGCCTAGCCAACGGTTTTTTTACACACAACTCCGTGGCTACGCGCCAAAAAGGCTCAACCTGACGACTAAGGAACTGCGGGAACAATTATTGACGGACTTACGTCATGTGGCGATTGATCCGCGTTACTAAGAGGACCTTGAGGCACGAGCCCTCCATTGCAGTGCGTTCCCAGCGTGTCGGGAAGCCTGGCAACGAAGTCTTTGATCAGATTTCTTTTACTGCCTTCATCATCCTAATTCATTCAAACACATGTGTGCATCACCCGGCGGTTCCTGGATACCCGCTCATACGCAACAACGTATATCCGACACTCCGGTCGATGCTCGATCGATCGCTCCGACCGTGCGTCGAGACACTATTCGTGTCCATAATGAAACGCAGAGGCAGGCCTCTGGTATGCTTGTTGAAATGAGGACCTCGCCCCGTTTCCGCCCTCCGGGCCACACGGCGTTTGTCGAATACATTGCCGAGCCCTGCATGAACAGCGGGCATCAACCGCGATCGAAACTCGACGACGGCCGAACTATGCCGTCACGGTCTATGTAGGTGCTCTTGTACGCGTTCAACAAACGCAACTTCTCGCACGCCAACTATCCGCGTGCGATATACGACGCGCTCGATATTCCCGAACGGCAAGAGCGACAGATACGCGATCGACGGTCTTGCCGTTGTACCTGTCAAACAGCGTGCTCGCGCGATGGTCGATGCATTTGCGGCGAGTTTGCCTATCCGGTGCTCCCTATTGATCACCGCGGAGCACATTGAATTTTGATTCGCGATTCGATTCGGGATCAAAACCGTTATACTTAACGCCCGTCGGTGCAGCAAGGCCTCGTATGGGATCGGAGTAAAATCCATCCTCGAGCATCCCGGACGTGCCCGCAAACTTTGCCCAAAGCCGCCCCCTGCATCAAATTGATGCAGGTCATGTAACGGGCCGGGCGCACGTCTGAACGGCGTTATTGCAACGTTGACGCCTTGCAGCCCTCGGAACACATGTTGATTGCGAGTTTGAAAGCGGAACGGCCTCGGACATTGAAACGAAGCGATGGTGGGATTTTATTTTTCCCGATTCCGCACGAACGAATCCCGATCCGGCTGAATAACGTGCAAAGCGTTCAAGACGTTTTGGATAGAATGCCGGTGGCGACTCGATTGGGAAGCGGACGTGCCGTCGTTGTTACCTCTCCGTGGCATCGACAGTTCTCGACTCTTCGGACTAGCGCACGACGTCGATGCAGCCGCGGTCAAAGGACGTACACGACGTCGCAATCTGACGAGCGATGAAGTACGACGAATCGCGAGACATCGCAAAATATTCTGGACCGGCCGATCGATCCGGTGCCGAGACAGCAAAGAGGTCTGTCGTGCTGAGACTCAGAAGAAGGAACTCCTACGGACCCGCGTTCGAGCGAGCGCGACGTTGCACGCCCGTACGGGACGTTTTACAACAACGCTCGCGTGGCGAAAGGCACAAACGTGAGTCGGCGGGTGCGGGCGTGTCAATTACCATAAAGCGTCATAGGGCGAATAGGCATGCGACGAATTGTCGCGGCTAATCTTCGTTTTTAAAACGCGATTTTGGCGCGAACGGCGACGGCGAAAGAGGGCGGCATCTTTGGCCGGTGCGATTCTCGCGGAAGAGGACCAAAATCGAGCGCGCACACACACATCAGCACTCGTGTGGGTTACCATACGCCCTCGCTGGTAGCCAGCCCTTGGATTGTGTGGTGACGCACCAGCGGTGCCAGCGAGACCGACTCGAATTCTTGCGGACGCTCGCGGCGCAATTTTGGAGAGACCTGCTCGCCCAGTACGGACTCCGGGTCGCCCGAGATACCGTACGGGCAATCGATCCGGATTGCCCGTTTTCGCGTCGCACCGACTCGAGCGTGTCGCAGTCAACTGCAACGGCTGGTAGGACAAAACCATAACCTCGAAGGAACAAGATCCCCGACTGGGGCGGTGACCGGTCAATGGCCATTACTGGCACGCGACCTCGAAGAAAGCACCCTCCCGCGTTCCTCGCCCATCATCTCGCCCGAGTTATATCTCTGTATCGAGATGCGCCGAACGGAAACTTTTTCCTACCGCAATGGCGTGGAGAAATGGGTCTCCGCGAAGCGATGTGACCATCTGTCCTGCCTTCGTGAACTCTAGAGCGCAGACGAAAAAAATTCTGCGTTCTCATAGGCCAAGTCGCGCCCGCTCACGACCGATCCGGTTCCGCAAACAAGATCGTCGCCGTGAGAGATGATCGATTCATAGGCTCATCTAGCGTGAACACTGAAGGTCCAAACGGGGTCTCTCTCGACTGCGCGAGAGCTGACGTTTGCGACCCCGCGGTATCCTCTCCAGACGTAACGTGCGATGGAAAGAAACGAACGGCAGCAAATCGCCGGGAACAATTAGGGCTGTTTCGTCGGAAACATAGAACACGGACAAAAAAACCGTGACAACGGGTATATATTTGCAACATGCCTAAGCACGAGCATACATCGAAGGCCAAACCAGAGTATACCAAAAAAAAAAAAGAAAGAGCGGTGGGAGTTGATGAAACTATGTCAAAGTTCAACCTTAGAACGAATCACAACCCTGTCCGCATCATCTCTCACACTGGCCGTATGCGAGCAAAACTGAATGAGTGTGTGCGCTCGTTACCGGCACTGGCGAGCGTTTCACAACTAGGCCGACGCGGGACCAGTCACGCCAGATTTGGCAAGCGATGGTTAAACCGATCGGATCGAGAGTGCCGGTTCGTGCTCGTTTCGGTGGAGAGCGGTGCTGGCGGAAAAAAATATAAATCCCAGCGTATACACCGGAGAAAGCGAACGCCACCACGCACCCTCGTCGGGTCCTCCTCTACATTGATACCCGAAGGTCCCCTGTGCCGAGAGCCGGCATAACGCTTCTCGACGGGACCGACTCGGTGTGATTCGTGGACTGGAATTTCCTCGCGGCGTCTTACATGAAAGCGTATTGTCTTCTCTAAACGCACGATCGAGCGATCGCGTGATGTGAGTGGCACATGAGGAAAGGACGCATTCGGCAGGGAATGTTCGGATCGCAATCCGTGTGCGGCACAAATGATTAACCCGGATTGCTCGCTAACGATGAGCGATCTCGACGCCGTGAAATTGCAAGACGAGATGCCGACCCAACGTTGTAGGTGTACAATGCCACTACATGCGGACCACTCGATGCAGCCCGTCGCCTTCGGCCGAGTCGACGAGACGTTATCTCGACTGCATATCCGAGCAAGGCCCGGTGTCGATCATCTGAAGAGAACCGATCGGATCGTCGACGACATCACGGGGTCTTGTATTACATGGTCGGTGTGGTTCTCGCGGGCCCACGGCCCGAACCACGTCCGGCACCAACGTCAGATAGAACCATGCCGTAACGAGAGCGCCTACACATGGGGCTGAGCCGAGTTATTCGCTCACCAGAGGTTGCCCCGAATCCCTGGAAGAAGAACGGCTCGCCCCGCAGCCGGGCTCACGATCGCAAAGCACAAATTTTGACCTGGAGCGGCCAAACCGTCGTTGCTGGTGGAAGTTTTTCATCTCGGACGTCTCCGCCCCAGACACTACGAAGAGATTCTCGAAGAACTTGTACCTTGACGGGCGGGTTGTGGCGCTTGGTCATTATTCTGGGCATTTCGCTAACCGCCTCGGCGATCGCGCGGCGGCGCTATATCTGAGTGTTCGAGTTTGCAGACCAAAAGCACGTTAACTGCAGCCCGCGCAAAGTTGCCGGGAGATGTCGATGGATTCCACACGAGGCACGTCAAAAGCGAACACTGCAGCTCGAATCCCACACCATGTGCCCAGCGCGCCGCTCACGACGCGCAGATTCCATGGGCCGCATGGTTCCCGGTTTCGGGCGCTGGTTTTTGTTCCGAGCAAAGGCGGGCAAAGTCACTCGCCCGGCCGATATTGAGCTGACCTGGTCAGAATATCAGGTCTGGAGCTGAATGCGATGCTGCCGACCACAGCTCATGCCAATTGGCATACACCGCTAAGCGTCGCCAGGCGTCCATGACAACCCTGACTGAGACGCGCGACAGACCCCGCGTCCGGTCGGTGCAGATCCCAGTGAAATCTTTTCCCTTCAGGTGGTGTCGTTTCTGCCTCAGCCACCGCTGATCGCTCGAATCCCTTCGGATACTTGTTGGGTAACGAACAGCTTGTAAAAGATCATTCTACCGTCGAAATGACGCAATGAAATCCTTCATATTCTTTTGGTTCGTCTCGCGTAAGGATTTCTGGAACCGTTCCAGACCGGTTGACTAATATCTATGAGTGGAAAGAGACGGCGTACGGCATCCAACGCTTCCCATTCGAATCTATGCGAGCAGAAACTCTCACAGGTGACGATACGGAATTCATCGACGGTTGGATTCTCGTATGCGTTATTCTGGTCCTTATGGCGTTCCAGGCGCGGATCGAGACACCATCCGTGCTCCGGTGTGCGAGTGACGCGTGCGACCGAGATGAGGACCAAGGCGGCTTAAAGCAACAAAAGAATTTCTAGTGCACCGCTGGCGCGAGAAAGACGTTAAAAGATGATTTGTTCTGAAACGAGAACACAACTCCTGAGAGTTGAGCCGATTTACCTCTCGTATCAGCTACAGTGATGGAACGCAACGGTGTGATCGTGGATTCGGCGCCGTCGATCTAAGCTTCAACATACCGCGTGTTCCTGTGTCCGGCACGATTTGCGGAAGGCTGTGTTTCATTGCGCCACCTAGCTACGCCGGCCACGGGTGATATCACAAATTACCGATTGAGATGTAGATTGCAACTCGCTAGCCGTGGCCGAGGGTGGTGACAGCGCCGACGAAATTCGCCTACGCATGCGTCTACGCTCCGCTTTGTTGTCGGGGAATCCAGTTGGGATCAGCGAACCGCAGCACGCGTTGCAGAAATGGATTGGCGAAATTGACCGGTTACTCAACAACCGAGTACATTTTGTCGGCTAACCTCAGATTTCCGATGTCGCGTTTTGGCAAGGCACATTGCTGTTCGCGCACGAAGAACGAACGAATCGGGCCGTTTCGACTAGTCCCGTCTTAGGTCACACAAGCCAAGATCGTGCGAGCGTACGCGGAGGCGAACGAGAATGTAGTTTCGGGAGAGCGGGTGGCGGCATCAATCGCCCAGTCAATGGCATGCTGAACGATTCTACAGCCTGGCGAGTATTTGAACAGTTAACGAGATCGGGGTCTACGATTAGTGTGCTGACACGCGCTACATCGTGAACATTGGAGCTACGATCAATCTCGAAAGGTCGCTACGTGCGATCGTCCTGAAACTTGCGGCGAGCGATGACGGCGAACCCGTCTGAACTTGTTTGTGGCGTGTGGGTATTACGATTTGGCGACGCCCATCACGCGATGGCGGTACACCCATCGACCACTTGGGTTATCAAAGCAGCGTCAAAAGAACGGACGTCAAGCACTACGAGGGCTGCTCTTACTGGGTCTGGAGCTCTCATGGGTCTTCGTCAGTTTCGCCAATCCTTGAACGTTGCGCGCTGGTGCATTCTCCCAGCCCGGCGTGGATGGCGTTTTGCAAGTCCGGCTCCAGCGAGTCTTCCTCAAGTGACGCTTGCCTGCGTATCATCCGGACGGCGGGATCCGATGTTCCCCCATCAAGGCACCCTTGAACTAGTCGATTCGAATTCTTGGTTTCGTCGGCGGCGAAATGGCGTTGAAAAGGGATGCGAAGGTGTTTCCGTTGGTCCGAATCGCGATTCGTGAGCGCACTCCAAACAGAGTCGCCGTCGGCTCCAGTTTTAACATCACGAAGTCTTCTGTTGAGACCTCGCGGTGAGTCGTCCACCAGCGAGCGAACGTGAAGCACGGAGCGCAATAGCGACCGCTGATTCTCACCAGACCCGGCGGTCGGTTGTTTCCGCCAAAGCGACGCTTTCCCCAGCTTTGTCGGCGTCCACTTTCGCAGTGTCGCTGTTGAACCCAGCAATGCCGAGCGCGCGCACTATCGAACAATCGGCCGGTATCTATAGGGCGTCATAAAGGGTTTTCGCGGCCCAGTCGGTCCCCGCACTCGTTTGCAAGCAGATCGCGGTGAGTTCCGCCTTCAGCGGGGATCGTCCGTGACGGTTGCGAAGCAAACGTCGCAATCTGCCTGTCGGGAATGGTAGGTCCATACCATGTATTGGCGGCGACCTGATGGCTGCCTGCCATTGTCAAATGTTTCGTCCGCGAAACGCGCTCGCCACCGCGTTCGTGAGCGATGAATTGACCATTCGGATGGTAGCCATTCCCCGAGTTGCAGTTGCGAACCCTGTCCGACCAACGCTGGCTACAAGACTCGTCGGAGGCCTCTCTGCGTCGCGCCGCGGAAGCGTCGAAATTCCAGCGGGCGGAACTTGCTCACTCGGTTTGCAAGTAGACTTCCGTCGAGTGACCAGTCCCTGACCCTACGGGCATAAAGGGTCGTCGCACGGAGACATTGGCAAACCGGTGAATGACTCTATAGCGATCCCTTCGAGACTCCCGGACTGTTGTTGTCTTCGTTTTCAAGAAGGAACGCGTGTCGGAAACGAGATCGCGTTTCCCGAACGATCGACCGTTTGAGTCGCGGTTGGAATCGGTCAAGTCCCGTAATGCCGTGGATCGTAACGTCCGGCGACAGGCTTCCATCGGATTGCGTCACTCGCGCGATGTTTGGGTTCGGAATGCATCGTCCACCGACGATCGTTTGGGAGGTCAGTGACGATCGCGACGCCTGCGAAATGTGCTCATCCGTTGGTGATTCGCGACGACTCCGATTTTTGTGGCAGCGGTTTCAAACGAAAACTCAGTGCCTCCATTGAATGGCACAGTGGTTCCGCTCGTCTTGCGTTTTGCCGTCGATGGCACCGATGGTTTCCAATTCGAGGCCGCCCCAGGAAGTTTTGTCACAACTTGCCGCCACCGAACGCCCGGTCGTACTCTCGCTTCCGCATCTCGCGGTGCATTTTTCGTGAAATTCTCGCCATCTTCGGTTGCTTCGGATACTGCCGCGGCCTCTCCGTCGTTCTGGTAGAACAGAGACTATCGACGTGTGCCGGGGCGCAGACGCGGTCGCGATCCCGTTGTTCATCGTCAACACGGAGATACTTCGTCCGGTCTGGCCGCCTTCGTCGGGCCTCCCCGTCTTCCATCCCAACTTTGTACGAGTGTTTTGTTTGTTGAAACGAAACGTGCTCATTTGCGGATCGGCAACTTGATCGGAAACCGGCGTCAACTTGAACCTTTGGATGACGCCTTTTGCAAGAATCAACTGGGGCGCATTGAACCTGAGAGTTCTCAAGGGTCGAACGCATCACGTCCGAATAGTCACTGACCCGTTGCGGATCGTCAACAGCGGATGGATTAAGGTCGAAAACCCGGGGAGCACGTCAAATCCAAAAGCCGACCTTCCGCGTCGGTGGTTGGCGAAGATTTGGTCCGCTGTACTCTGCCCGTTCGCCTGAAAACTTCCTGCTCGATGGCGATAACCCGCCAGGGGTTCCGCCGTTCATGCCTGTAAAGCGTTCCCTCACTCCTTTGCGCTCGGGTTCGGCGCTCTCAGCGTGATGACCAAGAACCGTCGACCTGGGTTCGCCTTTTTCGCTAGCGATGAACCTATATTCAAATATCTCGCCGGTCAGTCGGAGATGAGGCGTTGACCCAGGCCACATCACGAAAGTACAGATTTGGCAGACGGACAGACCACAGAGCCAACTGACGCATTGGTTCTAAATCGCCATACGAATACGTGGTTCGATGTAGTTGATATACGGGCCTGGGTTGCCACTCGTCTATCGTGAGACATTCCAAGGCGCTCCCGATGCCGTTGCCTGGGCTCATTACCGTCGCACTCATGAATAGTCTGGTCACGACATTTTGACAGCTCGACATCGTGAACTGGCGGCTTCGACCGCGTCACGGACGGGCTGACGACTGAACTTGCGCTTAATCCGAGCCGAGAGATCGCCGATAGTCATCCGTCATCGCATGTCCAACGGCGCTGGGTTCTCGTTTTCGTAGCAGAATGCGAGTTCGAGCGGTGCCTCCCGTTGCCGCTGCGACGCGTTTCCTTTGGATCATTGGATTCGGCCGTAGCGCGGAAGACCCGACATAAAAAACGAGGCATTCGTCTCACAGGCTGGTTTCCTTCGGACACTCGGAACTTCGGTGAAACCGGTGGCTTGAAGCTGGACACAGCATTCCGGTTTGTTCTGCAATGCCCGAAGTCGTTGCGAGCGATATTATTTGGTGGTCTAGTTCATTGCTGGTGGTTATCGCGACTGTGTCTTCTGATCGCTGTAGGTTGTGCCACTGACGCCCGAAATGGTAGCCAAAGTTTCAAACGTATTGCCACTTGGATTTGTTTTGGCTCGAATTCGATCGTTCCCCCGTCAACCGTGATCGAAGTCGATGATTTCCGATCGAACGGATCGGTCACGGGAACTTCTCTTCCTCAATCGATCACGAATTCCATGCAGCCGTAATCTCCCGCCGCCTCGCCTTCGCGCGCGTATATGGTGCCGGAATGCCGACCACGGACTCGGTAATCATCCACGGGTTCATCGGTCCATCGAGATTGGACGCAAGATCAGAGATCCATGCCACTGACATCGTCTCACGGTTAACCAGCACGACGAATGGGCGAGTCGTGCGTTGACGGCCTGGGCCCGTCGGCCGATCGCGTTCTGTCCGAGCAAGGTAGCGAATTCTGATGCTGCAAGAACGTTGGGTACGTGCCATCGATTCGGTTACCAACGCGGTAAACGCCCAGCTCTTGTTTGCAATCAGATTCACTGCCGTTTGTGGTCAATTGAAGTGGCAAATGACGTTAAGTATGCGATATCCCTTTCGGGGAAGCAAAAGCAATTTTCGCACCATAGGTATCCGACCTTTAAATATTCGCTGGGGCGTTTTACAGAAACCTTTCGCGCGGTGAATCGCTCGCGTCCGGAGTGCACAATCGATTGCTGCACTGATTTGTCAAATAAAAGCCAAAAAACACGAGCCAGTCCCCGAACGCAGTCCATAGACTGCGAGAAAGATCCAGACCGGTGGACTCGGGGTTGATGAGGGGCGCGTTCAGGAACAACAATCATGAGACTGAAAAAAGCACCCGTGCGAAAACGGTGGAGTATTCAGACTTCTTGTTGCTGTCGTTTGGCCGTGTTGATAGACCGGCAAGTGCCTTTCAAAATAGTTTCTTGAGGAAAAAGCTTCGACTGTTGCCAAAGAAGCCGCTTTCTGAGACGTTCCAGTTGACTTTCCGCAAATAACTGTTGCCAGTCGCACAGCAGTTTGACCGTGCATATTGGTAACGGCCGGGGTGACAAGGCGGCGTTCTAAAGTCCTGACCTAACACAGCCCCTACCTTTCCTTCTTCATCGGGATTCCGGAGTTTGCCCCGTGTCCACAGATCATGCCACCCCGCACACCCGTATTTGATGTGGTTGCGGCTCGTGTATCTGCAGGCGTGACGCAGAGCTGGGAATTGAACCTATAAGAAGAAAATAATATAAGTGGGGTTTCGGCGTGAATTGGGCGTGTGGGGCAGGACGGGCCTCGAACACATTTGGTCGCCCTCGGGCCCTGCACC
>Ga0163217_1071793_pt1 | contig 10201 bp, 16 predicted proteins | sample SynspAceP_FD_185933 | JGI IMG/M metagenome (GOLD analysis project Ga0163217, IMG submission 185933) | Saline lake microbial communities from Ace Lake in Antarctica - Synechococcus sp. Ace-P (PacBio error correction) | ecosystem: Environmental > Aquatic > Non-marine Saline and Alkaline > Saline ...
GAACACTGAAACGTCGCGGCGTAGCCGTATGGTCTATGCGTTCTAAACTGGCGGGAGCTGCTGCAGAAGAGGGTCCCGCGATCTGAAGGTGTGAATCAGCAATTGTGCACAATAAGGCTGCAGACGCCTGCCCGCTCCACTTGGTGCTGCGCTTCTCATCATTGCACGGTTCCAACAACCGGGCAAGCTCAACATTTGACATCGCAGATGAATGAGATGAAATTGGGCATGGGCATCTCAACGGTGAGCCCGCGTGTGGCCGGCAAAACTGCTGTACCGCCGATTGAAATCGCGGAATTGAAATGATGGACCGCTTGCTGGCTGATACAATGCCGCTGGCAATCGGGCGATCGCGTGTCAATTTCTGGTCAACAGCCCTTGCGCAACACCGCCCGAGGAACCTTTATATTCTCTACAGAATTGTCAAGAGCGACTGTGATAAAGCCGGTGCAACAATTGTCATGCCGCGTTGTCGGACGCTACGCAAATCCCATGAAATGTCGGGCGTTAATCCCCTTCACCTATGTACTTGTGATGAGTTTGGAAGCCCTTTTGAAGCACCTGCGGACTGCCTTTCTGCTGGAGGGTCGGATGAACAACTTGCGAAAGCGGAATTTCGATACGTGGCATCGACCGTGTGACTGCTGCAATGGAACGTGACTTTGAATGAATTGTGGACGCGCTGACGGCGCACTGGGTGGACGCGAATCTGGGGGTGACCCTGACACGTGGCCATGCGTGCCATTTTCCGAAAATGAACGGACGACCTTCCGATGATTTTCGGGCATGGCCCTTGTTTCAATGCGCCCAGGCCTTACCAAATCGTCTGCTCATCTACGGGACGTTGATGGCCACTGGTCTGATGGGGCGGGCAAAGACGCTGAAAGGTCAACGGAAATTTTGATGCCTGGCAGAATCTCAAATCTCGGTTGCGCGGCCCGTGATAAATGCATGAACGTGGCAGGCGGAAACTGGGTCGGTCAAAACCGGTCCTGCGACAGTCTCGATGCGGTGGGCTCAAGCGACGCGGACTGATGCTCTAGATGCCACTGCAGATGCAGCGGTCCAGGCAGTTGTCAAGCGCTGATGATATCCGCGAGCAAACCGGCAACCATTGCCGGGCCCAGCATTTCGGAGAAAAAAGCATCGCATGGACGATTCCGGGATGCTCGCCATGCAACGCAATCGTGAAAGCCGCAGCGGCGCGCTAGCAAAGCGTGAAAGCTGACGAGCGTTTGCCGCTGGTTGTATTAGGCTCTAGATTCAAATTATCTCGCCGCCATAGTGGCGGTTCCGGGATAGGCAAATGCAGCGCCTGATCCCTCTGTGAAACGAGGCGGGCGAAATTGCTGGTGCCAATACGGGTAATGCAACGCAAGCGACGTCACAATCATTGAAGGCGCTTGAGTTGGTCGTTTCGTTGAGCCGTATATCGACGGCTTTGAAGTTCTGTTCGAGACTGCTCTTCGGTGCGCCCTCCGACAACCAGGTGAAGAAACCGCCAGGCGTGTCAAAAGCCAGGCCAACGCGATCTGCCGCGGCTGCCACATCATGCTCCCCGCCGATCTCCACAAGAGCACATGCAACGATGTTTCCACAAACGCCGAATAATCGCGATTGCGTTCGTTCATCCGGCAGCTTGGCGCGAATCCTGCTGGCGCATCCGGCCGCGCCGATGCTTGCCAAGTGAGCATGCCACCGGCCAGCGGAGATCCAGACCACACGCCAAGCCCTGAATCGACTGACAAAGGCATGCAACTCGAATTCGCTTCGCGGCTTTCCAAAGTGTAAAGTGAATTTGTTGGTGACAAATGCTGCGATGCAAAGCTGGCGCAGCAGCCAGCGAACTTCATGACATGCCAGCCGGAATAGTTTGGAGCACGCCGACATACGCAACTTTGCCTGCCTGAACGAGGGTATCGAGCGGCCGCCAATTTTTCTCCTCAACCGGCGTTATACCGTCCCAATCATGCATGTAGTAAACCATCGATATGATCGGTGCGCAACCGCTTTTAAAGACCGCTCACATTCCCGCGAATGAGGTTGCCATCTGGACACCCGCTTCATCATTCGGTCCTCACCAATGCGCAACGCCGGCCTTTTGATGTGACGAGACATATCAGTCATAGCGACGCCTCAAGAACTTCTCCGAGGATCTCTTCGGACAGTCCCGGTCGAGTACATGTTGGCGGTATCAAACCGATTGACGCCGGTTGTCGACGTCACAGATCCACAAGCTTTCGTGCCTCAGCAACCGCCCTGACTGGCGACCATCCGAATGGCCCTCCCCCCAAAGGTGAACGTGCCCCATCGTGATTTCAGAAAATTTTTAGCTCCCGGTTTTTCCAGGGTCCGATATTTTCATTCCCCAGTTCCTCGACAGTTTTGGCAACAATTGCTCCGCGGCAAACGCCTCACAACAGTCGCCCACTGTTCTTTATTTCGTGTCGTTGTAATGGTTTTGCGCAATCAACCAGTTGGTTTGTCAATCTGTCGACCACCGTTTTTAATGAAATCGACAGAACGTTGGCAAAACGCGAATATGCTTTACGGCTTAATCCAAAATCCTTTCGATCCTATGGGCCAAGAAGGGTGGCGGGAGAATGTTTTAAGGGTCTTTTGCAACCAGGCGAACAAGAAGGTGCGGTTAGTGAGTTGGCGCAAACTTATGAAATTTGCACCAAACAAGATCTAACACTTCTCCAGAGTGGTGGTTTGAATGCCGAGCGTGCGCCGCTGGAAAGTCGAAAAAAAAAAAAACGCGTGGCCGGCTAAATCGGGCCGCCGATTTTACGGTTTTGGGTATATGGCAAAATCTCTGTTCACGGAGTAATTCACTTAGTCATTTGATGACAGACTCTTGAAGTTCTCAACATGGCTTCTGAACTACGGCGACAAACTGTTACCGCATCGACGGCAACAAGGCATTGGGTGGGGGGGGGACTCAACGCAAGTGTTCGTAGATTTGCTTCAAAACGAACCAAGGGGCAAAAGCCCTTCGGGTTTGGATGTTGGCTGCGGTCAGTGGTCCCGGGAACGCGTTATTCATTGCAAGCATGGGTCATAGCGTGTCGGCGTTGATCTCTTCCGCCAAAATGGAATTCGTTGGAACTTGAGCAATGCTGCAAACAAAGAAAATCTGGATATTAGGGGTGCTCGTAGGCCGGATATTGCAACTCTTCGTTCCCGAAGGTGAGTTTCGACTAGTACTCCATCGATCCGAACATTGCAACATGTGCCAAAAAAGAACGGCTTGATGTGCTTGAGCGCCTCATTGGTAGCGTGGCCGAAAAGAGGCTGGGTTTCTAATCGCAAATGAACGTTCAAACATGCAGGTTTAAAGACGTTTTTGCTGCAGGTATTGAGGCTGGGAAACCGAGCTAGAATGCGCGCGGTAACCTCTTTTTCCTTCGGCGTTTCTGATGTAAAATTGAGCGATGCCAAACAAAACCAGTCAGATTCCGCTTGAGCCCAAAGTGCGTGAATTTTTTGCGATGCCGTTGAACATCTGTCACGCAGATGTTCATGTGAAAGCTGCGTAAGATTGGCAATTCGGTATCAGAGCGCTGACTCACGCGATAACTCCGCGAACGCTGCAAGCTCGGTTGGCCGCGAACTCAGTTTTCCCATGAATTAGCCGCCAGCCCGACTTGGGCGTTCACTAAGCGGAAGCGATTGTCCGTAACGCGGAGCGAACTCGCGATTGAAGTTTGACTTGGGTTGAACCCCTACTCTCAAGCATTGCCTTCGGGTTACGTGTCACCGTCGTCCAGTTGTTTGGCAGGGCATGGCGAATTGCGGAACCGTTTGACATAGCGCGATAAACATTTTCAACCTTTTGCCAGATTGATTCGCCGCCGAGAGGTAGCTTGATCGGCACATGCAGACGGCGTGCGAGCCGGGGTGAGCCGTCAGATCGGCAATCAAGGTATGGGACCGATCCATGACTGCATTAACGCAGATCAAGGCGCGCGATGAGGGCTGCTCGTTCACCGTAGGTCCCCGGTTGGGGCCGTTCGCTTGCTTTCAGTGCCCGCCCTCTTCCAAGTGCTTCGGCGTCGCGCGAACCAGCTGAAAGAAGGCCGATGCCCAAGGAGCGTGAAGGAGGTGAAGATGCTGATGATCAAACGGCGCATGCCAACATAGCCTAGACCAACAGCAACAGCGATCAAGATGTCCGAAAGGGCTGAACAAGGATCAGCAGCACGCCCACCGGTTTTTCCAAGATACGCGCGGGTAGCGGGCCTGCTCAGCCGAGCTAATGGCAGTGTATCTCGGCGCCGCAATCGATCAAATGGCCAGTCCGTAGCCGGCAAACAGGGCGGGCAACATGCCATCGAGGGCAACAGGAGCAAATACCGTGCAAGAAGGCCGTAAATGCGGGACCGAGCGTATGAAGAATAATCGCGTTTCGGATCGAGCGGGCGGCAGCGCGGCGGATTGAAACGTGAGCCGCCAGGCGGTGGGGCCGTGAAACGGCGGTGATTCGGTTGAATCACGGTTAGCTGCGACAGCCCGTAAGTGCTGCGTCAGAGAGATCAAACAGCGCCTGGAACCAGCGCAGGCGGCGAGCAGGGCCAGGAACAGAACCGACACGATCCCCCGCAACAGAGCGCGTGGCGGCAGCGCCAAAAAAGGCAGAATCCAGAGCAACAGCGAGAGTGATTGGAAGCGTCAACATATCGCCGATAGACCTATATCCCGGTTCATGCGCGAACCTCAAACCGTTTCCGAAGGTCGCAATAACAAGACCTAAGCCGGCAGAAAATGGGATGCATCCTTCACATTCACCCTGATGGAGATTCCGCAATGAAACCTATGCTTCTGAACCATCAGGCCATCTATCTTACCTATGGCCTGCCCCGTAATGGCCGAAACCCAATTGCCCGGTTCGCGTTTTGACATTCAAGCCCAGCATCCCGGCACCACGTCAGGTGACACTCCTCTCAGGCGAACGCGGTGAGTTTGATGCGGGCGTGCAGCAGATCGTGTTCGCCGCAAAGAGGCGGAACCGATCTTGATGTGACGTCTGGTAAATCCGGCATCGCCGGCGGTGGAAACTGTCCTGATTGGGCGAGAGTGTTTTTCTTCGAGGGAAAACAGCGATGCGAAATGCGCCGATCTCGACTGGGCGGTTCCCTCTCATCCTCCTGTCCGCATGGTCGGGTCTGGCGGGGACGCGCAGAGGCGTTTTGATTGGATTGCAACGGCGCTGGCCAATGAGGTTTTTATCGTGGCTGCTCCCACCACCCCGGCAATACGGGCCCTGACCGTTCGGCGGCAGAGACAACTGAAACTTTTGGCTGAGACCGCCAGATCTATCGGAAACGCTTGACGCCAATCGGCAAAAAGATTGAGACTTTTTCACCCCATGTTAACAGCGCGTAGGATTCGGCGCTTTGGGGCTTGTTCCGATGGGTGGCAAATACCGTACTGTCTATTCGCGGGCGCGCGGCTCGATCTGCGCCTTTTGGGCAAACTACTGCGACACGAAAATGAATCTTCAATGGCGTCGCTGTGCAATTGGTAAGCCTGACCGTGGCGTCGATCTACCAATGCGATGAACAGGAGGTCGCCAGTTCGGGACAACCGAGACGAGAAAAAAAAGAGCGGATCGGGTTGTCATGCCGATCGATCCGGTTCCCGTCGAATGTTTTTTGCAGTCAGAGTCATTTTCCGGAATTTTTCGTCTCCAGTCGCACTGATAACCTCGGCCAAAGATGGCGAAATTTCCTACTTCGACCTGCGCAGGCGGCGAACATCGCGATGCAATTCCCGATGCGAAACTACGAGGTGAACGGAAGAAGCCGGCCACTTTTCCGCATGTTTGGCAGAAATGTAAGCCGGGTGCAGCGGAATCGCTGTGCAGGAAGGGATCTCGAAGACGCGCCCCATCTGTACAGATGGGAACGGGTTTTTCGCGGTACGCGATCACGCGAAGCTGGATCGACCATGAAATGCGGCGGCCTTAACCGTGCATTGAATAGGGTCATTGAACTCGCACGTATCTCGGTTTCAGGCGCCCATTGGACTAACCGAGACCAAAGGTCACTTGCCGCCGCACCAACGGTCTGCACGCGAAATCGGGGCGAGACTGGAAAGAGCCCTTGTTGACCGAATGCTGGCACACGCACGATAGGTGAAACCTTCATTTTCAGCGGCGACATATCACCGCGTCACGACCGGAATATGGTTTGTCACGCGCCCGCATCGCCCCAAAGCGTATCGCCTTGACCGCAAGCGCGGCACCATCGATCGTTACTGCGATTGTTGCGCCTCTTGGTCGGTTGATGAGCCACAGATAAAGCCGATCCCCATCTGCTTGCAAAACGCCCCCTGCACGGCCTTGTTCCCGGTTTGAACTGCCCGGGTGATCCGGCCCAGTCCTACAACAGGTCCTGAAACCAGGAGTCGCGCTCCTTCGCAGAATCCTAGAATCGCGGAAATGCCCGGCGGACCATGTGCGGTGCCGCCAGAAGCGTGTGCCTTTGCCATGGGTTTGAGCGTTACTGCCACCCGGCCCCCTCGAATGCCCAGAACGTTGCCCCTTGGGAGAATAGGATTGAAGGAACCCGCCGCCGCGCAACGTCCCACATCGGCGTCCCGGAATTCCAGCGAAAGACGGATCCGGTCGCCGATTCGGGCATGAACCCACTTCGTTTCCTCGACCACGCCAAACACGGCATCAAGTCGTTGTTCGTTGGCTGCCACGCCAACGCGCCAGCATCGCCAAAGTATCCCGGACAGGCTTTCCGAGATCAGTCGGCGCCGCCATCCGCCACTCCATTTGGCCAGTCGACCAGCAGTTCCGCTGGCATCCATAATCGGGTAAGCGCGTATATCACATCGTATTTTTCAATATCCTGGTCATGAACCCAATCGGCCTGCACACCCAAGTCAAAGAATGCGCGATAGGCGCCCACATGGCCGTCCTGATGTCCTTGAAAACCCACCTGGCTGGACAATAACAAGGTCAAACGCGGCTGCGGCCCTCGGGGATCATCAAACAGGCCAATGTCGCCAACGCACCGGACTGGCAGCCCCATGCAGGCGGTCTGCTCGGGCCGTTGACCCAACGGCCAATTTTTGGCCTGCATTTCAGAGCGGGTGTGCGACTGCCGTCCATGCCATAGCGCCAAAAGCCCCAAAGAGCGACCGCTTCAGCAGCGGACGATAACGCAAATTCCATCCATGCCGCGCGCGCGGCGGCGGCAAAGGAGGCCAGCGACCACAGCCCGGATAAATCCTCGGGCGTGGCGACGCGTGCATCTCCTTGTCACGGCCCAGAACCTGCGCTGCATCCAAAGCCCGGGCGCCCTGCGGTTCGGCATGCCAAAACGGTTTGCCCCGCGCCGCACCCCGGATTCAAGAATTCACCGGCAAAAAGTTGCGCCACGGTTGATTGCCCTTGCGCGCCGGCCGATCCAGGTGTAGCCATAAATCTCGACCTGTCGGCCGCAAACGCCAGTCATTGCAGCCATGCCCGCCGGCCAGCGTCCCCCGTAACCGCGCCGCAATGCCATGCGAATGATCTTGGCATCGGGAATCTAGACGGCGCGGTCGTGTCGATTTATCCTGTACATGGCCATAGAAATTATCCTCACGGAAATCTCAGCCAGTCCAGACATTCGGAATAGGGCTGAATTTGCGGGCGCGGCATGATGTCGTCCCACTCGGCATAGGAATAGCGAATGCCCAGACCTTTGCCACGCTCGGAGCGTGCCGTATTTTTTCACGCAGCCAGACGCGAACCGCGGCCGCAGTCGGCTTTGAAGAAATCAATAATCAGGGCCTGAGTTCACCTCGTTGTTTACGTCGTAACCGCAACAGGCCCGAATGTCCGCGATAGGCGACCCCGCCATTCGGTCAGAATCCCTCACCGCCTCATGCCACCTCAGGTGCATTCAGCGCAGCCGGCCCTCGCGCCGCCCAATCATCGCCGAAGCCACCAACCCGCAACCGAGGGGCTGTGCTGCGACGCATCAGCGTGCCGTCCACGCTTTTGCACATCGTGCAAGTCCATTTGCGTTGCAGCCAGTCGGGCGAGCCATGGTGAATTCCCTGCGATCACCGTCGCCATGCCATTTTTCTGCCGCCAGATCAAGCCTGTCGGTCGCATCATCCCATCGTATTTTGCCTGGCGCGCGTTCAAATCGCCACCACATAACCAGTGGCGAAACGTGTTCAGGCCTCACTTGACGGCGATCCGTAAATCACGGGCCCAATCCTCTCGTGGGGATGGATTGCGAAAGTAAAGACCACCCCGTAGGGCACCCTGTGGCAGTTTAGCGGCATGAATTTATCCTCTTGGCGGAATGCCAGCCGGTCCCTGGTCAGGTGCCGAAGTGTCAGATTGCACGGGAACAGAGCGACCATCGGCCCAGTTACCCGCGATGATTCAGGGCCTAATTCACCAGGAAGCGGCACCTGCAATTGCGGATCAGGGCGGAGTGATCGAGGGTCCCCGTCACCCGCGCCCAAGGCGGCTCCCATCAGTTGAATGCACCATCGCGGTGTTGGGCAGCGCAAACAATCCAAAGCGCGGGCGGCATCTATCGCCAGACCCAGGTCTTCGAATGCAGTGCGATGCGGAAACCTGGCGCAAACGCCTCGTCAATCATCCGCTCGCCCCAATGTACTTTGAGAATGGCGCTATCGGCAAAACCACCCGTCCGCCGCCTCCCGCACACGCCCGGATCGGGCAACCGGCACGTGGTAGCCAAAACAGCCCTCGGCCAACGGGCCTCAATCGTCAGAACCGACAATGACGCTGATTACAGACCTTGGCCACTTGTCCATCGCTGCAGGCACCGAATATGGGTGATGCGTTTGCCAATCACCTTCAGAAATGCTTGGCGCGGGCGAAAGCCGCCCTCAGTGCCAACCGCCATAATCGTCCAGGGCGCAATTCTTGGCCCCCGCCTCGCCCGCCAACAGCCGCGCATCAAACACAATCGGCGGCCTGCGCAGTGATCGGTCAGCAAATTCTCCTGGTTGCAACCGCGAGAATCGAGCTCATATCGATCACCAACGCCCATCTGCAACCGTTCGCACACCACGCCATGGGCGCCCAAACAAACCTCTTCAACGTCCGGCGTGTCCGGCAGCATCAGGACGACGACCTCGGATGCTGCAGCACAGCAGCGCACTGTCCAATGTCAGTGCCCCCACCCGTCACCAGATCCTGCTGACTTCCTTCACCCGGTGCAGAAACACATTGGTGCCCTGCTGCGATCAGGTTGCCGCCATTGGCCGCCCCATGACGCTATCCAATAAACCCGATTTTCATGCCTTTACTCCCATGTCCCTTTCATCCCAGGCCAGCCCTTCAAGACGTACCAGCGCGGGCTGTAATTCGCAGCCCACCCAGCGTCATATCCAAGACGATCAAAAGGCTTGCATCAGTAGGGAATGGTGGATTTCGCCGGTGCCCGCTCATGTGCCGGGATGATGGCCCATCTGGTGGTGTGGCGATACGATTTTTGATTGCGCTCGAACGTCGCAACCAAATCGCCCTGCATGATCTGCGCAATGGAGAAATCAATATTGCAGCAGAGGTTGGGCACTGGACCTGCTCGTGATCCGCAGCGCGGTGATCAACGCGGACAGGTGAAAACCCGGAATGTCCGATTGTTCACCGGTTCAAGCAAAGCGTATCCCCGCCCGCCTCCATCCGCGGCGCGGCATAGCGAGGTTTCGATCATCGTCGCATCCCAGTTTCGGCAGCAGGTACCCCTCAGGCGCGATGCCGGCCAGAAACAGTTTAAATCTGCTTGCAATCCAATCGCCGCCGCATAGCGAAAGCGGTAATCCACTCCGGCTCGGAAATTCCTCGCCACCGGCAGGCACAATAGGCCCACGCACGCTCGCCACCTGCCCAGTCACTCCGAAGGCACATTGAACAGGAATCCTGCGTCAGCCCCGCCCCGTTTAACGCAGCGGCAACTTTCCGTCTCTGAATGGTCAATAGGACCCCAGTTTCCACCCCGGAAAACCGCGTCCGCCGCCGCAGCGGCAAGCGGTCAAGAAAATCGTATCCAGTATAGAGCATCGACAGGTTGCGCAGAATTTGGCATCAATGGTCCTCTATATCTTCTCTTGCGAAACGGGTTTTGGGCTCAGGATCACCGCGTGGCGGTGACAAGCATCCCGCCGATACGGGATCCAGGGGTTTCGGCACTGCGGAAAATCAGGCTCTGGT
>Ga0163217_1099938_pt1 | contig 10201 bp, 6 predicted proteins | sample SynspAceP_FD_185933 | JGI IMG/M metagenome (GOLD analysis project Ga0163217, IMG submission 185933) | Saline lake microbial communities from Ace Lake in Antarctica - Synechococcus sp. Ace-P (PacBio error correction) | ecosystem: Environmental > Aquatic > Non-marine Saline and Alkaline > Saline ...
TGATTTTACCGATTTGCTCTGCATTTCTCTGCTATTTCAGCGAAAACGCTTTGAAGGGGAATTCGGAGCAACATCCTCGTATAGGCATCGGACCTGGATAGCTCTTCGGCCAAACACTTGCGGTTTATGAACTTTGGCCAGTGGCAAATAGGGGGAATTTCCCCAAACATATTGGCCTCTACAACCGGCTTTGGTTACCAATCTGTATATTTCTTGCTGGCACCGCTCGTCTTGCAGAGGAAAGCGACTGGCCCTGCCACCTGATAAATGTCCATTTGTACACATAAACACCCGCATTATCCGCATGCTGGCTATGGGCGGTAAGTATTGCTATTTACATTTTGATAAAATAAAGAGTCCGCAAAGACTCCAGACGTATAATATTCTCGTTTCATAGTACTTGTGCTCTAGTGGCGAACTTTCGCACCCCTGCGAATCGTCCAAGACTTTATTGCACATATAGCGATCCTTGAGGAAGAGAACATCGGCACGCCCGCACACACGCATAATCTTTTCGTTGTTTTTTTTCCTAACCAGTTTACAAACATGTCGCCCAGCCTCTTCCATCGCGCCGCAATACGTGGCTGTAATCAATGCCTGTTAGCAGTTCGGCCAGCGTGCGTTTTAATACCGTTGCGGAATCGTGGTTTCCCACCTGTGAGTATATCATTTTCTAAATCTAGACTTTATAACGATTTTTTAATAGACCTCGTCAATAGCTGCTTATAGCAGCTTGGGAAGGGATTTTTTGCCTGATCAGCCAATATCGGCCTGACACCACCAATACATTTATATTTCAGATTTGGAATATAGGCATCAGCCATGTGAAAAACAACTCAACGACTATCCTCAGATAAGGTCATATTTAGAAGCGTTTTTCCCGATATCCAGTCGGAATGTGGAAGGATTTTCATGCAAATGTTTGCTTTAAGATAGTAAAATAAAGAAAATAATTCCATGAGGCCGAATACAATAGGGTCTAGTAAGCCTATTATTTTCTCTTTATTCAATTCAGCAATGTAAATTAAAACAACCCATTCTCTCCAAATCCTATTTTCATTTTGCATTTGCTAGCTATTTGAAAGTACGCAGGCTTGCACTTTAAACTGTCCTTCCCTTAAGGCAGGCATAAAGCAATAGAACTAATTCGTGGCCGCGGAGCGTCCCAAGCTCGTGCCCATCAATCGTGCTAAAGTCATCTCTATGGCAACCATATCACATTACCATTCGATCAAAAGGATATACCGTTTTTCATTATATTTAATAGCTTTGTAAATCGTTAAAAGAGTTTGTATGAGGTCCACTTTTAAATTGCTTTTTCTAATTTCCCCTCTTTGCTGCTTTCCATGTTCATCGCCACTAAAAGAAACAACATATTCTTTATAATCACTAATTCAACCAGCCAGAGTTCGAATCCCAACGACAGCTATTTGGTTTAATATGGCCATCAAACAGTCAAGAAAGGGAATCTGTTGAAAAGTATAACTTGGCGATTCTCGAAGCTCTAATAGGAGATATAGACCTGGTAATTACTTGTAGAATACAGAACTTCTTGGCCCATGCAAAAAGCACTCTAATATCTTTTCTGTGGCCGAACTGCCTAACACTTAAACTTCTTAGAAAATCGTCATCTTGAGATCCTGGCAAGGGAACATGGCCCATATTCGTAGAAAACAAATCACACAGACTAACTCCAGCAATTGCAGACTTCAATTTTAATTCCTGGGGTATTCAGACTACCTTTGGATATTGAATCACCAAAACAGAGGAAATGTATGTATTGTACAGGGTAGCTGAAACAATTTTAATCGTCGCCGTGATTACGAGTGCAGACATGAGTCAGTGAGGGCGGATCTAGAGAGTAAGATGGAAAAGGTACACTCATCCACCACAGCAGCAGTGAGCTGGACAGAAATCCGAACAATGACCAAAAAGCATGGAGCTGGGATATCAAAGGCTATTAGGGGTTCAAAAGAAAATTCATCTGGTTAGAAAACAAGGCCTGGTAGAAGATATCATACACCTTCCTGGGCCAATAACCAACTTCGGAAGGACCTAGGCCTATACCGTAGTCACTAAAAATGGTCATATTGAAATGAAATTTTGCTCGTCTTGTAATGATTCCAACTCCTTTGGCAAGGGTAGATAGCGTGGAATTTAACGATCCCATTGCTTTCCCGAAACACCAACAAACGCATGGAGAGGAGAATTACCGAATATTCGGCTCTGAAGCCACGATCAGGAAGCGCAAACCATTTACATTATTAGATATGCCATTTACCAGGAACTTAATTTTTTCAACAATGAAGCCCGGGAGACTATGTATAGTGAATTATATTAAAACTCTGGACTATAGGAGAATGGAAGTCCATTCCCTAACTGGGAGACTACCCCATAACAGTCATGGCCGCGCTTAGGCTAAATTCTAATTTCATTATAAGCACGAAGAAAGGGGTTGTTTTGGACAGAGCTTGCTGGAGTAGAAGGTTGCGCCAAACGTGAAACTTGGAAACTAAAAAGACGAAAGGCTCTCAAATATACTGCAATCCGTATTTTCCCGAACGAAGGGTAATCATTGATCGATCCTTTTGCTGTTAATTTGGGTGGTGGTGAATTCAATTGCAATCAGCAATGCACCACGCCAACCTCCCAATTATAAAAACTATGCTTGCGAATAAAAAAGGTTCAACTAGGGTGCAGCACGTAATTATACCGATACTTCGGCTTGAACGCTGGCAGGCGGGCCCAATTGCTGTATGAGCGGAGGAGAGCTTGGCTCCATCAGACAGGGAATCTTAATCAGCGCTGTTTATGTAAAGTTGTAGCAAACAGATTGTTTTAATTTAAGAATATGCCCCTGAAGAATGATTATTGTCAAGCTTCATCATACTATGGGCGGTAGAGTTCAACACAATATCCGGGCGAATGGGGTTCTTCGCAACATAACCACGATTTTACAAAGGCTTAATCGTTAGGTGGGTAATATTCTCAATAGGGCATTCTTTTGCTTGCCTCCATAGGACAGAAAATTTTCATCGCAGTTGGAAGCTCTTCAATACTTGGGGTCTTGTACACAGAAAATGAAAGAGATCCAGGTTATTGAACAGGCTACAATATTAGAGCTTCCACTTGTATTCCTGTCGGAAAAGAGAAATAATTCAATCTTCTCAATACGGTCTGGACGAGTGCTAAAATGAAGGAATCTTCAATATTGTCGTCCAAGTTCCGTCTCCGAAAACATCGAATGCCATTTGACCAAATAGCATTTTTCTTTTTTCCTCTCTTTACTTTGATGGCTTCTATAATTACGTAACCAGCCCATTACTTCTGATAGAATCTCTTTTAACGGCTTTCCATTAATAGTTTTGGACACTCGTCGTTATTCCCAAATATTGGCGTAAAAATGATCTTGGAAGAGTGTAATTCTTGTAATAGAGCCATAAGTTCCTAATTTAACGAGTTGCAAAATTAGTGCTATATTTACACGTTCAGTTAGTCGGCAGCTGTTGCATTAACCATAAAAGTAGTCCTAGCGTTTTCGTTGCATCCAGTGTTGTGACATATACACGGAGTTAAATCGACATAGTTGATTATCATATAATGAAAAATTTCATTTTGAATAAAGATACCACACTTGTTCCGTTCCCTTATATCATGATTTAATAGGTAGCAAAATGGCAAACCTTTAATTTTCATTTCATTTATTGGAAGGCGATTTGCGTTCAGCGAATATCTTGCAAAAGAAAAATTCCATGGAATGTTCAAATAAAAACTGTTTACTCAAACCGTCATAAAGAGAGCCTAGAAAAGATGGCCTTGTACCACCGAAAAAGTTTCCCTGTATTCCCCTAAAGTGGAATAGGCATTAAGTACTAGGGGGAAATCCACTGTGAGACGATTTTAAGAACGTTTGGATGAAATGGGGTTCGTATAAGATTTTCTAAACCTAATTACATAGATTCGATTTCAAACTTTTTGGGCGAAAGTCCGGGCCTAAAGCCCGGGTCTTTACCTGCTGGTATAGGCTAATACATGTGTCTACACCTTTAAAACAGCCTAATTGCAAGAGAATTAAGAGCAATATCTTCAGAACCACATGAGTTCTGAAGCTATTTTAGTAATTTACATTATACTTCTTACTGTATGATGGCTACCACCAGAGTAGCTTCCCACTGATATCATTACCTGACACTTATAATCAATGGAGACGTTAGAATATTCTGCGCGATATTTATAATAGATCGAACCCCTTGGCTGATCCTTTTCTGCGGCACGCAGAGCCAAGGTCACAAATTACGTTTTCGACACCTGTGCCTAGAACAGCACATTGGACTTTAGCCTAAGTTGAAAAATAGGAAAAATTACTGGAACTAGCACTTCAAAATCCTAACTGTTCCAGAAGTTATCGTACTGTCACGCTTTAAAGACACTGTCATTGGAAAGAGGTTGATCAAAAGGATGTTTGGGTGCGACTCCTTAATTTCGATGAAGAGAAGATTCACAATAGCAATTTTTGATGACGAGTCCGGTTAAATCTGAGTGGCTTCCCAAAATTAAGTCGAGCTTAGTACCGAAATAGTCGGGATTTCACAAAGAAATTAAAAAAGAAAGGAGACCGGACACTAGTGGATTACATTTATCCCTCTGCTTGGGGGGGAATTCGTGAAGTTCGAGCGTTGGATGGGCCGTACGGTACCATTATATGTCATATTCACCAGATCAAAATGTCAAAAATTCTACAGGCCAGTTAAAGGGCAGTCTAGTTTCTAAAAACCTGATGATATGATTAAATGTCGCCAGAGCACTTTATAAGTCCTCCTTTCGCCAAGCTGAGAGAGAAAATTTGAGACAGAATCAGGAATCGGGCAATTCTGACCAAGAGATCGCAGCCGCTTAGGAACATGCGTCTTTTCCGCTGTGCATAAATCCCAGTTCTCCAGTATGGATAATGAGTTGTAAAGATACTCGCAGGCGCCAGGGAACTCTGTATCCCGAATTATTGGAAAGATATCGCAATCCTAAAGTTGGCAACAATGTGGCCGAAGGTACCATCTTAGAAAAATGGCTAGCGCTGGGGTATTACGTATTTTGTGATATAATAGTTTATGAAGAACGCTGTCCCCTATAATATGACCTAGGCAAGAGATTTAATATAATTTAAATACGTGATTTTATGGAATTCTTTAATTCCCTTCCTTAGTAAGGCGGAAAGGCAAAGCTCTTTGCAATAGCTCCATTCAATGGAGTTCAATATTTATTGGGTAGTGCGCGAAATTTGTTGTACTAGTTAAGCCCTCCACTGCCATAGATGTTGTTCTTAAACTTAGCAGGCGTCTGGTCTGTACTTTTTATCCGCAATGTCAGAGGCAATTCAGCAGTCTTGTCCATTCGACAATGTCGTTTACTATGTTTGTACACGGTCTGGGATTTACGTTTTAGCAATTTTGCTATTGTTTTGCTCAACAATACCCAGATCACCGGCATTCAAGCTTCGGGATGCGGATGGCAATGTATTCATTTCTGTAAATTGTTTACACTTCCCACGTGATGCCAAATTGGTCTTCTTCATTGTTGGAACCGTTCTCTCGTCAATTTATCGGATCCGCCATCCTAAAAGCGAGTAGGAGGCTGGTATGTCCGCGCCAAGCGTTGGTAATGACACTTGCTGTCACCCCTTTAACTTCTCTAATAACAGACGGGTTAAAAGTTTCGCGCCAGGCATTTTTGGGTCATCAACTCTGGGGTTATCAACCTAATATAAAATCGCATCCCTTTGCGCGCATATCACGGCCGCTCGGCGCAATACCTCCGCGGCAATAGCATCGTGTAATAAATTGCTCCGACAAATGGCAAGGTTTTCCAGCTATTCGTCTTGGAGAATGCGCGCATGGCCGCCACTTTTCCAATGTGAGAGGGCCTTCCATAATCCATAGTAGGTGGCAACACCTGCCCAACAAGGGTTGAAAAAAGTATTTGTCAAACGACCGATTTCCCTCGTGCCGGTTATCTATGAACTCATTTCTCACCACAAAGGGCGAACATTGGGCGTTTTTGCGAAACTGGTACAATAACCTGGTTCACTTATCGGAGTTCAACTTGCCTTAATATGGGTTTGGCAATAATCCTGTAAACGCTAAGCCACAGCCCATCAACTAAGATTGGTAGTAGCCTGTGTGTAAGGCGTGACCAGAGGTGGTGTGCACAAATATACGCCAGCCGTAATTTTATGGCTGTAATTCCTTGTCGCCAATCGAAACTCCCGGATAAAATCGACTGACCCTTATCTTCCCAATCGTTACATTTTTGCCTTCATACCTTTATAATTCTGTTGCCGAATTACCTACGCAATCCTTTGATAACCGAGCCCAATCTAAATAAGTTCGCCATCCCCAGCTGCTCAGATTTATTTTTCTTTACCATATGCCTCAGAATATTAAACGGAATCCTTTTGTCACAATGCTAAACTCTCCTGCACCAACAATTATCACCCTAGGGCAAATTGCCTCTTTTTCAAAGTACGGCCTTTATTGCGACCAGCCCCAATTCCCTGCCTAGTGTTTTTTAATAGAGTAGTGTTCCTTGACTAATCTAATACATCTTTTGTTTTAAACTGGTGGAAATCAGCCACCTCGGAATTAGGTTTTTCTTCAGGGCTTAAAAGCACCGAAAATCAAGGGCAATTGGGATACGGATTACAAGTGAACTCCTAATTAATACTCAGTCCCTATCCTCTCATGGGGGAACTTTAATTTAGGACAAGGACGCCTTTAAAATATAGGACGCTACTACTTTAAATAACGGTAAAATGCGCAATTCTCTTATACCAGTCCTATTATCTAACACCTTTCTAACCCAATTGCACAATCGCTACTTCATAATAACCATCCTAAAATGCCGGCAACACCACATCTTTTCCCCAAGTACCCAATACTACCATTTTAAAATGGATATACACCCAATAATACCCGAAATAAAAATTCAACCTTTACTTTGGGAAACTCAGCAAATAAATTAGCTATATCGACTATTAAAAAATTTCTCTCTTTTTCCTAAAAATTACCTCCCTGCCAATCATGGTGCTATGGACAAAAAAACGAGGAGGAGACAAAATATTTTCTCAAAGTGGAGCAACCGGTAGAGAGACATTCCAAACATAAGCAAGATCCTTGGTTTCATATTACGAGGGAATCCATATGCTGGTCCGTGGACTGTGTGGACCACAAGATACTGTTTTCCAATGACAAGGGTATAATGGCACTATAACATGAACAACGGCTAACACTGGATATACGTGCCAAAAGAAACCCCTACATTTAAACGACCCATCAATGAGCCGGTTTGGACAGTGGATTAACGTTTGGAGAACCTTAATTAGACAAATTCCGCGACAGTAATTCGGTACTGGTATCCTGCTGGCTTTGGAGGCAGTCTCCATCACCCAATGGTTAAACAATCTCATCCATAGAGTTTAACTAATTCTCACTTTCAAACAAAAGCAAGAATTGGGGTTATCCGGTTTTGGGACAGTAATAGGGATTCTTTGCATCAGGGCGATAGTGATGCCAAAACCAAGGAGCTACCATGTACAAATTAAATTAACTGGTGAGCTGTTCTATCAGTTCAGAAAAGATAATTGGGAACCAAAAGGCAACCGTTGTAATACGACAATTGGGTATTATCGTCGACATCCATTCGTTGGTCAAAATTAATGATCACATAAATATATGTATCCCACCTGATCCATATTCAGAATGATCAATACCCAGGACTTAAAGGACAAAGGGGGAACAACGGTGCCACTTTAATTCTGAAGCACAACAACTATGGGCGAGAGATCTGCCCAATCGAGTTTATTCAATGCAGAGATTAGGCTAATATCGTTGGCAAACCAACATCTGTCTTGCTATACCCCATCAAGCGGGAATGATAGGTGACACCTATCCGTGATTCAAACAATGACAAAGCCTTCCATAATTTTAATCTAGACGCCTGTTGGATGCTTCTAAAATTGTGATGCCATTATTTCTCCCCAATTTATATGCCTAGAACAACAACAATATGTATAGGTCCCACGAAAACAAAAAGGACGCAAAAAGAAAATAAAATAAAAAAATCGAATTATTGTAGTATCTCCCTTCATAACGATCGGTTTTATATTTAATAACCCTAATTCAAGGAGAAAACGATTGTTACCATGGTATCAATTCATGTAGTGGAACAAAAAAATTCGACAACTTGACCCCATTGTCCGACAAAAGGTCAAAAACTCTATGAAAGTTAAAAATCTACAATACGCTAAAATCGCCAATAAAGCAACAGTTTACCGTTATTTTGTACTCCCACTAAGTGAGATCTGAAGCCCACGAGGCTTGCCCGTCCTGAATATTAATTAGTACAGCTTTTTTTGAGATGCTCATCAAGGGCCTTGCCCCTGAGGTAATTCGATTTAGGAAAACTACAAAATTCGTAAAGATTCAAACCGAACCCCATTTGGCAGCCGGATTTACGATTGCCTTCACTACAGTGAATATCCGAAGATCCTTCTTCCCCTGGAACCAATAAAGCTCGGTCTTGTTCAATCAATGGTCCATCGGCATCCTCATCCATAATTGTGTTGGCTTGTCTGGTTTGGGAATAGGGAAATTCAATATAGGGTATCCAATGCTGGGACAGATGCTCACGTTATTCACTTTAGAAGAGTTTGGGTTTCCAATTTTTAACCCAACCTCTCTCATCAGTTTACTTGAAGGTGTTCATCATTGAATAACCAAAACTGGTTGTCAGGATGCCCGGGCACCACGGGTAATCTCTAATGGATAACATCCATATGTTTCTCTACCTCGTGATCAAATTTCGGGCCTGTATGGAGGCCTGCGCCAAACGGGCAACTAGGTTTTCTTCACCGTGGCCCAATCCTGGCTCCTGTAGCGCGTATAACGCCCATAATCCGCCCATTGCCCACCTCCTAATCTTGTTCTGCCTTCCATGGTTGTTGCCCAAAAATACCCTGTCCGCCGAAGTCCACCATTCTTACCTTACCAAAAAAGACCGTTCTTATCCTCTTTTCATGTAGGCCGAAATATTGGGGCGGTCGTGCCTGACATCCGGACCAGCGATGCTCCAATGGCCAGTTTACCTATTCTGCCTTCGCAGAGCCCTTAATCATTGCTCACAATCTGCAACGGAGGGTGCATTGGTTCTGTTTCGCACCATACATGTGTTTCCTGCCTGCTGGCACGAAAGTATACCCCGCATGCATGTGATGGTGGCAAACACCCAAGACTACAATCAATATCCGATGTTGGCAATCACTCATCGAAATTTGGAATCTGTAAATATTCTTTATCCCTTTATACCCGTACTCTCTGCCAATACCAGGGATTTTTTCAGGACTACCAGGAACAATGGCCCTTAATTCACATTGTTGGCAATTGGTAGGCCAGGGGGCAAGCGCGATCGTAACTATACTAATCAACCTAAATCCACAAGGGTAGCTTCCTAGTTCTTTTCCTTTTTGTGCGTTTCGATAGCAATATTTTGGCGTAAATCACTTACAGCCTGCAGATTATACCCGCTTTTTGAATAATATTCGAGTCGTTGTTTTTCATCGAGGGTGTTCTGACCTAATGAAACCTAAACAATAATACAAAAAATTGAATTCCCTGAAATACGATGCACTCATGGAATATAAATGAGTCAAATTGCGGGAAGCTAATAACGAAAAATAGACAAGTATTTACTATAGGGTAAGAATTGTTTACTTCAAGACTAGTTTTGCCATCCCTAATACGGAGAAAGATTATGAAAGGACCTTTTTAATTTTTTCTGAAGCGTTTGTACCAATATCTTTTAAAATGTACACCGTAAACAAAATAATCCATAATCGAGGTAGATGTGCAATTCCATTCCATATCTTGGGTAAGGCCTCCTACTATATGCCAATATCCCATATCATACATGGTATCCGCCAAATAAATACACATGTACTTCTATCGTCAATCCTGTGGTCAATCATAGATACTTGTGCCTCCACTGATGCATCCAGTATAATCGAAATGCCAGACCACCAATAAGCTAAAAAATTCATTGTGTATAATCAAGGATTTTCAATCTAGGCCATCTAAGACCAAGAGGTACACAAAACAATTGTTGTAGTGCGTAGGAACCCCTTTTCTACTTTTTTTTTCCAAATCCGCATTCC
>Ga0163217_1101969_pt1 | contig 10201 bp, 14 predicted proteins | sample SynspAceP_FD_185933 | JGI IMG/M metagenome (GOLD analysis project Ga0163217, IMG submission 185933) | Saline lake microbial communities from Ace Lake in Antarctica - Synechococcus sp. Ace-P (PacBio error correction) | ecosystem: Environmental > Aquatic > Non-marine Saline and Alkaline > Saline ...
TGGCGCGGTACCTTTTGGGGTTCGTCGTCGCCCAACAAATGGTCGATGGAATTCAAACGGTTCGAAAAACTGCGAATGGAAACTGGGGACGTCGACCGGGCTGGCAGCTTGGTGGCAACGGTTCAAAAAAAAGGCGCCGCAATTCGATGGTCGGCTTTGCTTGTCGACATTCGTGATCTACGCGTTGCAATGAATGCAACCTGGGGGGCGCTCGGCCAAAACAGCTTGATGAAGCGGCATCGGGTTCGTACGGTTGCAGGCAATCGGTTGCCGGGCGCGATCGTCGTTTACAGTTCCTTTTTTACTACTGCCTCTGTGGTGGTTTCGGTCATTTGGTACGTTGGATTTGGAATCCCCGCCACTGCCCAACTAGCTCGTTGAGAACGACTTAACAACTAGGCTATCGTCTCGGGATCGACATTCCTAGTCACCAAGTTGAAAGAACAGAAATGAATCAACTCACGCCGATTAAAGCCTCGAAGGCAAACGAATGCCCTGCCCGGTGGAGATCAACACTCACAAGCGACCCGCGCCGACACGGCCGTCGAACGTGATGAGCGGCGGCGGCACGGAACAGCCGAATGCTGACGACGCCCGAGACGCTGCGTTGCCCAAGGGAACGCAGCCGAAACCGATGCCGAACGAATCACCGACGATCGTCTACGGCGACCGAATGCTCCACCATGCAGGCCGCCAGCCAAAAGCAAGGCGATTGCCGAGGAGCTGCGAACACCTACGGCGAGAAAAACGAATCGTTGAAATGGGGCGCCGAGTCTTGCGACGATACGAAGAACATCTGTGTGCCGTGCACGATGGTCGGCCCGCAAAGGTAACCCTGTTTTTGGGAAAGTAATCCGAAAATACAGATCAGCCGCCCACAATCAACACTCCACGAAAGCCGAGCAAATCAAAGTGGTTTTGCGTGAACTAGGAGGCGATGTTCCCTCGTGAAGAAAGTCGAAATGAATTTCGCGCGGTTTTGTCCCCTAGCAAATCGCGGCAGGCGCGTTGTCAGTGCTGTGATCCATCTTGCGTTGGAAAAATTAGGTCGAGTCAGGGAAACCAAACTGATCCCAAGCCACCACCATCGCAATCGTTCCCGCGACGGGGCAGTCATGACTCCGCTACGCCCGGCGTTTCTTCAATGTAAAAAGCAAGCCAAAACCAGATAACGACATCACCGCCATCAGGATCGGCTGATCCGTCGATGACGGAGTGCGTTCCAAGCCGCACCGCTGTCGCGGCTTGTGCAAGTCATTCATGATGGCGACGGCGTTGCTAGACGGTGACCGTGAGGCTGTACTTGCGCTGTCGCGGTCGCATGAAAACGTCGGCGCGTAGCCGGGACCCTTGAAGACGAGCATGCACTCGAATTTCATCGTTTTTCTTTCAAATTCCTTGACGTGGCCCTTCAAGCCCGTGTCGCTCGCGAAGTGTCTCGTCGGCGACTTCGAGTTGGTTTCACCTCATCGACCAATAAACCCGGTGAGAGTTCTCCGGAAAGGTGTCTATCACTTGCTCGCTGCCCGCCGAACCAAGTGGGATGGTTCAATGTGATGCCGGTGAGTGCAAAGAACTCCGTGCGGTAAAACAAGCCATCGACAAATAGATGTGCAACCAACGAAACGCGGGCGCGCGCTTTTTTTGGAATAGAGCCTTCGGCGAGGTTTGCTTTTTGGTCACCTGCATTCATGTTCACTTTCGAACGCGTCCCTTTCAGCGATTGACGTAACGTCAGGCTTGCAAGCTCTGACAAACGGGTGGGCTGTCAGCCTGGAAAGGCTAACGTACGTTCAGAGATCGCCCTTGCTATCGCTTTCGTGGTACAAACTCGAACGCGGCTTGGGCAATCTCGATGTTAACCTTCCAAGTCGGTTTTTTCAATCGGCTGCGGTCCCCATTGAAGTCGTTTGCGATGAATTTTGTAGGTTCCGTTTTCTCGGGCCGCCTCGAGCACAGGGTGTACTTGCCCGGCGACAAGCGGATTGCCGCTCGTTGTCGGTGCCATCGAAGTGAGTTTTTTCGTAGTCACCAGGACCGTCGTTTGCAACCGGAGATTCGTCGACGAGAATTGGGTTTTTTCGACCAATTTTCGCATTCCGGTCCGTTGCGATACCAACGCGTCAGATCCCGTGCAACGTGGCCCGGTTTGCTCAGTTGCCACAACAAGACCGCAAGTCTTGACTGGGACACGTCGGCGTCTTCGAGCCAAACGGCGAGGTAAGGCGGCCCCGTAATTGCTGCGGTGGGCCGGATGCGAGTTGGAACCAAACATGCAGGCCCGGAGGGAGCGATGTTGTTCAGGAACGTGTTGGAGGGAATCGACCGTGGCCAAGCCGTTTTCGCCGATGGCGAGTGGGCCGGCAGGAATCGCGATCGCGATCGATAGGATTCAGGGTTCGTCGTTTCATTGGGTATTCTGGGTTTTGGGTCCACAGGGAGGTGCGTTTCATTCATCCCGAAGGGGGGGGATCGCTTTCCCACAGCTGGTACGTAGTCAGCTTTTCTAGCCTGACCTAGGTGGGCTGTCAGGCCTGGAAAGGCTAACGTACGTCAGGCTTTCTAGCCTGACACAGGTGGATGTCAGCCTGGAAGGCTTGACGTACGTCCAGGCTTTCCTAGCCTGACACAGGTGGCTGTCAGGCCTTGGAAAGCTAACATACGTCAGGCTTTCCTAGCTGACACGGGTGGCTGTCAGCCTGGAAGGCTAACGTAGTCAAGGCTTTTCTAGCCTGACACGGGTGGCTGTCAGCCTGGAAAGGCTAACGTACGTCAGGCTTTCTAGCCTGACACGGGTGGGCTGTCCAAGCCTGAAAGGCCTAAACGTACGTCAGGCCTTTCTAGCCTGACACGGGTTGGCCTTGTCAGCCTGGAAAGGCAACGTACGTCAAGGCTTCTAGCCTGAACAGGGTGGCTGTCAGCCTGGAAAGGCTGACGTACTGGGAGCCGAACTCTTGCTCTTCGCGTCGCAACGCATCGGCCTCCGCGTTGAGCCCTTGTCGGCTTCCGTTGGGCGGCATCGGCGGCACGTTGTCAACTCGTCGGCTTCTCAAATTGCGAGGGGCCTCGACGGTTCAATCGTTGACGCTTCACTTTGGAAACTTCCGTTGCTCGCCGCTTCTTGCTCGCTTTTTTCGTCGGTTCCATTTTGGACCTTCGCCTCGGTGAAGCTGACGCATTGGTGTCGCCATCGGCGTCGGCGGCCTTGGCGAATTCCGCCATTCTGTGAACGAGCTCAGCAACGCTCAATTGCCCGTCCTTGTCGTAGTCTTTCCGCATCAGCATCTTGGCGTCTTGGAGCTTCACCGCTGCCAACGCGACCCGCACCACCAAAGCTGCATGCGCTTGCGACTTGGCTCGGTTGCACGTCGGGTTGGGATCGTACAACACGAACTTGGCTGACTGTCGTTGTCTCGGTCGATGCCGAAGAACAGCATCCGGCCGGCCTATATTGAACAATCGCATCGACGCGTCGACGCCCATGATCGATTTGGCCCATCGTGCTCCATTGATCCGTCTCGCTGTCGTAGACTTCGCAACGTCGCGCCATTCGGTGAAATGTTTCCATCGCACGTTGCTGAACCCACACGAATAGAAATCTTCTTGCTTCGACAGCGACCTGCGGAACACTCGCGAAGCGGTCCCGTGATGGCGGCCCGTTCGCCAAGGCGGTCTTCCATGTGGAACACGTCCCCACAGGTCGACTTCGATGCTCATGCCGTCGCCCAGTCCACCGATCTGAATACTCGTTAACCGATCGCCGTTCCGCAAAGCTGCCGGCGTGGGTGAGGCGCAGGCCTGAATTCCCGGCCAGGGGGGCAATGTCGCTCGTTGTCGCCCACCAAATCGCAGAACGCTGTCGCAATTAGCCCGTTTCCATCGCTGACATCGCTGCCGCCGAACATCCAAAATCGCATCGTCATGAGCGACCGCTGAAGCCATCGCGCGTGATTGAGGCAGTTTCGTATCCGTCATGCTCCACTTGTCCGTTCGGGATCGTATTCCAAAACGCTATCGGATCGCCGTGTTACTTCGAATCCACCAAAGTTCATCTCCACGGCGACCAACCATGGTTTTGTGTTCGCTGGTTGCTTGTTACCATAACGCCGCTCCGCTTTGAACCGGCATGGCATGTCGGTAAACGTTTCGGACGGAATTGATTGGCCACGTCGAACATGACGCGTCGTCCCGCGAAAGCCCCTTGGTAAAGTCATGCGGTTGCCAAGCTCTTGTTTTCCGCAAAGGCATAGAGTTTTCCGTGGCCGTCCAGGATCAACGCTTGGCTGTGCCTTGGCTTCGGCTTCTAGGGCAACGTCCACGAAACCACTTTCTCGCCGACGGTTTGATCGGGTCGACTTATCAGTGTTTCCAACCACCGAGTGGCGGCAGTCTATTCCGCCGGTCCCGCCTGAGAGCGATCAGTCCGGTCTCCCCACGGGTAAAAGCCGCAAGAACATGCGAGGGAACAACAAAACGATCGGCCCACCTGCCACTGAACCTCGCGTCGTCGGCGCGTCGGTAGACGATGCCGAGGCACGGTTAATAAGGTTCCCCGCCCGACGGCCAATCGTGCTGGTTTTGCAAAACCGGTCCATTTGACTGTCGCCGACCATTTCGGGACCCGCCGACCATTGCCAGTCGCGGGGTCATAGACGGATGTCTTGCGGAGGAACCCTTTGGCTGAGTTCCGCCGAGACGAACCAATTTTACCGTCCGTGAGCACCCTACTGAGATCGCTCGCAATTGATAACCGCGGTCGTCCAATTCTTTCCAACGGCATCAAGGGTTGTCCAAGTCGAAGGCGTGCATCGTGTCGTGCCCAGGGTTGCGTCCCGCGATCCGTTTTTGCCTTGCAAGTCCCAACCACCGACCGGCGTAAATCGTATCGGCGACGACGAGCGGCATCGAGCGACGAACCGAGGAACCGGCAAGGGCTCCATCTCGTCCAGGTTGGGTTCGCTTCGATGTCGTAGCGAACGACGTGGTCGTCGAGTTGGAAAAAATCGCGTCTCTTCGCCTTCGACGTTGATGAACGACAGGCCCGCCGACGCGATAAATGTATTTTCCCATCGGTGACGAGCGCCGTGCTTTGGCGACGAATTCGTGCATCGCGAAGTTCTTCAACTCGGCGGACGGGTCATCGAACTGGATCCACGAAAGTGCTCGACAACAGGTCTTTTTGCCGAACCGTGGGCCGTCGCCGCGAGTGTCCGCTGAAGACGTCAAGTATTCGCCGACGACGGCAGCACCGAAACTGGTCCAGGGTTTTCTGGAGAAGGTTTTGTTGAGCTTTGGAAGTCGAAGCCACTGATGTCGTGGCGGCGGGTTTGGTTGACGTGAGAACTTCCTCGCGTGGGTCGCCGGATTCAACCAAGCAGCAGGGGTTGGCGGTGAACAGGATGGGAGCTTTGAGTTTTTTCCATGAAGAGGTTTAGGTAGGATTTTTGGGGCTCTGACGTACGTTAGCCTTTCCAAAGGCTGACGCGGGTGATGTCAGGGCAGGAAAGGCCTGACGCTACGTTTAGCCTTTCCAGGCTGACGCGGGTGGATGTAGGCTGGAAAAGCCGCCTGACGTACGGGCTACCTTGTCTTCGGGTCGACGAACGTGGCCGTTAGGTAGTGCATCGCATCTTGTAGGCTTCCTCGCCAACCGTTCCGGTTTCATCGCCGACGGCGTGGAACGACCGAGATGCCGTTCCATGCGTTTTCGACTTCGCTATCGGTGAACGAGACTTTTGGCCCCGACGCATCGGTTTCCCCCATCCCTCTTCATGACCCTGTCGCAAGTTCAACTTGATTTCGGCGCCCGGCAACGGTTTGCCTTTCCACAACAGCTAACGTCCACCACCCGCTCTCGTGGTCGACGCCGTGAGCTTGTAATCAGTGTTTTCGATCGGTTGGCACTTGGCGAACTCGGTGGGCATTTTGCTGCCGCAAGTGTTTGGGTGTAATCACTGCAGCTTGGCACCGTGTGACGCCGAACGTGGCTTGGCTCATCAAGTCCGCACCGGCGGGGACGGAGGCGACGGAAATCGTATGCCGAGTAAAGTCATCGCTTTTCAACTGCTGGTTTTCCACCGGCATCCGTTTTTGGCCATCGGCACGCAATGTTTGATTTCCGCTTTGGCGATTCCCGCCGGCAGTTTTTGTAGGTTTGGTTCGGTGAGGTTCTTCGCCGAAGAAGTACGCGACATTGCCCTTGCTTATCGACGGTATCCACCGGCGAGTGGGGCTTGGCCCGCGATCGTGGTCAGGCAAACGAGCGAGAGAGAGTGGTAAGAATACGTTTCATGGGTGGTTTCCTTCTTCGTACGTTAGCCTTTCCAGGCCGACAGTTTTTTGAGTAAACTAACAGAGTGGAGTGCAATGTCAGCCTGGAAAGGCTGACGTACGGTTTATTGCCGATTGCGAACCCACTTGTCGCCGCGGCGGATCAGTAAGTACTTGCCGGCGGGAGCAGCGCGTACAACACGTTGCCGCCTCCGAAAAGCCGGGGGTTTTGTCTTTGTCGCCGCCTCGGGCCAGCCGGTTTAACGGCAATTTCCTTGCCGTCGGCCAACGAGATCACGCTGGGTCGTTCCCTTGTATCGACAAGTACAGGTTGCCGCCGGCAAGAGCGTGTCGACCAATGCCAACGGCATCGGCTGCGTTTCGACGCTGAGTTGTTCGCCGTTTTCCCGATCCAATCGGTCAGAGCACGCCGGTACGATTGACGATCGCGGCGGTGTCACGGCAACGATGGGGCTGCCGAATGTACAGGTCGCTTTCTTGGCTTGCCAACTGTGTAGTCCGGCCTGGTAAGGTTCCGCTCGTCGGACTTGGTGATTTCGATCAACGTTGCTCGCCGCAGCGGCTCCTGGTTCGGTTTCGCCGCGGCCATCAGAGGGGCGCCCCGATAAGAAAACGCCCTTCGCCGGCTGGCGTCGGCGGTGCAAAAGGACGTGTTTGTTGGCGATGCCGTCGAACTCACAACCGTTCGCCGTTTGCCGGATCGAGTCCGATGAATCTTGCCGTCTACGGCTGCAGACAAATGCGGGCCGCCAATCGAACCGGCCACCATCGGGGTGAAACCCCCGACGTCCTGAGCCGCGCTTGGGACTTCCACACGTTTTCGCCGGTCGTTCTGGTTGATCGGCCAGTACGCGTACGGTTCCGTCACTGCGTTCAACCCACACGAAAACATGCCTCGCCGTCGGACTCCAACGACGCGGACAAACCATCGAACGAGCTTCGATTTTGCCGTATTCATCGACGGAGGTTGCGTTCCCAATTGTTTCTCGCCACCTGCGGAAACGGCGATCAACATGACCAGCCTTCAAAAGAAGGCACGAATCCGTCGTCGGTGGCGACGGCCGACGGTGCGGCGCGGCTTGACATCGGCCGTGTTGGCGAAATGGCGACGGGGTTGATCAGGTCGCAACTGCCAGTTTCTTTGATCACCGGTGTCGATTGAATACGAACGACACGTGGTAGTTGTCTTTTGTTTCGCCGCTGGTCGATTGTGACCACGAATTTGATCGTGGGGCAACAATCGGAGTGGAATTGACGCGTTAGCCGGTGATGTTCGGCGGGTCAGGCGAACGTTTTCTCGTCCGGTGACCACTGCGTGCGCAAGGTTTGCGTCGGTGGTCTGAAACGCGCGGGCCGTTTGAAAACCGGCCAAGTCCGGCGATTCAGCCGACCGAGTTGGTCCGCGAAAAAGGCATGAGAGGATCAAAGTACGAGGGTCGTTTACGTTAGCCTTTCTAGGCTGAGACATTCAAACTCAGTGTCAGGCTGGAAAGCCTGACGTCAGGATTCAGTGGTCAGGCTGGAAAAGCCTGACGTACGGGGGGAGTCAGGCTAGAAAAGCCTGACGTACGGTTTGGGGAGGTCATGGAGTTTACTCCGGCTGGCGGCAAACAATGCCAATGAAGAATAAATGTAAACGACCCGCACGATGCACCAGACAACTCAGCCATCAACGGTTTTTCGACGCAATGCGGCCGAGTCTCCGATCGTCCGCACTAAGTTTTGTTCTTCGTAATACTCGGCGGCCTCCGAAGCCACTTCGTCGAGTCCGGCCGCGGTTCAAACCCGATTCGCTAAGATCCGTGGCAACATCGGCCGTGAAGTCAGCTTTGGCACGAACGGCAAATCGGCGAGCGAACTGCCTTCGCCAACCATCTCGCGGTCTGCGAAAGTGCTCGCTCAACGGCGATTGCCCGATCAATCCTCACACTGCTTCGCAAACCGTCGAGCAAACTCCACCACTTTGGATCAAAGTTTGGCAAGTTACGACTAAGGACCGCCGGAGGCCGAAGTACGGAAGACATGACCAATGAGGGCACTTTCAACAGGAAACGGTTCGATCCAGTATCGCGACGGCTCCCACAGGAAACGCACCGACAGGTCAAACCGGATCGGACGAATCGAAGCGAAATGCCCAACGTCATCGCGTTTCCTCGTTAAAAAATGTGGGGTATGTCGACTAAACGCCTTGCGTCGACGCTTGGCAGCTCTTTGCCGAGCGTTTCAGGAACCGTTGGATTTTTGGGATCAACGCACCGAACACCATGAATAACGTCACGCCGTCCGGCTAGAAAGACGGCCCCCGCCGGGTAGGCCAACGCCCGTCATGATTTTGCCTTGCAACAATCGTCCGACTGCCGAACCGATGCTCGGCAGCACGTTTGAAGCGTCAAATCCAAGCTCCGGTCTGCTCGCCGACGCGGGTCAGGTACAGCGGCGACTTCGGAATATCGGTTGGGCTTGCCATCGCCTTCGGCCATCGAAGCGCCTTCGAGCAAGTCGTCACTGGACGTCGGAACCAAACCCGATACAAGTCAGCGAACGCTTCGCCGTTCTCAATGAAGGATCGTGTGGCATCGAGGCAAAGGCACTCCGCTGCGTAACATCACCGACATTTGGACGAAGCGACATTCACAATCGACCGTGCGAACGGGCAGATACCAACGAATCCTTTTGCGGACGCGGAATCCATACAATCGGCTTGTTTTTCCAATGTTCAGCACCACCATTGCGCATTCGCAGCGCATTGACGGCGGCTTTGCACGAAGTTCTTCGAGACCCGACTTGCATCCCGCCCCCTCGGTCGCGTGCTTGAAATCAAACCGTGGCAATCAGTCGCATCTCTCAACGAATGGGTTGGTTAACGCCATGTAGCGAGCGTCGTCGATACTTTCAGATGGGGAAGGCGGAATTCTTGGCGAGCTTTCGCTGCGTGCTGTCATTCTCATCGCTTGGTGAGTGACGCTTCCCGGCGGTAACGGACGCCATTTGCATGCAAACGTTCTCCAAATCAATGAATCGCACGCGGGCGTTCGAACGCTTGTTTCTCAAAAGCAACACTTGACAACCACGACGCCGGGCGGATACGACAACCGCTTTCGCAACCCACGGCGACCACGACCGATAGTCGCCCGAACCAATTTCAATTCGCTTCCACGCGTTTTTCGGTCCACTGAATTTGCCGACTCGCAACGCCCGCTCCGGCCATCCATTTCGATTGGATTCGACGTCAGTGGCAAATCCGGGCACGGCAAGGTGATGGGCGTGTTGTTGCATCAATCGATGCCAGGCTTGTCCAGTGTGTCGCCCAGTTTCTTCGTCGCATCGGCGAGTGTCCTAAATGCCCGAGTCATTGGCTTGCGACATGAAACGGGATGATTCGTCGACCAATCGCAAACCCGCAGTCGTCAAAATATGATTGATCTGGCTGCCGACCTCAACTCATCCCATGCACAATTTCGCCACGCATCAACTCGCTGGCTTGACGACGCCAGATCATCGAGACGTGATTGCGCGTCGGCCAGATTTTTTCTTTTTCACACGCAGTCGTTCGGACAACTTGGACGTGTTGGCTGCCATCGACACTTCCGCTTTTGATTGTTTCCAAATCGTTTTTTCGAGTCGCACGACTGCGTTGCCGCTTCACTGGGATTCAACTTGCACGTACAACGGCATACAAACACAAGGATGATGGCCCGGGCCACAAGTGCGATCAACAGCGAACTGGATTGGCTTGTTTCTTCGCCATCGACCTAGGTTCCATCACTAATAATGTATTAAACTCATACGGCCCACCCATCGGCCGTCAACTAACAACGGCTCGCGACGCGGGAATTCGATATCGCCAAGTTCATCGGTTCCAGTTGTTTCGCCCATCTTGGAGGCAAATTTCAATGATCGCTTCGGGGCG
>Ga0163217_1040200_pt1 | contig 10200 bp, 16 predicted proteins | sample SynspAceP_FD_185933 | JGI IMG/M metagenome (GOLD analysis project Ga0163217, IMG submission 185933) | Saline lake microbial communities from Ace Lake in Antarctica - Synechococcus sp. Ace-P (PacBio error correction) | ecosystem: Environmental > Aquatic > Non-marine Saline and Alkaline > Saline ...
TCGCTCACAAAACTCCGGGGGGGTGAGTTTCGAGGGAATAGAGTCTGCCGGCCGATCGCCGGCCTGGCTTGAATTCGATCGCCGGCGCCGATCCAGGGGCGGTGCTGGGGCGAGTTGCGGTGGCGAAGATCTGGCCTTGCTGCAGGGTGATCGGGCTGAGAGCTCCTGCAGGGGCGCCGTTCGCCGAGGGTCGTCATGCCCTGCCTCGGCGATGCGGCCTCTCTCCACCCCAGAGACGAGGCGGAGCCGTCGAGGAGGGGCAACCTCCTCACCGTCCCGAGGATGTCGAGGTGGTGAGGCCGGTTGCCGCCCTAGACGATGGCGGCCGCAGCGAGATGCTTCAACCGGTGTGCCAGACGCGGCGCTGGAGGTCGAACCTGAGCGCCGGTGCAGTAGCTGGGTTTCGCAGACCTGGGAGGGATGGAGAGGGGTCCAGCCGCACCACCTGGCTGATTCCAGCCAGCCCCAACCGTAGCCGGCCCTGGTTCTTGGCTCCAGGCGACTTTGACGTGGTGCCGCTGTGCAGAGCCCAACGCCCTGGCATTCAAGCGGGGCCGTCCCAGCGTTAGGGCCTGGGCATAGGTCTCAGGCCAGATCATGCTTCAGAATTTCAGGCCAACCCCGCGGTTGAGGCCAGTCGCATCCGCTGAAGTCCGGCTGGCCGACCGTCCAGTGGCGCAACCGGCGCGACCGGTCGTTGTCACGATCAGGCCGGTGCGGTGCGCACCGAGAGCCACTGCCGTGGCTTGTTCAGCCAGGGCCGCCGGGATTGCCGCTGCAAGCATTCGACTGGGTGCCCGAAGGTGGGAGCCGTCCATCGATGAACACTTTGCCCGCTGATGATGCGTGAACAGGGGAAAGCGGTTTCGATGGTGGCCTCCCCCGAGAGCTTCGCTGCCTACCACCGAGCGTCACAGTTCGGAGAAGCCGCGCACGGAGTTTCGAGTCCGCCCAGGCAGAAGGCTTCGTAGGGAGGCCAGGTCCGCGATGTTTGGTGCCCGCCGTGACCTGAAAGGCCAGGGCCTGTTTGGCAATCGGTTGGTTCGCCCAGGCTCCGCGGCAGCCTCTGTAGAACTTCCAACCAAGTTCCACCGGGGATGAAGAAGGAGTAGCTGCCGCGCAAGGCGATTGAAGGTTAGGGGAAATCCGGGCCCACCGAGACGAAACTGCTCCGGTGCTGACGCTCAGAAAGCTGCCTGGGTGGGGTTTGCGCGGGTCCGTTGAGGGTGTTGCGGGTGGCGGCTACACGCAGAGCCACCAACTGGTTGCTGCTGGCGCAATTGAAGGCGACACAGACCACATTCTCGAATCGGCGCCTCGTCACCGTCGAGAATTGTTGGTGCGTCCTGCCGAGATGGCATGGATTCACCGGCGAAGTGTTGGATCGGCCTCACTTCTGGGCACTCGCCCCCAGCACGATGGTTCACATCGCCGCGCTGAAACAGGTCGCCGCTATTGTAGAGGCCGCACGAGCTACTGGATGTTGCAACCACGGACCGCTGGATAGCGATCGAATTGCCGTCGTAGTCAAAGCGCCAGCTGTTTCCCTGGGGATTCGTCTTCGGCCTCATTGACGGAATCGAAGCGACGGCCCTTCCGGGTTGCTTGCCTGGAGTTTGATGTGTAAGACAACGCTCGTGCCTCGAGCTTCGTAGGAAGGTCCGAAGGCCGCGTGTTGATGTGCCGTTGTCCTGGCTTTGATAGATCTGGGGAACGTCCCGACTGAATGAACCAACGGGCCCCGAAAGGCTGTGCGGTACTTGTCGCCTTTTGATCCCAGGGATCCGTGAAATTGAACGAGAATATCGCCCTGGCCGCCGAACTGCCCGTAAGGTGAAGTTGACCGAAACTATCCCAGGCGCGGCCGATCAGGTTGGTTGTCCTGGAGGCTGAATTTTGGCCGAAACCCCCTGGCTCTGGCTGTAGACGAGACCCCCTGATGAAGAGAAGCCAGTGGACTGCCTCGCCATCCCCAGCACAAATCACCCCACCTCGGCCTGGGCGTGGCAGGAACCGGCCGCAGAGTCACCTTGAACAATCGCCGAACAGGCCGGTGCCGTAAAGGCGCTTGATGTCTTCCTCTGAGGTTTGCGGCGGTCTGAAGATCTCCCCCGCTTCGTCGAGATCTCCCTGGTGACTGATAAACGACGACGAATGGTCGGCTTGGTTTTTGACCACGGATCGGTTTCGCCCTCGTCGTTGGTGCCGAAACCCTCCCTGTTGAGAAATTGCAGCCTCCACCCCCTGGACGGTGCCTTCCGGCAGAAACGGTCCAGTTCCAACACCCCTCCGGGCTGGACCCGTACTGGTCCGTGATCCTGGCGAGCGAATAGCCCTGGTCCGCGAGTAGCGAGGTCTGCACTCCTGCACGCGGGCCTGCAGGGTGTTGAGGTTGAGGGTCCTGTCGCAGTCGGCGGCGAAGGTGTCTTTCGAGAACCTCCCGGGGGAAGCTTTGATGGTCCAGCCTGTGCTGAACTCCACCTTCTGGAGCAGGGGTTTGGCCGTGGGCGAATTCACCACCAGTTGCACGCCGAGCGGGCCGTCACCGGTTTTTGGATGCGCAACTATCCGAAGAACCAGCCGCTGGCATAAGAATGGCGGCGAGAGAGTGCGAGGTCTGAAGGAAAACCGCTTGCCGGGTCGGACACCACCCAACACCCCACCGTTCCGCCTCGGGGTGGCCATCAAGACCCTTCGACCACGAACCTCACTGATCACTCCGTAGAATAGGGAGGATATGACCCACGTTGTCGCGCAAACAGTCGGTGGATGTATCCTGCTGGGAGCCTCTGGCTGGCCTTCAAGCAGCTTGCTGGTCAGAGGGTTGGGCTCAGGGGCCTGGTCCGCATCGAGTGGATTGGAGATGATTAGGGATAGTGGATTCTGGGTTCGCTTGCTTCGGCCTCAGGCGCCAGGGCCTTCAGGCGTTAAGGCTTCAAGGCTCCGTCGGGTTGGGCCTGGGCCCGAGTTCCGCTTGGCTCTGGGGCCGGATCCGCCCTGGGCCCTGAACCCGCGGCCGGTGCCAGCAGCGAACAGAAAGCCAAGCAGTGGCCAGGGCCGCCAGTCAGGCCGAGTGCCGTGCCGACGGATCCACCCAGAGAGGGAAATGCGGTGGCTCGGGGCGTTGCGGGGTGCACGACATGATTCTCCGAGGCAATACGGCTTACGCCCAAAATTGCCGTGAACCTTACCGGTAGAAGTCGCGAGGGTTGAGGGCAAAACCCCTTGGACCCGTTCCAGGACCTCCCATCAATGGTCTTCGATTCCAGGCCACCGGAGCGCTCCTGCCCGGAAGCGATCCTTGTCCAGATATTCCGATCGCTGGGATCCTCCACTTGGCCAGTTAGCCCAGAGGCCGACAGGTGTCCGGGCTGGAGTCTCATCGGACAAGCACCATTTCACCGCCCTGTGGTGAAGCCGAACTCAAGCCTTGAAATCCCACCACTAATTCAAGCTAGGCACAACCGCTGAAGCAGAATCTCGCAACCAGGGCGTTGAAAATCAGCGGGCCAGCGCTCCAGTTCAAGCGTTGCTCGCCGCGTCACCAAGAGCCAGCGCATTCCAGCCTGGCCTCGGTTGAGCACGGATCCTCGAACGCGTCGTTCCTTGTAAGTACCAGATCGAGCAGCGTGGCTTCAGCGGGTGCCACCGCGATCGGTAGCTGGCGGCAGAGTGCGCCTGCCGCCAAGATTGCGGATCATCCATCCACCCCGCCGCCCCTCCAGGGGGATCACCCGCACCGGTTGCATCGGCAGCATCCAGCGGATCGCCATCGATCCCGCCGGTAATGGGTGGGTACCCCGCAGCGCGCCGGCCAGATGTTCGAAGCAAGAGGGCGGAGATCCGGCAGTTTTGTAGTGGCCCCTTTCGGCCTGCACTGGGCCTTCTTGGAGGGCGTTGACACGAGGGCTTGTGGCCGTCCCATCCTTGAAATTTCGACGGCCAGCAGAGTCGCTCTGATCGGTTGCGAAAAAACACGTTTGGCCTTGCCCTCATAGAGCAGTGGGGCCGGCTGGTAAGAGTCATGGCGCAAGGGGGGGACGGCAAGGGAACGGCAAGGGGACGGGGTGGGGGTGTTGCCCGCCACCGCGAGCGGGGGCGAGCGGCAAGGCCGCGCTACCAGTTGCTCGGACCGGACCCTCTCGGCGGGGTCGTTACGGTTGTGCCGCGCAGCAGCCCTTCGGTCACTAGGCAATCGTCGATGCGCGGGGTGTGTCTCTGTATGTCTCGTCGCGCTCACTGAGCGCTGGAATCTGTGCCAAGGCGGCCTGGTTGCAGGACTGGCCTGCAGATCGAGCAGTTTCGGCGCCAAACCCCAGGCGGCGGCCAGCGGACGGCCTGGTCCAGGCCATGTCAGCAAGCGATTGCGGTTTCGGCCGATCGTTGCATGGTCCCTCCAACAACCAGGGCGGCCCGCTGCAATCCGCTGGGGCTGCAACCGCCGCAGCGGCCAAGCCAGCAACAGGGCGGCGGCCTGCCTGCTGGATGGCCACTGCACGGCCAGATTGAATCGGCGGTACGCGTCAAGGGGCAGGCCTGGTTTCCAGGCCTGCCGTCCTCCTGGCGCCGCATCGGCAGGGGCGTGAACTCGAGGCTGGCGCCAGATCCCGCCGGCGGCCAGGCGCCCGCAAGGCCCTTCGGCAGCCGCGGCGATATGGTTCAGCCGCCGGGCATGTTGGCCGCGCCGCATTGACTAGGAAATCAACCATCTGCTGGCTCGTTCCCAGTGCGGCCGGGCCATAGCGATCGAGCACGTGTGAGGGCCGCCTCTCCGGGCGCCCCGGCAGGCTGATCAGAGTGGCAAGATGGCGTGTGGTGATCAGCCCACATCGAATGGTTGGGGGGCGGCCGCAGCTCCAGTAGCCGCCTCTCCCCCCATGAGAGCATTTGCCCGCACGCCGCTCGGGGTAGATCGAAGCGGGCCGACTCCTGACAGGCCCCTGCTTCAAAAGGCTGGTAGTTCATCGCCAGCCAGGACGGCCGCAAACGCCTCGTCCGTGATGGCCATTGGAACCGCTTGCAGGGGTTCCCAATGGCAGAGGTTCCACTGGTAGGTGGGAACGGCGGGCGCTGCCAAGCCGCAGAGCCACCAGGCTCCGATCACAGCAAGAGGAGAGAGAACCCCACGCCCCATCCAGGAATGGGCCATCCGCCCCCGGGCGGCGCCCAGATAGATAAGAAGGAACGACAGTCGGCGAGTCCAAGGGCCAAAACCTAGGGAACCGCCCCACCGTTCCGAAATGATCCGATGACACCACTGACTCCTGCAACTCGCTGCTACGCCGACCTCCCTGGTCCTGGTGGTGGGGCTCCGGGGGGCGGGGAAAATGCCCATCGCCTGGGCTCTTGCCGTCGCTGCCCGGAGGGAGGTCGAGCGGGTCTGGGACTGGCGCCGGGTAAACGGTGAACGGCGAGCCAGGCGTGGGCTGACGAGCCCTGCGTTGCCCCCGCTGAATGATCACGGACCGGCCTGATCGCCGCCTGCCTGGAAGCGTAGCAGGTGCAAGCTTGTGGTGGTTGGACGTCGAAGGCCGCTCTGGAGCCGAATGGACTTGGCGCGCATTGCGCGGCTGCGGTGAAGCTGGCTGGCCGGTGTTGGGCCCGGCGCGATGGCGCCAGCTTCGAGTCGAGTCATAAGACGAGGTGTAGGCTTCAGGACCGCGCACTGCACTCACGCGAGCAGAGGAGGGGGAGTTGTCAGTGTTAACGGAGTACTGAGGTAAACGCGCTACTGGAGAGGGCTGCCTCTTAAACATATATGCCTAGTTCTTCTGGTTGACGTCAGTTAAGCGCTGCACATATTGGACATATGGAGATTTCAGAAGTAGCTCAATTTGGCTTCTGTTCGCGCGAGACGCTGGTGCCGCCGAGAGAGAAGGAGCCGAGAGGATTGCGCGATCCCGGCAGGGGGTCGGACACTTTGTCGAGTCTGTCGATCCACTAGCCTCTAAGGAAACGACCGAGCACCCAGACAGGGTCACTGAGGGCCATTGAAAGGAGGGTCATGACATTTATTGGATGGCCGACTATCACCATCACAGACACTCCGGGCGCGGCCTCAGTGCACTATATTGATAAGAGCGGACTACTGTCGGGTCCGGATTGAGTATACCGGTGTTTCCTCTGTCCCTCCCGTATTTGGCTCTGCCACGAAGTGTATGTTACAAGCCTCATCCCGCCGGGCTTGCCAGAGACTCCACAAAAGAATCGGTGAACGGAGAGAGAGGATCGGGATCGCCGAACTATCCGGCCGCTCATTGTGGCAGACTTGCACCATGACCATTTTATACCCCTGCTCGATGCCGATGCTGCCTGGAAAGAGGGTGCGTCTCCAGTGGAGTCTTGCGATAGTCTTTGTGTAGAGACGCCACCGTTGAGGTGCGTTTAAGGGCGCGTTCGGCCCGAGCACAGCGAGCAGCAGACTATCGCGGCGTCATAATTGTCGCTCCGGGCTGATGGCCAACACTCGGCATGGCACTGAGATATGGCCCTCATATGTGTAGAATCAAATTTCAATTGCACGATGTTCGTTGTCGACAACACAACATAGTAAATGTCAGTTGGCCGCCTGAGGTATGCCTCCTGCCCGGGAAGCCGGGAACTGGCGCAGGTGTTGCTGGCCGGCGCCACAGGACAGCTTGACGAGAGCGCAAAGACCTAGTGGTCGGTAACGGGCGGAAGGCCCTATGGCAGGTTGCCTGCGTGGTGGCCGCCCGCTGCCGGCATACCGCAACGAAGTGCTTAAAGCCTCGATGAGAGCACTCTCGGCTCGGGAGGGATTGTGGATTGGAGAATGAAAGTGACGCGCCAGCGCCGATTTCGTGAGTTGGTTCCATGGCGGCACGCACGGCTCGGCAGGAGACCTGGATTGGATTCGGTCGGTCGGTGCAACACGTCTTATCTGAGAGCTGGCTTTATGGGCTTGCGGGTCTGGCTAATGAGACGTGTGCTTGGCCGTGGTGCGCCAGCACTATTGGGCAGAAGGTTTCGAACGCGGGCACACGCCTTGACGCATCACGACGCGAGGAGTTACTCCCCGGGCTCGAGTCAGAGAAGATCTGTGAAGTTACTCTCTCGACCGGCGGCATGCTTTTAAGTCGGCTATCGGCGATATTGGCCATCATAGAGTTTGCAGGCGCCGCTCCTCAGGGTGGGCTTAAGAGCGACGGATTGGGAATCGTTCGCGCCCATTGTCCGATAGATTTTTCCTAACCTATGGGGCAGCCCGCAGTATGACCTCACCACGTGAGTGGTCTCAAATCACCTGTGACGGGCCCGCCCGCCCCCAGGCTGTACTGCTGAAGCGCATTATCTCACACGCTCACGTCACACTTCCTGTGGTAGGAGTCGCGATTCACATGGGGTAGTTTATGTTGTTGAGGTGATCCCGAGTTCTCAACTTGTACGCATGAGCTCCAAGCTGGCTGGCGGTGGCCACCCTCTCGTGGTCATAGATCTCTGTCGAATGACTGACCGGCGCGGAGTCACACGGTAACGCTTCGTCCCGCCTGTATCTCCAGCCAGTCATCGCACAGATGTGCGATGCACCAAGCGGCCAGACTGAGGTACACCCGCTATTCTGTCGGGTTGAATGGTGCGATTTGGGTAACTTGCTGCATCTCACGTCCAAATGGTCACGTTCGCTCCCTGGTTGGGCCCGAGAGCCAAGGAGAGGGAAGGTTGGACGGCCGGTGGCTGAACGCTCTCTGGGCTCCATCTCATCAGTCCGCAGCCTCGCAGATACACATGGCTTTTCCCGATCCTCGACAGATAATGGCGTTGCAAACTGTATGCACGGCATCTCGATACCGATCAGCGGCACAGTGCGTTGGGAAGTTGGGAGTGCTGCGCGCTAGTAGTGCGGCGCTGAGCAGCGCTGCCGCCCCGATCTGCAGCGCCGACACCACAGAAGCACCTGATTGCCGCCCCAGCACCATCACAGTCCACGCGACTGGCCAGGTGAACTGAATGTGTTCCGTGCCGATGGTGAGTCGTTCGCTGGATAGCGCCAAGTGTTATTGTCCTGGGCCGCGAATAGCCCACTGGCGCTCTAGACATCAAATCGCACACAGTCGATGGCGGCTCGCCTGCCGCTGCACGCGTCTGCATGGCGGTCTCACGCGCCAAGTGACGAGTGGCCGTGGGTTGCCTACCATGTTCGATCTGGGGGTGCTGGTGATCCTCGGAGCAGGATGTTGGTCAAGTCTGCGGGGCTGAACCCGATCACACTGCGACCGACCAGGAGCTTCTGCAAGGGGTGCGTGGCGATCGCCCCGCACTCGTGGCGACTCCTGCAAGGGGTCAGGCCCGCGTATCATGCCTTGCCGGTGGGGCGAGGTGAACTGGGCGAACTGCTCCAAGGGCCTTCAACGACATGGCCTCACGCCTTGGATGGTATACGACGCCGCCACATTGAAGAACTCACCGCCGCCCAGGTGAAACAGCAGACCCTGATTGCACGATGGCGCGATGGGGCTGCCCATGCTATGATGGCGAGGGCCGCTCGTGCTGGTGACCCCACCGGCCCGGCCGCCTGTTCCGCTGGGAGGGCCGCAAATCTCGAAGGCAATGAGCTCTGGCGAAGAACTTCCCGAGGTTCTGGCGATGGAATTACAGGAGCCCCTCCCAAGACCCTTCTCAGTGGCGAACGGACGCACCGATGTGCGTTGGCCAGCTTTCGGGTGAACCGCACGCGGCACCTTGCGAATCGTTCTATCAGACCGGTGAAGGACCAGTCACGCGGCCGGCAAAGTCTCGAAGGGCATCGCCATGGACGGTGCAGGATCTGACCCGGGAAGGGTGGAGCTTGAATGCTGGCCCAGAGTGCGTTTCATCAGTATATCTCCCACGAACTGCGGCACCACCTCTGTTGCAACATCAAAGAGCTAACGCTGGAAACCGCTGAGAGCCTGCGAGCGGATCAGCTCAGCGAGGAAGAAACCCGGAGGTTTGCATCTCGCACTCGCGAAACCGAAATCGTCTCACCAGGCCTGGTGAACGATGTGCTCGACTCTCCCGGCTGGAATCAGATCGGGTTCTGGAAGTTTTGGAGCCGATCGAGCTGCGCCCCGGCTCATTGAGCAGGACCGTTCGCCATTACCGGCTCAACGCCATCAGAGAAAAGGCCGTGGAGTTCGACATGGGACGTCGCAGCGATCTTCCCCGGGTGATGGGCGACTGGGATCAGATCCTGCCAGGTGCTACTTCGACAATCTTCGTCGCAATGCCTCCCAGTTTCAACCCCTAGCCGGTGGCCGATCGTGCTCACCGCTTACCCCTGGCCCGACACCTGTCCAGTTCGATCCGTCCCGGCCCCGCTGGAGAACCATCCTCTGTGAAATTGTCCTCGCCCTTGCCGCGGCTGAGGCTTGAATCGCCGATAGCGGAGCCGGCATCTGCCCGCGAAGATCCGCAGCGCAAATCTTCGATTCGCTTCTTCGGGTGGAGAATGCGGGTCCATACCGAGGTGGGCACGGGCCTAGGGCTGGCGATCGTGCCGCGGAATTCTCGACAAGCACGGAGCAGTCCCATCCCGCATGGTCAGCGAGCCGGAGGTGGGAACCACGTTCTGGTTTGATTTCGCCTTGAACATGTCGATCGCGACGAACTGATCCTCGAAGGGGAGCGGCGGTCCAATATGCCCAATACCGATCAAGCTTGCCGCGGGCCGATCTTCAGGCCTAAAGGTTCTGAATCCACCAGTTATTGACCAACCCGCTGGAGCGGCTGGTTTTGGAGTGGCTGAGGTTTCAGCCTTCGTCGCTGCTGACTCCCCGCACATGCGCGAGAGTTCGTTGCGCTCATCGATGCTGACCCGATGGGGGGAGCCGCCTGATGATCCGCTCGAAGTTGGAGAAGAAATCGCGGATTAGCTCCGGGCCCATCCTGGTGATCAAACATAATCCAGTTCCCTTGGTCATGGGCCGATCACGCATACCTTGAACACATTAATGACAGGGCATCTCCCCTCGGATTTTCCACATTTTACTGTAGCGCAAGGATTCGTGTCGGTGATGGTTTGTGAAAATTATTGGGAATCAGTGATCGAGTGACTACCAATGAACTCTTCCGATGTATCGTGAAAAAGCCTGCGATCTCCTCTTTTTTTTCCGCGTAGCCCGTAAGGCCCCTGTCACAAACTGGCGGAAAGGCAAATTAAGGCTAACACCGCCTGGGAGTGCAGAGAGGGAATCAATAGCT
>Ga0163217_1085923_pt1 | contig 10200 bp, 5 predicted proteins | sample SynspAceP_FD_185933 | JGI IMG/M metagenome (GOLD analysis project Ga0163217, IMG submission 185933) | Saline lake microbial communities from Ace Lake in Antarctica - Synechococcus sp. Ace-P (PacBio error correction) | ecosystem: Environmental > Aquatic > Non-marine Saline and Alkaline > Saline ...
CGGAAAAGAAAGGATGAAAAAAAAACCTATAAAACCGAATAAAACATTAGGTTTCAACAAAAAGGAAAAAAAATAACGAATGTTCAAAAAATTTCCTCCTTATTTTTTTTTCCTGGTGCAAAACACAATGCAAAGCCCAAAACTCCTCAAATTTTTTAAAAAAACGCCAATCCGGGACCCTTCTTATAATGGAATTAACCTGGAGCACCAACCCGGGGATGCCCTATTTTTTGAATCATAACAAAGCGAAAAAAATATCAATTGCAATACATTTACAGACAAAACAGCCCCTTAAACACAAATTTAAAACCCTAAGAAAACTTATGAGAAGTTAAAAGTACGCACCAATTACACTGCAATCTTTTTTTTCAATTTCCAGGAAATCCTAAATATAAGTTTTTCAAAAGAATGCTAACAGCTGCAAGTTTTTTGGATTACCCCAATGCTCCAAGAACTATCGTGCTTTTGGAAAACCTAAAAATTTTCCAGTAAACCCAAACCCCAACAACAGAAAAAAATTTACCATAACGCCATAATAAATCGCGCCCTTTACAGTATCGTTTCACAAACGAATATAGCAAAAAAAGGAAAAAACGCCCATCAACCCTATGAATGTAGAAATATCCTCTCTTTTACTCCTTAAAATTTTTGAAGATGGTACAACAATCTAAAATTATAAAAAATAAAGACAACCTACCGAATGAAACAAGCTCCCCCATTTGCTTAGACCACTAAATTCATTGTCGTAACAAGCCCTCTCAATTCTAAAAACACTAACCGTTTAACACTCAATCACAATTAGTAATATCCGATCTATCTATTTCTAAAAACCCGCACCAACACCATCAAATCGCCTAGGGAGAATCCACATACATCGGCCATAGTTTCAAGAATATAGTTTAAAACGGGCCAACTCCACAAAGTCCCATATTCACAAATGAAAATTCCACGTTTTCCAAATAAATAATAAATTAGATCAAATCCGTATACATTCCATCCTTGGCAAGAAGAAAAACAATCTTGCATTAGCCCAAGAAGATTAGCCCTTTCAAAGACCTCCCAAATAATTAAATTTCATTAATAAATTATCACCCATAAAAAGGTAAAACTCAAAGGCTCGTACTCCCATATTTTAAAATACCCAACAGAAATACAAATAATACCAAAACCACCCAAAACCTGCCGTCGAAAACCCTCAGCCAAAATTCACTTACCGTTGACCGATTTATCCCAAACGTACTCACAAATCAAACTACCTGACGTTCAATATCTAAAAAAAAATCCACGAATTTCCGGTAACAGCTAACTTTTTGAAAAATAAAAAACCTTAAAACCCGGAAAATTAATAGAACATTCCTTATAAAAAGAAATTGTATAAGAGAGAGAGCGCCGAGAGAGACCTCGCATAACACTATTTACCGAACAATTAAAAGTCCTCCTTAAAAAATTAAATCTCACCTTTAAATAACCCCATATAAACCCATTAAAACACAAAAACAATCAATTCCCGAAGAAAATTATGTAAAACTTACTCTAACCAAATCTAGCAAAATACAGGACGACCCCAAAGGGAATCATAAGCCGCAATAGACTCCCCGAAAAATTTATTCAGTCTGGCATTATAAACTTTACATACATCCATTAAAACCCTTGACAACTGCCAAAATTAAAGTACGCCAATGCAGAACAACCAACCCTATGCATACACACAAAGACTCAAACCCATAATAACCCTATAATCAATTAAATAGACTCCCGAAATAACAAAACAACTATGTAATCATTGAAAATACTCTTGCTTAAACCTTGTAACAACTGCAAATTGAACCTAAACTCGATAGAAACATTTTAGGCCCCAAAAACCAAAAGACAATAGACGGGCAAAATAAAAATAACATATATTTAAAATGACCTGCTTACCTACCAAAGAAATAGCAAATTCCCACAAATCCAACACCAAACACTACAAAAACCTTTCTAACCATAACCTTCTCTAAACAACAAAACAAACAAAATACAGGCACATAAAAATAAAAAAAAGATAAAATATGAGCCCACATTAAATCTCTTTCAAGAAAAAACTAAAAAAAAAAACCTAAAAGCATTTTTAAGCAATACAAATAAAAGCCCACCTTAGAATTCCAATCCAAAGAAAACTAAGCAAAGTATAAATATAAAATGAACAAAATGAAATCAAAACTTCACAAAACTCTAACTGAAAAAACGTGTCGTAAATTTATTTAGGAATCGGAAAAACACTAATTTACGAATCTAACAGAAAACCAAAGGTCTGCCGTACTTCCTTATAGTACTCAAAAAACCCAACCGGCTACCAAAGGGCCAAACAAATAAAGAACCCAAAAAACGCACTACGAACAATGATAATGCCTAACGTTTAAAGATAATCCAATACACATTCCTTGCCCATAAATAAATAGCTACAAAACAAACAAAGAACCTGCAAAAAAAATAAAAAAAAGCAATTAAATATGATTTGAATCGGAAATCAACACATATAAAAAAAAACAATCAGAAACCAAAACCACATTTTAAAACTTGCCATGCCTGTTTTTCTAGTTGCTCAATAAAAATTGCATCCCAAAAACCAACTATACTTAAATTAAATCACAAAAATGAAAGAACTGGAAATTCGTTTTCGTATGTTTCTAAAAACACAAATAAAAAACCCAAAAATTACCCAAATTGAAAACAACGCCAATAACCACTGGCTTTAGAAATCAAGGATTAAGAAGAAATCATAGCATTAAATTATTAAATTACAAATAAACAAGACCTAACACAATACCCCCCGAAATACAAAAAACCCTAATCGGAAAAAAATAAAAAACCAACCACATTTCTTACTTAGAAACACATAAAACGACATTTAACGCCGTAAAACATCACAACGAAACCAAAAAACTGAATTTAAAAAAATAGTTACCAACAAACTATCGTCAAAAAAAAAAAGAACTTTAGGACCTTCGGGTCCTAAACCATCTCGTTAAAACCCACCAGCCAAACCGTTAAGGAGCCATCCTACCATAACTACGGTACAAGCCACCACAATCCCAAAACACTAACCGCGTACGCCCACTGGCCCGAATTAGGGACTCCAAATCAAATTCAAAAGAAACCTCGTGCCAAACAATATCCACATGCTTCCCAACCTTTTAAAATCAACCTTCTGGTAATGCAAATTGGAACCTCCTCCCAAATACCCTCTTCACGATAACACAACTCAAAGAACCGGAATCACATCACTCTCGGCACTTTCTAAAACCCTAATTCAGAAATCCAACATCACCTCAATACGACACCTTAATTTGTTAAAAGCCTTTTCTTCAAATATGATCGTTCAAAAACACCACTCTCCCTGTCCCATCTACTGCCAAAATAAATCACACATTACATTCGTCCTAATCAAAGCCAATAAATCTATAACATCCTCCATGGAAACCAAACCACTACCGATCCGTATCTCACAACAAAGCAAGTTCTCTTACAATCAAAATAATCAAATAATTTGGAAACTCTCCAACACACACGGATAAAAGAAATACCAAAATCAGATATTTGATGCTAAAAGAAACACACTATCGAAAACGGTCTAATGGTTCCATGAAGTAGAAAACTTTTTAGACTAAATTAGGACAAACTGATAATGTAGCATACAACTTGCACGAAAATGGAAACAAGCAAAAAAAATTTTAAACAATCCAAAAACTAATAAACAGCAATAAACACACCATTATGTCCGCAAAAACTGGAGTGAAAATTGGAATTCTTAAATTACTTACGAAATAACAAGAAAGTCCAATCGGATCCTCAGAATTCGCAAGGACCGGGTAACAACGAGAAGGATGAAAGTTACCACAAGAGCAATTTCCCCATAAACAAAGTACGTCAAAAAAAACTAACCATACATATCCTGGCCAACAACGGTTCTACCTGAACCCTCGAAACATAAATCCAAACCATACAGACAGGCCCTCTAACAAAATCCCATTGGATGGTGCGCCACAGATATCGTAGCACTCCTTAACAAGATACGTATTACACCGGCAACAAAGTTTAGAACAACAAATCCCTACAAACAACTCTATTAATTGACAAAACCACCTAGTAGCTAACTATTTAAAATAAACAAACATTATCGTTGCGAAACGCGGTACAAATAACCAATGTATACCCTCACATAACAAAAACAAACACTACTATCAAATAATAAAATTCACGAAAACAGCCACAAATGGTAAATCGTAATTGAAAACATTAACTAATATATAAATTACCTCAATCTAATCCATAAAAACAAAGATATCCGGCCCCCTAAACTCAAAAATGCCCCATTTTTTAAAAAACCAAAACACTTCCAGACACACATCATACAAATAGATCATGTTAAATCAATTTATATAGCAACAAAAAAAACCAAAAAGCAGCAATAAAACAGAGTTGCCCTAGCTCTAAGCCCTTAACACATTACAAAACAAATCCCAATATAATCCTTTATAAACAAGTCATTATTATACTCCATTATTTAAAAAACAAATAAAACTAAACAACAATACATTCGTATTTCGTTTTCTGATCTACTGCCAACACCATAGACCTAACACACAATCAGAAAAATACGACAAACCGTTCTCTTAGCAACAAACACATATACTTTCAGACCCAAAAAATACAACAAACCAAAATTCATCAAAAAACTAAATTTAAATAATACCAATTCATAACTAAAACTAACATATTCAAAATTCCAAAGAACTAAAGTTCTATTTTATAGGGCAATACGCCTTAGGTATTTCATTCAAGTGAAAACCATTCAAAAAATAATCCACAAAAATACCCTTTTATTAAACAGTGCCCTCAATGTCATCAAAAAAACGAAAATACCAACAATAAGACCATGCATTAACCAAAAACTCGTCAAAACAAAATCATAAAATACACCCATAGCATTACAACCCACCAAAAAATTCCTAATCAAAGTCAAACAATCAAAAGCAAATACCAAAGCTTTACAAACAACAATCATCCAACGAAACAAAACAAACATTAAAAAAACGAAAACACAAAATACCAATAATATCTTAAAGATAAAACTGAATATCCACCAATAAGGTGTTAAACTCAAAAATAGAAACTTAATGGAAAGGTATCCACACTTAACAAGTAATGCTACAACAAGTAAAACCAAACAAACTGGAATACCAATTACGACCATCCATATACCTAGACCACACAACAATCAAATTAGGCATAGATAAAACAAAAGAAAAAAAGTAAAGATCTTACATAAATAAACAATCAACATCGAATTATTATCAATTAAATGAATAATACGAGATAAATTAAAAAAACGCAAAAGACCACTTTAGAAAAACAATAGTCCCCAAATAAACTATGATAACGACCAAACGATAGCAAAAACCACACTACACACTACAAAAAAGACCATTAAATACAGAAAAAACCCACAAAACAACCATACAAAAAAAAACCAACACATCTTTTTAATATGAAACCTACAAAGGCCACCCATTAAAAAAAAAAAAAAGAACGACCAAAATCCCAGAACCAACGTAAAATATACCGGAGATTACAACCTCGCATAGCATGGTAAAAAATGATCTGGTGGTATTAAAATGGAAAACAAGCCTTAGATCACTACTTTAGCATAAACAAATTAAACAAAAAAATATAATCATAACCTAAAACCCATCTCCCCATAAGCCAAAGAAGAATTCATTACAGCAAGAAAGCCAAAACGAATAGATCAACCCAAATAAATATAAAAAAACCAAATCCCATTAACACAAACGAACGAATAAACACAACTACAAAAACTAATCAAACGCACCATCACCCCAACAAATAACCAAATACAAAATACAAACCAATCAGAAAACATGAACAACTACAACGCCAATGGTTAAACAAACAAGCGAAACCACCAAAAAACAAGCCTAAACAAAAATACAAGCCACAATCACGGACAGTCAAAAATTAAAAACAAGATTGCCACCACCAAAAAGAAAGAAAAAACCAAGGATATCTCTACACACAATAAAGTTAAACCCTTCCCTTCTAAACCCCAAAACCAGACGTAAAAACCAGAATAACTAAGCCCTTAGTATTCATTAACAAAATAAGGTCAACAACGAAGGCTGGACCAAACAAAAACTCACTAACAACCTTAAAACAATTAAGCCAAAAACAAAAAAAAATCATCAATCACTTTAAAAACTTTTCAAATTCATCTAGTAAATCTTAGTAACTCTTGTCAAATATTATCCCATCTAACATTCAGCTTGACTACTTCAAAATACATCAACGCAATCCATTAAACAATACAAACTCAGCATCCTTTAAAATATGATTGCTCCACTTCCGTACCACCAAAACAAATTAAGTAAAATAACACCATTTCTTCTATTCCCTTACAACCTAGCGGAAAGTCCACACCCCTCAACAACAACAACTAAAGAAAAAAATTTGAACCTAACGATAACTATCACAAAGGAAAAATAACGAAGTCAAAAATCCCAATGTCGTGCAAGTAACAGCACAAGCAAAACCCCAAAATAAAACGCCAACACCTCAGGATGAATAACACGATGCACCCCTATAAACAGTACAAAACTAAAAATTCATATTGCAAATACACATGACAAGAACAGCCTGAAACACAAGATTTAACCCAATGAAAACATAATTTAAAGTACCCCAATGGAACTGCACGGTTTCGGATTTCAGAAACCTAAATAAGCAAGCACTACAGGCTGCACTAATAAGCTCCCAAGAACACCTTAAACCAAACATTAAATCCCAACCCAACTTACAGGAAAAAATACCATAACCATAATAACGGCGCCTTACATATTTTTACAACGGGAAATATACAGAAAAAAATAAAAACCCTCAACCTATGATGTTAGAAAGAATTATCCCTGCTTTACCTGAACAATGAAGATGAGCACAATCAAAAATTAAAAAACTAATAACAACCATCCGGATGAAAACAACCCCCCCGGATTGCTTTAACAAAATCTCGTACAAGCCTCGTTCTAATCTAAAAACACGACCTAAACACGTGCAATCACAAAGAATAATCCCATCAAATTCTTATTTCGGTAAAACCTCGCGTAACCATACTACCAACATATCAGCCTTAGTTAATGTATCCAGATAACAAACCCATCATTTCAATTGAATAAGTTATAATCCCAAACTTCCCAAATCCATAGTCAAAAAGAAATTCCCACGTTTTCCAAAGAAATAAAAAGTAATCAACCGGGAGTTAGCATTTCCCTGCAATAAAAAACCAAATTCTTGCATAATGCCGCATAAATATTTACCCTCAAAATGCCTTCCAATAAAATAACAATCTTTAATAATAGTTCATTCGCCATAAAAAATGACTCAAAGCCGGTAACTTCCATTTTAAAAACCCCAACAGAAATACAAATACATTACCAAAACCACCCAAAACCTCGCTCGTGTAAAACCCCACCGAAAATCAATTCTTTACTTGTACTGGCATTTATCGTCCAAAATTCTTTACTTCACCCAAATCCTTAAACTATGCCGTACTTCAAATCTAAAAAAACGGTGCCTCAAGTTTATTTCAGTAACAATGGCTACTGTTTTTTTAAAGAAAAAACCTTTTAAACCGTAAAAAATTAAATCATATTCCTTATAAAAAATATAATGTGAAATATCTTTACCTAAAAACCCTTTCTGTCATTTCACTATCTTACTTAGACCTATAATTCTCCAAAAAAGAATTCTTCAGCCTTTTTTTAAATTTTTTTAAAACTCCAGTAATAACTATTCATTTAAAACATCAAAAACTCATTACCGGGAACTGAAATTTGTTAATTTAAAAATGTAGAAATCTTACCTTTTTCTTTACTCTGTATATCATGTCCTAAATAGCAGGGGACCTGACTCCTAAAGGGAACATATCCGCAAAATCTCCGGGAAAATTTAATCCAGTCGTCATAGGTATAATACTATGGTTTAAGCATTCACTACATTAAGTCGGATCAACTTCAAAATTAAAGGGTACCATTATTGCAGGTATCAACCAACCCCTTATGGCCAATGAGCAACTACAATTCTCTAACTCTCTATAGATAACTCCTATATGTCTAATTTAGAATAAAACTCCTTCGTTTAAAATAATTCCTACAAAGCTTGTAAACTATGTATAAACATTTTTTTGAAAAACTCTTCTGCTTGTGTAAACTGGGTAACAATTGCTTAAAGAATCGCGACTGATAAAAACTTAGCTTCCCAAAAACCAAAAAAGATAGTACGCAATAAAAATAAGCAAGTAATATTAATACTGGCTACGACCAAAGATATGCAACCACAAACCAAACCAATGCACACAAAATATCCTTTCGGTAATTCCAAATCCGTTATATCCCAAAATAGCAACAAACAACAAAAATAGCAAAGGCACTAGTAAAATAAAAAAAAGTGAAAAATTTATGATGCCCACGATTAATCTCTTTCTGAATAATAAATCACTTGAATAAAAAACCTAAAACGATAAATTCAATAACAAATAAGAACCAACCTTAGGAAGTTCCCAAATTCTATCAAAATTTTGGAACTAAGCAAAAAAGTAAATCATTAAAAACAAATTGAATCAAATATACTTCAACTAAAAACTTCTAAAGCTTGGGAAAAGAAATTTTGTTTGTTCGGGTAAAACTATAGGAAAGTCCGAAGATACACTAAAGTTACGAGCCTAAAGCAAAAACAAAGGTCCGACTTTTTCCTGGATAATTGTTAACGCAAAAAGACCCAATAGCCCAATCCAAGCCAAACCAAGATAAAGAACCAAGAAAAACGCACTACGGAATCATATAAGCTTATTTAAAGATAATCCAATACACATTCTGCCCCATTTAAAAAAATGGAGCATCAAATACAAACAAAATACTCAATAAAAATAAAAAAAACAATAAAATAATTGATTGATATCGAAAGTCACACAATAAAACAAAGAAGCCATCAGAAACGCAAAACCACTAGTTAAACTTTGGCAGCTTTGGTTTTCTTTGCCAAATAAAAAAATGCATCCTAATAAACCAACGGGAACCAATAATAAAGTCACTATAAATATTGAAATGATGATCTGAAAGTCCCTCGGGGTATTTCTAATAAAAAACACAATAAAAACCCAAAATACCCAAATGAAGGGTAGGGGAAAGCGCCAATAACCATCTTCTTATGGGAAATTTCAGATATGAATGTAAATTCATACTATAAATTAGTTAAATGAATCCAAAATTTACGACCTTAACATTATAGCGGCCCTGGGTTCCCGTAAATTACTAATAACCCTTAATTTCGAAAAAAAAGTAAAACCAACCAGCTATTGGTTTTTTGGGCATTACTGTAAAGGAACTACATAAAACGACTATTGGTAACGCCCGTTAAAACATCGACAACAACAAAAATAGCTTTGGGATAATAAAAGTTATCCATACCAACAGTTTTGTCCAAAATTAAAACCCCAAAGAACTTGGGTTTGTAGGACTTTCGTGTTCTAAAACCAGCTTCGGTAATCCACCACCAAACTTAAGGAGCACGCACCTGGTTAAACCTGGACAATGGCACCAAACAACCAAGATTTCTACCGCGCCACGGCCACTGCTCAATGGCTTTAGACTCCAATTCCGAAAGTTCAAGAAAAACCTCCGGTGCCAAACCAAATCAGCTATGGCTTCACCAGACTCTTTTTGGAAAACAGTACCTTCTGGGTCTTAACAAATTGAACTCTTGCGCGTACCTTCAAAACCTCTCAGCTATAACACATCTTCAGAACTTCGGAACTCACGAAGTAGGTCACTCTTCGGGCATTCTAAAACCTAATCAGAAATCCAATTTATCACCTTCAAGGTTAGCGGAAACACCTAATTGGTGTGTTTATAAAGCCTTTTCTTCAAGATTATTTCTGATTTCGTTCAAAAAACCAAGCCACTTCTTGCCCCTGTTTTCCCAATTCTTACTGCCAAAAGTGTAAATCATCTACATTACAAAGTTCGGTCCATTAATTTTCAAATCCTAATAAAGTTCATAACACCCCATTGAAACCAAACACTTACCGACCTACCAACAACAACCTAAGGGCAATTCTCTTTAGCCAATCAAAATATCAAATACATTGGAAAT
>Ga0163217_1102330_pt1 | contig 10200 bp, 14 predicted proteins | sample SynspAceP_FD_185933 | JGI IMG/M metagenome (GOLD analysis project Ga0163217, IMG submission 185933) | Saline lake microbial communities from Ace Lake in Antarctica - Synechococcus sp. Ace-P (PacBio error correction) | ecosystem: Environmental > Aquatic > Non-marine Saline and Alkaline > Saline ...
GAAAAGAAAAGGGAAAAAGGGGGGAAGAAGAATTCCCCCCCCCGCCTGGCCGGGCCCCGGTTTTCCCCCGAAATCGCGGCCCGGGCTTTCTACAATCCCCCCGGGCGCCCCCGCGGGCCGCCCTACCCCCAAAGCACGGGTGCCTGATCTGGAATGGCCGTAACCGGCCCCCCGGGTGGCCCGGCGTGGAGCGGGCCCTGGTGATTGGTGAACACCGCCGGGCGGTGGACGGCCAAATGCCCAAATCCGATTCGTGCTCGCCGCCCGCCCACCTGGGCCGGGGGTGGAGGAGGTTGTAACCGGGTGGGGGGAGCCCCCAGGGAGAATCGCGGCCCTGGCCTACGGAAAACCGAAGTTCGATTCCTGGCCGTTTGATGTGAATCAGCCGGCACCCGGCAACCTCTACGTGACCCTGGCCAAGAAGGCCGGTCTATGGCCCTGGTTGGCATCGACCTCCCTCCGCAGGTCCAAGCGGGTTCTGGTGATTCGCCCGGACCACAGCGCCCAGCCCCCAGCAAGGTGGCCGCCCGATCTTGTTTTTGGCCAGGCCGAACATGACCCCCCGGCCGCAGCCATCCCTGCTTCACACCACCAGTGCGGCCCTGGCCGAGGCGGTACCCCGTTTGCCCATCGAGGCCGCAGTTACTGGACCAACCCCCGCGCCGAGGTCTGCCCGCAGTGGCGCTGCGGTGACTGGGGCCTGAATGTGGTCTGCCCCACGCCTGGAGGAACGCCGGCCCCGCTTTGAGCCGATCGCTTCGCCCCGAGCACCCTTGAACTCCTGGTGGAGCGGCCGAAACCCTGGCCGAACGGAATTCGCCATGCCGGAGCCATCTTTCTGGGGGTTGGAGCCCGGAGGCGTTGGGGTGATTACCTGGCTGGCCCCAACCACACCCTGCCCACGCTCCGGCACGGCCGCTTATCGCTTCGGCGCTGAAGCGTTGGGGAGACCCTTTCTGCGCCCACACCAGCCTGATCAGCTTTAACCGCGCCACGGCGCTGGAGGCCTACGGGCCCCGCCCGTGGTACGCCTGGCGCGCAGCGAGGGGCTGCACAGCCATGCCGATCGGTGCGGTGCGGCTTCAGCGCTTCGCCAGATCCGGCAACCAACCGGCGGCCCCGTCGCTGATCTCCCCCACCAGCACCTGGTCGGTTGATGTTACGAAACAGGCCCGTTCTCCCAGCAAACCCCCGGCAGGTTCGTTGATCTGTTCCCTCCAGGCTGGCGGGATCCTCGATTTCCAGCGGCTCAGCTTGAGATCCAGCACTCAGGTTGCCCTGATCGGTCCACCGGGTCCCGGCGCTGCGCAGGGCCATGGCGCAAGGGTGACGCCCTGCGGCCATTGGCCTGCAAGATCCCCTTTCACCTGGCGCCAGCGGACCGGCACACTTCACGCGGCAAAAGGAACTCCAAATTCAGGCCGCTTCCACCAGCTTGCTGGCATGCCACCACCACCACGAAACCTTCAGCCGCCGAGCCACCAGCTTTTCCTGGACATGGCCTCAAGCGCCCGCCCTCCGCTTGTCAACTGAAAGTGGCGGGTTCCACCCGCTCATCGGGCGGCCGTCGATGGCCAGATCGAATCCGGTCGACAGCATTGAGGCTCTGCAGGGGATGCCTCGAGGTCGGCGGCCACACTTTGCCGCTTGGAAAGGAGGTGGTGAACGCGGTGATGCCGGAGAGCTGGCCGGAGCGGAGCTTTTGGTCGGCAAGGGCCTGGATGCCTCAGCGCCGCCGTTGAACGAAACCCAGTCGCCACGCAGCATGCCATCGCGGATCTTGCTCGACAAGCCGCTTCAGCCACCGCCTTCTTCACCTGGTTCCTGCAGCTCAGCCAAAATGGAAGGTTTGGAAGGCGCCGTGACCGTAAGCAAGCCAAGCCCCGGTCCGCTCATGCCGGGTGGGGCAAGGGCGCAGGACGGAATCGAGAGCTGCAGTTCCCTGGCTCCAACGCAACCACCTTGACGGCAGCACCTCACCCCACTCCGTGAGACTTCAACCCGTTGCAGCAGGCTGGATGGGTCGCGGTCACCGGTTGATCGGCGGCGGAAACGAACAAGAATCGCCACGTCGCAAAGGCCGGCAAAGTTTCGGCCGGGCTGTCCGGGGAGCACACGCTGCAGCCAGGGCGCCATCGCTGTTCGGGCCAATTGCAGCACCGCAATCGGGGTCCTTGTGTTATCGCGGGCGCGGCGGGCCGTGAGCGGCACCAGTTGGAGGCCGAGGTAGGGTGGATCACCTGCCACCATTGCGCAATTGTCGGCCACACCCCGGGCTCGATTGATCGGGAAATCTGCAATCCGCAGACCGGGACCCCGCAGTCCAAGGAGCGCACAAGTGCGAGGTGTGTTGATACCGATCACCTCGCCCCGGAAGAATTGATTCAGTGGCCGGCGCTGAAATTGCCGGGATTGAAATCGCCGCCATCGGTCTGGATGCAGGTCGAGGACGCTTGTCGGCCCAAGCCCAGGCTTGTTGATGTTTGCGGTGGCAGGCTGCTGACGATGCCGAGGGTGACCGTGCGCTCAAGCCGTAGGGGCTGCCCAGGGGCAAATCGCCCAATCCCCCACCTCCAGCGCTTCGGATCACCGAGGGGAGCGGCGCTGCAACTCGCTGAGACCGGGAAATGCGCACGCACGCGCCCAGATCGGTGACCGATCCGCCCCGACAACGCTTCCCATCCACCTGGCGGCCATCGGCCAGGGTGACTTTCAACCACGTCAGCCCTCTCAAACCACATGGGCATTGTGAGCACAGGCCATTGGCATCGATCACCCAGCCTCGCCGACCCCCTGGCCGCGCTCACGCCTGCTGCCGGCAGGGTCGCCGAACAGATCACGCAACAGCGGATCGAGCAGGGCAGGGTCCGAAAGGCCTTGACGGGACACACTGCGCTCCGTATCGATCGCAACCACCGCGGCGCCCCACCGCCCGGGCGGCCTGGGCCCGAAGCTGTGGGCAGGTGGCTAATCAGAGCGTCGGCTGCTTCGGCAACAAGGCGTGCTTGAGAGGGAGCCTGCCCAAGGGCTGTTCGCCGATGGCGAGCGGAGCGGCAGCCGCCACCGGCAAGGCCGGCATCAGAAACCAGCAAAAGGCCACCAGGGCAGCCATCAGCCACGGGCAACCGGCCGGCGCCACGCAGCTTGGCTTCGGTCCAATAGCCAAGCCTGGCTCGGGCAGGGAAAGGTGAATCGTTGGCAGGCGGGCGCAGCACACGGCAGTAACGGGGCTAGGGCGACAAGGGCGCCTAGGAGGAAATCTTTCACGGAAGAATCCCGAAGCACGTAGTCCGACGGCCTGGCACCTTGCAGCCCATGCGAGCTTCAAAGGCGGGGCAGACCAGCCGCAGCAGCTCCTGCCGCCAGCACCCATCGGGTTCCGCAGTTTCGAGCCAACGTCCACCGGAGATCCACGGGGCGTCCATAGCGGGCAAGGGGCTGGACGGGCCTCAAAGGCGCAAAGGGTGGAAAGGGCAGGCGAAGCAGGGGCACCTCCGCTCGCCCCCGGCTAAGGCGCCCTGCAGTGCTGGTGCACGTGGCCGAAACGCACCCCTGACGCGCCGGACTTGCAGTCAACAGGGTCAGTCACCGCTCCGGTTTGTTGCAAGGGGCGACGGCAATCGAGGCCTGGGCTGCCGATCGGCAACGGGCGGGTGGTGATGGGCCACCCAGGTGGGAGCGTTTTCATCGCGGCAGCTGGCATCCCAGCCCAATCGAGCTGGGCCCGCCATCGATGGCTCCGGCGGTTGCTGCCCCTCTGTGACTGGAGAGCAGGAATCAAGCGCCAGCGGCCCAGCGGCAGCACCGCCGGAGCCAAAACAGTCGGCAACAAGGCTCGCCCTCCTGGCTGAAAGACCTGGCGAGCCAAGGGGCAGGGTGCGTCAATGGTTGCCGGGCAAGCCAGGGGCCAGGGGAATCCTGTGCGAAGGGCCCAGCGAGTTCGCGCAGCTTGGCGGTACCGGCCAAGCTTCTCGTCTTGACAGAGGTCGCCGCTGATCAGCAACAGGTCGGGGCGATGCTTGAGGCTGCCTAAGGCCTGTTTTCAGCCCGTGCCGCAGCCCGGCGCAGTGGTTGAACACCCCGATACAACAGCAAGGAACCTCGGCCGAGCAAGTTGGGGATCACTGGAGCTGGAAGAACGCGGACCAAGGAAGTGGGTCTGATGCAAGCGGGTCTGATGCCCCGCGGGTCCAGTGGCCATCGCATCCGCAACTCCTGTTGATCACTCTTTAGATCCAATTTTCCAGCCAGTTTGCCAGCGGCACAAGGGTCCAGCTCTAGATCCAGATTCAACGCCCTCACCCAATTCCTCGACCTAGCCGTTCTCTTCGGCCCTCACCTGAGGGTGCTCTATGTGGCACGGCTCTGCAACATGGCAAGCCCAATGCTGAGGGGGAAAAGCTTAAGTTGGCCCAGACAGCGCAGGCAAACCATGGGCACGATCCTCCCTGGAACCTCAAGCCGGTGCTCGCTCTGTCAAGTGGCGAGATCCGGGGCTTGGGCGAGGGGGGCAGGAGCAGTGAATCTTCAACCAGGGAGCTCCGGGCACCCGGCCAAAGCTTCTGGGCCCGGGGTTCTGTCAGTACGTCAAAGGAACCCCACGCTGCCTCAACCAGGACGTGACCCCAGCGAGGGGCCGTGCAGGTCGACCGACTTCTACGGCGAACCGCCCAGTTTTTCGGACCGTTCGATGGGGGCTGGAGCCGTAGGCGCCTGGCGAACCGCCGCCTGCGCAGCTTGAAGCAGTCTCCGCCAGGGCATCCGGGCTTACGATTGCCTTATGCCGGCGGGCATTAATCCCAAAGTTTCTTGCAATGGCTTCCATCTAGGCCTTGCCCCGAAAAGGGGCAGTTTCACTGCAGAAGCCGTCGGGCTTCTGAACCGCTACCCGTTTTCTGCCCCATTGAGCGATCCCCTCACAGCCGAGCTGCCTGTTTTGGCCCAGCCCGGTGGCTGACGCCTGCGCTCTGGAGGCTGGTGAAATCCAGATCAGACGAAACCGTGTTCCCTTGAGGCCTGCAGATCCGAGTCCGCAAGGCCGATGGGGGCGATGTCAGCCCCTGGATGAATGCGCCGCTTCAGCGCGCCATCAGCGAGTCCTCGATGTCAGTGAGCGACTTTGCACGAGGGCGCTATGTTCCTGGGAGATCAAGCGAGCCCAGGCATCGGCGAGGTCCTTGCCGACGACCGCGACTTTCACAGTTTTCCGTGGATTTCCCGCCCCCCCGCCCGCCCCCCCCCCGGCGGGGTGGGGGCAAAAGTTTTTTGGTCCCCCCGGGGCCCCACCCTTCCAGGTACAGCAGGGGAGCTGCGATCGCCGAGAAGGTCTCTGCTGGGGCGGGACGGACCAATCCGTCTCCCTGAATCTGCGCGGTCGCAACGCAGCAAGATCCCCGGGCTGGATGTGCAGAGCGTGCGGGCTGATCACGCCCCCAGCCTAAACGCCCGACCCTTCCTTTCCACCACACAAACTTCTTCTTTTGATCCCGATGGCCTCGTTTTCTCCCCGGCCTGCAGAACCTGATCGAGGGACATCCAGCGACGAAAAGGAAACTGCCCACCCAAGGTGGTGGAAGCGGCGCCTGCGGGAAGCCCCTCTTCTTCAAAGGCTCGAGGCGCTATCGCCGGCACGCTCTATCTAAGGCAAATCAGTGAGGGATCCTTTGAAAGAGGATATACTTCAGCAATTTTGACGGTGGTCTCGACCTTGAGGAGAGGGCTACCGGGTTCTGGCAGCAAATCATTCGTCGAGAAGTGGAGAGCGACGAATATGATTCGGGCTCGTCGAGGTTCAGCAAGTAGCCGAAGACGCCCCCAAGATCGGCGGGACCACGTGGTGCTTGATGTCACCACCGGAAAGGAGTTTCGGCCCGGATGGCCGGCCTCACACCACCAAGCAGGTGTTGGCCCAGAAACTGCCGCGATAGCAGCGCCGATGGATCCAGGAGGAATTCGCCGACCTGGAGGATCCGGTGCTCACGTCCCAGAGGATCCGCTTCGAGCGACAGTCCGTGTGATCAATGGCGGTGAGTCAGGCTGGGACAGGCTGAGGTGAGCTGAGCTTTGCCGAGAGGACCAAGCTTCCAATGACACTACCGGGCCAACCGCACCCTTCAAAGTCTTCTAAAGAAGTTCCGAAGTGGCGCGTCGCGGCCACCACAGTTGTTCGTCCTCCAGGGCCTAAATGCCGGCCTTGGGGAGGAGATTTGGTTTACCTCTTCGAAAACGAAGTTAGATAGAGAGGGTTCGGTGCGGATCGTGGCGCCCGTGGCCCGGGAAGGCCAATCCACCGTCGATAGGATCGGTCCGAGAGATGGTGATGAGATCGAGCGTGAAGTGGATCCAGTTTGGTGATGATGGTTGCCGCGGCTCGCGTATCCAGCAGGTGGTCAACGAACTTCGCGGCGAAAGATTTCGACGTGATCCGCTGGTCTGCCGATCCAGGCCCAAGATTAACGCCTTGCCGATATTGAGGGAGAGATACGAAATGGTGCGGCTGGTGGACCCCGAAGGCCACCACACGCGCACGTGCTGGTGCCCCTGACCAACTCGCCTGGCGATCGGCCGCGAGGTCAGATGGGGCGTGCGCCCTCGCCGCCCGCCTTGACCGGCTGGAAAGATCGACATAAAAAGAATGCCACTGGAATACGACCAGGTTTTGGCCGAGGATGCCAAAGCCGCTGAAACTGATCGGCCTGCGCGAGGAAGACCGAAAGAATCCAAAGCCGAAGCTGAGGCGCGCTGAGCTGAAACAGGCGATCCGTGCCGAGGAAGATGCCCGCCTGCGCGAGCTCTACCCCCTGCCAGAGGACGAATTCGAAGAGGGCGACGACGGCGGAGGACGCCTCGGGCGAATTCGTAGCCGGCGAGCCGGAAGGGGTCGCTTGTGGCCAGCTCTGATGAGCCGGGCCAAAGAAAGCCGCTGCAAGCGATGGAGAGCCGAGGCTGTTACAAGGCGAGGCTGCTATCAGCCAAGACGGGCTCCGTTTGAGCGGCCGGCCAATTCTGCGCCGGTTGCGCTGAGTTGCAGGCAGCTCCCTGGAATTCCCCCGCCCGAAACTGCTGCTTGCGGGTGGTCCGTTTGCCAGCCAAACAAGTGGTGCTTGATGAGGGTATGGGTCGTTCGGCCTACCTCTCTGCGCGTAGCCTGGAGTGCCTGGAAGGAGGCCAGACGCCGCAAGAAGCTGCCAACGGGCTCTGCGCTGCAGGTGGCGGATTCCATTCCACGGCACTTCAACAGCGGCTGGAGGACGCACGGGCTGCAGCCGCTGAGGCAAGATGAACATGGCGCACCCGTGCGTGGGGCCTCGGCGGCAACCCGTTGCCATCCGACCGATTTGGAGATCTGAATGACCAGCAGCGGCAAAGTCAGAATTTATGAGCTGTTCCCGGGACTTGCCTGGAGAGCCCGCGACGTGCTCGATGCCGCCGAGGAAGCTGTCGATCGCGGCCAAGAGCCACAGCAGCCTCGATCAGCCGCGATGACGAGGCCGGCCGCATCGCGACTTGATCAGCCCAATGGGCAACAGGGCCTCCCGGCCAGTTGCCCCGGCAAAGGCCTGCAAGGGGCAACCCCCAACGCCAGCCACCCCTGCTCGTCGAAGGCCATCCTCTCGTCAAGAAGGCCGTGACACCCGCGCCAGCTGCTTCATTATCAGCCAGCGCACCGGTCACAGCGCCGGCCAAGCTGCTGCCCCAGCAAACGACCAACGGCTCCAACGCAGGCTAACCGGCCCCAGCAAGCCCCAGGCCGCCCCATTCGGCTCCCAGGCAGCTCCATTCGTTGCCCCAAGATTGTTGGCGCCCCGGCAAAGCCAGCTTGCCGCACCGGTTCAAGCGGTTACGCGCTGCAGCGCCCTCACCGCCAGGCCCGTCGTCCGCCTAAAACGCACCCCAGCCCCCGGCCAGGCCCGGCTCCTCCGGTCGTGATCAAGCCACCGGCGCCGGCCGCAAGCCCGAGGCTGCCCTTTCCTTCCCAGCCCCAAGCCGGGCCACAGCCCCCCGTCCTTGCCCCGGGGCAAGCGCAACCGGCACCCGGCCCCGTTCTGCGCCGCAGCGGCCGGATTCGTCGCCAACGCCCGGCCAGCAGTGGCAGTGGCAGCCACACCCAGCTGTCGGCCGGCCCAGAGCGGTCCAACCGAGCCCCACCAGCAGCCGGCCGCTCCGCCTTCGCCCAGGCCTGGACTCACCAGCGGCCCAAGCGGTGCTCCGCAACGTGCGCCATCGCCGGTGCGGCAGGTTCCGCCCCGCAGTCGCACTCGAGCTGGTCGGGCAAGCCCCGATCCGGCCCGCGATGCGGCTTCTCCCGGGCACGGTCGCAAGCACGGCGGCGCACTCCGTGCGCCGCGGTGCGGCAATGCCCCAGGGGCATGCGCAATAGTCCCCGTGTCTCCCGGCGAGCTGATGCAAGCTCCAGACCCCCGCAGTCGCACCCCTGCCTGCTCCAACCCCGGCGGCCGAAGGGGGGAATAGGCAATGCCAACAGCCGACGGTCCTGCGGCCAGACAAGCAAACGGCCCGGCAGCCCCCAAGACGGCCTGGATTCCGCACAACGCGCAAGCCCGCAAGCCGCGCCCCCGCCGGCCGGAAATGGGAATGACAGTGCCAAGACTCGAGGCCTGCGCAGTAAAATCAGCCGCAAGAAGCAGCGTCAGAAGGTTCCACATCATCGGTGAAGAAGCGATTGATCCCTCACCACTGAACCAGCGGGTTTCGCCGGTGAACAGGAGGCCCTGATTCTTTCAGGCCAGCCTGGCCGTCGCGGCCCGGCCCCGCAACCGTGCGGCCACCCCCTGGTGTCAAGCCAGGTGCGTGCAATCGCAACGCAAGAAAGAACCACGCGCGCAGCGCCAGCGGCGCGGTGCCTATGGAACTGCGGCGCCCGCACGCGAGCCAAGGGGCGCCCGGCCCGACCGATGCTGATCCGTGCCCGAGGGCAAGACCTCAACGGTGCAGGAACTGGCCGACCCGCCTCGGTGTGGAGAGTCCGAGATCAATCAAGTCACTGTTCTTCAAAGGATCATCGCCACGGTCACCGCAGACCCTTGATCTCTGCCACGATCGAACACGGTCTCGATGAGTTCGGAGTGCGGTCCTGGAAGAACGACGTCGCAGGAGGCCGCCAAGAAGACGGTCCGAGATGATCGAGGAAAGCGGACAAGCTGCACTTGATTCGCCGGCCGCCGGTGGTCACCGTGAGGGCCACGGTGACAGTTCTCGATCACGGCAACACACGAGCCTGCCTCGATGCCATCCGCAAAACCCGGTGGCCGCCGGTGAAGCCGGGGCATCACCCAGCACATCGGTGCCTACCAGGTGGAATGTCAGCCCACGGCACCGTGAACAAACGCACCACTCCACGTTCCCTTGAATACCCCCCGCCCACGAGGGCGTTCAACCGCGCCATGCGCGCCGTGGCATGACCAAGGTCCACCGACGTGGCGGTGCTGAGGTGGGTATGGCCGCCGATGACGGCGTTCGCATGACCCCCAGACCCTCGAGCGATCAGCCACGAGGCCCGCGCCGCCGAAGTGGCCGATCCGTGGTCGCGATCAACCAACGATCGACAAGGAGAGGAGCCGCAGCCCAGAGAGGTCAAGCAGGAGCTTCCACCAGCAGCTCGTCCCTGAGACTGGGGCGGCGGAACGGTGATGGTGGCCGGTGAAGCCGGCGATCAAACGCGAAAGAAACATCGACAAATTGGCTGGAAGATGATCCTGCTGGTTTTCGGAGGTCGAAGATCTCCAAGGCAACCCCGATCGATGGCAAAGGCAACGCGTGTCGAAGCCCACCTCGACAAGGCGAAGGCCCCAGTGGCCAACCTTGCTGATCCAGAACGGCACTCTCAGGGCAGGAGATGTGGCTTGGCTGCGGACCCATCCTTGGCAAGGTGCGCGCGATGGGTGGATGACACCCGTCGGCCAACGGGTCAAGCTGGCTGGCCTTCCTCCGCCGTGGAGGCTCTGGCTTCCAGGCGAAAGTGCCCACAGGCCGGCGACGCAATTCCGAGGTCCTATGCCGACGAGAAGGCCGCCCGCGCCGATTGGTGGCGGGTGACGCGCGCCGCACGATACTGTGTGGCTTCCGGGCGAACTCGCCTGGCCCCGAGCAGATGGCTTCCCCGCCGGGGTGTCGCTGGGAGACCAGTTCGATGTGCGGAGCAGGCCAGCGAAGGAAGAGCTCAACGGAGCTCAACCTCAA
>Ga0163217_1120092_pt1 | contig 10200 bp, 8 predicted proteins | sample SynspAceP_FD_185933 | JGI IMG/M metagenome (GOLD analysis project Ga0163217, IMG submission 185933) | Saline lake microbial communities from Ace Lake in Antarctica - Synechococcus sp. Ace-P (PacBio error correction) | ecosystem: Environmental > Aquatic > Non-marine Saline and Alkaline > Saline ...
ACAACACACCACCCCCACCCAAAAAGACCCCAAAAGGTGGAGGGGAAAGGATTAAGCTTGAAAGAAATGGAAAATGGGTAAAGAACAAAATGGAAATAAAGTTAAAGCTGCAAAGAATTTATGGGCCGCATGCAACAAATTTGTTTGGTAAATCCATACTTATTGGATTCCCAGAAAAATCTAAAAACCTCTTTTAATTTTTTTAGGTGATTGGCGATACAATCTTCGCTCTCACATTTCGAATGTTATGTGATAAAAAACTGGAAATTCTTTTTAAAGGTTGAAATGCACTGAACTGAAAAATTTAAACCACTTAAATGACAAAATTACCTCCCCTTGTTACCAATTAACATCTCACCGCTATAGCAATTTGTCCAAATCAGATAAGTATTTTAACTCTTAAGTTTCTAAATAGGGAAGCGAGACTAGGCCGAATGGAATTCGTGGATTCTAAAAAAAATACAATTTTTTTTTTAGAAAAGTGATTGGACTAGATCCAATAAACTATTGGCAGTGAAAGTAACTTCAATAGATCAAGAATCAATTCCATTCTTAAATTACGATAATTCACTCTACTTTATTACTATATGTGGCAGCTAAAGGGTTTGGAGGGTTTTGATGTTTTTTAAAAAGTGAAGGGAAATTTTAAGAATACAGTCAACAGCGGAAAAATGTATTTTACAACCGCTTTCAATTCAATCTCAAATGATCTTTATTTACAGAATCAATCACGACCGCCATTGATTCCGCTTCTACCTAACCGACCATAGACGGCAGTGCCTCCATTGACTTTTAAAAATGACATTGCTGCAATACGTAAATTATATTCTCTAATCGGATGGCTCATTTCAAATTAGACACTCCCAGGCCACTAAAGTAACGCATCGAGAAGACCTACTTCAAACTCTATCAATCTCGTGTGACTTTCCTTTAAAGTTATCCTCTTTATTTAGCATATTTGATCTATACTTCTTAGAGACAAAAATATCACTTCATGATACTAGCAGACGAGATACTGCCTTGTTATTCGGACAACCACTCCTCAAGATCTACAGTACACGGTTCAATAAAAACTATAGGGATACACTTATCGCTTTACTACCAGGCTAATCATAAGGTAATAAGTCCTCTTACAAACATACGGAGTGCGGTCAATAATGGATAGCAGAAGATGGCCTATCTTGTGGACATTGTCTTCGCTGACTATCTTTTATCGTTCGGGTTACACTCGGTTCAAAGTGGATAAAACAGTGTGCAAATTTTATGAGAGGAAACTTAGAAAAATTTACCTTACCAGAAATTAAGAATAAGACACCAGTCAGTGACGTATTTTGATTAATGCGTCAACACGGACATGCCTCCACATAGCATATGAAGCAGAAGTCTCGCACTCACACTCGGAATACACACTGATTAAACTGAAGCCAAAAAGAATAAATAGTTTATTTAACTATTTGAATTAAACTGCACAGCTAGCTCTTATGTAGTTGAGAACGTCGCATATAGAGTAAAAGAGAGTAAGACTGCAGCCACTTGCGGCTGTAGAGCTATATTATATATCGGACGCTCTCGGATCGTTCTATTATCTAATGGAATTCAGCTCAGACGCATGAAAGTCGTGTAAAGAAAGAAAGGTGTTGGCTTAGATGCCATTTATCAAAGAAAATATCGAAATTCGTTGGAGTCTGGTTGGTGCTAATAATGAGCTAGAAAATGATAGAGCTACAAAGCATACTTAAAATTACCCAATCCGATATTAATTGGGAAAAATTAAATCTAAAAATCTGAAATCTACAGCTTAACCATCAAAATACACGAAGAATGCAGTAACTTGAATTAATAAAGAATTCATAGGCGGCGATTAAAAAGTAACCCAACAACTCAACTCATCAACCAATGAAATCGACCACATTAGAACTTCAATGTGAATTTTCCGAAAACCCGCAAGACAGGAAAGTTCTGTTATTTATTTTGTTACGACGTATTTTCGAAGGGAATAAAAAGTATTGAATTAAATATGAAAAAATAAAAAATCAAACTTTAATGACATTGCTCTCATACCCTTTTCTTCTTCTTTTGCCATAGACTTGTATATGAAGCCACGTATTTCAAATTCCCTCTCTTTTTTCTCATGTCAAACTCATAATGGTAATTGGAAATATCTAGGCTCAGAGGTATGCTAACCACAGCATCTTTGTAATGGATTAGCTCAAAATAAGTCAAGTTAGACGAACCTAGTTTTTTAATTATTTTGTTTTGAAGTAGCATTCACAGCCAATCTTTTTAGTGGATATATCCCTTCTTTTTATATACTCAAAGTATCAATTTTTCCTAATCGAGCTTCAATTTCAAAACCTCTGAAGCAATTGGTTACAAATGTATTGACAATTTCATGTTCGCTTTGTAATAAGTTTCTGTACAATTTGATAAATCGCTCAAGCAATAACTATCTTTCCCCTTAAACTTCGCCGTTTCTTGTTTGCCGGCAATGAGTTTTATAGAGAATAATTAAAAAAGAAAAAAGCAAAAGTTGTCTTTAAATAATTATTCTGTTTCATGGGGTAATGAGTTAAGTGGTCCTGCTCAAAAATAGACATGACTGCTCATTTAATAATTCATGTGTATGTCTTTATAATGTACTAAACTAGGTACAATACTAAAGCAGCGTGCTCCTATCCACTAACTTCTTATTTACTAACTAAATTATCAATTCCAACATAATTATGAAATATCTAGTTATATTCGCAAAAAGGAAGTTAAATAATTGTGGGAGGTTTACGGTTGTTATTAAAAATCCCGGTTTAATCGTGAACTAGTAAACTATGTATTCATTATAGACTGGGTTAATTATGAGAAAAGAAAATTATCCTCAGTATCTGCCTTATTGGGCTTTGCTTTTTTTTGTCTCGACGCAATCAACAGAGTGCACAATGCACACAATTCTCGCCATAGTAGCGAAGACCTTTTCAACTTATCCTCCAAACATGTTGGACTGAAGCTCAAGGCAGACCAGTAACTCTAAACACATCTACGTAACCGCTACAACTTCAGATGGGGCTTGCCGATGGATTCCTTAATGCAGGAGAGCTCTGGTGCTGCTAGAATGAAACATTTGAGTATCACAAAAGACGAGTGGCTATCTCACACCAATACCTTGATTTAGGAACAGGGCCTACTTCCTAATCAAGTTTGAGTTGAAATGCTGGTTTAACCAGACTTAATGGACAGGCAAGATTTAATGGTAGGAAGGGGGGGGGGGGCCGGGGCCTGGGGAGCAGAATGATTCATCTGGCTGTTGTATTTCATTGGATAGTGGCGACACATGGTCTTCTGCAAACATTTTTAAAATATATTACTGCAGGAAACCACCTTCTAATTCAGGTGAATCGTCGGTGATTGATCTGTCAAGCTTTACAGCGGAAAAGTAAAAATTGGATTTTAAAATGCTGCATCTACAGTATCTAACACTTGACTACATAGTTTCCATTGATAATTTCGCATTAAGCCTCTTGCCAACTTGTCCTAAACCACTGCATTAGCTGTGGCTGAATGACGACAACGTCCTCGCAGATTTTATTGATGGAAAAATGGTAAACTCTAGCTAGTTGGCAAGTTGAAATTTTTTGAGCTATTCTGGATAGACAGGCGAACAGCTCCAAAAACAGTCTCCACAATGGACAGTATTACTTTATCGCGGATTAATCAAGCAACACGTAAATGATGCATATGTGAAGAGCTATTTTGTAGTTCATCGATTCAGTGCTTGGGTTGGCCCAATTAAACTTCTTAGAACTTGTGGTGCTTCCATTTACTGCTTTCCATATTTTCATACCGATTTTCGAAGCTTCTTTCAACTAATATGGGCCGCCGAGTTTGCTTGGTACCATCAATATCAAAACAATTCCGTAGAAGTTATGCAGTAAGGTTAGAGCCTACACACCATATAGTAGGTGTAAATGCTATAATATGTACAGTAGCGAGCTTCCACTTTCAGAAGTGACAGCTTTTAATTTGTAGCTACTCCACAATTTTCAGACTTAATTGCAAGGCGATAAGCAAATTCTTCTTTCTACGTTCGGTCAAGTAGCCCTTTTAAATGCGTACTTAATTGGTACTGGTTGCTTCCAACCAGTACCCAACAGCAACCCTTTAATACCCCAATTGATACTGTTTTATTCAGTTCAAACAACTCATATGAAGAAAGTTTATTATTGCCATTTACAACAGCAAATTGGATATAATGGTACAGATCAGATCATGTTTTTAAGTAAGTATTTTAGGTCTACTACTTATCACCTATATTCGAATTGAATGAATTTCAAACTATTCTGTTTATTTCCAAACATGTCCAATAACCAATAAGTTTGAACAGCAACTCTATACTTCTAGTAGTGTTTAGCTATCAATTGGAACGCGAAAGCGGTTCTTGCGCTTCTTGGCAAAATAAATTACATTACGAACCGGTTTCCAATTGGGACCGGCACAAAAATGTTGTTGCACTTGAAGCAGTGGTAAATGAAACAGGATTAATCTTTCAGTAAACTGACTATGACGTTTAACTGTAAAGATCTTATTGTGGATCTACATGATCTAAGTGCTTGGGACAGACCCTATTTCTTTTAGAACGTTGGTGGATCATTGTCTGCTCCGTCTGGGGAAAACTTTAACTCTTTCGTTCCTAATTGCTGGAATGAAGCTGGAAAAATGGGACACTCTAACTCGTGGGAATTACTTCAAAATGTGGAAGTGGCACCTGGGGGTTCAACAAACCTATCCTAAACTCATGCGTCCAATGAAAAGGTGGCTTAAAATCCAATCTTTTTCGAACGTAGTAAAGGAATTGGATCATCACTCCAACATTAGATTTAACTGCAGGAGGCCCTTTAGAATTAGTTATTTCTGCTGGTGTTACTGACTACTCAATCGGCTTTCATACAGCTGATAATTATGGGTGCTGATGAATGCAGAGGTATTAGTTCTTATCTCTTGCAAGATAATATGCTTTATGGGACATCTTTAAACTTACATGGAATTCCATCAAATCAACCGCCAACAGCAGGTGCAGATTACAGAATTAGTCTTGCAGGTTAAACACTTCCAACAATAAATATTGTTTGCGATTTGGGCAACTGATGGTTTCAGTTTTAGTAATACTGAAGACTATGATTTCCATTGGAAAATTTGAGTTAAGACTGTACCTTCTGTTTAGCTTGTAAAACAGCAAATTTCAGGAACCAAATTCTTTTAACTCATTCAGCCGAAAGTTAGTTGGGTAGAAATATGGAACGCAACATCAAAGGAGAGTAGAATATGACACAATAAGGTTATGCTGGCAGGAAACTGGCAAGAAACAACTATTGTTGTTACAGACACCTTTTCAATTTTGACAGGATCCTTTCTGGAAGTACCGATTACGACTGAAAGTTAGCGCATCTATGCTCTGTTATTGATTCTAAAGTGGCTTTCGTTGTAATTCATCTTACAACACCTGCTTTTTGTCTTGCACCTACAAAACTCAGGAACAAATAGTTTTTTAACTGCAACTCCAGCGAAGTTAGCTGGATTGAATCTGCATCGGCAACTTCATGGAGAGTTGATAATTATGACACAATAATAGGTTATATGCTGCAGGAACTGCAAGAAACACTGTCTGTAGTAACAGATACTTTTGCAATTATAACTGGACTTACGCGAATACTGACTATTGGAGTGGAATGTTAGTGTCGTTTAATGCCTCTGTATCGATTCTAGCACTCTTCGTTTGAAACAGTTCTATAACAGGATATGCCAAAGTTTCGCAACCAATACGGGTGATTATCTTTCTCGCTTGTGAGTTCTGGTGCGAAATACGAATATTTCCTACCTGCGACTTCAAATGCGGCGGTTCTTTATTCTGATAAAACAGCTCAATCTATTTCTTAGTTTTGCTACAGGGTCATATGATATATCAACTTCAACTTATGTTTGGTGGTTCAATGGCGTGAATGTGTGGGTTGACTGGAAACAATGACTTGGATTTGAGATGATCAAATGAACTTGGTGGTTCTTCTTTTGGCTCAAGCGCTAGCAAAACGATCTCTATCACTACTTCCTGGAACTGCCAGAGTAGGAAATTATAGAAATGAGAAGTGAGAGCTCAGTATGCTCAACTGCTAATCCGCCAGCGTGTGGAAATGTTTCTTATGGAAACCACTCTTGATTGTACATTAAATTCGTTTTCTGCACCTACCTGCTTGTTAGACTCCATACTGCATCAATCTTCTGGACAGCCATAGCCTCAACTGCAGTTGAAGGTTTCTTGTTTAAACTTGGCAATATCCTGTAAAGAAACTAGCTTGATCCTGCAGTATGTCTTTGGAGTTGTTCGGCGAACAAATTGCCTTACATACCAAATCGTAGTTAGTATCTTGCGAAAGGCCAGTCCAAACACTTTAAATGTATCTGTATTTACTCGTAATGTATTTCTAGCCTGTTCCGGATTACAAATCCTGCAGTGGTCACTACTCAATTTCCCCTTGAGGTTGCATTACCAATTTTCCAACCAATGAAAACCTAACTGCAAGTTGGGCTAGGCTGTCCAAAGATTGTTGCCAGTAGGAGCTAAACAAAGCAGGAAGGTGCAGAACGATTAATGCTAAATCAAGAGTGGTGCTATAAGAAACCATTTCCAACACGCCTGGGCGGATTAGCGGTTGAGCGCATAATGAGTCTCTCACTCTCATTCCTATATTCCTTACTACTGGCAGTTCCAGGAGTAGTGATAGAAGACTCGTTGTTGCTAGCACTGAGGCCAACAGAATGAAAACCTACAAAGTTCACTTGGCCAATCATCAAAATCTTAAGTCATTGTTCCAGTCAACACCACGACATTCACTCCATTTTGAACCACAACATAAGTTGAAGTGATACTCATATACCCTGTAAGCAAACTAGAAAATAGATTGAGCTGTTTCATCAAGAATAAAGAACCAGCCGCAATTTGAAAGTCGCAGTGTATGAAATATTCGTATTCGCACCAGAACGTTCACCGAATGCGACAGAAGAGATAAATCCACCCGATTGGTTGTCGAATAACTTGGCAAATATCCTGTAAGTAGAAACTGTCTTCCCAACGAAGGTTGCTAGAATTCTGCTACAGAGCATAACGCACTACAATTCCACTCATAGTCAGTATTCGCTTAGTCAGTTATAATTTGCAAAGTATTCTGTTATGACAACAGTTGTTTCTTGCAGTCCTCGCAGCATAACCTATTTGTGTCATACTTCACTCCCATGATATGTGCCGATGCAGATTCAACTCCAGCTAACTTCTGCTGAATGTTGCAGTTAACATTTGTTCCTGAGTTTGGCTGGTAGGTGCAGAGACACAGATAGCAGGTGTTGTAAATAAGTTACCACGAGAAAGCCACTAGAATCATTGAAAGGCAATAGTGCGCTAACTTTCCAGTCGTAAATCGGCTACTCCAGATAAGTCCTGTCATAAATGGAAAAGTGTGTCTGTAACAACAATAGTGTTCTTGCAGTTCCTGCAGCATAACCTATTTGGTCATATCTACCTCCTGATGGTTGGCCGTTCCTATTTTCTACCCAACTAACTTTCGGCTGCAATTGAAGTTAAAGAATTGGTTTCCTGAATTTGCTGGTTACGCTAAACAAGAAGGTTAAGTTCTTAACTTCAAATTTTCCAATGTGGAATAATCATAGTCTTCAAGTATACTAACTGAACCATCAGTTTGCCCAAATCGCAACAATTAGTTAATTGTTGGAAGTGGTAACCTGCAAGACTAATCTCTGTAATCGGCACCCTGCGTTTTGGCGGTTGATTTGATGATATTCCCAGTAAGTAAGTGTCTATTGCGCATATTGAAAGCATATTATCTTCAGAGATAAGGAAACTAATACTTCATCATCAACCCATATTATCAGCTGTTGACCAGTTGTAGTCAGTTAACCCAGCATGAAATAACTAATTCTAAAGGGCTCCTGCAGTTAATCTAATGTTGGAGTGGATGATCCCATTCTTTATCTACGTCGAACAACGAATTTGATTTTTAAGCCTTTTCCATGGAAACACTGAAGTTAGAAGTCTTGGTTTGAACCCCAAGTCCGCCACTTCCAATTTGAAGTAATCCGGTTAGGTGTCCCATTCCAGCTTCATCCAGCAATAGGAACGAAGAGTTAAAGTTTTCCACAAACGGAGCAGACAATGATCCACAACAACGTTCTAAAAAAATAGGTCCTGGTCCAACACTAGGAATCATTAGATCCACAAAATAGATCTTACTATAAACGCTCAATAGTCAGTTTCGGGAATTAATCTCTGTTTCATTTACACTGGTCAAGTGCAACAGACATTTTTTGATGCCGGTCCAATTGGAAAACCGGTCGTATCGTATTGTAATTCTGCCAAGAAGCAAGCAGAACCGTCTTTCGGTCCAATTTCGAAGCTAACCACTACTAGAATATAGTCAGTTGCTGTCAAACCGATTGGTTTGACATGTTTGGAATAAACAGAAATGTTTGAAGATCATCAATTTCGAATATAGGTATAAGTAGAACCTAAACTCTTACTAAAAACGATGTATTGATCTGTACCATTATAGTCCATTTGCTGTTGTACATGGAATAATAACTCTTCCATGAAGTGTGTTGAAACTGAATAAAACAAGTATCAATTGGATTAAGTTGGCCCTGTTGGGTCTGGTGAAGCAACAGTACCAATTAGAAACGGCATTAAAAAGGCTCTTGGACCGAACGTAGAAAAGAAGATTTGCCCTTATCGCCTGCATTAAGTTCTGAACGTGTGGAGTAGCTAAAATTAAGCCTTCACTTCCTGAAGTGGAGCTCCGCTAACTGTACATAATTTATAGCATTACACCAACTATATGGTGTCTTAGCTCTAACTTCTGCATAATTCCTGAATGGGTTTTGTATGATACCATCAACTCGGGCCGCCATACTTAGTTGAAGAAGCTTCGAAATCGTTGAAATATGGAGCGTAAGTGAGCACACAATGTTCTAAAAGAATTGGGCAACCAAGCACTAGACATCTCGATGACCTACAAATACTTCTTCATATGCAATGTCATATACCCGTGTGCTTGATAATCCGGATAATTAAAATACTGTCCATTGAGTCAGAACTGGTTTTTTGGAGCTGTTCCGCTGTTATATCCAGATATCCAAATTACTTGCAACCAGTAGCAAGTACCATTTCCATCCAATAAAAAATCTGCAGACGTGTCCGCAATTTCAGCCACTAGCTAATTCAGTTGTTTAGGACAATTGCAAGAGGATTATAATGCGAATTATCATGTAAACATTGTAGTCAGTTGGTTAGACTAACTGTAGATGCAGTGCATAAAATCCATTTTACTTTTCCGCTGTAAGCTGACAGATCAATCACGACAGATCACCTGAAATTGAAGGTTGGGTTTCCTGCAGTATATAATTTTTAAAATGTTTGCAGAAGACCATGTGTCGCCACTATCCCAATGAAATAAACACAGCCAATGAAATCATCTCCCCCAATTAATCTGTGTCCTCCTGAATCCCTTAAAGTCGGTTAAACTCAGCAATCAAAAGCTCAACTTGATAGGAAGTAGCCCTGTTCTAAATCAAGTATTGGTGATGATTAAGCCACTCGTCTTTGTGGTACTGCCAACATGTTCATTTCTAGCAGCACCAGAGCTTCCTGCCATTAAGGGAATCCAACGGCAGACCGCAATCTGAATTTGTGCCGGTTAGTGTGTTTAGGGTTACTGAGAAATCCTGCCTTGAGCTTCAGTCCAACATGTTGGATGGATATAGTTTCGAAAAAGTCTCGCTTATGCGAGACTTGTGTGCAATGTGCCACATTGTTGCATTGCTGAGACAAAAAAAGCAAGGCCCCATATAGCAAATACGTGAGATAATTTTCTTTTCTCATAATTACAAGGTTATAATGAACTAATATTTTAAACTTTAGTCAGCTATTAAAAACGGGAAATAATAACAACCGTAAATTAACAATTATTAAACTTCTCTTTGCTTAATAAAACTAAGTAATTTAATAATTATGTTTGAATTGATAATTAGTTTCGTTAGTAATAAGAAGTTAGTGTAAGCCACCTGCTTAGGTAAATTACCTAGTTTATACCTTACTTAGAACATACCATGAATTATTCAAAATGAGAGCTCCATGTCTATTTTGAGCATGAG
>Ga0163217_1063750_pt1 | contig 10199 bp, 10 predicted proteins | sample SynspAceP_FD_185933 | JGI IMG/M metagenome (GOLD analysis project Ga0163217, IMG submission 185933) | Saline lake microbial communities from Ace Lake in Antarctica - Synechococcus sp. Ace-P (PacBio error correction) | ecosystem: Environmental > Aquatic > Non-marine Saline and Alkaline > Saline ...
ACAGGTAAAGAGAGAAAATTTTTTCCCCCTTTTTGTTTTTTTTTTTTTCCATTTGCCCCCAAAAAAAAAATTGGGGCCCCCAAACTCCTAATTTGGGCCCAAAATAACCCAAGGTTTTTTGGTTCATATTTTGTCCCACAACTTAAAAAATTAATAGAAACAGGAAAATATATGATCCAAGTATTGTTTGATGTTTTTCAAATAAATGGCAAAATGGTGATACTTATTTATTTTAAACTTAAAAATTTAAGATTCCAATGGGTTTTTTAAAACATCTATTTCTATAATGACCCACTTTCCAACTTTTTTTTTGACGGTTAAGGTCAATCCTTTTCTTTAAACAATTCGTCCCCTTTACGCGGGGTAGTCCGTTTTGCAGTCCCCCAATTACCCCTGAAACATTTTCCTTTCGGAAGAGTTTTTTTAAATCGAATCCAAAGGTCTCGTGGTCCCAATCAAAATTAGAATAATAATAAATTAAATTTTTTCATTTTTGGACTCATCTTTTACAAAGGACAAAACAACGGGGTGATTATAATTCCTGTAAAATGGTCCTTGTTGTAAAAAATGAATGTCCCTCGTAATTTTCCCCATATTAAAGCGTTACTGTTATGGTGAAATTGAGGCCAAGTTCTTGTTAAAATGTCCCTAAGTTCTTTCTCTTGGTAAGATAAATTTGCACTCCGTCAAATTTTTTTTATTGTTTTTCACCGCCAGCTTGAAAATAGGGAAACCCCACATAATCGAAAATAGAGGTTCTTTACTTGGAGCATACAAATCCGAAGACTTTTCGGCGGCCGGCTCCCCTACCTCTTGTCCAAAGGTACGATCATGGTAGGCGATGTGCTTATTGGTAGCGGAAACCACCAATGCCCGCGGCTTTGGCCTTTAAATCCGCATTTCCCAAAAATTCGGGACTGGCAATACGCTGCTCCATCGTGGTTCTCCAGAAAATGAAAGCATTTCGGTTTGGCTCTAATATCCATGAGTTCCGTTTTGAACTACACGGCATATGGTCTGTCCACCCATGACCTGCAATAATATGTTTTAAGGAAGTCCATAAAAATTCGACCTTGTCATATAGATAGTCCCATTTTTTCCCCTTAAAGATGTAGTCCCGTATAAGTTTCAAGGACTTGTAACTTTCTGCCATTACAAATGCATCTGGATTTTTTCATTTTAATGGATGAATTCCATATAACTCAAGAATTCTAAGCGGAAACCATTTGCGCCATAATCATAACGAAACCGTCTACCCCTTGGCCAACAATACAGGGCGATATCTTAATTTTATCCAGGAATTGGAACCTCCCTGTTTTTTTCCCAAAATTCAAAAATGTTTCGGAAGTCCTTATGTCCAAAGTCCTCGGCAATGTTCAAAATCTCTATGTCCGTCCGGCTAATTCCCGTAATTGAAATCTTTACCGTTTCGTACCAATCATTAAAATCGGGCTTTGCACAAACGTGATCCATTTTCCTGTCCATTTGGCCGGAAGTTTCGGTAAATTTGTTTGTCCGGAAGCGTATTCTGTCTCCTCCTATGGCTTGGTAAGCCATCCACGCCAATCCGGTTACTGAAAAGGACTCCCCGGGACTGTAATAAAAATTGTTGTCCTTGTTTCATAGACTACATTTTTTAATTATTTGTCATTGGTTTCCAAAATCTAACTCCGCCTTTGGGATTATTTTCCCTCGTATTTTCTGGCAATTTGTTGGGAACAATATCTATGATAACTTTTAGCCCGCCTGTGGCTTCTGGTTATTAAGGATTTAAACTCGGTCATCCTCTTTTCAGGATTATGGGCCAAATCTGAATTAACGCTGTAAATAATCCTTTAACGGCATAGGGCGAACACCTCTGCCTTTTAACAATATCCGGGTCGCCGTTAGAAGATGCCGTAGGCGGTATAATCCTAACCCAAGAGCATGATGTGGAATACCCGTATACAAATGTGGGTTACTCCCAGATCCTTATTCTTTAAAGCTTTTTGTGTGAAGTCACTAAATTTACCTATTCCATTTCTCACGGTTCCAGGGTATATTGGTGGTATTTGGTATTGGCCGAACAATCTGGTAAATACTGGTAAACTATCTGTTTTTCGGAATTTTCAGGGTCCCGGTTTTTCCATGGATGTGCTTTCTTTTCGCACGAAAACTACTAGCGCAGTTAAACTTTTCTATGCAATAATGATACATGTTTTGCGAATTTAATGTTAATTTTTGCAAAATTTTTCTCCCAAGACAACTTTGCCACAATTTATTTAACGTTTTTGTAGAATACAATCCCAATCATGTATTTTTCTAACATTCTTGGGATTATATGTTTTTGTAAATAATTTAAGTGAGGGGGGAATAATTTTTGTTTTGCCAGCGGTCAAACAGAGCCGTTGCGTTCACCCGAATAGACAATTTTCCATCGGTACCTTCCAATCGGAAAGTAGTTGTTTCCGTAACCATGACCTTTAAAATTCTATTTAAATTCACCTTAAAGAGTAGGATTTCCATGTCCTTTGGTATTCTTGGGTAAAGGATATTTGTCGTCCAAAATTCTCAACATTCCTCAAAACCTCACGATGCTCATCCAGGTACTGCCCATTGCGTAATATGTAAGCCTTCTTTGACTTCCTTATTGTAATCGTCCAAATCCAACCTAGAAATGTGCGTAGATAGAATGAATACGCTTGGTCATCCTGTTCAGTTTGCAGCTTGAAAATGCTATCGTACCAGGGGATAGGGATGATTCATGTACGTAAAATGGTTCATTAAAAATCGAAATGCTTTTCCATTCTTCGGTAGTAAAATGGTCTTCAAAGCAAATAAAATCGCCTGAAGGTATCTGCTGTTTTATATAGGCGACCTTAAAATAACGGTCCCAACTCCATTTTTGTTAATGGGCCCGATCTTTCTTGTGGGGCAGTTCTTTTTAACAGGATAAGTGCTTTGTCCAAAAAATCCATCTTGCTGTAAATATAACACCCTAATTTTTTCGTCATACGGGGAAGTACATTTTTTTTGCCACTTTGCTCCAGCTTTTGGTTTTCCTTTTCGGACAGCTGGTTACTCCTATAATTCTAATGATAATCGTCCGGATAGCCCTCTTTTAACTTTTTTGTAGTTCGCTCAGGGCATAATTAATGCACCATTTTGGGCGATGTAAATTCGGTACCAGTTATTGTTTTACATTGTTTTCGTATTCATTGGGACCGTAAACCCCCAGTATTACATATTTATCTTTCGGGTAGATATAGGTAGCCCCTTTGGTCCAAAATCGAGCTATTCCGTCAAGACCTCCAGTCCCATTCCGGGATTATAGGAAGTCACCAGTAAAACGGTAGTAATTGTAAATGGCAAAGGCTATGGCACCATTTCTATGTATTCCTCAAAGTTATTTCCAATTCGTTATGGCATTCCTCCCATCAAGTGACCATAGGGATAAGGCTGGCCCCGTCTTACAAACCTAATTTTCGGCCATTTTCAATGGCCTTTTCCCCAGAATGGTTTGTACTATAGGTAGTCAGGTTCCTTGCACCTTTTATTTTTTGTAGCCATATAAAATGGAATGGGCAATAAGCTTCCGTATCCCAGTAAGTACTGCCGCCGTATTTTTTCTCCTGTGAATCCTTTGTCCTATATTGAGGTCTAAATCTTGCCCGAATAGGTTTGGTTTAAATGAAAAATATTAAAACGAATGCCCTGTTGCGGCCCTAACATCACCGTCGATCATTAATAATCGCCTCATTCCCCAATTTCTGGCCATGATTTTTTTTTTTGTAGCTCCAATAGGGGTATCAAAGCTAATTCGTCTCCACTTTTTTGTAATGCTTTTTTTGGCTCCGAAATCAGTCACTTTTCCTTTATGATTAGTGAAACCGTATATCCGCCAAATTTTCGAATCAAGGCCAGAGAATTCCCCTTTGTTAATTCCTTTTTAAAATGATGGACTACCGTATTCTCGGAAATTGCCTCTAAAGGTTTCTCTTTTCCAATTTATTATTATGATAAAATCTGGACTCCATAAAAGGCAGGTGGAGAAATTGGTCTTCCACTGGTATGGGCCTCAATAAAAGCTTGAAAGCCGTCCGATGAAACCCCAGTGGTGTTCCTGAATTGGTCATCCAAGTTGGTGTCCTCATTGGTAAATTCCCCTATCTATAATAGGGATTGAAGGAAATTGCGGTATTCTGATTTATTGGGGTGATTTTCGTATTTAATGGCTCCAAACCTCATCATGGTCCAAACTTAGAAATCTTGTATTTTCCCGCTATAACGGTATCATTGGGGCAAGGTTGGCCTTAAAACTTCTGGTATACCAGCCTTCCTGCATATTTAATTCCTGCGAACATCTTCCACATGTTTACAGGTATTTAAATCCAAAGTTTCCCCGTTTATAAGTACAATTATTTCCGATCAGTTAGGAAGCGTTCAATCTTTTTGCAAATACTTCGGATAACCCGTTTTTTCATCCAGCCTAACTCTTGTTTTATCAGGGTAGTAACACTCCTCCCAATAACTTCCCTGGAAAAGTGGGCCGGGTATATTTTTTCTTTCAAAATTGGCCCGGTTGGGCCCATGGCACCGTTCCCATACTGAATAAACTTTCCGAGGATTTTACCCTGTCCTTTCAAATCCTTCCTTTCGATGAATAGACCAGTTGTTGGGCTTTATATAATCTTGATTCATTTATGCAGTGTTTCTGCGTTATCGTAATAGTTGTAGGGCAATGGTGGTAAACCCGTCTGAAAAGGCAAATAATCTAATTATGTCAATTAAGATTCTCCAGCCTGTAGTTGGGGTTTCCTATTATCTTCACCTTGCCTGTGCTTACTTTTTGCCTTGGGTGAGGTCAGAACTGTTTTGTGACAAGGGCTGGGTAAGTAAAGTATAAATATCAAGTAATTTAATTATTGGTTTGCCCTAAACTTTAATCCATAAAGTCGATTTATAAATTCAACATCGATTTGCGTAAAATTCGCTGAATACAAATTCGCTTTGTTGAGTACTCTTCTCCCCAATACCAATACTCAACATTGCCTGCATTGTTAGCTGCCTCTATCCCCTGCACCTGCATCTCAACAGACTACGCAATCTTTTGGAGGGACCCCCATTTGTGTGTGCGGCTAATCAAAAGAACTTCTGATGTGGCTTGGGCTTTGGTTTACTTTGAAGTGCATCTACAATGACCTCAAAATAATCCATTAATTTCACCTTTTCCAAAATTGGGGCGCGCATTTTTTAACTGGCCGATCCAGGGCAATTGGCATATTAAATCCTTTTTTAAGAAAATCGAAGTACTTTTTTGAACATCCGGTAATATTTCAGATTCGTCCATAATTGCGCATGAGGGCTAAATAACTCTTCACTTCCTTTTCTACCAGCCATTTATTGAATTGTTCTTGAGATGCCTTAACATCCTCCCAATTTCCAGAAGGATTTCCAAACACCTTTGCGACTTACCCCTTTAAAAAGTTCATTTTGTTCATGGGTAAATTCAAAGCCCAATGCATTGGCCCAATTTTCTCCAGGCCAAAATAATGGTTATTTGGCGGTGTCCCCTACATACCCATCCAATCGAATATAAATCCTGTTTTCTTCATTGTTTAGGTGTCAATTAAAGATTTGGTAGGCCATGAAAAAGATTTATGGATTGTAGCATTTTCATTTTTCAGGAGAGATTCCAATGGCGTTTATTGCGCCTATGAAATTTTCAGGCTTTTATTGTAATGAATGCCCCTTTCTCTTACAAGCAAGCTTAAAATGTAATATTATAAATCCTAATTTACGGTTGAATCCTCCGTTCTATTAATGTGGGTTCCAAAACCCGAGTATGTAATGTTCCGTTCCTCCAACTCACTTCAACCTTTCAAATAGCATTTCTGCTGCTATTTTCTCCCCATATGGTTCACCGTGTTGCACTGCCGTAAAACCAGGAAGAGGCGTAAATTTGGATCAGAAGACATCTGTAAAACCCTATAAGGAAATATCTTCTCTGGAATTTTCAAGCCCTTTACTTTTACCAAGTCCTCATGCTGTGGATCGCAATTATTTCATTAACAACTCATAACTGCGGTCTACTTTTCGCGATTAAAAAAATCTTCGATCACGCTTTTCATCAATCGTCATGGAAGGAAATTTCAGTACAAATCTTTGTTTGTAAGGCAATGCCATTATCGATAATGCTTCACGAAACCCGCAGCCTCTTCCCTACTACCTAAAAATAGTCCTTCCAGTAGTAATCATGGCTATTTTTTTTCCGCCGTCTGTTTAAAATTGGTTACTGCGTTGTAGCACCTTTTTTGTCAATCCGATAATCCTACCTTGTCAAACAGTTTATCATGCTCTGTAACACGGTCAAACAATACCAAAGGAATTTCCTTGTTCGTAACTTCTTTAAGATGTAGTCGTTCTTTTAATTGTGTGCCGGCAAAGAATAGGGCCATTATAATCCCGTCTATACTTCCCATTGGCCAATAATTCCATATTTGATTACTTCCCTGGTTCAAAAGATTTCATCGAGACGCCAAATACAATGACATTATAACCTTGGCATTGGCGTATTTTTCGAATTCCCCTAACACAGTTTGTAAAAAAATGAACGGCACAATATCCGGAATGATCAACACCAGATATTTTTGGTGCGCCTTGTTCCTTATAAACTAATGGCAATATTGTTGGGTTTGTAAATTTGTATATTTTTGAAACGCCTGGAATTTTCTCCTAGTGTCAGATCCAATTTCCTCACTATTTTTTCAATGCTTTGGAACCCGTGGAAATGAAAACCCTAATTTCCTTGCAATAATGCCTTGGGGTTATTCTTTTTTTTCAAAGGTGAAGTTTTTTTCAAGGTGAATATCACACTAAAATACAACAAGCAATTGGACTATTGGCACAAAATCTTAAATTTAAAATATCAAAGTGGTAAAATAGTATCACCTCGATTTACGGTAACGGTAAACTCTACCAATAAATGTACATAAGCTTTCCGATTTGTGTCAAAATATCATTGCAAATAAAAAAGATGTATATTCGCAATAAATTCACTGATTTCGATAATGATAATATGTAAGGTTACTAAAACGTTTTTCGGTATTATTTCGGCGTTAAAACGAAGAATATAGCCAAAATTTGGAAATATCTATAGCATATATCCGAATAGGAAACTTTGAACTCAATTAATTAAATCTAACATCAATTAAACTATTGATTGTATAGCTTAAATACTCAAAAAGCCTGTTGCTTTTCGGAACATCTTTGTGTTTTGGATTGGCATCAGCGCAAGAGTGTCCAGGTAACGCGTATCTGATGCACTGGACCCTTGCCGGTGCCAGCCGTTGGTTTAAAGAACCCAAACGGAGCACAAACTGATTTTGATGGAAATTTCATTTATCAGTTGATGTGGATGCCATTCAACCCTTTTCTTTCTAGCTATTAGGCTACAAAACACAGGAGGTGGTTGTAGGTACCAAACCACTATGAACATAAGCAATGGAGGAAACGATGCAGAGGGCATTGGCCGAAGTGGTTCATCATTGGGTTATGGTCACAACGACCATAAAGGATGCGCACCGGAGCCGTTTCAGCGTAATCACTCTAAAGCAGTTTACGGAGGTGTTATTTCATCGCCAGATACAATTAATACAAGGTAAAACGGCCCGGTTTTTGTTCAAATTTCTCCAAAGGAGTGGAGACCAGGGTTCTGGTGATCTTCGATACGGGATTAGGGGTACATCCTTCGGTTAAGGTTCCAATAACGACCCCTTATCTTGTGGTTGAAATGGAGTGCCGCTTCCTTCAGGAGGTTACGTTCTTCAGAAGGAACCAGATATAGGTTGTAAGGTTCTAGTCGGCTAGAAACCCACCTTAGCTTTTTTAAATCCAAAGATTATTCGAGAGCATGAGTATATTTTAAAGGAATGCTTCCTCAACCGCTAATTTATGTTCTAGAGGTGCCAATGGGGTAGTTTATCATTACACCCACAACGTCGCTCACGCGTCGCGTGCCTCAGGGTAGGTACTTGGAATTTTCTTCAGATCTAAGTTTTTCATCCCCCGCAATTGAATTTGATTTATTGAATAGGAAGCGAATTTATATCTGCTGTTTCTGCTTTTGGTGGAAATTGCCACAGATTTAGGGAATGATTACAGATTGGCAGTCGTTGGTTTACAAGAAATTCATCTTCTACAACAAACAACCTTGCTTACTCTCAAAATTAATGGTTCAGGTAATGTAAGGGCTTACATTTTTAACTACGGTACGCAGTTTGGGAATACGTCCAAAACTCTTCCCAAGAGCGGGTTACGGTAGAATTAATTCTTTCCAAAGAGTATTTAACGATAAGTTAAAGTATGCGCACTCTATGCAAAGTAACTATTTCCGTGTAAATGACGAGGCCACCACCATTGAAGTGGTAGTGCTGGCTCCACAGGAACGATATGTTAAGGTTTCTGCCTACTCCCCAACCCTACTTGGCCAGCTAATAGTAACTTCAACCCAGGGGATAGAATCACACACTCTTCGTCTCGAATTTGTTGAGAAACTGGGCCAAAGTCTACACCTACACCCGATCGTTTCTGATCAACTTTTTTCGGCCTCCTACGATATTGTGGGAAGACCTAACAGCAAAGGTAACTGTAGGGTATGATAAGTCGAATCTACGCGAGAAGCTGAATTGGGAGATCAGGTCTTTAATGAGCGTGGTGGGCAGGTGGTAAGGTAGCGGGTATTACCTTACGATCTTAACGCTAGAGAATAGGCTTGATCGAACTAACCTTGAACTACAAAAAAGGAACTTTGGTAATTCAGTCATTGACAGCTTTAGGTTGGATTCTCAATCAGGATTTTAATACCGGACAGGTAGAAATGTTTGAAGGTTGGGGTTATGGGAACTACATTTAACAATATGGCCAGGGACTTAACAAACTCCGGCCAATAGGGATAATCCTTTGATTACAGGGTCCTTAACCCAGCAAGTATGGTTTATGAAGTCGGGGGGTGATGCTGATAATTTTTTGTGAACAGACTTTTTCATGATCAGATCTCGCCGATCGCTTGGGTGATGTAGAGTATTTCCCGGTAAATCTATTTTCAAGCCATACCTTTGACAATACTGATCGAGTTGCAATCCTTTTTTTTGCACGTGCCAATTATAGCATAGCAAGTAAATATTTGTTTTACAGCTACCGGTTAGGGCCGATGGTTCCGTCCCGTTTTCCTTTGGTGAAATCAACCAGTTATGGTATTTTCCCGTCCGTCGCTTTTCGCTTGGAAGACTCATCGCCGAACACATTTATGGTGCGATGCATGTCTACCTCTAAAACTTAGGTTTAAGCTATGGGTATTAACGGGTAACCAAGAGACGGAATTGGGGTATGGCCGGTTTCGCGAGAAGGGAAAGGTATTCTACATCTAACAATGGTGACCCAATTATTAGTGATGGAGGAAGGGTAATGTTTCCACGGTATTCACATGTGGATCTGCATCCGCGCTTACTTAATCGCGCGCAGCGAAACTACCACAATATACGTTGGGTCCTGGATTTTTTGGGTTTGCCAAAATGATCCGCTTTAAGTGGGTCTTGATTGGATGTTGTACGCGTAAGGGAAACGCGAGATTTATTGTTGAATCTATAGAAGCAGCAAACCTTCCCCACCACCCTACGTCTTCTCTCCAAAATTTGGATGCAATAGTCTCTATGAATGAAGAAGCTGAAATTGTCCCTTGAATTACGATAATTTTACAGGGGGAAACCGATCTTTGGTTGGACCTGCTGGTTTTAAATGCTCCTAATAACAAAACGAAATTACCGATTTTGATGGAGAATTGCGCAGGAACCATTCGAGGAGCAAGGAATTGTCGAATGCTTTGCGCCAACGCTTGGCGTCGGAATCGCCTTTGTAATTCTCTCTATTAAGGAAGTTTACAGGCTTTGATGCTAACGTAACCCTGTTCCTGAGGGAGGTGTGGAATAATCAACAGTTCTTTTTTGGCCCAAAAAAAAAAAGTGCCTTTCCCGGATATAGCAGGTGGTTTTCTCTACAAGTGCCAATTAATAAAAATTGGTCCTGCCTCTATGTTATTTCAATTGTGGGTCAAATTTGGAAACTAAACATATACAATAATCCGCCAACGTGCTTTTTCACAGGAGGTGCTATTGGTAGCGGTAATAACGGTAACGCAAAACGTAGTGGAATTGGGGCTGGAC
>Ga0163217_1016465_pt1 | contig 10198 bp, 6 predicted proteins | sample SynspAceP_FD_185933 | JGI IMG/M metagenome (GOLD analysis project Ga0163217, IMG submission 185933) | Saline lake microbial communities from Ace Lake in Antarctica - Synechococcus sp. Ace-P (PacBio error correction) | ecosystem: Environmental > Aquatic > Non-marine Saline and Alkaline > Saline ...
ATCACCAGTAACCTCCGGGTCGCCCGCACAATTCAGGGCGCCGCCGGGTCCAGCTGCATCAAGGTCTGAGAGTGGTTGCTGGTCGCCGGTTAAACGCTTCTGGGGCGAACGTCATTGTCGTCCCATCAAGGAAGCGATCCCGACCGGCTGCGTGAAGAAGGACGTCCGCAACAGCCCGTTGTCGTATCGCGTCGCCAACGGACATCAATCGTGCAGAACGGTGTTCGAACATCCGGTTAAGAGACTCCACTGCTGCCGTGCTCATACTCAACAATAAGGGAGCCCAATCGGAACCCAGCGTTTTTGGCCGGTGCCAGTGAACCTTCGCGCAAGAACCAGGCAAGATCGCCAATATGGGCCGGAGTTTATTGTATCAATCGGCTGCGAAAATCAAAAAAGGTGACACGGTCATCGTGCCTCGCGGACCGCCAAGGCTTCGAAAGCGAGGCTGCTTAAAGTGCTCGTCGACCGAACCCCACCGTGTTGTTGTTCGCGCGTGAATTTGTTCGTGAAGCGGTCACAGAAGCCCAACACAGATGACCCGGGTGGCAGCAAGAAATTTTGAAAGCACGATCCACGTGTCAATGTGCACACGCATGATCGTCCACGCGACGGCAACCGTCCGCGTCGGTTTCAAGATAGACGAAAGCAAGGCCGCAAGACGCGGTTGCCAAGCCTTCAGGGGAATCAAAATCGATGTCTAAGGCAACGAAACCCCGTCCTCAAGATCGAAATACCCAAGCGAATGAGATGCCGGGGGCAAACTGCAAGAGCAGTTTCCAAGCTAACGTCGAGACCCAATGCACGGTTCCGAAACTCCGAACAAGGTCGTGATCAACATGGGTGTAGGGCGAACAGCAATCCAAAAAGATCAACGCGCCCCTGCAGAACTGGAACGCCACTCGCGGGCCCAGAATGCCAGTGGCCACCGTGGCCCGCAAATCCATCGCCGTGCTTCAAAGTGCGCAAGCTGATCGGTTGCAAGTGACCTTGCGCCGGAACCGCATGTTTCGAGTCATCGACCGAACTGACCCACAATGACGCTTTCGCCGTGAAGACTCCCGCGGTACTGAAACGGCAAGAGCTTTCGACGGCTGGGCAACTTTGGGCATGGGCTCAAAGAACACTCGTTTTTTCCACGGAGATCGCTTACGATCAAGGAGAGCAAGAGATTCTGCCGGTAAAGTGGAGCGGCCGATGCACTGTCTTCAATTGGTCCCTGCAACACCTAAATAACCGCCCCTCAACCAACGAAAGCAAAGCCAAGCAACTGCTCCCCGATGTGCTATCCGTTCCGGAACTAGCGCCAGGAGATCTCTGATCATGGCAAAGAAGAGCGCAATCGAGAAGAACAACCGGCGTCAGAAGCTTTTGCCCGCTATGCGACAAGCCGTGCTGAGCTGAAGCCCCATCGCGATGGACGGAACCTGACTCTTGAAGGAGCGCTTCAAAGCGCGTCTCACATTGTCAGAGCTTCCTCGAACCCGCGCCGAGCCGTGTCGCAATCGCTGCGAGGTTACCGGGCGTCCGCGACGCTCACTCATCGTAAATTCCGAAGATGTCGCCGACAATCGCGCTCAGGGGAAGTCGGTTCCACGGGCAATGATCCCCAGGTCTCGTGAAATCCAGCTGGTCTGGGAGGAAGAGCTTAAATGAACCTTTTCTGATCCCATCCGGTGATATGCCTGACCCCGCACCGAAACGCCAGAGTGCGCGGCATTGTCGAAAGTTGTAACCCCGGCTCGAAAATCCGCCCAAGCGCTCCTGGATCGTCCTCAATTAATCGAAGGTTACCATCCGACGACTCTGCGCGAATGGAAAAAGACAGTGCCACAAGAACCTCGAAATCCGGCTAGTAGCTCACGAAGGCCAACCGGCATCTTCGAGATCAAGAACGTATCTCCAAACACCGGGGTCGCCCGCGTGTTACTCTCGCTTCTCTGACATTCCGCTCGTGCGCCCAATGGGCCTTAAGGCATTCTCACCCTCCTGTCGACTTCGCAGGGTGCATGTCGGACAATTGGCCCGCAACGGAACGACAAATGGTCGGTGCGAAGTGCCTCTGTCCGGGTTTCTAGGAGAGCGCTGATAGTCGAACCGTATTGGATAAACTCGCAATCGGTCCGAATGGCACGAACGGTTTCCGTCAATGGCCAGACGATGTCATACGGCCACACACACCCCCCAAGAAGGCGAAATCGAACGTTCACGTCCGCGGAATGTCATCAACACGGACCGAAGTTCCGAAGAATAACGAACTTTTCGCTGTGCCACGCGCCGACCTGGTGAAGACGGCAGACAGACAAGATCGCGCTGAAAAAGTCGCGTGGCCGCACGCCTGCCTACGTTCGCCGAGGCACCTCGACTAACGAACCGGCCCGCACAAAAGTGGGCAAACCGCCGCGCGCAGCGCTCCGCCACATGGTGCAGGGTGTTTTCGGAAGGCTTCACCAAGATCGCTTGACACTGAATCGGCGTGGGTTACCCGGCGCGCAGATGCCAGGGCAATGACACTGAACTAGCCCTCGACTTCTGCACGAATGTGGAAGTCTACACAGCGCCGCAAGGCAGTCTCGCTCGCCAGGGTCGTCAGAAGCCGACCGAGAAGTCGTACATCACGGGTGCTGACAAGGCAGTCCGTTGGTCAGGTCCGCCGCTGACCGTAAGATATCGGTCTCCCTGAGCCGTAAAAGCAAGGTATCCGGTACGTTGGCGAATATGTCGGTCCGGCCGCAAAGGAAGGCAGAAGAAGGTAAGCCAATGAAAAGTTCACGACAAAAAATGCAGCGCCGCGCTCAGCGGGTCCGCACAAAGCTCCGTGCAAGGTCCGCCGAAGGCGCCCACGCCTGTCGTGCGCGCAGCCACAGAAACATTTCCTGCCCAGATCAATCGACGACGAAAAGGCTAACGCTCGCTTCGGCAACGACCCTGGAAAAGGATGTCCTGGCAATCCAGAAGCTGGCGCTGATTCTGCTGCTTGCTCGCCCTCGTTGGCAAAGCGCTCGCCGAGCGTGCCAAGAAGGGCCGGTGTCGAGACGTCGTGTTGATCGCGGCGGCTACAATGTCCACGGCCGGTGAAAGCCCTGGCAGACGCCGCCCGTGAAAGGGCGGCCTCAAATTCTAGGGAGACAGCCAAACATGGGCTGAAGAAAGAGGACGAGGCCGCCGTTCGCGAATCGTGAGGAAGAAGTTTTTCCGGAGATCGTCGACAAGCTGTTGAACCCCCCGCTCCCTCAAACCGCGTCGCCAAGACGGTGAAGGGCGGGCAAGAACTTCGTTCGCTGCGCTCGTCGTGGTCGAGGTTGACCAAGAAGGCCCGCGCAAAGGCTCGGCAAGGCAAGGCCCGCGAAGTGCTGAGCGATCCGCAGGCATACCCGAAGAAGCCGAAGCCGCAACATGGGGCGACGAGCCGCTTCGCGAAGGCCGCACGCTTCCACCATGACGCAAGGGCCGCAAGGTGCTGGGCAAGGTTGGCTCCGCGCAGCGCCCTCCGGTACGGCGTAATTCTCCGCCGTGGTCCGACTGCAGCGCCGTGATGGAGTGCTTGGCGTCCAGACGTTTGTCGCAAGTCGTTGTTCGTCGAACCCGACAACATTGGTTCGCGCCACGGCTTGATGCTCTAAAAAAGAACAGCCCAGCCCGCGTCTGTCGCTCCAAGCGCGCCTCAAGGTTCAGGATGTTGTTGGTCGTCGTACCGATGTGCAAGCATCCCGAAGCCGGCATGGCCGAACATCGTAAAGCTAAGGACAGGCCGAGACACCGCGAAGAAAAATGCTCACCGTCCGTCAAACGGCAGCCCGATACGCCGCGGATCCCAGCCGCGCCAAGACCTGATGGGTCTGGCCTGAACAAGGTTGGCCGTACGAAAGGAACTGAAGATACTGCGCCTGGTGCGTGGTATGATCCGCAAAGTGGCAGCCACTTGTCGAGGTCATGCGAGTAGCGCGAAACTAGCGCGAAACTGGCTCGCCGTCCTATCAGATATAAATTAATCGAAGATAAAGCGTGAATACTCCAACGATCTGTCCCAGCTGAGGGCTCCACCACAGCAAAACCGCATGCGCGTTGGTCGCGGTGGGTCGGTCCGGTAAAGGCAAAGACAGCCGGTCGCGGCGTCAAAGGCCAAAGGCCGCGTTCAGGGCGTTGCCGTGAAACAGTTTCGAAGGCGGCCAGATGCCGATCTACATTGCGTTCTGCCAAAAGCGCGGCTTCACGGCGCGCAAATCGAAGTCGCACGCCTGGATCAACCTGCCGTCTACGGCAAGGCGATCGAAGAAGGGCAAGCCGACGCCAAGAACGTAACCGAGACACGTGATGGCAGCGGGCCTGTCAACAAGTCTCTGGCGACGGGTGTGCCGCCTGCTTGCCAAGGGTGACGCGCCCAAAAAGGTCAACATTACAGTGACCGGCGCTCGAAGCAGGGCCATTGAAGCCATCGAGAAGGCAGGTTGAACGGTCACCTCATTGACGGGCCCACGAAAGACACAGCTGAAGTTTAAATCAGCGGCTCTTTTTCCGCGAGGAGCACCCCTTCACAAACACGGGTTTCCGACCGCCGTTTTGGCGAGAGCGAACGAGCTTTTTCAGGGAGGCCTGAACGGCCCGATGGCGAAATGCCTGGCAGAACAATGGCTCCAAACGTCCAACTTTGCGAGCTTCCGAAAGCAAGCGACAATCCAGAAACCGATCCTGTTCCGCGCTGGCGATTCTCCGTCCTCCTACCGAGTCTAGGCCACGTTCATAAAACCCGATCTCCCGGCCCGAACCGTCCAGTACGCAAGCCTGTTCGCTCAAAAAAAGCCCCCCCCCCCCCCCCCCAGTACCAGTGCGCGGACAATTCCATCGGTCCAATGAACGCGGTTGGCCGGCGGCGCGCGTCGAGCGCTATGGGCGTCTTCGCCTGAACGTGATGCCCCTACATCAACCGCGTCGATTTCATTAATCCAGAATGATGACCGTCCGGCTCCCACACGCTGAAAAACTCAAGAAGAGGGCGATCGGGCCGCAAGCAGATCAACCAGTACAACCCCGTACCTGACGCTCGCCCTTGCGATTGTTCAGTCGTTCGCGACCTCGCCGGCGGCCTGTCCGCTGCCCGCAATCGAGGGCCATCGCGCCGTGGTTCTTCATCCTGACCGGCGTCGTGACGGCTGAAACCGGCGCACCATGCTGCTGATGTGGAGATGGGTGAGGCAGAAATCACCGCACCGGTGCCTCGGCAACGGCATCGTCGCTGATCATCTTTGCAGGGCATCGTGGCGGACTTGCACCGCGCGATTTTCAATCTGACACACAGGCCCGCACGACGTCCGTGAACATCGTCTTCGTAGATTGCGATCGCAGCCATGGTCCATGCGCCCTGGTCCATGTCAATCGGTTCAGATGGAGCGCTCGCAAAGGCGCCGATTGCTGATCCAGTACCCAAGCGCCAGCAAGTTCGCAAGGGATTCGCACAAGCCAGCGCAGCTGTCTGCCGCTCAAGATCAACACATCGGCGTTATTCCGCCGATCTTCGTCTCGGCCCCTGCTGATGCTGCGATGACGGATCGGTTCCTCGAGGCAATGTCGCGAGATGGGCGGCGGCAGCGGTATTCTCGGCTTCTGGCGACTCACTTCCTCGCCGGGGTCGTGGACCTCATCATCACCAGGCTGCCGATCGCCTTCTTTGCTCTTCTAGCCACGTCGAATCATGGTCAACCCGAAGAGACTGCAGAAACAATCTGCGCAAGTAAGGCGGGTTCAATTCCCGGCATCCGTCCCCGTTCGAACACGGCGGCCTAATATTCGACTATGTCCTGACGCGCCTGACCACGATTGGTGCCCTCTACCTGGTCTTCCGTCTGCATCCTTCCTGGAAACTCCGCGCGCTAACTTCCCGAGATCCGTTTTATATAGGTGGGACATCTCTACTCATTGTTTGGTTTTCTGTAACAATGGATACGGTTTAACGCCAATTCAGTCCGCAATTTGATCGCGCACCAGTATGAAAGAATGATCAGAAGTCGAAGCCCGGGGGCCGCAAGAAAATGATTGATACTATTCGGGCGCCTGCGCCGGAAGGGATACACAAAGCCAAACGCCTGTGGCGGAGCGGGAATTCGTCCACTTTCCACCGCGACATGTTTGCGCGCTGCTCGGAGCCTCAGGCTCTGAGCTCGCGAGCGGCGTGCCCCCCGATCAATGGACGAGGGCGGCCTTGTGTCGGCGAGATCGTGATCGCCTGATGCGCTGAAAGCAGGCTGGAAGTTGCAGGCCGTGCGCCGGGCCTTCATCTTTCCGACGGAATTTCGCGCACGGCTCGCCAGGCAGAAGGCCGCTTGGATACGTTACTGGAATCACGCGGCAGTGCCGTGGATCTCGTGATCCGCAATGCTGTCGATGATGACAAGCTGCTGTCGCGTGTTACCAAGGCGGTTCGAGGAGCAGGGCCGAAAGACGACAATCCGGAGACTTTCTCGCGCCGGCTTAAAAAATACAAAGAAGATACAGCGCCCTTGCGCCGGATCTACGCTGAACGCGCGTACTGGTCGCAGAATCGACGGAATGGGTGAAAATTGACACGGTCGCGTCCCGAAAATTGACACGGCCCTGAAACAGACCGCCTAAAGCAGGATTCCGTCTGTTGACGCGGGAATTTTGCGGGGCTATAAGCCTCTCTCTTAGCTTAAGGCTTAATCGCCAGTGCGCGACGAGGGCGGGACCGCCCCCTTGCGCTCTTTATGTTGAACACAGTCCCGCTTCAGGAGTAACGGCTTTGGCCCCGTATTGCAGGCGTTAACGATCCCGACCAACAAGCGCCGTTGAAATCGCGCCTACGTTATATTCAAACGGCATTGGTCCCGGCGATGGCACGCGAAAATCATTGAAAAAGTGGCAGTCGAGCCTGCACGCCGCGTTGCGGAAACTGTCTGACGCCGAAGTCATGGCATTTCGTGAAGCGATCGACGCTGGCTACATGGTCGAAGGCCGACCTTCGCCCGACGCGTCGATGAACATCAAGCGCCTGATGGACCTGGTTGCTATCTGCGGCCTGCGCCATCGTCGCAAGCTGCTGTTTCCCGCGGCCAGCGCACTCATACAAATGCCCGTAAACCCGCAAGGGCCCGGGGCAGCGATCGCCGGCAAGAAAGAAATAGATAGAACCACATGGCCCCCGATATCAACCACACGAGTCCGCCGCAGAGGCGCAAGAACATTACCACTGGCTATTAGTTCCATGTGAACTCGAGATTCAACAAATACGAGGTCACGATCACCGACGCACAGGGAAACGCGATTTCCTGGGTCGTTCTTCGGGGGTGTGGTGGCTTCAAGGGCTGAGCAAGTCGACGCCTTCATGCTAGCGCAGAATGGCTGCTGAAGACGCTGCGAAGAAGGCCCAGGAGCAACGGCCTCCAGACGGTTGAAGTGAACGTGCGCGACCGGGTTCGGGTCGTGAGAGTCGCCCTGCGTGCGCTCAGGCTGTCCGGCCCTCACGGTGACGTCGATCAAATGACACGGACACCCCCCGATCCCAGCACAAAATGGATTGCCCGGCAACGCCGAAGCGCCGCCGCGTCTAACTAAACCATTTCCCTGCGGCGCACTTTGCGCCGCTTGCCGCTTTCAAGAAAGTCGCCATGGCTGACAAAGAACTTATCTCCGTCAACGACCGCAATCTGGAAGGCTGATACCGTCCGAAACCGTCCCCTGTGGTCAAGGCAAAAGGATACGACACAAGCGGAAAGCAAAGCTGGTCATTGAAGCCGCTTGAAGCGCGGCTACGGCACGACGCCTCGCAACGCGGCTGGGCGCGCGCGTGCTCCTGTCGTCGTTCAGGGCGCGGCCATCATTGGCGTGCAGATAGACGGCGTGGTTACGAGTTCTCCTGCGATCCCAGGCGTCCGCGAAGACGTTACCCGATCGTTCTGAACCTGAAGCAGGTCCGCCATATTTCATGGAATCCGAACACGCCCAAGCGCATGGTGCTGAAGGCGAAATGGTCCGGGCGAAGTCAAAGCCGGCAGATTCGAAAACGCCACTGACAGCAAGATCCTCAACCCGACCTCGTATCTGATACGCCTGGACGATGCGCGGAAGTCCGCATGGCAATTTCACTGTGGCGGGCCCAAACCGGCAAGGCTTTGTGCCTGCCGATCTGCGCAACCGTCCCGAAGAATGCCCCTATCGGGAGTATATTCCCGATTGACGCGATCTACAGCCCCCTGTCCGCACGCGGTTGCGTACCTGGTCGAAGACACGCGTGAAGGCACCGTGCTGGACTATGACAAACTGACGCTCGACTCGGATACAGAATGGTCTGTCACGGCCGGAAGATGCGGTCGCCTATGCGGCCCGCATCCTACAGGACCAGCTTCCAGCTTGTTCATCAATTTCGAAAGAGCCAACTCTCGAAGTAGGCCAGGCTGCAGAAGAAACCGACCTCGGCTTCAATCCCCGTCCCCTCAAGAAGGTCGCCGACTGGAACTGTCCGTGCGTTTCGGCAAACTGGCCTGAAGAAAACGACAATATCGTCTATATCGGCGACTCATCAGAAATCCCGAAGCAGAGATGCTGCGTACGCCGCACTTCGGCCGCAGTCGCCTGAACGAGATCAAGAGTCCTCGCTGGCATGGGCCTGCCATCTCGGCATTGGAAGTGGCCGGACTGGCCGCCTGAAGACAATCGAAAGGCCTTGCCAGAAATATACGACGACCACACTTACGGACCCGATCAATCTGATTACGGGGCCTGATCACCTCCAGAGGACACGACAATGCGCCACGGACTAAGCCCCATCCGCAAACTGAACAAGACAAGAACTCGCAACCGCAAGGCGATTGTTGCGACATGCTTGCAAAGCCTGATCACGCACGCAGCCATCATGACGACCCTCCGAAAGCGAAGGAAATGGCGCCACTTAATGGACAAGCTGATCACGCTTGCAAGAAGGGTGACCTGCAGCGCGCCCGTCAGGGCCACGCGAAGTCCCGCGAACGAAGACGCTGTCCCGCAAGCTGTTCGAGGTAATCGGCGACCGTTTACAAGGACGCAATGGGCTACACGCCGCGTGATGAAAGCCGGCCAAACCGTCGGGTGACAACGCGCCGGTGCTGTGCTCGAACTGTCGGACCGAGGGGGGGGGGGGGCGGGGGGGGGGGGGGGGGGGGGGGGGGGGGGGGGGGGGGGGGCGGGGGGGGGGGGGGGGGGGGGGGGGGGGGGGGGGGGGGGGGCGGGGGGGGGGGGGGGGGGGGGGGGGGGGGTGACGGAGAGCGCAAGGTGTGCGGCGACACAGGGCCCGCCACCAGGCCGAAATGGAACGCAATGGACGAAATAGTCCCTCTGCGACACGACCAAGATCAAAACCCCCGACGGAACGTTCCGGGGGTTTTTCTTGCGGCGCAGTTGACCAGTTAACCATTGCGGCGTAATGGCCCGCCCCTGCTTGCCGGCCGTCCTGAAAGATGGCCTGCCAGCCCAACCGGAAGGGACCTGAGATGAAGATGCGTTGTTCAAAAAAAAGAAAAGCAGCCGCTACCTCGGCGATTGCGGGGAGCGCCGTCAGCGTCCCCGCGCTTTTGGCCGGTGACGCTCTGACCTCGCTTGATGATCTTGAATCCGCCGCCGCTGAACCCCTGGTCCAGCAAACGCGATTTGAAAGGAGGTGATCATGATAGGCATGCCCATGGCCCTGCTGCACATGCGTCCGAAGGGACATGCAGTTCAAGACGCCGTTGCCTCGGCTTCCCTGGCCGGGGCCGAAGTGCCGATGTTCATATGCAGCCTGAGGCCTGGCCCCGCCCTCCCATAGCGCGTTCCTGCCTTGCCGACGGCCGTCGCCACGCGGCAGCGATCCTGCTCGGGACTACGGCGGACCTTCACGTGCCTGCGGATATTGTCCGCGCCGGTGGAGCCGGGGCCCGTCGGTGAACTCGCACACAGCCTGCTGTCAGCGCGAGGCAGCCCGGCGGCCTGGTGAAAGGTCGCTCGGGCGTCCTTGGCGAAGTGCTGTGGGAGGCGAGGCGAACTATGCCCGGTTCCTCGTTTGGGCGCACGAGAGCACGGATGCCAGGCCGGCGTGGCTGCGTCACATGAAGTCATCGCCCCCGATCGTCTCGCCCTGATCGGGGCGTTGCCGAGGCGCTTTGCGCCAGGCCGGTATGCGAGATTGCACACCTGCGGGGCGCGCCGTGCGGGTCGATAACTGGCCGATCTTTTC
>Ga0163217_1058241_pt1 | contig 10198 bp, 7 predicted proteins | sample SynspAceP_FD_185933 | JGI IMG/M metagenome (GOLD analysis project Ga0163217, IMG submission 185933) | Saline lake microbial communities from Ace Lake in Antarctica - Synechococcus sp. Ace-P (PacBio error correction) | ecosystem: Environmental > Aquatic > Non-marine Saline and Alkaline > Saline ...
CGGAGGGGAGAGATTGGGGTTAAGTTGCAAAAATGGAAGCAGGAAAAAAACTTTTTTTTAAAGGGAACCGATTTTTTTTCAACATCCCCGAAATGAAAAAAAAATTCCCAAAAGCCTTTTTGCAAATTGCTAAGGAGGGGGGTAAAAGCCTTTTACAGAGGTAGAAAACCAAGAAAATAAATTGGGTTGAAAAAAAAAAATTGAAATCATGGAAATATCAAGAGTGGATTTCCAAACGTCCTACTAATCCAATTCCTTTCTGAAATATTTTAAAAATGAATTGGGGAATTTCCAAAGAAGTACCAAGTTTTGGAAACGCCCAAGGTTTTTCATTACAACTGTGGAAGTAAAAGAACAATGACAGGATTAATTATTGTCTTTAAATTATGTAAAAAACAACTTTAAGGAAGAAATTACCCTGGAGGACGATTGCAAATCTCGTAAGCATGAACGGTTGTTCCCCTTCGTTTCTGCCCGAATCATTTCAAAAAAAATAACCAACAAGACTTCAATTAAGCAGTTCGTTAATGAATTGTAGATTGGTACATTGCCTTCCCCAAATTATTGGCAGAAAAGCCAATCAGTATAACAGAGTCCTGTTTTGAAAGGTGGAATTTCAACAATTTTTCTTTCCCCTCCCATTTCAACAATCTTTTAAAGCATTTACAGGGCAAAATCCATCTGAAATATAGAAATTGAATTGAAAAGTGTGCTGCAATCGTGACAAGATTAATTTTTGCCAATAGCATAGACCCTTCAACTCCCCGATATGATATTAATTATTATTCCCAATTTTTTAAATACCGACTAAGGCGGACATTTATTCCAAGGTACTTAGGGATAATTACTCCTTGGAAACCGGATGATATTACTGTTTTTTTGGAAAATCAATTCCCCAGCCTAGGTTAACTGCCTATTTGGGGACAACAACAAACCCTAATTCCTACTCACATTAAACAATGATCCCATATGTTTTCCGCCAGAATTGTTTGGCGTTTAAGGAATAAACCTTCATTGGAAATAGCATACACTTCACAAGTTTGCTTGTTAAACCAATATAGAGATGGCAAGATAGTAACCGGTTGGCACGGCTGATGTGAAGAAAGCAAAACTTGGAGAAAAATTCCTGTAATTTGCATCTATAACCTTGGGCAGGAACGCTACTTTCCACCTAAAACACAAATTGGAACAAGGAATTGAAGCACAAGTTAATATTGGAGCACGGCAGCTTGCTTTTAATGAAGGGAGTAACCGCACATTTTGTTGGTATACCAAATCCTCAAAACTACCAACAGCGATCAATGAACGGATCAACATTACATTTAGAATTATTAAATAAAAAAAAATCGTGCGAAAACCGATTTTTTTATGCCTTTATTGTATTTCCGGTTGGCCCACTGCCCGCCTAAACCTACCAGGCCTTTACGTTAGTCTCCTCACAAGTATATACCCAACTCAATAATACTAACTCAAATTTCTTTGCCAAATAATAATAAAAATTGGGTCAAAACCATGGTTTTTTTTTCGATTATAAGTACCAGTTACACAACAAATAAGCATAGCTTAATAAAAAAGCTTACTCTCTCCTCATTGGAACCTTGGTCAACGGCGCCCTTTACAGTATTGCAATTTCAGTATAATAATGAAGTTTTGGGGAAAATCGGCTTAGGAAAAAAGTTCGTTTCAATCACCTTGGCAAGGCGGCAATCCTCCTTTTTTGTAGTTGTTGTTCCAGCGTTGCCCAATAATTTATAACTATAGGCATACCCCAATTTTTCACCTTCCTCTACTGAAAAGGTATAAGTTCATTGGCCACATCCTGGGACTCTTTGCCACCCAATCAATACACGTTGCCATTCTGGATATATGTTAATTTCATTCTTGGTAAGGCTTAGGCATTAATTTGCCATTCCGAGTAGCTCATTCCATAATCATCTATCATGTTGGAGTCCCCCACAATCTATGTAAATTGGTACACTCTTCCAAACCATTGCAATTGAATTCGTTCCGCTCCTTTATGCCTCCAATCGCCTATATGCATAGGTGTTGTTGGCAAATCGCCCATCAAATGAACTCAACATTTTTCAAATAAAAACACTTTAAATCGGCAGCACTGCTATTGTTCATCCTTAAAATTGCCAAACACTTTTCCAATTCCTGTACTATATCTCGTGCCTCTACACTTGGTGTACCCTGTATAACTTTTTGTCACCCGGATAATTAACATAATGCCAAGGTCGCATAATTAGAAAAGCTCTTATCAGCTTTATTTCATCTGAAAAATTGAGACAAAGCCAAACTTTGAACCATCCAACAGCTTCTTCAACGCCTCTATTGGCTTGCCTGACAATGTTATCTGTGCCCTTCCCTACGTCCTGTGCCCTGTCTTAGACCATTCCATATCGTTTGTCATAGCCAAGTTCTTGTAGCATAAACGAAAAAAAAAAGTGCATTATTTTATTCATTTTAATTTAATGGTTTTTAATATTGGTTCCTTAGGTCCTTGCGTTTATTGGTCAAATTTAATTGATGGAAACGCCTTGTTTTTTTACAGCTAATATTACATTGAGCCGTTGAAATTGGTTCCAAAAAATAACACATTTGTAATTAAGTAATTGTTAAGATGAGTTCTTCATTTAATTTTTAATTTGATATTGCAGCTCTAAATTTTAAGATTAATGTTCAAGAAAATAAAAAATCCGGTTGCAAGGTATTGGTGTCTTATTTCATTGTTGGGTAGTTGGGAGCATTGTTTTCTTTGTTGGGTAGTGTCATTTATTTAAGGTGCCCTGGGGAAGCTTCCCAATACGAGAACTTTCCAATTTTGAAACACCAAAGAAGCTTCCGAAGTCCTATTCTGGCAGATAGCGTACTCATGTGGAAAATATTTTTCCTGGTTCGACGGAGCCTAATAACAATTTGAAGTAACGAAAAACTTAATAGAAAGCCTTGGTCGCATTGAAGATGAACGGTTTTATATCATCTCCGGGTATAGACTACAAGAGTCTGATGAAGGGTAGCATTCAGCCGATCCTGAATGCAAGATCCAACTCCGCAGGTGGCGGTAGTTAGCCCTTTAAAGTCAATCAACTTGCAAAAAAATTTAAATATCCAAGAGAAAGATCAGGAAAGTTAAATCTGGCCCGTATCTAAATTGAAGGAAATGATAATTGCCTCAAAGAACTGGAATCCATTTATTCCAAGAACGCATTCTAAAGCTTATTTGAACACGGTTTTCTTTCGGTGACAATACCTTTGGAATAGAAAGTGCCTCTTTAAAATTTCTTCAACAAATCAGCTCCGGGAAAGCTTAAACTAGAGAAAGCGCAACCCTTGTATGGCATGCGTGAAAGCAACCTAATGGATATAACTCGTGTTTTTCCCGGCCAAAGAACAGCCTAAGCAGGCGGTAATCTGGTTTACAGTCCATTTATTTCCAATGATTTTAATATCAGAACAAGAGGCAGATGCCTTAAGCAACTGCCGCTAAAAACTTAATTATAGGACTACGATTATAATCAAGGTATAAGCTCCTTATTTTAGGAAGAGGTTCAGAAAACAAATGTTAAAGTTGGGCCAATGACCAGAGGGACCAAAAGGCCATGATTATAATATATACACATCCGGACCTTAAAATATATCTCAATTGATTCCACAAAATATGCAACTTTTGTGCAGATATGATAGCTTCATATGGTACTATTACATATGAAAGGGACTTCAAAACAGCTTTGAAAAAAGGGATATATCGGCGCACCGAAGTCTAACCATGGTTATGAATATGTTGCACAGATACAACTACGAGTCACATTAATAATCCTCTAACTTTTTAGTTAAGGGATGGTTTACAGAGCTTCAGAAACCCTACAAAAAGTGGAAAGAATACTGGCTTAGACGAGAATAAATAATGGGATTCCATGAACTTAAAAAAAAGAAATGCTACCTTAAGCGATTGAACCAAGATGAAATGCGTTCAAGCCAGTTACTGGTTGAACAGTTTACTTCATTACCTTAAAATTTTAAATACAGGTTCCGCTTTCTTTAGATCCTAAACTGGAGCTTGTTAAAACATGGATTGGCGGAATTTATTTTAAACCGCATTTCAAATACGACCATATTTCGCAAGAAGGCAACGTCAAGTAGGCTCTGCTTTAAACCTATTGTTTATACGCTGCTGCCCTGGGAAAAATGGCATTGCGCCCTGCACTTACTTTTTGCTGCTCAGGAAGTAGCCTATGAATAATATGGAGGTTGGTCTTCCCAGTAATTCTGGCAAAAAAAGATGAGGCCTACCTAATTACTCTATGGAAAGAGGCTCTGAAGATAACTCTGTTAACACGGGCAGTAAAAGTGGTTGGAAAAACAGGTATTCCAAGGTAATACAACAAGCAAAGAGAATGGGTAATCCAATACCAAATACCCCCCGCATTGCCTCATTGGCTTTAGGTACCGCTGAGATTAAAATTAATGAGCTGGCGGGGTGCAATATGCCCAGTTTTTTCTGAAATAATGGGCAACCCAGTAAACTCCCATTTTAATTCAAAGCATTCGCAAATAAAAAGGACTCTATCATTGAGACTTTTAAACCTTTATAAGCCCGAAAAAAGGGCCTTCTTCGAAGAAAATGGCCAAATATGATAGAAATGAATGAAAGGCTACCGTAAACAGTGGTAGCTGCCGCCGTAATACGCTCCCACTTATGGAATTAAAAATGATATTGCCGGTAAAACAGGGACTACACAAACAACAAAGACGCCTTGGTTTTGTAGCCTTGAACCGCCTAGACTACTTTAAATATTACCTGGGTGGGATCTGGACAACCCATGAAATTGGCTTCAACAGCACAAGTCTGGGACAAGGGGCAATGCAGCACTACCATATTTGCTTTATGGATGCAAAAAACTAAATACTGATAAATCCTTCAATTATATAACCAGGAGCCAAATTCCCTACTCCCAGCTCCGCAGTGTTAATACCTTGGATTGCGAACCACCCCGTAAAAAAGGTGGTTTTTTTCCAAAAGATTGTTTTAAACAACCAAAAAAAGAAGAAGACCAAAGGATTTTAAAACAGGTATAAATAAAACAATAAGGTCTTTAATCATTTATTTTAGTAGTAAGCTATCGGTTTTCCATTCCCAAAGTGGATTCCCAAAAGTACTAATTCAAGCAAATCAACGCTCTATTTTATAGTGGAACCTATATCTTTGAAACGAAACGATTTTAAAACTAAAATTCCTATCTTATATATGGATTTCAAAAATTTAATGTTCGCGATCTTGAATGGCCCCTTATTAACTTTAAAGATATGTGTCCGATTTTACTATTGCGGGAGATCCAAAAAGATTAAGAAACATTTGAGAATTATAACTGGTTTCGGCAAGATGCCACAATCCCATGACCTATCTTCAAAAAACCTAGGCATTGAAAATGAACTATTATATGTTATAATGGGGCATTGGTAAAACAATGGTTCAAAAGTGTTGTTCTCCACTTTTATGCGGATACAAGAAAATAGCTTTTTCCCATTTATGACATGGCCAACGATGTAGGAAATTCGAATAGGGCTTTATTCCAAGGAGGATGGGTACGTGGAAATAGACTCCGAAGCGGGTACAAAAGGAAATAAAAGTATAGCTAAAACACTTCCACATTTAGGATACAAAAAAACTATCCAGTTGGACGGAATAGAAAAATGGGCCGCCCACAAGATTAATTGCTGATGGGGCAATAAGGAAAATACCGATGGTCCTTTTCCCCTTACTACAAAGAAATTTTCAGAACATTAACCTATATCGCTCCAATGATACCCTGATCGAAATCGCCCAAAATCAGTTTCCAAATTAACTGCTATTAAGCTCTTACTTCAGGACATGAGATGTTTTAACCGACGTTTATTGCTTCGGGGAGCAACTACAATGGAATATGGAATGCTTCAAAATGTGGGACGTGGGATAGGCGGTAGCCAATGCCAGGGAGGAAGTAAAACCGCATTGCTAAGCGACTCACGCCTAAAGAACTCTGAAGATGGGGTAGCACATTATATAAAACAGCATATTTTAATTTGATTAATATTGGGCGCAATTGACAACCTTATTGAATACATGTTTTTAAATGAGCGACGCCGATCAATTACCAACGATAGCCGGGTTGTATTTGGACTTTCTTTACACTTTGGTCTTGGATTTTATATTTTAAACCACCTCTTCCCTTAAAACTGGGCTTTTTGGAGTTAAATTTTACAAATATTAGTACGGCAGCCGTACTAAATGTGCTACTTACTGCTTCGATTTTGGCAAGTAGTTGGCATAATTTCGGGACGAAGATTCTCTAACTTATATTTTTAAATGGCCAGTAGATATTTGCCTGCCGGCAGCCCTCATTTTAATGACTTTGAGGCATTGACCTTAAGGCATTTCATTTGGGTCTAAAGCCCTTATAATGTTTTTGACCGGTTTCGGGTAGGAATTATTATTGGTGGCCCGTTGGGCTATTTTAAATAATTTCCATTTTTCTCCCTGAAACCGTTGGCGGGAACGATTTTTGATGCCATTTGGAGAGGTTTTGTCGACGAGATTGCCGGTAGTTTGGAATCGGAGGGGGGGCAAACCGAAAGCTTCCATGCTTTCGAAATATATCAATACAATCCGGACAAGTATGGCGGAAATGGTTTGGTTGAATATGTGGTTGCCAATGTGGGGAATGGCCATAAATTTTAATTGGGTGTGGGCAGACTAAACAAATAAGACCGTTGGCTTAAGGCCGACACCTCTGCCAAAGAAGAACTTAAAGAATTCAAGTTCAAAATTTACAGAAAGAAATAACCAGGGTCCACTTTGAAAGATTATATGATGATGCTTTTCCCTTTGGTTTTACCGGGGGTTTGGAAATTTCCCATTTTTTTGGGGACTAATATCAGTTTCTTATTTAATCACGTACTTATGAAGTGTTAGTGATAATAAAAGTTTTTTATCCTTTTTAGGTTTCCCGGTTTCTTTTGGATGGTAGTTTTGGCAACCTTGTAGGTAATTGGTTTGTCCCTTTACCAAGCCAAGAATTATGAAGGTGCGGTGCCAGTAAACTTGGAAGGTATGTTCATATTATATTTTAGTGGCCATATTGGCATGAAAATGGATTTTGGGCAAGGTACGGAAAACCCGGCGCTATAGCCATAGGTTTTGTTTGGATTAAGCATTCATGCTATTTTTGCTAATCATTAATGGCCAGCGATTACGGCACCCTATTTCTTTTCTTGCCGTGGGCAGTCAGGCCAATGTAGGGGAGCAGCATCGGCCCCCAGTAGTAGGCCGCAGAATTTCACCCATCCCTAACGGTCGGTAGGGGTTCTATTGGGGCCGTTTTTGGAATAACTGGTAGGGACAAGGCGGTGCCATACTTTGTACAATTCTTATGGAAATTGCTTTCAAAAGTTTAGATTCCATAAACTTAGTGATATTTTGCGCTTCAAAAAAAATACTATGAGCAAATTTAATGGTCGCGGTAACTACAATAGTTTTATCTCTTGTGGGAGGCAGACGGAAAATACTATGACCGTTACGGGTAATGTAAAAGGATTTAAAAAGGGAACGCTTATACCCTGCCAAACACATTGTGGACACCACCTTAAGTAACTAATTGATTTCTCTTCTTGTAGAAGGAGATGGCAATTTTTCCCTTTACCACTGAATTGGAAAAGCCCTGAGTTCTTTTACCTTTACTTGGACAAAAAGGAACAAACAATAGTATTAATGACCGAATTACCTTCTTTGCCGAGCCTGGAAATATGAAACCCATTAATACTAATTGGAATACTTTTGATCAGATGCCCAAAATTGAGGGATCTGAAAGCCATGAGAAAGTTAAGGGAATTTCAAGAATTATGTCCAAATTCAACACCAAGAATTTGGAATTTAATAAGAATTGGGTAAATGGATTCCCAAAAAAAATTTTTTCCCCCCCAAAACTGATTCAACAATCCATTGATTCCATTCAAAATTAGTCCGATAAAAATGTTAAGGCCGCGGTTACCTTTTGCCATTAACTTTGCATTGAACAATGCAGATTCCTATATAAGCTCCGTAACATCGGCCGTTAAAGAGGTTGGAGATGCCAAAATATTAAATATTTGGATTCCCATAAACAATTCGCTCTCTACTGCAGTGCCAAATCCAAATACGGCAAGGAATTAAAAGAACATCGAAGTTTGCTAAAAAAGAGTCAAAACAATAAAAAAAAGCATCCATTAAATGGATGCTTTTTTTAAATTTTCTTTCAAAAGGTAATAATTAGCCACCACATTTATTCAGTTTGTTCAAAATTAAAGAACCTGCTTTTTGTTTCCAATTCCGCTTTAACCAATTTTAAATGTGGGCTGGTCTGTTTCAACTGATTTCTTGGTTAAACTTTTGGCAATTAATTCGTCAACGTTTCAATTGCGTAATCTAATTAACTCATTGCCTCTTTTGAGTTTTTGCTTATTTTCCAGAAGCTTCCACTAAATACACTGCTTCAATAATATCTCCTAAAACGATTAATGTCCTTTTTTTTAAATCCATCTTATACTTGCCATTGGTAATATTTTTTTTGCAAAAGTAATCATGTTTCAGATAGGTAACCTCCAAAAGTTTTGCCGCTGGTTTGTCATTATATTATTTTTTTGGACTGTGCAGTGCCACCAAAGTGGTCCTCTTCCATTTTTTATTGTTAACCGGTACCAAATTCATTGGCGATTGTTTGCCTTACGCCCCTACACACATGTAGATGGTGAACGAATCCCTTTTTTTCAACATCCCAATTCTATATCCTTGGTAAGCTCCAAAATGTTGGTATTGAAATAAGGAAAAGAAACCATATTATTTACTACGGTCTTTTTTAATCGGATAACTTAACCTTAAAATCGGCTTCTTAGTGTAATCTTATTGCGACTAAGGCCTGATCGGTATGCAATTCCCTTAAATTGCCAGTTTTTATCCTTTCTATTAAAATCGAAAACACGATAGGTAATATCTGAAGGTTTGCTGTATCCTCAGCTAGCAAAAGCCCGGGCCACCTATAGCATGCATCTAACGCAGTGTAATAAAAAAAGTATCCCCCTCTTTTACACTTTCATAGTTCAATAATCCAATAGCGTATTCCTCCTCAATACTATTTTGGCATATTCCTCTTTGGTTACATCTTAATTAAAGCCAACGATCAACTCTGCCCCCTTATCGGCATCCATTATGTACCACAATCTCTGTTTTCCCAAAGGAATTTGTGTCGTTTTTTGGCCAATTGCGTATTTGGGTGCATTGGATGGACAAATTCCTGTTTGGGCATCGATAAACTTAATAAGAATGGGAATTTCTTTACGCAAATCGTTCAACAACCTTTTTCCCCAAATAATTCTTCTGGGTATTTATTGATCAATTCCTGCAACGAAGTTCCCGACAATCACCGTTTGCAAACCCATGGACACATCCCCCTTGCAACTGCAGAAAAGCTCCAACTTCACCTGTAATGTCATTTTCATGGGCTTTCCCAAGACATTCTTTTAAATTTAGTACGCCCCAGAGCGCTCTTTAAGGATTGGGTTAAAATTTTTTAAAGGATATAGATTCATTTTATTTGGTATTATGTATTTTCTTAATAAATTTGATCGAGGGTTTTAAAAACGGAGCTGATTATTTCCTATGTAATTTTGATTTTATTAAATACCACTAATCGGAAAAAGTTACATAATTTCCTGGCGTCTCAATATAAGTAACCTCTAGTTCGTGTGAAGCTTTAATAAATGGCTTAGCTGATTCCAAATATAAACGGCGATATTTTCAGCGGTTGGATTTAGGGTTTTGAACCATCCCACTTTCAACATTTTAAAGTTTTTATGGTCCCAGCTGAATATTCAATTTTATCCTTTATAAGATCTTTTAGTTTCTTCATATCCATAACAACAAGCCCAGTCTCCGTTCTATTTCTCTAAGGTTAACACTATTACCAGCTCATAATTATGGCCGTGAAAAATTAGGGTTATTGCACAATCCAAAAACGGCTCGTTTTTCTCAAAAACTCCAATCTGGCTTACAATCTATGAAGCAGCCATTAAAATGAGCTTCTACTTACCTTTTACCTTTCAATATAGCCCGAATTATATTGAGAATATGAATTGTAAAAACTTATCAAAAATAATTTTAAACCACCGCCGTATACTTCGCAGGGAA
>Ga0163217_1027718_pt1 | contig 10197 bp, 14 predicted proteins | sample SynspAceP_FD_185933 | JGI IMG/M metagenome (GOLD analysis project Ga0163217, IMG submission 185933) | Saline lake microbial communities from Ace Lake in Antarctica - Synechococcus sp. Ace-P (PacBio error correction) | ecosystem: Environmental > Aquatic > Non-marine Saline and Alkaline > Saline ...
AACACAAAAGGGAAGAAGGGAATTTCAAGCCCCCCTGGGCGGGCGGGAAAAATGGCTTTTGGCAAACGGCTCAAAAACCCCTTGGCCCCCCCGGCAGCCCTGAAAGGCCAGCCAGGGGAACAACCCGGCAGGGGATTCGCTAGCGTCCCGCCTATCCCGATCCCCCATGCCTGGCTTTTTCACCGTGAATCTTCCGAGCCGAATCGATCTGAGCGAAGCCCACCGCGCTCGCCTCCGGTGGGGGCTTCAATGGGATCTCCGGACGCCCCAGAGATTGCCTGTTTGGCAGTAACGTGCCGATCGGCCAACCGCCTTTTTTTCCCTCGCCGGCGGGTGGGCCCTCGTGATCAGCCTGCTCTGCCCGGCCTCACCTTTTCCAAGCTGGTGCAGGGGAAAAAACAAAAGAACCCCCCGGGCTGGAATGGCTGAACAGGATCGCCTGGCGCTGTTGCCCCTGGCACGGCCGAAACGGTGGCCCTCCTACACGGGTAATCATCCTGTGGAGTCAGCCTGTTTTCATTGCGGCAAGCCTTGCAGGTGTTCGGCTTCGGTGCGGCACTGCCCTCTGGTGGCCCTTCCTGCTGTTCGGTTGCTCACAGCGCCGTGGCCTCTGGATCCACTGGAGCGTCCTGATGGGCCAGGTGCAGGAAACGGCAGTTTCAAGGCCGTGGACTTCGACAACTTCGACCAGTTTTTCTCTGAGGCGATCAGGCCACGCAGATAAGCCCTCCAGGCGACGGGACTGGGAGTCGGATGCCTTCGAGGGCGCGGGCGCTCCAGGTTACGGGCTTCTTGTCCGCGGCTCATGCCCAGCTCCCGGGCGATTGCGGTGAGGCTCATCGGCTCTGCACGTCCATGCCAATAGCGCATCTTCAGCACAATTCGCGCTGCAGCTCCGGCAGGTTGCTCAGCAGCGCCCGCATGTCACCGCGCAGGCACTCGTTTAATCGACGTTTTCCTCGGGCAGGGTGCCCATCGCCCTGCTAGCAGGTCGTAGCACTCGGTGTCCTCGCCGTCGCCCACCTTGGTTTCCAGGCTACCGGTTGCCGCGCCCGGCAGAGAAGGTTTCCTTCCACTCCTCTTCCGGCAGCTCCACCGCCACCGCCAGCTCGCTCAGGCTCGGGGTACGCCCCAGTTCCCTGGCTCAGCTCAACGCTGAAACTTTCTCTTTCCTTGGCTTGTTGAGCGTTTCGGTGATGTGGATCGGGCAGCCGGATCGTGCGGCTCTTCCTCGCAATCGCCCGGTGATCCCATGGCGAATCCAACCAGTTTAGGCGTAGGTGGAGAACTTGTAAGCCGCGGTGGGGTCGAACTTCTCAACGCCGCGCACGCAGACCGATCGTGCCCTCCTGGATCCAGGTCGAGCCAGGCTCCATGTTACGCTTGGTGTATTTCCTTCGCCACGCTCACCACCAGGCGCAGGTTGGCGGCACCATCCGCTACTTGGCGCGGCGCCCGCAGGCCAGCTTGGCTTGAGCCACGGGCTGGCTCAGGCCAGGGCCTGGGCCCACTGCGCCTGGCTTGGGGGCCCTGTGCCTTCCGGCACGCATCTCAGCTCAATCTCCAACCTCTTCAAGGCGTATCAGATCTTGAAACCTGGCGGCCGAGGGATCTCCTGCTCATGGCTGAGCAGGGGCACCCGGCCGATGTTCGCGCAGGTTAGGAGCGCACAGGTCGGCGCTGGGAGTGATCGCCGTGGAAGAATCGGCTGCGGCCCATGAAGAAGAAAGCAATCGGCCGGTACGCAGTTAGGAAACCCCTTGTATTTCGTAATTTACCATCTCCGCACGCAAATGCTTCTGCCAGCGCTTCCCCTGCTGTTCCACTGCCGCTGCTTCCCTGGCTCCGGCAGACTGGCTCTCCTGCGCAAGCAATCCGGGCAAACAAGCGGAATGGCAGCGGAACGGGAACGGATTCAGAAGCTGCTGGCCGGCGCCGGACTCTGCTCCAGAACGACATGCCACGAGCAGCTGATGCGCGAGGGGCGGGTCCGGTCAACGGCGTTGTGGGCCCCAGCTAGGCGAATCGGGCCGATTCCCGGCTCGATCGCGTCGAAGTCGACAACCAACCGTGCCCAATCCGGCTGGCAGCCCTCACCGTTCTGCTTCAACAAGCCCGCGCGGGGGTTTGCAGCTGCCATGACCCCGAAAGGCCGCAACAAACCGTTCTGGACCTGCTGCCCAGGGAACTGACAGAGCAGACCGGACTCCACCGATCGGGCCGGTTGATGCCACGCCGCGCGCCCCTGGCTGCTCACCAATGACGGAGCGCTCACACTCCAGCTCAACCATCCCGTTATTCCCACAGCAAGACCTACCACCTCTGCCTGCGTGCCCATCCGGACCGGGCTGCCGGATTCGTTGGCGCCAAGGGTCCCCCATTGATGGCCAGCCGTCCGACCGTCGCGGTTCGTGTCTTGAAACAAACCCCGGCAACAGCAGCGACCCACACCTGGCTGAGCTGCGAATGCGCGAAGGGTCGCAACGCGCCCAGATTCGCGCAGGCGGCCCTGTTGGGTTTTCCCAGTCCTGGACCTGCAAAGCCAGTGGCGATCGGGGCCCTGAACAACTGGGAGATCTGCCCGAAGGCCGTTGGCGGCACCTTTCCGGCCAAGAATGGCTGGATCACGGCTGACCCCTCGCCTTCCCATCCGCTCCAATGGCCACCCTCCTGGGTTTCGTTTCCTCATTCCCTGGCCCCTTGGCCGCTGGCTGCGGCGGGCTACCGTGGCGGCGGCGGCGGCAGAACCCCAGCCGATCCTTGCTTGACGGTGGGTCTGATGCTGCGGCGCCAATCGGGACGCGGGGCTGAGCCCTGCGCCAAATTGGCCAAACGAGACCCGGATCAGCCACGCCGGTGCTGGAGGCTCTGGAGCGGGGTTGGCGGGAAGCGACTGCCGGAACACGGCTTACTGGCACGATGCTGCCCTGCTGGAACAGCACCTGGCCCAGCCGGCAGGTTTCCAAATGGCGAAGACCCTGCCCGCACAAAGCGCCTCCGTCCACGAACGGCTGGATTCCAGCCGGCAGCCCTTCCTCTTCCCGATTCACGCCGGGCTTCCAATCGATGTCTTCAACCACCTGGCAAAGGGTCGTGCTCTATGCCCTGATCATCTCGGTACTTCCCTAGGCGACATTCCAGCAACCCACGGCTTGCGGCGGCCCAACCAAATGACCCTGCGGCCGGTGTCGCCCCTGCCGCTGGCCATGCAGGACGGCCCGGCTGAGGCAAATGACGAGCTGCTCAAGGCCTAATCCGGAACTGCGGCCGCTGGCGGCTGGCCGAACGTGGGCGTGGCGATGAACGGCTTGCGGGGGTGGAGGCGGCAAAGCCATGCCATCGGACGGGGGTGCTGCGGCTGCAGCTGGGCCGAACCGACAGGATCGACCTGAAGCAGTGAAAGCCGGCGAGCGCACGCTAATTGCAGGCCGCCCGAGGCGAACTGGTTGCTGCAGATGCAGCCGCCGAATCCAAGCCTGCAGCTTCAACCCCGCTCCCAGTCGACCGGCCCCCCCCCCGTGTTCTGGGATGGTCAGGCAGTTAAGGCGAGCGACTCAGCCGCCGCTTCCCATTCCTCGGCGGCTGAGACAGCGGTGCCGTCCCCCGCCTGCGGGCTTCACGGCCGTAGCGACGGGGCCAGTTCGCGAGACCCTGCAAAGGGTCCGCGCGCGCAATCGATGGGCTGCTCCAGCCGCCACACCAAGTCCCGTGCTGGTGCCAGGCCGTTTTTGAAGGCGGGCGGCGTCTCGAGGTGAGCAAATCCTGGAGGGGAAACAATGGCCATTCGGCGACAGAGCCCAGCGCCGTTTCCAGCCAACTGCCACCGGCCGCGTCGATGTGCTGGCCGATCAACTCGCCGACCTGGTGACGCCGGTCCTCGCTGAAGGTCTGCCCACCAGATCAGGCAGGTGGCGTTGTCGTGGGTGCCGGTATAAAACCACCCAGCCAAATTCCAACCCCGATAGTTGGCAGGGAGAATAGGCGTTGTCGGCGTTGGCCGTCGAAGGCAACTTGGAGGATCTTCATGCCTGGAGGGCAAAAGCGATCGCGCAACGGCCTCCCCCCGGCGTGATCACGCCCAGGTCTTCGGCGAAAATCAAGGCCGCAGGGGTCCATCGCCAGGCCCCCAGCAGGCTGCCCAACAGGGCATGGCCAGGAGAACGTCTCCACCGGCCGCCTGGGCCCGTGGTCGCGTCGCCGGGCACGTCCCCAGTAGGCCTCAAGGGCGCGGAAATGGTCGAGGCGCAGCAGAATCAAAGAGCTGGAGTTTGGCGCGCCAGGCGCCGTCCTCCACCACGAAAAGCCGCCCAGCCCGATGCCGCCACCAGCGATTAACACGGCGTGAGCCCCAGAGCTGGCCGCTGTCGGAGAAGTAGTCGGGTGGAAACACCGCTTTGGCTGAACAGCGAGCCACAGAACGCAGCGAAAACAGCTGACGATTTCGGCGCCAGACATCGGCACTGATCCATGGGCACGTTAGAAAGGGCAGATCGCCGATCAGTTTGCACGCCCAAAGCGCCGGCATGGTCAGCGAGTTCGTTGCCACTGGCGTTTGCAGGTGCCATTGCAGCAGCGCTTCTTGAAGCAAGGCGTCAGCCTCCTGCCCGATCGAGCTGCGCAAAGCGGAGCGGCCCATGGCGGGCCAGGGGTTGGGCCAGAAGCCCCCCAACCCCCAAAAAAAGGGGCTGCTGGCCATGGCGATCGCGCAGCCCATGAAGCGACAATGATCCTGCAGCCAGCCGGCCTGCTTGGTCGCTCCAGTTTTTGAAAGGCACGGAAGCTGCTCGGCCGGTTGGCGCTCCAGCGCCGGCAGACAACAACCGCCCGAAAGGCCGCAGCCCTCAGCGGGCAAGGCGTTGAGGTCCAGCTGGTCGTCGCGGTGGCGGCAAGTTCCGTTCAGATCGTCCAGCAGCCCAGAACCCCCCAGCAACCAACTCCGAGCCATCAGCACCAGGGGTTGAGGCGAAGCCCACTGGGAGAGCTTGGAGAGCCGGTGCCATCGGTGGGCGCAGGGGCAGCAACTGCCAGGCCCCCGATGCCCTGCTCGGCCAGCAACTCCAGCCATTCCAGGGCCGCCTGCCCGAACTTGCCACTGCCGACGTGCCGGCAAGGCCGGTGGGATGGAGCAGGACGCCGCAGCGCCGCGCGCCTGCTTTCTCAGATGCTGTCCTTGCTCACAGCGCTGGGAAAGGCGGTAGCGGCTGATGATTTTCTTGGCGAGGCCGGTATGTGGCTGATCCGCCTTCTCCCGGGGGTTTGCGGGCACCAAAGCGCGTTGCCGGGTGAAAATGGGAGTGATCGAGAAGCGACCGTATTCCGACTTGACTTTGGGACCCCACCGCTGCACTAGCCACCCACCAACCTCAGCCCAGCCAGCCGGGCAGCTTCACCGCCTGGTCATAGCCGCCGATGCCCTGTTTTGCACGGCCGGCGCGCCGATCACCGCTGCCTGGGTCACCGGGCGCAAAGCTCCAGTTCAAGGGCTCGACCAAGATCCAGCAGCAGCTGGCCGAGCGGGTTGCGTTACCACCAAGCCATGGCGGCCGAAGTGGCAAACCCCATGTACCCCACGACCAGATCGGCTCCGGCAATTGACCGTAATCGAAACAGCTCAGGCAACTGGGCGCGAAACATCCTTGAGATGGGCGTGTCGAGGCCGAAGAACGGCACCGTTTCCTGGCGGCCATCGCTATGGCGGAAATGAATGCGAAGTCCTGCATGAAACTCGTAAGTGCACACGGTGGCCCGGCGAGCTGCTGGCGCTCTCACAGAAAGGTCTGCAGGCCAGCGCGGCTGACATTGTCAACACAGGGCATGCGAGCACGTAGAACTGCTCGAGTTGGGAGGGTGTCCTGACGGCTCGCAGGGCCTGGATTCTGGCAGCCCACGCCGATCCGCCAGCAGCCTGCGAATGCCGCTTCCCGGGCAGGTTGCTCCAGCAACCTCAAGGTTGGGGGAGGGGTGGGCTTGTTCACCCGGCCGGCCAGAACCTCTTCCGGGGTGCGGGCAGCACCGGCCCGGCGTGAGCGATCCGTCCGGGCTCTGCTGCACGCAAGAAGCACCGCATCCACCAGCCCGCTTTTCCGCGCCCGCGACCCCGATCCGGCTGACGATGCCTGTCCACTGGGCACCGGCCGATCGGTTGAACCCAGCCCTGGCGCTGAACCAATGCGCTGGTGAACCCCGAAATACAGCTCGTCCTTTTCGTTGTTGAGGTCACGGCTGCGGCCATGGGCTTTCTCCTCGAGACGCTCGGAACTGCTGTTGATGGAAGGCACAGGCGTTACGGACAATACGCCCACCCAGCGGCTGTCGCAAGGCCAGCAGTCACTGGGCAAAGAGATCCTTGGCTGGCTTTGGTGGCTCCCTTGGCCAATGGCCTGCCCGTTCGTGGGGGGGGAGAGAGGGCTGTCCGTCAGTCAAATCCTGCCGTTGAGCGGCATAAAGGAAGTCCACCTATCGGTCGTTTCGGGCTTGGCCTGCAAACGGGCTGGGCAGAGTGGGAGCAAATCCGATTCCAGGAACCGACGCCATGGCCGCGGCCAGAAGAAGCACAATCAGCTCCAACCTGAAGCAAAGGCCAGGTCAAGAGCTTTTGGGAAACCGAGCTTCGCAGGCGCCGAGGCCGCACGTATTACTGGCCTATGGGCCAACAGCGACTCTGGGCCTGGCAGGCGGCATCGGCGCGCTCAATCCGGTTTGGGCCCAAGCCGATCCTGAACGAACCGGGGCCACCAGGCAGGAGAGCGCGCCAGGCTGAGCCCCTACCGCCCACCGCCGCGATCACGGTGCTGTTGAATCGGCAGCGACGCCGATCTGCTCGGGCAGGCCAGGAATGGCGCCGCCCTTCAGGGGCCCAGCCAACAGCGACGGCCTTGCTGCTGGCACGGGTGGATCCGCCGGGGCCCTGCGGCTTGCTGCTCCTTCCGCCGACCTGGCCGTTCAGCTACCAGGCGAGAAGCCCCCCGCAGTCCGCTCGGTTCGTTGTATCGAGAGGGCGGGCCAGCCTGGCCAGCAGCCCGGGGCAGCCCTGCTGGGGCTGGAATCCGGTCAACCCCAGCGCTATGTGGTGGTGCCCGGGCCGCCCTGCGCAGCCTGGTTGATGGGCTGGGCGCGTGAGATGAATCTGGAGCACCGTGCGCTCCACCGACAAGACCCAGAAATTTCGAGGGTGGATCTGCAGGCCGGCCTGCAGAATTTCAGGGGCAATCAAGGTGGAGCAGATGGTTTTTCGCTTCCTGGAACCATCCTGGGCGAACAAGGGTAGGTCGCCGGGATCCGCCAGCAAGCTGGGTGCTTGAAGCCTCTTCCAACAGCTGTCCCGCCCCCTGAACAGGGATCTCGCTGCCAGAGCTGCTGAGGCCAGCTGGCTCCGCAGGTCGACAACCAAACCTCGTCCACCGGTGAAGCCCTCAGCCGCTTCAGTGCGGCAAACCGGCCAATCCCAAACAGATTCCGTTTGACCAACTGCCACCTGGCGCGGCCCAGCAAGGCCGACCAAGCCATTTGCGCAGCTCCAAAGAGTGCGGCCGGTGCCGCTCTGGCCCAAGGGCCTGATTCAAGCCAGCGCCAAAGCGCTGCCATCCCAGCTGCAGGGCTGCGGCCACGGCCAGCTCCTCGCGTCTTGGTCGGAGCCGGAAGCAAGGGTTCTCCCTCTCCAACCATGGCCAAGCCAGGCCAGACCTTTACGCGGCGGCGCATTGCCCCTCCAAGGGGCCGCCCCATGAATCAGGCCCCACCAGGGGCACCCCGCAGGCATGGAGAAGGCGGCTGTAGGCCGCCGGGATGCCACCGCCTGGCAGCGCTTGCGGTGATCAGAAGCAGCGTGGGTTGCCGCCATGAAACCAGGGAATCGGCCCAGCGGCCATCCGGCCTCGATCCACTGCCCCGGATCCAGCGGCAACGGCGCCAGCCAGGGGCCATGGCGCTCAGCCAAGGGAGGCCAGACGAGCCGTGGTGTGGCTGAGCCTGGCGGGACCAGCCGCCAGCGGCAAGGCAGCAGGTTCCGCCAGGCGGCTGGCCGGCCTTCAGGGTGTCGCGGCGTCACAGCCACACCGACAGCATCAGGCGTTGCCGGTGGCGGATTGGCCCAGGCTGGACTGTTACGGCCCCTGTCTTGCGCAATTTTTTTTGCAGTTCTAACGGCGACAGGCTTCCTACCATCGGACTAAGCCAATGCGTCATCGCGCCGCCGCCGAGCAGTTTTGACCGCTGAGCAGGTGAAGCAGGGCGCGACAGCCACGACACCAGGCGGCTGAGGCTGTTTCAGTGGAACATCAATCCAGGACTTGGCCCAGGAAATCGGCGGCTACCGGGAGTTCCGATGGCCCGAGGGTGATCAAACGCCCTTCGCCGAATGGCCGAACTTTAATACCAGATCAGGAATCGATTCGCGGTTGTGATGTCTTCCTGATCCAGCCCACCTGCGCTCCGGTGAACGATCACCTGATGGACTGCTGAATCAATGGTGGACGCCTGCCGCCGCGCCCTCCGCCCGCCAGATCACCGCCGTGATCCCTATTAACGGCATGCCGCGCCGACCGCAAAACCGCTGCCGCGAATCGATACCGCCAAATTGGGGGGGGGGTGGCCAATCTGCTGGTGACCTCGGGGTGACCGGGTGTGGCCATGGCCTGCAAATTCCTCCCAGATCCAGGGCTATTTTCGTATTCCCCTGTTGATCAATCTACGGATCACCGGTGCTGGTGGATTTATCTTCTCCGCCGTGATCTGGTGAGGTGGTGGTGGTTCTCCCCTGATGTCGGCTGGCGTCGCCAGAGCCGGGCCTTCGCAAAGCGCATGCCACGAAGCCCACTGGCGATCATCGGACCAAACGACGCTCCGGTCAGCAACGTGGCCGAGAGCCTGACACGTGATCGTGATGTGGCTGGCTTATAAACCTTTTTTTTTTTTTTTGCAATTTTGATCGACGACATGATCGACACCGCGCACGAAATTCGCCCAGGGGGGCCAGTTGTTGCGGGATACGGGGGGCCCACAGGGTGCTGGCCTGCGCCACCCACCCCGTGTTTTCACCGCACGGCCATTCAGCGTCCTCTCCGAACCGGCCCTGTTCGAAAGAAGTTGTTGGTCACCAACAGCAATCCCGATTGCCCCGAGTGCAAGCTTCCCCCAGCTCCAGTCTTGTCCGGTGGCCAAGATGCTGGTGAAGCGATCTGGCGCAATCCATGAGGAGAGCTCGGTGAGCTTCGATTGGTTTCCGCTAAGGCCAAGCCGGAACTTTGGTTGGCCACACCCCAACTGGCAGGGGCTGGTCCGAGCCGATACTCTCCGCCCTGGTGCCACAGCCTTCACCATCCGGCTCCGATGCCTTCCCGGCAGAGCCGAGAACCCGCCCCAAAGGCGGAGCCATGCGATTGGCCATTCCCCCTTGAGGGTTTCGGAATCAAGGGCTCCCTGCGGCCCTGCTCACCTAACCCTGCTCACCGCAGGATTACAGGGCATGGCGCCTGCCGGCCTGGCGGCCAGCCCCCGGGTTGGGGCGTTGGCTCACCAACGAGCCCCAACCCCTCTACCACGACCGCCGCGACGGAGAAGGCCGTCGACGAAACTGGCCGCCACCGGGGGAAACAAAAAAAAAAAAAAAAAATTTTTCCCACCCCAAAACCCCTCTATCCGAATGTCTGGAGCCGGGGAGGCGACGTTCCAACCGCAGCCGCTTTTGCACCGATCGGCCCGGCCCTGCTCAAGGCCGATGCCTCGTTAGAACCGATCTGTCACCTCAACCAGCGCCGGTCCCATCGCCCGGGGCAATGAAGGTGAATCCCCTGGTTCGAATATGGCTATGGAGCCGGCCGATGCCGGAGGTGGTGCGCCGTCACCCGAATGGCTGCTGCGCCGCAGCGACGAGCCAGCAACCCTGTACGCCAGCTGGGGGCACAACCTCAAACCCTCGCAGCTCAAAGGATCTGCGGGTCTGGTTGGAACCCCGCCCACCTGGGTGGCGGGCCGTTCATCGGCCTGATACGGCGAAATCGTGGCAGCGATGCAACGTGGATGGCATCCACTCGATGACCAACTTTCGCCTGGCCGTGGAACTTCGGCTACGACAACCTACACCAGCGCCCTGTTCCGCAAAGACACCGGCCGTGAAACCGCCGAGTGATTACACAACAGAGAATGGTGACCTGGCGCTGCCAGCAGCTCACAAGGCCTGCTGCGGGAAACTGCGCCGTG
>Ga0163217_1103306_pt1 | contig 10197 bp, 13 predicted proteins | sample SynspAceP_FD_185933 | JGI IMG/M metagenome (GOLD analysis project Ga0163217, IMG submission 185933) | Saline lake microbial communities from Ace Lake in Antarctica - Synechococcus sp. Ace-P (PacBio error correction) | ecosystem: Environmental > Aquatic > Non-marine Saline and Alkaline > Saline ...
CAACGGTTCTTCGCGTTTTAAACCGGGCTAACGTCCAAACGGCTATCGATTATCGCGCAATGAAATTAACCCGAACCTGCTTACCACGGCAAAAAGTCGCTAATTTCGAGCCGGGGGCCATCATCACGATCGAAGATCGCGGGCGAGCGCATACTTTCTTGCGAGGAATCCTGCTAACTAGCGTCGGGTTAGGATTAGGCCAAAGCCTATCGGAAAATTCAGCCGAACTTAGTTTATGATAGCCAAACTACAATGAGTGCCGTGTGACCCGTAACGAAAACCCTCTAACGTGACCGGAACAGAAATGACGACAGCACGCTCAAGTCCCTGCGCAAACGGTGGACCACGCGCCCCGGTTTGAAGTACTCCGGTAAGCGAATATCGAGTTTGGATGACGCGTTGGGGAATTTGGGTGGAAATCCCAAGGACAACCAACCGTGAAGCGGACATGTTTCTTCGATCGATGAAATTCTGGTCCTTCACTTGCGAGTCGATCGTGCGGGGGCTCCGGTTTGTTTTTTGAAGCACCGCCGGGGTTGCTGGCAAGACGACGGGGTTTCCGCGAGGCGTTGTTGGAGATGGAGGAGCAATAGCGGCGGGGGAGCGTAGAATGCGGGCAGTGTTTGGGTGATCCAGCCTCGACGGCTGGCCGCGTCGCAGTGTCGGCCGAGTTCCTCGCCCGTTCAGTAGTCGGCGAACGCGGTCGGCGCACGTTCGGGTATCACGATCCGGCTGGACCGCAAGGAATCCGGATGCGACGCGTATTTTTAATGATGCACGACAGGGATGTTCCTGCGGGCGATGCAATCCGATTCCGCTGCCTCGATGCGCGCTTCCTGCGTGATTCCTCGATGCTTTCACGAACGTAGTTTGGAAAGCTCGACCTGTCGCTTGGCGTTGCCAAGCGTTTACGGACGCAACTTCGTGACGATCTGCGATTGATGTGATGTCGCCACGCTCGATCCTGGACGCGATCGCCGCTACCTCGGTCCGCAAGCGAATCGCGCCTGGCGTGCGTGGGGCGCAGTTATACACGGTCGAGATTCAGTTCAACGAAGCCGCCGCTGCGTTGCGACTCGGAACAGCGATCGTCCTTTGATCCGGCGCGGCATCGGGAGGCACGTCGGACACGTGGCTCGTGTTCCTTCCAGGGGTCGCGGATATTCAACGCGTCCAACGTGCGCTCGTCTCAGAGGGTTTGAATGCCCCCGTTTCGATCGTTCCCTGCACGGGTCGTTGTGCTCCTACCGAGCAAAGACGCGGCGGGTGGGGAACCATGCGTCGGGAGCGCGCAAGTCATTTTGGTCCGACCACATCGCGGAAACGGCTCGGTGACGGGTCGACGGTGTCACGGCGGTCGTCGATTCGGGGTTGGCGAAGATTCCTCAAGTCGATTCGCGACTCGGGTTGACTCGGTTTGCCAAGACGCTGCCGATCTCGATCGCGTCGGCGGAACGCAACGGGCGGGCCGTGCGGGCGCAACCGCGCCGGGTGTTTGTTTTCGCATGGGTTCTGCGGCCGGCGCATCGGAACGCGAGAGACTCGTATGACCGAAACGAGATTGGCTCGCGGTGATTTTGGCTGCTGCCTGTGTTGACGTTGCACAGTCTTGGGAGACGCGATTTCGCTGCGTTTTTCGTGGTGACGCCGCCTCGGAAGCACGCAGTTTGATGCGGCCACGCAATTGCTGGAATGCCTCGGTCGATTGAAATGCGGTCCCGCGCGCAATTCAACTATATCGCTCGGCGCTCAGATCATGGAGTCTGGTGCCGCTGCAGTCCTCGCCAATCGCCCGATTCGCTGCGCCGCGATTCGCGGCAATGAAGAACCGGAACGCGTTGGAATCGCGGCAGCGTTGTTGAGTTGAGCGGGAAACCGATTGAAAACCCGTCGACGCGAGGTGGCGAGTCTCTCTTTGGCCGAAAAGGCGATTGATCGCCTCGCACTCCGAAATCGTCGGGCAATACGTTTCGCAGCGTCGTTCGGCAAATCAACGGCTCCCTTTGGAACACTCGAAAAACTCCGCACCTGGGAATATCGCGACCTTCCCCTGCGAAGGTCGAATCCAGAGCGAACTCGGCGCACGTGATGTCATCCTCGCGGGCGTTGTTGGCCGGCCTACCGCGACGCGGTGGTTATGCGCCCGCGACGGTGATCGCGATCGAGGCTGATGGTCGGTCGCCGGGGTGTGATCGGAATGGCCGTCGTATCCGGAATCTCGATCCTTCGGCTCGGTTTCCTGTTGTGTTAACGACATGGAATGGCGGGAACGCAAGCACGCGTTCGCGCGGAGATCGAAAGTGGATGAGGTCGTGGTTGCTCCGATTTAATGTCAGAGTGGTGTTGATGTCGATTCCGATTACCGATCGGAGGCGATTTTTTGTCGGGTCGTTCGCCGATACGCCGACCTCCGTGATGGAAGGAAAGCGCCCGGTCGCGGTGCGAGACGGTGAAGGCGACGGCAACTCGATATTAATACGACGAGGCGGTCTTGCAACCTGAAACGTGTTTTGCCCGCAGTACCCGCACCTGGTGGTGACGAACGATTTCCACGCGTGTTTTTGCACCGAATCGGTTTTTGGTTACGTGAATTCTATGGACCAGATCCTGCACCGGAAATTTTCGATGCAGGTGAGGCTGTTCCACGATGTTTGCCGGAACTGTGTCATCGCGTCGTATCGTTCGGCGGAGTTTGCGAAAGGCGCCCGTGGAAAGATCATTTGATCGGATGGGTCGGTTACGATTTTTGGCAGGTGGTTGCGAGTGGGATCGCCGACTCAATTTGACGCTGCCCAGCGGTAAACGGGTTGGCGGATCGGTTATGCAACCGGATCGAGCGCCCGTGGATGCGAGGGTAAAGTTCAATGAGTGTTTTCGGATGGCCGGCGCACGCCCTCGTAATTTCTCGGCGGCTAAGTGGCTGTGCAAATGCACCTGCTCGGGCCCAACCGCGCCCGCAGAAAAAAAAAAGAATCACCGAGGACTTCGCAGAGTTTTTGGGATAACACGTATCGGAAAATTCGCCAAAGAACTGCGTCGCCGGGGTATCCGAAACATTCATTGGCCCCGAGGACCCCGAACCGCCGTCGCCCATACACCGAAACGGATTGAAAACCCAGCGCGAGCGTTGAGAGAATGTCGTTCGCTCTCCGAACAGCCGACAACGTTCCACGCGCCGCTCCGCGCGTGATCGGTTCAGGAGAATTCCGAGCGAACATTGCCCCTACAAAATACTCCGCAACCTTCGATGTGACGCCGGTATTGCAGGTTTGGGGTCACGAGGTCTCGTTTGAAATGCCGGTTCCAATACCCGTTGTTTCCGTTTCGCTTCGGGAAACGGAACGCGGAATCCGCGCGCCGGATCGAGCAAAGGTGGGCGCAGGTGAGTTCCGTTTGTGCGCGGATTTCTTGAATAGAACTGCGACGAAGGAACCGGTGATCGTCACTGCACGACGGGTACAACCGTTGACGCGGCGGGAGCGATGTCGCATTAGCGGTCAGCAACGAAAACGCGACATACAAACCCGGACGCGGCATCGTCGACGGTGAATCAAGTTCAAGTTTGTCCGTCCGGCGGTGACGCGATCGACGTCCGCCACGAACGTCCGCCGCCGGGTCAACGCGTCCGGGGGCCGTAGATTCCGGATAATCGCAGGAATCGCATCGGTCGTTTCCTAAACAAGAACGCATTTCGATTTCGGCAAATCAAGTGGGCACGACCCCCGTCGCGGATCGGACGTGTCGTGGAAACTTTCGTCGACCCACACGGCCGCGGTTTGGGTGGTAAACGGCCGGTTCGTGCTGATGTACACGACCGTCCGGGGTGGGACGAGCATTCGACGCCGAAGCGCAGCCGCACCGAGAAACCGAGGCGAGCCCGTCGACTTGGCCTTCACGTACCGGTCCAGCGTTTACTACTGCCGGCGGTCCGTGATCGATCGCGATCAAAATACGGTCGATCCCTCGGTCTCGATCGTGTTTGGCCGATCCGGCGCGGAGATCAAGTGCCTCGTTCCAAATCGTCGAACCCGGGCGAACCCCTTGCTCCTCTAGGGGACGGCAAGCCGACTTTTCGGCTTCGTCGCGACACGACCAACCGGCCGATTTCGCTCGCGTCGCCGACACGCAATCCCGAGGTAACCGAAACCGATGATGAGAGCCGGGGAGTCTGTTCAGTCATGAACAGTGGGTGCATTTTTTCGAGAGAGGAGCTGACCGAATGTATGTTCACGAAACCGGCGAGATCGTAAACCGAGACCGTGGGCCATCGAGCACACCGGTGGGGACTTCAGACCGCGCGGATTTCGAACAATACGTTCGTACGTGCGGGCCATCCGAGTTGCCTTTGGGGCAATACTGACGCCCGTTATTTCGGACGGCCGCGACGCCGGGGATGTGGGGCGGACAAGGACGCCGAGTGCAGTAAAGAGGCTCCTACGTCAGGTCAGAGCTAATCCTGCACACATAAAAAACAATCCTTCGTGTCCGCGAGCGGGGCGCCGAGCAAGCAAGGCCTTTCGGCTTGTCCCTTGAGACAGGCTTTCATGGCGATGCCCGAATATCCCTGGCGACGCCATGCGAGACTCGCCAAATCGGTCAGCGATTTCATCCATCAACCGGTTTCTCTTGCGAACGCGTGCATCGGTCCACGGCGTCCCCGGGCGGGTCAGGTCGCGGGCGGGTGGGTTTTGTTCGATGTACTGCAGCGCTCTAGCCTCCGGGCCTGGGATGCAAAGTTCGCTCAACAGCGTCAGGACGTATGCCTGTCCGGGGCAACGTTCATTGAAGACGAGAGTGAGACTAGGCGAAGGGCTTTGCCGGTCGAACTGCCGCCCGGTTCAACGTTTGTTAGGACATCATGGATCGAATGATGCGTTGCAGATCCCATTCGCGAGGTCGTCGCCGGTGGATCAAATGGGTCAACTCGTTTCGGCTCGAATCCACTGACCGAGTGTTTCAGAGGAGTAAACCCATCGTTGGACCGGGGGTGACGACATTCTTCGTCCGTCAACGGGTCGAGGGCCACCGACGAGGTGGTAAGAGCGGCAGTGGTGGGCGTGGGGTTGGGGAGATAAAACGATCGATGCGTGAGGCCGTCGTAGGCGGTATCGCGCCGGCAGCTTGGCCCGATCATCCGAAGGGGTAGGTGGTTGCGGGTGAGAGCAGTTGGTAGGGCTTGCTTGCACATCGGCGGCCTTGGCCCTTGGGCGTCCGCACCAAAGGCCGCTTCGATCGCCGACCCGGCGAGCAAGATCGCAAGTTCGGGTAGGCACGGGTCTTTTCACAAAAAAGACGCCGCTGTTTTCGGCGCAACCTCCGGCCACAATTTGCTTCTCGATGGCGGCCAGGGCACGCAGACATTCGATTGCCGTGTCCTTCGACTGCAACGGATTTGGCGAACCACGCGAGGAGACGGCGGGCGTTTCCAAACGATATTCAGTTGGTCGCATCTCGACGCGGCCGGGTCGGGGCCATGTCCAGGTCCACGCCATCGGTCATGGCTGCCGGACGCGTCGCGGTCCGCGCGTCCCGTCGCGATGGTTTGCGGCGTTTACATTTGACGTTCAAAATCGTGACTTTCGGTAGACGACATAGACTGCCGAACTTCATCGGAGTTTCGGTACCGGTACGGTTCCGTTTCGAGTAGTGTCGAGATGGATGTAGTTAACGAGCGGCAGACAGGTGCCGCGGCGCAAGGAAGGGCAGTGGTCCATCGCGATAAGCCATCCGGGTTTTTTGCTAAGGAACGGAAGGGTAAAAAAGTTGGATGCGCAGAGAAAACACGTTCTGCGATGTTCCAAAGGGCAGGCGTAACCGTCGGAGCGAACGAATCAGAGCTAGACGCGATAGACCGAGTTCTTTTACGGAGAGAGGCCCCACACAAGACTCTTGACCGGCGCGTTTGCGTGACGACATCCCGGAGCGCGAGGCGTGTCTCGGTTGTCTGCTTAGTGGTGGGAGGGGATCCACGGGAGCCTATGATCGCCCGAGGCATGTCTGATACACTCTTCTTGTTATTGTTGGGTGACACGAGCCGAGTGTCCATGCTGTGACGCGCTACCACTATGGGTGGATAGTTGTCTCATTAGAGGGCGACGTGTCTTGTGAGGGACGTCGCGAGCGAGCCGCGTCAGGGCATGCGCCGTGACACGTGTCCGGTCACTGTGGTGCCACCACCGGACAGCATAGTTCCGGATCCGTTGCAGGGAACATTGGATGTTCGATGGAGATCGGTTCGACGGGAGCGGTTTTGAGGACGTATCCGGTCCCACACGCGCGCCTGTTGTCTGTATATATATATGTTATTCGGATTGGTCGTAGCCCGGAGAACAACAGGATTGGGAGTCGGGATGGTCCCAGTTTAAACTCGGCCGAGGGTATCAGGGCCGTCGCCACCGTCCATTCGATGTCGAGCAAAATCGTTGTGCAGGGACCGTTGTTCCTTGACAAAGTTCAAGGCGCCTCGCCAGCCGTCTCGTCGCTTCGCCCAATCACTCGATGTCACGTTTCGGCGAGCGCAGAGAGAGATAGATTAGAGATTGCGGTGTCATCCGCTAGGAAGTAAGCGAGTCGTTTGGTGACATGGTGGGTTCCTTCGAGGAGGATACTTTCGTTGGTGAGGGGGGGAAAAGATGTGAGTAGACGGGAAGAAAAGACACAGCGGAGACGACGGCCGAATCGTTCCTCACCTGTTTCAATTTGAGCAGACGTCCGACTACCTCTCTATAGGGTAGATACACGACAATCCCTGTCTGGGTTCACATCCACTAATACATTGGATAGGGTTGGCATTCCAGCAGGGGGGGCAAGGCTTATTTTGAAAGAAAACCAATTTAAAATAGAATCAAACCAAACCTCTCTGTTTGGATGATCGGTGATATAGGGAGGACGGGAACGGTGTTTTCCCATTTATAAATTCTACTCGCTGCCGGGGGCTGTTCCTCCATACGCATCTCGCCGAATGGAGTAAATAGAGGTATGCTGCCAACCGGTTCAGAACCTGGGTGCGGATCGGTCGCGTGTATCCGCCGATTCCCAATAGAGTTACCGGTAATCGCAGAAGTTGATCTGTTTTCAAAGGGATCGGATCATTCGTAAAGAGACATAGATATAGAGAAGAGAACGTCGCACGTACCCGGCCAACCGTGAAAGTGAGCTACGATGGCAAAAGGGATTGTTCACCCGGGCATGGTGCGGTGCTGCTCAAGGCAACCACTGTCTCGATGGAGGAAATCCAGGAGCCGGCTCAAGCGCTATCGAACTGGTGCCCGCCAGGACTCCGACGACGAGAATAGTCCCGGAAAACGTTAGTTTTATGCGTTTGTCGACCCGGATGTGGACGGCCACATGCCTTCGTGCACGCCCAAGCACACGAAGGGTGGTCGCTGGACGAACATGGGGGACCACTGATGAGTCGGCCGAGCGGGTTTGTTATGGCTTGGTCGTTAAGGCATCTGAATTCGAGCTTCCGTGTGGCTTTCCCGGTGGCCTGGCGCGTGCGACAACCCAATCGTGGGGCTGGGACGGTGCCGTCCGAGGCGGTGCAGCAGCACCTAGGCGCACATTTGGCCTCCTGGTCAGTTACGTCCTCGCTCCGATGAGGAGGGCGAACGAGTGATTTGCCCGTTGTGCCGGCGATTATGAATTCGCTTCGGGTGGAGTTGGCAGATGCCTCACCGCGGGCGTGACGCGCGTTATAGAATCTCCCGATCGCGGTTTTTGGCTATTTCAATCCCGGTGGCGAAATCCTCGGACGGCGGCGTTGATGCGCCAGGGGCTTTCAACATGCGTGGAGTCAAGAGTTTGCCCCCGTTGGATATGTGGACGAACGTGCGGATTTTTTCCCAAGATGACGAATGGTTTAGTGATGGATACTGTCGGAACGGTAATTTGGATCTGCCGGACATGGAAGCGGTTGCCGGCGTGACGTGTACCCACCGGGCGATATCGAAAATTTTCCTCCGCCATGCACGTGGTATTTTGCTCGCCCGGGGACGAGGACGTTTTTGCCAGCGGCGACACGTGCCCGACGGGCCGGCGACAATCAGTTGGTCGGCGATCGAGTTGCATGAACTTCACTTTCGGGACCGCCAACGGCCGACGATCCGTGGGTGCCGGGACCGTTTCGACACCGCCCGAATATCTGCTCGACCCAGGGGACGAAGATTTCGAAGACGGTTTGAAGGAGATGCTGGACGAACGATGATGAGACGAGAGAAGTTTTCTCGACGATCATGAAAAGTATCGTGGCGGTCCTACGAGACTATTTTCAGGATGCCGAAGACGCGACGAACCGCCAAGGAAATATCCCTTCTGATCTCCCCGGTGATCTTGGCAATCGAATCAAGAACGCGGTGTGCCAGGTTGCCGCTTTCTTTTTTTTATTGACAAATTTTTGAGATGAACGACTGGAAGACATCAAACCGTCTTGGTTTGGGCACAATGTGAAGTCGGGGAGTTACCAAACAGGAGAGGGAGAGGAGGAAGTTAATAAGCGGCGCAATATCGTGATCCGATTCGGGTGAAAATTCGTGATCGAGCCCGGACCGACCGTGTTCGTTAACCGGGCGCGTTGCACGGCGATGAACTCAAACGGCAACGGGGCCATCCGTCCTTGATCGCCGACCCGGAGTGGGCACCGGTCCGCGGCAATCTGATCATGGGTGCCGGTCCTCAATGTGCTCGGTTTCGAGGAGGGGAAAGGGCGACACTCGCGATACCCGTACCGCCCGACGGGATCTGAAACCGATGCTTTCCCGGCAACGCCTCCGGCAGCAATGGCGAGACGCGAACTTTCGCAAAGTGATCTTTCGCCTGCATCGTGGCCAATCGTTTCGGGATTGACCTGGCCACCGGCGGCCGTGCGCCGGACGAAATTACCCAATGTGCGTTGGCGATTTCAAAAATGAAGTCTGCATGCGGATGGCGATCGCATTCGGTGCCGGGCGTGATTTTTCCTCGATGGATGCCGGTCCCGAAGGGATCGTTCCGCCGTGAAGGCGACTTTCGGCGGTGCGACATCGTGGTCGAGGGCGGCGGAGGTTTTGGAAAGGAGTCGAACCGTCCGTGCTCGAATGCATGACCCGCGGGATTCGTCAACGTCTTGAGAGAACTAACATGATGGAACGGCGAACCGGAGGTGCCCGAGAACCAGGTCAAACTACGAAATACGAAAAATGGGTGCGGTGCCGAGCGGGGTGGATTCATGGACATCGCACGTCTCCCCGGTTCGAGGTCGTGGCCGGGCAAAACTCTGCGACGGAACAGCAGCCTGTCCAACGAGGACCAAAAACCGACTGGAGTCCTCCCGGCGCCGTTCGAACGGAATCGTCATCGGGATGACGACTCTGCCTGCGGTGCAACCGGCGAACACCGTCATCCATTTGGGGGAAACATGTCCGGGGCCCAAGTCCGTTCGCGCGGTCGGCAAAAACAAACCCACAAGCCGACGATCGCCAAGAACCGCCCAAGAGCACTTATCGCCAACATGCAGGTCACCGAACCGTGACTCTCCCCGGCCTAGCGGGGCTGTCCGGCTTCAAGTGCTGAATTCCCAGAGTGTGGACGACTCTCCGCTTCGTTCGGGAGGATGAAGAAAGCCCCAACCGCGATGGTCAAAGAATCGCTACGGGCGACGCCGTCTCAGCCGCGAATCGACTCAGGCAGAGGTGAACGTTTGGCCGCCGACCCCGAAGCTGTTGTTGAGGACGTGTTTCAGGTCGAACCGCGCGGGCCTTCGTTGGCGGACGTAGTCGAGATTGCAATCCGGGTTCCGGATTTTTCTTGTTTGATCGTCGGCGGGAGAACTCGTCACGAAGCGCCATTAGGCAAACGATCATCTCGGCACACCTGCGCGCGATCAGGTGGCCCATCATGCTCTTGGTGCTACTGACGGGCGTTTGCATCGCCGTCACCGAAGACCTGCGGCAGGCTTTCGTTTTCGACGCGGTCGTTTGACCTTGGTACTGCGTGCCGTGGGCGTTGACGTAACCGATTGTCTGACGGTGTCCAATCTCGGCGTCGGTAATCGCCATTCGCATCGCGTCGATGCGCCGTGTCCGTCCGGCGGGATGTCCGTAATGCGGTCGCGGCGTCCCGGGCGTAGTGCCGTAACCGGCAACCTCAACGTAGATGTGGGGCCGGCGCGCCTTGGGCGGCGTCGAGTTCCTCCAGAATGACCATGAAGCGGCACTTCGC